>ENA-OQIG01000029-OQIG01000029.1-human-gut-metagenome-genome-assembly--contig:-NODE-29-length-78916-cov-5.495856_pt1 | contig 78916 bp, 93 predicted proteins | sample MGYA00242576_ERZ504741 | MGnify/ENA primary metagenome ERZ504741 (study PRJEB26092, sample SAMD00036436) | human gut metagenome | host: Homo sapiens | study: EMG produced TPA metagenomics assembly of... | reverse complement strand
TTATATAATAAAACTTAAAACAAACAATTTGTCAACATATTTGTTTATTATTTTTTTAAAAATTGTTTTGTTTGAATTTTTTGTTTTTCTTTATTTGAAAACAACGTCATAGAAATCCTTTATTTTCAGTTAATTGTTACCTTTATGACGACAATGTTTCGAATTGTTTCTTTTTTTTCTTATTTGTTGAGTTAGTAATTTAATTGTGCTATGATAATGACAAGGAGAAATAAAAAAGAAAGGAGTTTAGTATGTTAAAAAAAGAACGCCTCCAGTGGATTCTTGAGAAAATCAACGTAAAAGGTGTTATTACTGTTAACGACATCATTAAAGAACTTGGTGTTTCAGATATGACTGTTCGTCGTGACCTTGACGAACTCGATAAAGAAGGTTTGTTGATTCGTATCCATGGTGGCGCCCAAAGTATCGATACACCAAAAGTAAAACCTAAATACGAAAAATCAAACACTGAAAAACAAGAACTACAAATTGAAGAAAAACGCGCTATTGCAAAATTTGCAAGTCAATTCATCCAAGATGGCGAAACAGTTTTCATCGGTCCTGGAACAACGCTGGAACATTTTGCTCACGAACTTATTGCCAAAAACATCCGTGTCGTGACAAATAGTTTGCCAGTATTCACTATTTTAAATCAAAATAAAAGCACCGATTTAATCTTAACCGGCGGTGAATATCGTGATATTACAGGTGCCTTTGTCGGCTCACTAACTGCTAACTACTTGCAAAATCTCAAATTCTCAAAAGCATTTGTCAGTGCCAATGGTGTCTTTGGGGATTCTGTAGCCACTTACAGCGAAAATGAAGGAGAAATTCAACGCATTGCTCTTGATAATGCCTTTGAAAAATTCCTTCTCGTCGACCATGAAAAATTCAATAAATACGATTTTTATGATTTCTACAATGTTAGCAAAATCGATCACCTGGTCACTGATTCTAGTATTTCTGAAGATGCTAAAGAAAAATTTGGTCAATTAACTGATATCATGGTCGCTGACGAATAAGTTCAGACAATAAAAAGTTACTTATCATTTGGTAAGTAACTTTATTTTATGATGAAAACCCAAAAAAGCCCTCCGTCGTTAGAGTAAGGCTTTTTGGGTTGTATTCTAGAAGAGTTCTGTTTTGGATAGCGTTAAATTAGCGAATAGCCACCTCCGTTTCTGAGTCAAAGAAGTGACCTTTGGCAACATTCAATGTCAATTCCACTTTTGAACCTGGTTGGTAAACATCACGCGCATCCGCACGAGCAACAAGTTCAGTGTTACCTACTTTAACGTAAAGCATTGTTTCAGCACCGAGCAATTCAGAAACAGTAACTTCAGCTTCAAGAGTTGCTCCTGGGTATGTTTCACGAGCAAGTGGGTTGTTTGAGATATCTTCTGGACGGATACCGAAGATGACTTTTTTACCATTGTAACCTTTAGTTTCAAGTAATTTCTTTTGACCTTCTGGCAAAGTAATTGTGAAACCTGAGTCGCTAACCAAGGTATTATCTTTGACTGTTCCTTCAAAGAAGTTCATGGCTGGACTTCCGATGAAACCAGCAACGAATTTGTTAGCTGGACGGTTGTAAAGTTCTTGTGGTGTACCAATTTGTTCAACACGACCGATTGTTCCTGAACCGTCAGGGTTTTTAGTAGAACTCATGATAACAATACGGTCAGCAAGTGTCATGGCTTCTGTTTGGTCGTGAGTAACGTAGATTGTTGTTGAACCGATACGACGGTGAATTTTAGCAATTTCAGCACGCATTGACACACGAAGTTTGGCATCCAAGTTTGACAAAGGTTCGTCCATCAAGAATACTTTGGCATCACGCACGATAGCACGACCCATGGCAACACGTTGACGTTGACCACCTGAAAGGTCAGCAGGTTTGCGTTCAAGGAATTCTGTCAAGCCAAGAATTTGTGCGGCTTCGCGAACACGTTTGTCAATTTCATCTTTTTTATATTTTCTAAGTTTTAGCCCAAATGCCATGTTATCATAAACAGTCATGTGTGGGTAAAGAGCGTAGTTTTGGAAAACCATGGCAATATCACGGTCTTTTGGTGCTTTATCATTAACGACTTCGCCGTCAATTTTAAGTTCACCTTCTGTGATATCTTCAAGACCAGCAACCATACGAAGCGTTGTAGATTTACCACAACCTGAAGGTCCTACGAAAACGATGAATTCTTTATCTTTAATGTCAAGATCGAAATCTTCAACGGCATAGTGGCTTGCATTTGGGTATTTTTTGTAAATATGATTAAGATTAAGTTCTACCATTTTTTAACTCCTTTGATCTATGTGGCTTTATTATAACAAAGATAACGCTTACATGATATAGACAGGAGTTACAAGATTTTTTGTGCAATATGCCCAAAACTAATTTTCCATAATTAAGAGATACGAAAATGCCAAATCACTAAGGTTTTTCAAATTCAAGCCTGACAAGAGACGGAATTTCTCGATTTTATAGTGCAAGGAATTACGGTGAATATAAAGACTTTGTGCTGTTTTAGCAAGATTGTCCTGCTCTTGCCACATGGTCATGATAATCGGTCTGATGTCTTTACTATCATCGATAGCTTGTAGCATTTTATGTTTAATAGCTGGCAAATCAAGCTGGTGCGCATAAGCTAGCAGCAACATTTGTGAAAAACTGACTGTTCGTTCATTACCACGGAAATATCTCATATTGGTAAACAAGCGACTTTCTTCACGGTAAAAAGCTGGCAAATCATCGGCTTGAAATTTACACCAGACATTGCCAAAGAAAATGGTTAACTTGATACCAAAGTCACTTTCCAAAGTCGGCAGCACATCGTCGATTAAATCTTTTGCTTCAATCATCTCTTCTTGATCAAGAATGAGTAGTGTTCTGGTCTTTGAAATGACCACCGTCGCAAGTAAATTGGGTAACAAGTTCACAAAAAAATCACACAGTTCTTCTGGCAAGGATTCCTTGTGATCGATGTAAATGATTTGCAAGGCTTTATAATCTTTTGCCACACTCAAATCATCTTGAATTAAATAACGGTACCAAGGATTCTCAGTCACCTTGTCTTCTAAAATACCGTCATTTTGCAAAGCTAGTAGTGCTTTTTCACGCTCGCTCAGATTTGCTAGAGGAAGGTAATAAGTTTGCCCATTTTCCTCAATAGCTACCCAGTCTTCTGCATGTTCGACTTTACCAGCCTCAACAGCTTCTGGGAATAATCTTTCTAATGACATCTTCTACCTCCGTCCCTTCTTAACTCAACTTAACGAGATTTTGTATCCAAAATAATAGTAACAGGACCGTCATTGACTAGACTAACTTGCATGTCAGCACCAAAAACACCTGTTTCAACAGGAACGAATTGGGCAAGTGCTTCATTAAAGTCGAGGTACATTTTTTCAGCTTTATCAGGTTTTGCAGCGCCCGTAAATGCAGGCCGATTACCTTTTTTGGTCTCTGCAAACAAAGTAAATTGAGACACTGATAAGATACTTCCCTTAATATCTTGGACAGATAAATTCATCTTGCCCATATCATCTGAAAAGATACGCATATTAGTAATTTTACGAACAGCGTAATCAAGGTCTTCTTGCTCATCATCTGGTCCTACTCCAACTAACAACAATAAGCCTTGACTGATATCTCCAACCAGCTCATCATCAATCGTAACTTGCGCTTCTTTAACACGTTGAATGACTACTTTCATATCTATTCCTTTCTGAAAAATAAATTCGCTTTCATTATTGTCATTTTAACATTTTCAGAAAAATAAAAAAAGCACTTACCTTTTCTCTTCCAAACCAAAAAATGAGCTGCATTATCAGCTCATTTTAGTTATCCATTTGTACGTTTGACAGAGTAAACGTCTGGGATGATTTTAATTTTATCGACAACAGCAGTCAATTCCGTCAAGTTTGGAATTGTGAAACTAACGTGGATATTTGCGAATTTCATATCTTTACTTGGTTGGGCATTAACGGTTGAAATATTCTTAGTAACGTTTGAAAGGACTTGAAGAACATCATTTAGAAGCCCTGAACGGTTAAGACCATAAATATCAATTTCAGCGATGTAATCATTATTAGCGCTAGTAGCATCGTCCCATTCGACCTCGATAAGACGTTGCTCATAGCCTTCTTGGCTCTTAATATTGTGGCAATCCGCACGGTGAATGGCAACTCCACGTCCTTTGGTGATATAACCTTCAATTGGGTCACCCGGGACTGGGTTACAACATTTAGCGATACGCATCAAAAGACCTGACGCTCCTTGAATGATAACACCATTTTCACTGCGAACTTTCAAGACTTCTTTATTTTCTGTCTTGATTTCGCCACCATTCATGAGCTCATCTGCTTCTGCTTTCGCTTTAGCACGTTCCTCTTCGCGGCGTTCTTTTTCCGTTAGACGATTGAAAACAGCTGCCGCACTAATTTCACCGAAACCAACTGCCGCATAAAGAGCTTCTTCGCTACGAACACTGAAACGTGGCAAAATGGCTTCAAGGTGTTTTTTATCCAAGTATTTGTTAGCCACATAACCTTGGTCTTGGAAATAATCCACCAAAAGCTCACGACCCTTGTTGACTGACAATTCCTTATCTTGATTTTTCAAGAATTGGCGGATGCGGTTGCGGGCTTTGTTTGTCTTAACAATTTTAATCCAGTCGCGGCTTGGTCCAAATGAATTTGGGTTGGTTACAATTTCAACCACATCACCTGTTTTAAGTTTGGCAGTTAGTGGTACCATACGACCATTAACCTTAGCACCAACAGTCTTTTCGCCAACTTGGGTATGAATGGCGTAAGCAAAATCAATTGGCCCAGAGTCTTTTGGCAACTCTTGCACGGCACCTGTTGGGGTGAAGACATAGATACGTTCTGAGAAAATATCTTGTTTAACTGAATCAACAAAGTCTACCGCATCACCGTTTGACGCGTCTTGCAATTCAACCAATTCTTTAATCCAGCTCATGCCGACAGCTTGTTCTTGACTGTCAACCTTGCCTTTAATCCCTTTTTTGTAAGCCCAGTGAGCAGCAACCCCGTATTCAGCGACTTGGTGCATTTCTTTGGTACGGATTTGAATTTCGATTGGTCCTTTTGGTCCGTAAACAGTCGTGTGAATAGATTGGTAACCGTTGGCTTTAGGCGCAGCAATATAATCTTTGAAACGCCCTGGCATTGGACGCCACAATTCATGAATATAACCAACCATAGCGTAAACATCGCTAGGGGTTCCATGATACAACGAATGGCAATCAAATCATAGATTTGGTCAAATCGTTTCTTTTTATCACGCATTTTGCGATAAATAGAATAAATGTGTTTTGGACGACCGTAAACGTCTCCGTAAAGCCCTTGTTCTTCAGTGTAATCTTTAATTTTCTTGACGATTTCATCAACCAAAGCTTCACGTTCACGACGTTTTTCATTCATCATGTGCGAAATCTTGTAGAACTCAATTTCATTGAGGTAACGGAATGACAAATCTTCCAATTCCCACTTAATGCGGCTAATCCCCAAACGATGAGCAAGGGGAGCATAAATTTCCATGGTTTCACGTGAAATGCGTTCTTGCTTGTCCTTACGAAGATGCTTCAAAGTGCGCATATTATGAAGACGGTCGGCAAGTTTTACCAAAATCACACGAATATCTTTAGACATGGCCATAAGCATCTTACGGTGATTTTCAGCCAATTGCTCTTCATGTGATTTGTACTCAACTTTACCAAGTTTTGTAACACCATCGACAATATCACGAACATCTTTACCAAATTCAGCTTCGATTTCATCTAAAGTAATCTCAGTATCTTCAACAACGTCATGCAAAAAACCACAAGCCACTGTCACCACATCAAGATGCAAATCTGCTAAAATACCTGCAACTTGGATAGGATGGATGATATAAGGCTCGCCTGATTGCCTAACTTGTGAGATATGTGCTTTTGTCGCGTAATCCAATGCTTTTTGAACAATCGCCACATCAGATTCGCTCATGTATTGGGCTGTGAGTGCAACCACCTCTTCACCCGTCAAATTCACAATTTTTGCCATAAGGACCTCTTCTTTTCTCTCGCATACAGATTTATATTGTTACTATTTTAACACTAAACGCCCCAAAATACCAATGCATTAGATAAAAAGACCTGAACCAAAAACTGTTCAGGTCAACTTTTTAGTTTTCAACCAAAATCTGGTGCATTATGTCAGTAAACAAAAGTCAGGCGTTTTAAAATTTCTTGAGCGATAACGGTTGCTCCTGCCAAGGTTGGATGAACACCGTCTTCACCTGTCAGTTCGCGTCTGCCATTAAGCAAAGCTTGCTCATTCATCAAACCATCAAGCGGAACTAATTTAAGACTGAATTCACGCGCCAAGTGGCGGACAATCTGAATCTTTGGATCAAGGTCTTTACGCCAAGTCATACGGTCTTCTGGGTAATCTAGAACATAAGGTTCCATCAGCAAAATTCGCTCAACTCCCGCACTCTTCAAACTTTGCAACAATTGTCGATAAATCGTCTCAAAACGCTCTTGCTCGCTATCGCTAGCAAAACCATCTTTACCAACTAAATGCCAAACATCGTTAATCCCAACCATTAAAATCACAACATCTGGCTTCAAAGAAAGGCAGTCAGTATCAACGCGGTCCAACAAATCTTGAACTTTATTGCCACCGATTCCTCGGTTGAAACATTGTAAATGAAAATCTCTATGATGCTCCAACAAATCAGCTGCTACTAAGCTCACAAAGCCAGTTCCGAGACTTACTGGGTCCGCTTTGTCACGTCCCCACTCAGTGATACTATCACCAAAAAAGACAATACGGTCATTCTTTCTAATTTCCATATGGCTGCCTCACTTTGTGTTTAAAAAGTTAGAAACAGCTCCAAATAGATTGGCATCATTCCTAAATTGACAGACTTTTAATTGATAGTCTAATTCACGCGCATTTGTTATTTCAATTAAAGCTTTGATACGTTTATCAAGCTCTGGCACCAAATCTTCACGCGCAGAAATACCGCCACCAATACCAACCAAATCAGGGTTAATGCTGACAAGGCAGTTGAAAATACCGATAGCAATGACATCATACATTTCTGACAAGGCAGCCTTAGCATCACTATTGCCAGCATCTGCTAAATCAAATAAATCTTTGCCAGTAAAATCAGTCAAGCCATGCTCTTTAGCGTATTTTTTAGCCACGGCAACGGGACTAGCTAGGTTACTAAGCGTAATGCCGTCTTTGATAATCATGAAACCAAATTCACCACCGTAAAGACTACTTCCTTTGTACAATTTACCATCAAGGCAAACTGCACCACCAATACCTGTCCCAAGAATGAAATAAATTGATTTTTTGCTATCTTTTCCGATACCAAATTGACTTTCAGCAAGGCCAGCACAGTTAGCATCATTTTCGATAGTCACAGGTAGGCCAAACATAGCTTCCAATTCATCAATAATCTTGAAGTTATGAATGTATGGAATAGCACTAAATCCTTTAATCACACCTTCTTCAGTATCCACAGCACCAGGGCTTGAAATAGCAACCCCTTTGGTATCTGCATCTGACAATTCTGTAAAGACACGATGCAAGTTTTCTTTCATTTCTTCCCAAGTTTTGGGAGTTGGAAAGGAACCTTTTTTATCAATGGCACTATCTTGGTAACGGCCATATTTCACAGAAGTTCCACCAATATCAAACACGACTAAATTCATTTTCTTCTCCATTTCTACCTAGCAAAAACACTGCTAGCGGTGTGTTAAAACAATCTCTAATGAAAATTCATCATAGCGATGTGTACTAATTGAATATTCAAACGCAGCACCATTTGTTAAATAACCCGTTTGAACAGCTACTGCTACTGGGTCACCTTTTTCAAGTGACAAGTAATTAGCTTCCTCATCCGTCGTACGACGAACAGTAATCGTACGGTGGCCTGATTGAATTTTTAAACCAAGATCATTTTCAATATAATCATAAATCGAATTTTCCACATGCTCGATTTTCAAACTTGTAATCAAATCGATTGGCATGTAAGTTTCTTCGATAACCGTTGGTTTATCATCAACTAAGCGGACACGATGAATTTTATAAACGAAGCTTGTTTCCTTAATTTTTAGTTTTTCTGCAATTTTCGCATCTGCTTTCACAACCGTAAAATCAATCACGCGACTTGTAATTTTTTTGTCTGGATAAAATGCTGTTGTCCCCATCATTTGGATATCCATCAACATTTTCTTCATTTTTTCAACTGACAGGTCCATAACAAAAGTCCCTGCCCCACGACGTTTGTAAATCAAGCCTTCTGTAACGAGAATATCTAAGGCTTTTTTGACCGTCATCTTACTAACCTTGTACGTGCGACAAAAATCTTTTTCAAAAGGCAGTTGTTCATTCGGTTGATAAACACCTTCTAAAATTTTCTTACGCACATCATTTGCAATAAGGTTATATTTTTCCATTACTTCTCCTCTAAATCTAATATATAAACTAATGCATATTATTATCTATATTTTAAACTAGAAGAACTAAAGTTCCAAATGTTAATTGATAATTTCTTGCAAATGATACATTTTCCCATAAAATGTAACCATAAAAAATCAAAACAGCCCAGGAGATTTTAAAAGTTGCTCTGATTTTTATGGTTAACTAATAAAATTTTTCAATTATCGGATAATAAATTTGTCAATCAATAAGCTATTCGCCACCTCCTTCTTTTGACAGCTCCATTTTATCATCTTATTTTATAAAAGTATATATTTTTACAAATAATTATGTTATGCTTTTTTTAATGCGCTTCCTGAAACTTTTTTTGATTATTTGTATACAATTACTTTATTAACCGCGGAAAAAAGTTACATTCAAAACATAAGGGTCTAAAACTTTTTTAGGAGGAGAAAACTAATAAAACTGTATTCGTATCGTTATGGGAGACAGGCAGCAATACAGCAAAACTTCACTAGCAGAAATTCAAAAACTCATCAAACTTTGTAAAGACAACCACTTGATTGCTATCGTCGAAGCACACGATGCTACTGGTTCAGATAACATTCAATATTTGGAAAATACTACTAATTACTGGATGGAAATGAAAGATGCTCTCATTGGAAACGAAGACCACGTCATCTTAAATATTGCCAATGAATGGGGCGGAGCTTGGGATAGTTCAAACTGGGCAGCAGGTTATCAACAAGTTATCCCCAAACTTCGTAACGTTGGAATAAAAAATACCATCATAGGTTTGACCCAGCTGAGGCCAAGACACACCTTGTTTTCTGAGTTTATAGATTTCTAGTTTATCTTCATAAGTTAATTTCATACAAAAAGCACCCCAATCGTTAGATTTTGTGTCTAACTTTTGGGGTGCGGTTCAGAATGTCTCTCGGATTTTTTATTTCACTCATGCTTACGAACATTTATTTTTCATTTGGATGGCTAGCGATAATTTCTAAATCGCCATTAAGTTGCCATGATTTTACATCGTTTGGCAAGATGAAATGATCACCTTTTTTAAGGTTATAAACACGGTTATCCACAGTCAAGCTACCTTGACCTGAAAGAACACTTACTAACAAATATGGCGCTGTTTGGGTAAAGTTTACGGCACCTGACACAACCCATTTGTAAACAGCGAAGAATTCATTTGACACCAAAAGGCTTGAACTCAAGTTATCCACATCTACAGTCACAGGTGTGCTGTTTGCAGGTTCACCAATTGTTAGAACATCAATTGATTGTTTAATGTGCAAGTCGCGAAGGTTTCCAGCCGCATCACGACGGTCAAAATCGTAAACACGATAAGTTGTATCACTTGATTGTTGTGTTTCCAAAATCAAGATACCTTTACCGATAGCGTGCATTGTACCACTTGGTACGTAGAAGAAATCACCAGCTTTGACTGGAACTTTTGTCAACAAATCGTCCCATTTGCCTGCTTCAATCATCTCAGCAAGTTCTTCTTTTGATTTGGCATTATGACCATAAATGATTTCTGAATCTTCATCAGCAGCAATGACATACCAACATTCCGTCTTACCGAGTTCACCTTCATGTTCAAGGGCATAAGCATCATCTGGGTGAACTTGTACACTAAGCCAATCGTTAGCATCAAGAATTTTTGTCAATAATGGAAAGACTTCTGATTTTGGACTTCCAAAAAGTTCTTTGTGCTCACGATAAAGTTTATCTAAGCCTTCACCTTTATATGTACCATTATCCACAATTGAAACACCATTTGGGTGAGCTGAAATAGCCCAATATTCACCAGTCGTTTCAGTCGGAATATCGTAACCAAATTCGTCGCGAAGTTTTGTTCCGCCCCAAATTTTATCATGCATTTGTGCTTTTAAAAATAATGGTTCTGCCATAAAAAATTTCCTTTCTTCAAGCAAATCTGCTTGTCTACCACGAAGAAACCCAAAGTTCTTTTGGGTTTCCCAGCTAAATATTCTTAACATCCAACAGTGAATATCCGCGTACATCATAACGATTTCTCGTGCGTGAATACTCAATTGGTCTACCATTTTCCAAATAAACAACTTGTTCCACTTGCAAAATAGGATCATCATCCCGACAAGCTAAATGGTCTTTATCGTATTGATCAGGTTTTTCAGCAGTGATATGACGATAAGATCCAGCAAATTTAAGATGCAAAGTGTTCCAAAGATAATCATAAACCGATGCCAACAAAATGCTATCATCCAATCCAGGAACCAAGTCACACGCCATATAAGTATGCTCAAGAGCATATGGTTTACCATCTAGCAAACGTAGACGAATAATTTTGTAAACTGGTGCTGATTGTTCGACCTGAAGACGTTCAGCAATCTCCACATCAGGAAATTCAACGGTAAATTCAATGATTTTGCTCGTTAATTTGCGAGAGTCATCCTTCATGTCGTGGCTTAAGCATTGTAGTTGTTCAATCGAAATCTCGAATCCTCTTTATCCCAAAACGATGAATTTAAAACTTTCGTTCCATTACCTTGTTTTGAAAGGACCAAACCTTCAATGGTTAACATCTCAATAGCTTTTTTGATAGTCATTCGACTTACCCCAAATTCTTTTGCCAAGTTAGATTGAATCGGCAGCATCGAATCAATTGGGTAAGTTCCGTCTGAAATCCTTGTTCGAATAATCCCTGCAATCTCTTCATATTTTGACATAGATCGCTCCTATTCCACTTATATAGACTAATTTTAAAACTTATAGTCTTATTATAGCGCAGAATCAGGTTGTTTGTCCAGCATATGCAAGAATGGTAGCCAGATAAATCCGACAATCAAGCAGTCAATAATTTGAAGAAGACCGCCAGCAAGTGAGTTTGTCGCAATTATACCACTAAAGAAGACTGGCACAGTCCAAGGAACAGATACTCCTGTTGGTGCAGGAACAAGGCCAATTGCCATTACGAAGTAGTTAAGAGCTGTAACGATGATTGGTGAAATCACCCAAGGAATAAGAATTGTAGCATTCAAAACGATTGGCAAACCAAAGATAACAGGTTCATTAACGTTAAAGATACCAGCACCAAGTGCCAAACGACCAACGTCACGGTATTGTTTTTTCTTCATGATAAATGCCATGATGATAACGACCGCAAGAGTCATCCCTGAACCACCAAGACCAACAGTGAATGTTCCATGAATGGTTTTGAAATAATGTGAGGAATATGTTCACCTGCTTTATAAGCATCCAAGTTATCATACATCAAAGTGTTCCAAATTGGGTCCATAACAGAGTTAACAAGGATTTGTCCGTGAAGACCAAAGAACCACAAGAATTGGATAAAAAAGATGGCAATAAGTGTCGCCCAAATACTACTACCAAGACCAACCAAAGGCATTTGGATAACATTATAAATCACATCGTGAAGGTTTGTATTGAAAGCACCTGTTACGATTGCATTAAGCGCTGTGAAGATTGATAATGTCAAAACTGCTGGAATCAAAGCAGCAAATGATTTTGCAACTGCAGGTGGCACGCTGTCAGGCATTTTAATTTGCCAACCTTTTTTGCTGACGCGGCAGTAATTTCAGTTGCGATAAATGACACAATCATTCCTAGGAACATGCCTTTTGCCCCTAAGCGATCTAGGCTAAGAACGTTAGATACTTCTTGACCTTTATCTGTCAAAGTGTAAAACGGTGTTAAAAGAAGGAAACTTGCAAATGCAATTGCTCCGCCAAAAATACCATCTTCATCATATGATTTAGATAGGTAGTAACCAATCCCCCAGGTTACAAAGACGGTCATAATCGACATTGTCGCATTTTGTGCATTACCAAACAGATTTGATAAAAGCGCTTTCGTGCCATCGTTTAAAAAAGGAAGGTTAGAAATAACGACAACAATTGATCCAAACATGGTCAACGGGAAGGCAAGCATGAAGCATCACGTAAAATCGACAAGTAGCGATTGGAAGCCAATTTGTTTGCCAAAGGCAAAAGTTTGTCACTGATAGCATCTAGAAACTTGTTCATAAACACTCCTCTTTCCATTAAGTTTGTTTTTACATTATCATTATAACTTATTTTTTATAAAAGTCTAGTCTTTTTATATAAAAATATTGTCTTTTATTTTAAAAAAGTGTATAATTGTACTTGTAAAATCAAAAATATATATTTTTAAGGAGAATCTTATGGCAACTTACACATTTCCAGAAGACTTCTGGTGGGGAGCTGCGACATCTGGTCCTCAAAGCGAGGGTCGTTTCCATAAAAAACATGCCAATATGTTTGATTACTGGTACGAAATAGAACCTGAAGCTTTTTACAACCAAGTTGGTCCAGACACAGCATCAAACTTCTATAATAGTTACAAAGAAGACATTGCTTTGATGAAGAAAATCGGTCTCAACAGTGTTCGTACTTCTATTCAATGGACACGCTTGATTGATGACCTCGAAAAAAATACCGTTAATCAAGATGCAGTAGACTTCTATAATGACGTTATTGACTGCTTCATCGAAAATGGCATTCGTCCAATTATGAACCTACACCATTTTGATTTACCTGTCGAGCTTTATCACAAATATGGAGGTTGGGAATCACGCCACGTGGTTGACCTTTATGTTGGTTTTGCTGAACAAGCTTTCAAGGCTTTCAGTGACCGCGTCAAAGACTGGACAACTCACAACGAACCAATGGTTGTTGTCGACGGTGAATACCTCTATCAATTCCACTATCCAAAATTAGTTGATGGTAAAAAAGCTGTTCAAGTTGCCTACAACTTAAACATCGCTTCAGCAAAAGCCATCGCTAAATTCAGAGAACTTGGTTTAGACAAAGACGGTGGTCGCATTGGTACAGTTTTAAACTTAACACCAACTTATGCTGCTTCTGATTCTAAAGAAGACCAAGCTGCTGCACACTTTGCTGAACTTTGGAACAACAAAATGTTCCTTGAGCCAGCAATCAATGGGCATTTCCCAGAAGAACTTGAAGAAGTTCTCAAAAAAGATGGCGTCATCTGGCAAACAGAACCTGAAGATGCTCAAATTTTTAAAGAAAATACCATTGATTTCTTAGGTGTTAACTTCTATCACCCAAATCGTGTGAAAGCACCAGACATCGCACCAAATTCTGTCGGTGCTTGGATGCCAAATCGTTACTATGACGAATACAACATGCCAGGTCGTCGCATGAACATCGACAAAGGTTGGGAAATCTACCCAGAAGCCATTTACGACATCGCCATTAACATTCGTGATAACTATAAAAATATCCCTTGGTTTGTCTCAGAAAATGGTATGGGTGTTTCTCGCGAAGAACGCTTCATGGATGAAAATGGAAAAATCCAAGATGATTACCGCATCGACTTCATCAAAGAACACTTGGCTTGCCTTCACCGTGGTATCCAAGAAGGTTCAAACTGCTTTGGCTATCACCTTTGGACACCAATCGATTGCTGGTCTTGGATGAATGCTTACCGTAACCGCTACGGTTTCATCTCAAATAATATCCATACACAAATCAAAACTATTAAAAAATCTGGTGAATGGTTCAAACAAGTAACCATCGATAACGGATTTGAAGATTAATTCACTACCTTAATCCCAGTAGAATTCAACAATTCCTAGCTCTACTTACTCCTCAAAGAAGAGCTTTCCTCATAAATCCTTTTATTAATTTCACAAAAACACCTTATCAGATAACGATAAGGTGTTATTTAATGCAATTCATTTAAGAAAACACCATCAAAGATGGTGTTTGTTTAAGCGTTGATTTTTTTGTACATGTGCATCATTTCGATGGCAACTTCTTTCAGTGTCATTGTTGTCATCAAGTGGTCTTGTGCGTGAACCATGATGATTTCAATTTTGATTTCGGTACCGCTTGCATATTTCTGTAGCAAATCAGTCTGAGCATGGTGAGCCTGTAAAAGTTCTTCATCAGCTGCAGCTAATTTTTCTTCAGCCTCTTGAAATGCTCCATTTTTCATAGCATCAAGAGCTTCGTGAACAGAGGTGCGGGCTGTGCCGCTGTGTAAAATAATTTCAAAAGCAGCAAGTTGTAATTCTTCTTCAGTCATATCTAGCAGCACCTCATTAAATATTTTCCAAAATCAAATTAGCCATTTTCTCAACACCCATTGGGATTGGAACGTAAGCTTGTGGTGGAACTTTGACAACAGGTCGCCTGATTTTTCACCCGCTGCCGCAAATTGGTTGTAATACATTGTAGCTTGTGGACTAACAAGGTACAAATCATAAGTAGCATCAGTAATCACACGTTCCCCTTCGTTTGACTGATTGCTTCAACAGTAATGTCTTTTCCTTGTGTTTTAAAATAATCTGTTGTTTTTTGTGCCATAAGTGATGATGACATTCCGGCAACACAGATAATTAATGCTTTTGCCATGGTTATTCTCCCCTTTTAAATAATAGACTTAGTAACTGTAAATGATTGCGCTACCAACATCTTTAATAAAAGTATATCACAGTTATTTTAATAAGTCTAGTCTTTTAAAATAAAAGAGTAAACTTTTATGCATTTTTACAAAACAGTACTACTCCTATTTTCAAATCTAATTGCTTGTCTATTCATTTCTAATATGATAAATTGGCTAAAAGTAAAACAATCATGAGGAATTTTATGACAGAAAATACATTAACCATTGCTTATATCAGCCTAAGTGGCAACACTCAAAGTTTTGTTAAACGTTTAGGAGAATACTTAAAAGAACATTACCAACTTGAAAGCAAAACTATCAATATCAAAGAACTTAAGCATGAAACTTTTCCAGTCACATCACCTTTTATCGCAGTTTTACCGACTTATCTCGAAGGTGGAAACGGGGTTGACTCAGGTGATGTTGAGATTTTGACAAATCCTTTGGGAGATTTTATCGCAGCACACGATAACTACAAACACTGCTTTGGAATCATTGGTTCTGGCAATCGCAACTTCAACGAGCAGTATTGCTTGACAGCTAAACAATACGCTAAGCGCTTTGGTTTTCCAATGCTTGGTGATTTTGAACTTCGAGGCACAAGTGCTGATATTGAACGTTTGGCAGAGATTATTGTGAATACACAAAAAGAAAGTGAAACTTATCCAAGGGGATTATGAGTCTTGGATGTCTCACTTTCTTTTTTCTATGATTACATTATCTACTTTGAGGAGATTAGGATTATAGATAATTTAGTCGCAAGGTTAAGGAATAATAATATCGTGTTTCACCAAAGATAGCTTGGTTTCACCATCACTGAAGAAACGAATTTTTTGTGAATCAAGTGGTGTTTGAATCTCTGTCGACATGACTTTTTCACCGTCATTGACAAATAACTCAATCGAATAGCTATCCAAAATGAAACGTAGCTCAATGCTATCAGCAGATGAAACCGTCATTTTGCGTTGACAATTCAAATCAGCTTGCAACCCGGAATAGGTACGGTCCACCTCAATCGTATTAAGACTGCGATTGTAAGTAAATCGTGTATAATGATTGACACCAACTGCCAAATCAATGGTAAATGATATATAAGCAGTTCCAGATAAACGCAAGGTCATGTCAATCTGACGACCAGAAACCCCTTCAATCATTTCAAATGACTTGCTAATAACTCCTGAAAATTCAAGTGTATTGGTATGGTAATCAGATAATTCGTGAATTGGTCGTTGGACGAGTTGGCCATTTTCAAGAGATAATTCACGTGGAAGAGTCATCATGCCTTGCCATTCTTGCCCATCAGGAATAGCTAGCGAATCCCATGACTTCATCCATGCCACCAAGATGCGACGACCATCTGGCAATTGAGTCGTCTGAGGCGCATAAAAATCTAAACCATAATCAAGCGCATGTGGGCAACCTTTGTCAAAGGTGTGTGTTTCTTCATCATAATCACCAACAAAATAAACCGCGTTGTGTCCATTATGAAATTCATACGCTGTCGCTGACATGTTTTGTGGCGAAGTGATTAAGACATGTTTTCCATCTAATTTGAAAAAGTCAGGACATTCCCACATTTTTCCGATAACACCATCTTCATCGCCTGCCAAAACATTTTCATACTGCCAGTGGCGTAAATCGTCACTCGAAAAGAGAACAATCTGTCCATGCTTTTCTTTGCTTAAATTACCTGCAACCAACCAATATTTACCATCTTCGAACCAGACTTTAGGGTCTCTAAAATCTGATTGATTGAAGCCTTCTGGGAGTTGGTTGCCAAGGATAACAGGGTTTTCGGGAACTTTGTGATAATTTTCACCGTCACCGATTGCAAGAGACTGTGTTTGATAAGCGGTTTTATTGCCAGTGTCATCTTCTTTTTCTTCGACACTTGTGTAGATAAGAACATGTCCTTCTGGCGTTTCCAGAGCACTTCCTGAAAAAACACCAGCATGGTCGTAAGCTTGGTCCGGCGCTAAAGCAACAGGGCGCTCTTCCCATTTAATCATATCAGAGCTAACAACATGCCCCCAGTGCATTGGTCCCCAGTTTGTCGAATAGGATGATATTGATAAAACAAATGTACTTTATTTTGGTAAGTTGAAAAACCATTTGGGTCGTTAATCCAGCCAACCGGTGCCGTCACATGAAATGCTGGGCGCTTTCTTTTATCAATACGATTTTGTTCAATATAATTTTGTGCTTCTTCAAGCGTGTGCATAAGTTTAAACAATCCTTCCTACTACTTTTCTAAATCACTTCTTCAGTTTCAATATCAAAGAAATGCAATTTATGTGGCATGAAGACAAATGTTACGTCATCACCAATTTGACTGACGTCGTATTTTGTCACACGTGCAACAGTGGTTTCACCACCAAATTCAAAATAAAGGTTATTTTCATTTCCCATAATCTCAGTGTTGTTGATAACAGCTTTTTGTTCATTTCCTGCATAAACTTCAAGGTTTGCTGGGTCAAATTTGATATCTTCACCGCGGATTCCCATAATCACACGCTTGCGACCAGCCAATTTCTTAGCAATAACCTCAGGGATTTCCATGCTATTGCCATCTTCAAATACAATGGTTTGACCATTTACAGACACATTGTAAAAATTCATTTGTGGTGCGCCAATAAAGCCAGCAACAAATTTATTAACAGGATGTTCGTAAAGGTCCATCGGTGTCCCAACTTGTTGAACAACTCCATCTTTCATAATAACAATACGGTCTGCCATAGTCATCGCTTCAACTTGATCATGAGTAACATAAATGGTTGTTGACCCCAATTTGCGATGAAGTTTACTGATTTCATTGCGCATGCTGATACGCAATTTGGCATCCAAGTTAGACAACGGTTCGTCCATCAAGAAAACTTTTTGGTCTTTGACAATCGCACGACCAAGTGCTACACGTTGGCGTTGACCACCAGAAAGATTTTTAGGTTTGCGTTTGCGATATTCTTCAAGTCCCAAAATGTCAATCGCCCAATCAACTTTTTGTTTGATTTCATCGGCAGGTACTTTCATATTTTTAAGACCGTAAGAGATATTTTTTTCAACTGTCATATGAGGATATAAAGCATAGTTTTGGAAAACCATTGAAATCCCACGATCAGCTGGTGCCACTTCATTTATACGTTTGCCATCAATGTACAAATCACCGCTAGTAATTTCTTCAAAACCAGCCATCATACGAAGCGTTGTTGATTTTCCGCAACCAGAAGGCCCAACAAATGCAATAAATTCCTTTTTATCAACATCCAGTGTAAAATCAGTCACTGAATTTTTATCATTACCTTTATATTTTTTTGTAATATTTTTAAATTCAATAAAACTCATAAGATTTATCCTTCCTTAGATCCTGTTGAAATCACACCTTCGACAATATATTTAGAGAAGAATGAATATATGATAATAACAGGAATGGTAACAAGTGTAATCACGGCAAGAGTTTGACCAACAGTTGTTGCATCATTTGACGTAATCGCATTTAAACCAATTTGTGCTGTTAATAAGTCGCTTGATGTAAATACCAATGATGGCCAGAGATAATCATTCCAAACACCTAGGAAAGTAAAGACGCTGACCGTTGCAACTACTGATTTAGACATTGGCAAAACCATGGTAAAGAAATATTTGACCGGACCACAATGATCCAATTGAGCAGCTTCGTAGACATCATCAGGAAGTCCAACAAAGACTTGGCGGAAAAGGAAAATATTAAACGGTGACACAATCATCGGTAAAATATAACCAAGCATGGTGTTCAAAAGCCCTGCTTTAGCAATAATCAAGAAATGAATAGTGATTGTTGTTTCCATTGGAACAATCATCAAAGCTAGAATAATTAATAACCATTGATCTCTAAATGGAAATTTTATTTTAGCAAGCGCATAGCCGGCAAGTCCGTTAACAACGATACTAAGCACAATTAAAATCGCTGCATAAAATAATGTATTCACCATGTAACGAATAAACTGTGTATCAAAGAGAATAGTCACATAATTATCAAAAAATGAACCTGTTAATGCTGGTGGTACAAAAGCTCTAAGGGTATTCATATCAGTGGTGATAGCCGCATCACCTTTAAAGGAATTAGCCAACATCCAAATAACTGGAAAGAGGAAGAACAAGGACAAAATGAGCAAAATTATTGAAAATATCCAACTCCATCTCTTTTGCTTTTGTGTTAACATATTATTTTTCCTCCTTGTCTTTGGTCAATATATTTTGGATAACAGTTAAAATGATAACAAAGACAGCAAAGACAATTGCCATAGTTGAAGCAAGTCCCATTTCCCAGTTAACAGTACCCGTTTCGTAAATATCGTACACAACAGTATAAGTTGAATTAGAAGGGCCACCACCAGTCATCACCATTGGTTGAACCAACATACGAAAGGCACCAATTGTTACTGTGATTAAGACGAAAACAAGCAATGGTTTTAATTCTGGTAAAGTAATATCCTTGAATTTTTGCCATGGTGTTGCATGGTCCATTTCAGCTGCCTCATAAAGTGATGGGCTGATTCCTTGAAGACCACCAAGGAAGATAATCATTTGATAACCAACACCTTGCCAAGCACTCATGATGGCAATAGAAGGTAACGCTTGGTCAGCACTATTGATAAAAGGCTGAGCATCAATACCAAAGAATCCTAAAATAGCATTAAGAATTCCTTCTGGGCTATAAATTTGAATCCACAAGGTTGATACAACAGTCAAAGACATAACAACCGGAACAAAAAAAGCCACTTTGAAATATTTCTTGAAATGGGTAACTTTGTTAATAATCAAAGCTAGCAAGAGAGCTCCACCGCCCTGTAGTGGAACAATGATTAAAACAAATTTAACTGTGTTCCAGAAAGCCTTTCGGAAATTCTCATCTTTAAAGACTTCTTTAAAATTATCCAGACCAACAAAGTGAGTCATACTAGGATTTAATGCAAAGAAATCCGTAAAACTAAAGACAAACGTCAAAATCAAAGGAATAAATAGGAAGACCGATAACAAGACCAGAGCTGGGCCAAAGAAGGCCATCCCCATAATAGATTCAGCTTTATTCTTTTTCATTTTCTTTCTCCTCAAGAACATAACGTTTCAATTTCGCATCGATTTTATCAACCGCGTGATTAAGTTCTTCCTTGGCATCTGCACCAGAGAGAACACTATCTTCTAGAACTGCCTGAACACGGTCACTAACTTGCGGATAAACTGGTGTGATTGAGCGAGGATGTCCATAATCTTTCAATTGGTTATAAAGTGCGGCATAGTTTGCATCTTCAGAGAACGTACTGATATGATTGTAAGCTTCGTAAGTTGAAGGGAAACTCTTGGTTTTATCCCAAAGACGTTCGCCACTTTCAGCGCCACTCATCCACTTAACCAATTCTGTTGCCCCTTTAATATTTTTTGTCGTTTTAGAAGCTGCAAATGCCCAAGATCCTGTTGGTGTATAACGACCACCATCCAGTTATCTGAGACAACGTATGGAGCAACACCAAGATTTAATTGTTCATAACTTGTATAAACCGAATTAACTTCCCACGCGCCATCGATTTTGAAAGCCGCACGTCCACTTTCAAATAAATTACTAATAGCAACTTTCGACATGTAACCATTTGCTAGAATTTGTTTAAAGTAGTTAACCGTTTCTAGATTTTCTTTTGAATTAAAGATGCCATCAACTTTCAAACCACTCTTGTCAACAAAGTCACCTCCATTTGACCAGAAAAATGGTGCATAAAAATAAATCGTTGTCTCACCCGTTGGGAAAGTCATATCCAAAGGATAGCCCCCCTTTTCTTCACAAATCGGTTGAACTTTCTTCAAGACCTCTAAAAACTCTGACCAAGTCCACGGGTGATTAGCGTCAGGTACACTAACACCAGCCTCAGCTAAAATATCTTTATTGTAATAAAGCCCCACGCTAGACTCTACAGCTCCCAGAGCGTAGAGTTTATTATCATAAGTTCCTTGAGCAATGATCGAGTCAAGATAAGCACTCTTTTCCTTATTCGATAATTTTGCCAAAGGTTGAATAATACCATTTTCTGCATAAGCTGCGATATTGGGACCATCTACCGTCAACACATCAGGTAATCCTCCAGACATAACAGAGGCATTGATTTTATCAGAATAACCACCACCGCTATCATTTCGAGGAATAAATTCAATGTCCGCAAAATATTTACCATTGTATTTTTTATTGAAGGTATTGACCGATTCTTTATAAGCCTGTCCTTCATCGGTATCTTCAATTGAATGAACCCAGATTGATAGATACTCTTCTCCCTTGTCATACCCCTTTATACTGCCAACTTCAGGTTTACTGTTGCCGCATCCTGTTAACAAAAGCCCTGCAGAAAGTGATACCATTAATGTTTTTAAGAGCCTTCTACGCATAACACCCTCCAAAGTTATTTGTAATGTAACCGGTTACTTTATCTAAAGTTTACTCCTTAATGTTTGCCTTGTCAATAGCATTTTTAAAAAAAAGTTCCAAAAATATAACCGGTTACTTCTTTGACTTAAAAGGATTTTAGATATATACTATAGATTGTAAAGAAGACTTAAGGAACACTGTATGAGTAAACAAAAAATCACTTTTTCCGATATTGCAAAATATACCAATTTTTCAAAAACAACAATCTCGCGCTATTTTAACAACCCTGACTCACTGACTGAAAAAAACCGTAGCATTATCAAAAAAGCGCTTGATGATTTGGGGTACCAAGAAAATAAAATCGCTCAAGTTCTAGCTAAGGGACAGACTGAATTCATCGGAATCATCATTCCAAACCTCTACCTTCACTATTACTCAGCCATTTTAAATCAAATTTTGACTAGCTACTCAGATAATCATTATAAGTTCCTGGTCTTCCTTGGCGATGATGATATCGAGTTAGAACGTCAGTATATCCAAGAACTCCAAGCCTACAACATTCAAGGTTTGATTACCCTTAGTCATACGATTCCATCAGAAGAACTAGCATCTTACAATATCCCTATCGTTAGCATCGAGCGCGAAGCGCAATTTATCAGTAGCGTCAATACCGACAACCACCTTGGTGGGGTCCAAGCAACCAGCCATTTGATAAAAAATAATTGTGATATTCTCATTCACATCAATAACTTCGTCAATGAGGACATCCCTGCTTATGGTCGTATCGCTGGGTTTAAAACCATTTCTAGCGATAGCGATATTCCTTATCAAATCTATCAAAAAGACCTTGGTAGCAACTACAGCGAAATCAGTCAAAGCATCACCCAGTTATTTAAAGAAATCGATAAAAACTACGCTGGCAAACGTAAAGGAATTTTCCTAGCCAATGATACTTATGCCAACATTTTCTTAAATGCTGTTTTCCAAAAATACGGTTGCTTGCCAGATAATTACAAAATCATCGGTTTTGACGATTCGCCAATTGCAAGCGAAGCTATTTTACCTTTATCAAGTATCAAGCAAGACATCTCTAAAATCACAGAAACTGCCCTTGATATTTTACAAGGTTTAATCCAAGAACACCGTAAGACCAAAGGCAAACAGCAGACGATTCAACATAGAGAAGTCGCACCAAAACTAATCAAACGAAATACAACTGATTAAGAATACCTAAAAATTAACATAAAAATGGTATAATGAGGTCAGTTATAAGAAATGTATTGGAGAATTCATGAAAACAACAGTTGATTATATTACAAAACTTGCAAATATTCCTTCACCTACTGGCTACACAAGCCACATTATGAATTACGTGATTGCTGAGCTTGAAAGTTTCGGCTACGCTCCTGTCCGCACAAATAAAGGTGGCGTTATGGTCACTGTCACTGGTAAAGATGACAGCAAACACCGCGTGGTCACAGCTCACCTTGATACCTTGGTGCCATGGTTCGTGCTGTCAAACCAGATGGCCGCCTTAAAATGGACCTTATCGGTGGCTTTGTCTACAACGCTATCGAAGGTGAAAATTGTACTATCCACGTTGCCAAAAATGGTAAAAAAATTAGTGGTACAATCCTTATGCACCAAACTTCTGTTCATGTCTACAAAGATGCTGGAACTGCTGAACGCAATCAAGCTAACATGGAAATTCGTCTGGACGAAAAAGTAACCAACGAAAAAGAAACACGCGCCCTTGGTATCGAAGTTGGAGACTTTATCTCATTTGACCCACGCGTGGTTGTTACCGAATCAGGTTTCATCAAATCACGTCACTTGGATGACAAAGTATCAGCAGCCATTCTCATTGAATTACTCAAAGAATACAAAGCTCAAAATATCACTTTGCCATACACAACTCACTTCTACTTCTCAGCTTTCGAAGAACTCGGTCACGGTGCTAACTCAAGCATTCCAACTGCAACAGTCGAATACCTTTCAGTTGATATGGGAGCAATGGGTGATGACCAACAAACAGATGAATACAGCGTTTCAATCTGCGTCAAAGACGGTTCTGGGCCTTATAACTTCGAACTTCGCCAACATCTTGTTGCCCTAGCTGAAGAAAATAAAATTCCATACAAATTAGACATCTACCCATACTATGGTAGTGACGCCTCTGCTGCTCTTCGTGCAGGTGCCGAAGTCAAACACGCCCTCTTTGGCGCAGGTATCGAATCAAGCCACTCATACGAACGCACACACATCGACTCTGTCCAAGCAACAGAACACCTCGTTGATGCTTACCTAAAAAGCCCAATTGTGGAATAATGACTAAAATTATATAACAATAAGAGCGGTCATAATGTCCGCTCTTATTTTATTAATCTGAAATCACCCTAATTTCATAACCTTTATAATCATTTTCATTCAAAACAATCTCTTCTTGTCTGTAGCGTTCACTTATCAATCTCAATGCTTGAGCTTTATCTTCTGCCTCAACTTCTACAACCCTTTGAAGGACTTCTTCGATTTCTACATTAAATACTACCATATCTTCTCCCTACAATTAATCTCTTTATTTTAATACTCTCACAGCGGATCCATTATATCACACAATAACCAAATCGCATGCTACATTTTACTACTTCATCAGAGAATTTTTTAATCAATAAAATCCATACTTTTACACATCAAAAGCGCCCCGGGACAAGGGCGCTTTTTAAAAAAACAAACAAATAATTAGGAGGTAGAATTAATTAGTAGTTAAGGTCGACAGCAAGACCAAAATGGTCACTGACGATTGGAGATTCACCGCCATCAAAGACAACGGTTGAGGATTGAATCTCAATATCTTTACTTGTAAAAACATGATCAACTTTGAGTGACTGTTTATTGCCTTCCCAGCCATCAATATCTTCGATAATAGTATGATCACCTTGAATGGATTTAGCCACTTTGTGACTATCTTGCAAATCAAGCGGACTATTTAAAATCATGTCATAGCCAGCCGTATCGGTAGGATTATTGAAATCTCCCATAAGGATAAGGGGCTAGGAAAATCGCTGAGCGCTTCTTCCAGTTTTGCCCATTCACTTTCAAATCCTTTACCGAACCAAGACATGTGAAGGCTCACCACGGTAGCTGGTTTGCTATCAACTTCAGTCTCAGCTGCTAGGACACGTCTAGTATGATAATCATGTTCATCATCAACCGCAGAGACAAGAATATCTTTTACCTTAATTGGATTTTTCGATAAAATCACAACGCCTTCATTGTACTTATCATATCCAATATGGTTATAAGCCCAAGACCAATAATAATGTCTTCCTTGGCTTCTGAGGTAATTGACCAATTGAAGAGCATAATTATCACGGTGTAATTCGGGGCTACTCGGTAATTTTTCATACCCTTCTACATCGTTTGCAGCCAAGCCTCGAATGTCTTGGTTAATTTCTTGAAGACAAATGACATCATAATTCTCAATGTAAATATTTTCTGCCAAATCGAATAATTTTTTTAACGAATTTGCCTCTAACCAAGAATGCGTATTAAGTGTTAAAAATTTTGCCATGTCTTTTCCCCTCAAGTTAAAGGAGAGTCCGAGATGTTTACCCCGGACTCCTTCTATTTAGTTTTAACCCAAATCTCTTTATCACTATTAGTAATATAGCTTAAAGTTCTACTTTTGCAACAGGTGTTTTAGCAGAAACTTTTCCTGTTTGTGTTAAATTGACTGCTTTAATTTCTGCTGTATTTGTGAAGGCAACAATAATTGTTGTTTCACGTCCTGCTGAACTGATAGCTGCCAAGTCAGCCACCACCAAAAGATCACCTGCTTGAACACGTTGACCTTCTGCTACTTTAACAGAGAATGGCACACCGTTAAGAGCAACAGTATCGAGTCCGATGTGAACAAGAACTTCAAGACCACTATCAGTCAATAATCCAAAGGCATGTTTAGTCGGGAAGACACTTGTGACAATACCTGACACAGGCGCATAAACATTACCATTTTCTGGTTCGACAGCGAAGCCATCACCCATCATTTAGCTGAAAATACGGGATCTTTAACAGCTGTGATTGGTTTTACTTCACCATCTGCGATTGATAGAACATCTTCTGTGACACCTTTATATGAGACTTTTGTAACATTGTTACCTCTAACTTCTGCTAAGTCGATTGTTGGAATTTCAGCACCAGAATCAAGAAGGTCTTGAATATCAGATTTCAAGATATCTGCTTTTGGTCCGTAAACAGCTTGAACACCAGAGCCTTTGATAATGAGACCCATAGCACCAGCTTTTTTCCAAGTTTCTTCATCACCAACTCGTGCGACATCTTTGACAGTTACACGAAGTCGTGTCATACAAGCATCAACATCTTCAATGTTATCGCGGCCACCAAGGAGATTAATGATTTGAACGATTTGAGAGTTTGCAGATACTGTCGCACCAGTTGTTGATGCAGCAGCGTCATCATCCATGTCATCGTAATTACCGTTACGACCTGGAGTGACAAAGTTAAATTTCTTAATCATAAAGTCTGCGATGAAGTACATCACAACACCTGATAAGATACAACAAATAACAAAGTTAATTAAATCTCCACCAAGACCTGCTTTAAGAGCCATTGGTGTACGTGTCAAAAGTTCGATATTACCAAATGAATGGAGACGAAGGTTAACTAAATCAGCAAGAGCAAATGTCACCCCTTGTACAAGTGCGTATACAACATAAAGTGGCATTGCGACAAACATAAACATGTATTCGATTGGTTCAGTAACACCTGTCAAGAATGTAGCAGCTGCTGTTGAGATAAACATTGCAGTGTATTTTTTCTTCTTGTCTGGGTCAACGTTACGGTACATGGCAAGGCTAATCCCATAAGTGTACCAGTTGCGCCAATCATTTGTCCGACTTTGAAGCGGGCAGGTGTTACAGTTGCCATAAGGTGATGGTAATCTGAAGGATTTGAACCTTTAAGATTGATAAGGTCTGTTACCCATGCTAACCAAAGTGGGTCTTGACCAAAGACTTCAGTACCTTTTTGAGCACCAGTCAAGATTTCATAAGTACCACCAAGTGAAGTATAGTTCATAGGGATAGTAATCATGTGGTGAAGACCAAATGGAAGAAGCAAACGTTCCAAAGTACCATACAAGAATGGAGCTAAGAATGGAGCTGAGTTTTGTGATGACGCAATCCACATACCAAATCCATTAATTCCTGATTGGATGATTGGCCAAACAAGTGCCATAAACAAACCAACAAGAACTGAACGATAGATAACAACGAATGGTACGAAACGTTTACCATTGAAGAATGAAAGAACATCAGGCAATTTGCGGTAGTTATAGTATTTATTGTAAGCTGTTGCCCCAACAAAACCTGAGATAATACCTACAAAGACACCCATGTTAAGCGCTGGTTGACCAAGCACATTGACAAAGTAGTCAGAGACAAGCATCTTGCCACCGAGAACATTGTGAACAACACTTTTACTATCAGCAATCATATCAAGTGATACACCGTAAACGTGACCAGTGATCAAGTTGATGAGAATAAATGCGATACCAGCAGCAAATGCACCACCAGCACGCTCTTTTGCCCAGCTACCACCAATAGCTAGAGCAAACAAAATGTGAAGGTTATTGATAATCCCCCAACCAATTTGTGCGATAACATTACCAACAGTAGCAAGTATAGCTGAGTTAGCATTGATTAGCAGGAGCGAGTTACCAATACTAACCATCAAACCGGCTGCCGGCATAACGGCAATAACAACCATCAAGCATTTACCGAATTTTTGCCAAAATTCGAAACTGGTCAATTTTTTAAATGCCTTCTTCATGAAACAACTCCTTAAAACTTTTTCTCGGAAACCATTTGCTCTACAAATCAAGCAATAACGTCACTAATATTAATTGATTTGTATAAAACAAACGATTTTTTTGTTGAATAATTTACGCAAACGTTTGCGCTGCTTTTGATGATTTTATTATAGCACGTATTTTTATTTTGTAAAGCGTTTTCGATAAAAATTTTAAAACAAAAAAAGAGCAAAGAGATGCTTTACCAATGAAACAAAGCTTTCTTTACACTTTTATTTTTTTAATTAAAATACAATCGTTAATTCTCTTTCAATGATTTGATGAGGAATGATGACTTCTGGCTTGCGCTTTTTCTTGATTTTTCCAAAAGTAATTGCGCTGCTTTTTCACCAAACTGATAAGGAAAAATATTAACCGATGTTAAAGCAGGATTAGCAATTTCTGTAATCAAAGAATTATTAAAGCTAATCACAGCATAAGACTTTTCTTGTTTGCTATTTTTAAATAAGCGTTGCAAACGGATAGCCATGATATCATCACAAGCAATAAAAGCTTGCGTTTTTGGGTGCTCAGCTAAGAATTGCTGAAACTTAAGAATGTTCTCATCTTCTTTGACCCATGAAAAATGAAGAGACAAACTGTCTTTTTGATGCTCTTGCAGATACTCACAACAACCTCGATAACGCTCAGTCTGCACCAATTCATTCATGTCAGTGTAGGCAAAGACAAGGTGTTCAAAACCTTTACTCACCATAAATTCAGCAACATCTCGTCCTGCTTGGTAGTTATCATTATCCATAAATTGGACAGATTTGGTAGCAAGCTTTTCATAAGAACTTCCGACAACTACACAAGAAACTTTTTTCTGCTTTTTGACAAAATCAAAAACAGGGTCATCTTTGTGCGAATACAAAAAGATAAATTTGCTAATATTTCCGCTGCGAATCAGTGCCTGACAATTTTTGCGTAGCTCATCTACCTACCGTACGCCCACTCGCCAAGCTAACCATATAATCATGCTCACTACAAACACTTGAAATATCTTGAATAATTTGCATGAAAAAGGGGTTATTGCCAAGAGAATCTTGACTCTCACGAACTGGCAGTACAATCCCAATGGTGTTAGTCGTACGGTTCACCAAATTTTGCGCAGAATAATTTGGTGAATAATCTAATTCTTCCATGGCACGTCGAACGCGTTCCTTGGTTGCTTTGCTAATCATGTCACTGTCATGCAAAGCCCTTGAGGCTGTTGAGGTAGAGACACCAGCAAGTTTTACTACACCCTTTATCGTTGTCATTTTGTATCCTAATCTTAAAATCGTTATCTATAGGATAAGAATTTTTTAAAGCGCTGTCAATCAAAAATAAAATAAGAGCGAGAAAAATCTCACTCTTATTTTAATAATTCCAAAGCATAGCTGACGCTTGATAAAGCATAAAGCGGTGCCGTTTCGGCACGCATGATACGTGGCCCTAAACCGATTTTTAAGCCACCTTTTTCCTCAAATGCCACAATTTCATCTGGTGAAATTCCGCCTTCTGGGCCAAAGATAAAGAGAATTTTCTCTCCTGCTTTGACTTGGCTCAATTCACGCGCTAAAATAGCCGTTTCACCTTCTTTTGCTGACTCTTCATAAGCAATGAAAATCTTATCAAACTGGTCAAGTTCAGCAAGAAAAGCTGCTTTTTTATCAAAAAGAGTCACACCTGGAATGACATTACGTTTGCTTTGCTCAGCAGCACCAAGAGCAATTTTTGCCAATTTATCTGCTTTTTTGGCTAGTTTTTTACCATCCCATTTGACCACAGACCAATCAGATGGAAATGCCCAGAGATTTGCCATACCAAGTTCTGTTCCTTTTTGCGCAAGAAATTCTAGTTTATCACCTTTAGGAAATCCCGCAGCAATCGTCACTTCAACTGGCATCTCAACATTGCTATCAAGCTCTTTGATAATTTCAAAACGGTGCTCAGCACTATCGACAACCTTTGCCAAGCGTTTGATGTGGTCATCAAAAACAAGGACAACTTCCTCATCTTCTATCAGACGCATAACGTTAAACATATGTTTTACCGTGTCTTTATCTGTGATTGTAACGACGTCTTGAGCTTGTCCTGCTACAAAATATTGTTGCATTTATCCTCCAATTACACCTGAAATATCATCAGTCTTTTTGAAAACACAAGTATTCCATTCGCCTTGAACCATATGCGTTTCAAGGAAGAACCCTGCATCTTCAGCTGATTTACGAACCATTTCCCATTTGTCAGAAATGATACCTGACATGATAAGGTAACCTTCGTCTTTCACAAGACGATAAGCATCTTCTGTCATATTGACCAAAATATCAGCGAGAATATTTGCCACGATAACATCAGCTTTGATATCCACACCTTGCAAAAGATTACCTGTAGCCACATGGATATTTTCAGTATTGGCGTTAAGGTCAATATTTTCTTGTGCCACACGCACGGCTACTTCATCAAGGTCATAAGCATAGATATCTTTTGCCCCAAGAAGTGAACTTGCAATCGAAAGCACACCTGAACCAGTACCCACATCAATTACAGTTTCACCACCACGAAGTACTTGTTCAAGCGCAAAAAGACTCATTTTTGTCGTTGGGTGAGTTCCTGTACCAAAAGCCATACCTGGGTCAAGACGAATAGTCTTTTCACCTTCACCAGCTTCATAATCTGTCCAACTTGGAACAATTGTCAAATCATGGCTAATGCGTGTTGGTTCATAATATTTCTTCCAATTTTCAGCCAATCTTGCTCAGCCAATTCTTGTGTCTCATAGTGAACCTCACCAGTATCAACACCAAAATCACTTAATTCAGCCAAACGCTTAGCTGCCTCCCTTTCAACAGCTTCAATATCGATATTTTCTGGGTAATAAGCTGTAATTTTAACAGTTTCTACTTGTTTGATTTCTGGGAAAACTTCACCGTATTTCCCAACATATCCAAGATAATCAGCACTATCATCGATAGCAACCCCTTGACTACCCAATTCAATCAAAATATTTGACGCAGCCTCTTCTGCATTACGCAAGACCTCAACAGTCAACTCTTGCCACTTGTCCATATTTCTGATACAAAGGACGACTAGAAAACGACTAAAAAATAGAAAGCTTGATGACGTGTCGAAAGACACTAGTCAAGCTTATCTTTTTTCCGAGTTTTCCGTCCGTGTTCAAAGATGAACACTTATCCTCATACTCCTTTTCTATTTTGTTTCGGGCGGTTCAGTTAAAATACTAACCGAACCTTTTCCTTTCTATCTAATCTATTTCAGGCGGAGCTATTAACTCCCTTTATCCACAATAAAACACCTGAACATTTACATATTATTATAAATTTTCTTCTCTCTCTTTCAAACTACATCCATTTGAATCCTTCCAATCAGTACGACCGTTTGTAGGCATACCTAAAACAAAAGATGCTGCATAAGGTGGACTATTGAAAATCGATTTTTCTTGAGGATACCATCCTTGATAATTCCCTCTTTCAGTAACTCTTGTCGCAAGTCACGAATAGATTTTGGAAGTCCTTTACCATCTGTAAGTTCAATCATACTGCCTTCAAGAACAACCAATCCCTCTGCTGTCTGTCGGCAAGTTGCAATAATTTCACGGTTTGATCGCTTAATGTTACGTTTAAGAGTAAGAACAGTTTCAGCCTCAATTGGCTCTTCATCAACAGAATTGTCACCGTTAATCATAGGAACAAATACTCGATAACCAAGGGTTCCAATTATTGTTTTTGTATTCTCAACAACCTCATCCAGTTCAGATTGCTTTTCTTCAGTTACATTGCCAGAATTTGGTTCGTTACCATTTCGAACAACAAAACGATTTGCTTCGTTTGCTAGCTGAGTAAATCTGTTTTCCAAATAACTGATTTCAGTCGGCCCGAAGGAATTATTTTGCGTTGTTAATACAATGACATCATTGAAATAATCAGCATGATTATCCTAGTATGCTCTTGAACACGTAACAAAACACCTTCGCCATTCTTTCGGCTCGTTGCTTGACCAATATAAACTGTATCCTGCTGATTAGCATCATCACGACCAAGTAAAAAATAAACACCACTTTGTTTCATCTCAGGTCTTGATTTTAAATCACCTAACTGAATTCTAGGAATTTTATAAATCACGCCTGTCCAGTTGGATAAAGTACACTTAATCTTACCAGTGACTTCATCATCCATCAGAAACATATTTATATTTTTACCTCTTTTTACCATCTTAATATCTCGGATATGCAGAGAATTCTGTTTCTTTTAACTCTGCTTTGCCTTTTTCAAAGCTTTCAGCATCCCATTCAAGAGCAAAGTCAGTTGCATTTTCATCTGCTAAAAAGTCCATCAAATCATCAAGACCTTTAGTTGCAACATCGTTTAATGTTTCTGCAAAATACGCTAAAAATTCGCGTGAGAATCCTTTTTTAGCATCAAAAGGAACAGTCACCAAGTAGTCATCATGGTCAACTTTAGATTTTGCTTGGTTGTAAAATAGTACGTAATCTTCAAAAACAATATCCTCGCTGCTAACCTCACCTTGGTCATCCACAGTTTCAACCGCAGATTGATTCTGCGCTTCCAAAATAAAAGTCACTTCCACCGCATGATTTTTCTTATTCCAATCAATGGCATAATCAAACGTGAAGTGCTTATCCATTTCTTCTTCTAATACTGATAAAAAGCCAAATTTAGCCATTAAAAATTTCTTCCAATCTTCTTTTGTGTTACAATTATTTTATCATACTTAAGGGGAAATGACATGCAAATACGACCAATGGAGCTAGAAGATATTGAACAAGTGGTTATACTAGAAAACCAAACATGGGATACATTTAACACGCCAGCTCCGCTACCTATTGCAAATAAGGATAAAATCATCAAAGATTTTGAAAATGGAACACATTATCTTGTCGCTGAAGAAAATCAGGACATTTTAGGTGTTCTTGATTACCATACTTATTATCCTTTCCCTAGCGGTCATCACGTGGTAACTTTTGGCATTGCCGTTTCTGAAAAAACGCGCGGTCAAGGTATCGGACGCAAACTTATCCAAACTTTCTTCGATATGACAAAAGCTGACGGCTACCAAAAAGTTCTCATTCATGTGCTATCATCAAATGAAAAAGCCTGCACATTCTACGAAAAATTAGGCTTTAAACAAGAGGCTATTTTGAAAAATCAATTTTACCTAAACCATAATTACGTTGATGACCTCATTTACAGTTATTATCTGGAGGATATTCATGCCAAATAATCTCGCTTTGCGAATGCGCCCTAAGAATATTGACCAAGTGATTGGCCAGAAACATCTAGTCGGTGAAGGAAAAATCATTCGCCGTATGGTGGAGGCCAATATGCTGTCATCAATGATTCTCTACGGTCCTCCTGGTATCGGGAAGACCTCAATCGCTAGCGCTATCGCAGGAACAACCAAATACGCTTTTCGGACGTTCAACGCTACAACAGACAGTAAAAAGCGCCTGCAAGAAATTGCCGAGGAAGCTAAATTTTCTGGCGGTTTAGTCTTACTGCTCGACGAAATTCACCGCTTAGATAAAACCAAGCAAGATTTCTTGCTACCTTTACTTGAAAATGGCAATATCATCATGATTGGAGCGACAACTGAAAATCCATTTTTCTCAGTGACACCTGCCATTCGCTCACGCGTGCAAATCTTCGAGTTAGAACCTTATCAACCGACGATATCAAGCAAGCCCTCCAAACTGCATTATCAGATAAAGAGCGCGGCTTTGAATTTGATGTCGATATTGATGCGGATGCTCTTGATTTCATCGCAACAGCTACCAACGGTGATTTGCGCTCTGCCTTTAACTCGCTAGATTTAGCAGTCATGTCAACCAAGGCTGATGACAAAGGTATTCGCCACATTAACCTTGATACCGTTGAAAATAGCTTGCAGCGAAGCTACATTACCATGGATAAAAACGGCGATGGACACTACGATGTGCTATCAGCCTTCAAAAATCCATCCGTGGTTCTGACGTCAATGCTAGCCTGCATTACGCTGCTCGTCTGATTGAAGCTGGGGATCTGCCAAGCCTTGCTAGAAGACTGACTGTCATCGCGTATGAAGACATTGGTCTTGCCAATCCAGATGCCCAGATTCATACCGTTACAGCACTTGATGCTGCTCAAAAAATCGGTTTTCCTGAAGCACGCATCTTGATTGCTAACGTCGTAATTGATCTAGCCTTGTCACCAAAATCAAATTCAGCCTACACAGCTATTGACGAAGCTATCACTGATTTGCACAAAAACGGCTCACTACCAATCCCACGCCATTTACGTGATGGTCACTATGCTGGTAGCAAAGAACTTGGTAACGCCCAAGATTACAAATACCCTCACAACTATCCTGAAAAATGGGTTAAACAGCAGTATTTACCAGATAAGTTAGTCGAAAAAAATTATTTTGATGCTAACCAAACCGGAAAATACGAACGCGCCCTCGGTGCTAACAAAGAGCGAATTGATGAACTGTCTAAATAATGATAATATGGTACTTTCTCATTTTAATAGTTTTCATTAATGCTTAAAAAAGAAAATCGCTTTCTAAAAAATAAGATTTGCCCTTGAAATATTTTTAAAAATGACTATCATAGATATATAGGTTATTGCTGTGGCATACGAATTCACATCAATGTGTTGACCGACTAAATATTTGTATTTCGGGAAACAGTAGTCTTTCTCCAGTATGCAGGCCGTTACACGCGGAAGCAACTAAGGAGAAGCGAGTTGCCCACCTGCTTGTAGATTGCGGGTTCAATACAAATCGTGAATCACGGTGCCAATACAGCTTCTTATCCTTCCTTAGCTCAGTTGGTAGAGCAGTGGACTCTTAATCCATGGGTCATAGGTTCGAGCCCTATAGGGAGGACTAAACGTCATAAGAAAAAGCCCTTTGTTTAGGGCTTTTTGCTTGTTTTAAAATCAATTTGTTACGATTTTATCAATTTTTTGACAATCTGCTGGTCGTCTTTTATTTCAAAAATTAAAAACGTCATTAAGGTTCTCTGCCATAGTAGGATGCGTAAATATTTGATTCTTAATATAAGTGTATGGAATATGGTTATCCATAGCTAACTTAATCAGGTTTATATTTTCCTGAGCACCTTCACCAAAAAGAGTTGCTCCTAAAATATCTTGTGTTTTTTCATTAACAATAACCTTATAAATACCTCGAAGGTTACCATTAACATGAGCTCTAGGCATAGCTGAAACCATTAATTCATTTGCTTTATAGGGAAGATTTGCCTCGGCAGCCTCTTTTTCTGTTAAACCTACACGTGCCAAAGCAGGTTTAATAAATAATGTAGTGGGGATATTATTTCTCTGACTAGCGTTATAATCACTCTGTCCAGTTAATTTATTAAAAACTATGCGATAATCGTCCAATGACACATAAGTAAATTGGAGTCCGCCATTGACATCCCCAACAGCATAAACATTTGGAACACTAGTTTCACAATAATCATCAACCTCAATGGCACCACGGTCTGTTACCACAATATCTGTATTTTCAAGTCCCAAGTCAGTAATATTCGGTTTACGACCAGTCGCATAAAGGACAGCATCAAAACTCATTTTCTGACCATGATTGCTTAAAATAACATTATCATCTTCATCATTTTCTAAAGCATTTATCTGAGCATTTAAAACAAAGGAAATACCGTCTTCTTCCATGTATTCTTTTGCTAGCTGCGCAACGATATCCTCCTCACGTGGCAAAATACGGTTAGCAGTCTCAAAAACGGTGACCTTACTGCCAAGATTAGCATAAAGGCTGGCAAATTCAAGCCCGATATTACCCCCTCCAATGATTCCTAACCTTTGTGGCAAAGTTTCTAATTTTTGAATACCAGTGCTGTCAAAGACATTTTTAGATTCCTTTAATCCTGGGATAGGCAAACGATTTGAAATGGCGCCTGTATTAATCACTATAGTATCAGCTGTTATCTGTTCGCTATCCTCGCCAGCAACTATTTTAATAACCTTATTAGAGACAAAACTTGCTTTAGCATCATAAAGATCTACACCAGCATTGACCACATTGGCTTTATTTTTCTGATTTAATCGATGCGTAACCACCTCTTTTTCAGCCATTGCCTGCTCAAATGTTAAATGATTTTCAGCTGCATGGATTAATGTTTTTGTTGGAATACAGCCAATATTGATACAAGTTCCTCCATACATTGAAGAACTTTCTTCAACAAGAGCAACTTTCTTGCCAAGAGAACTCATCTTAGCAGCAAGTGTCTTTCCAGCTTTACCAAAGCCAATGACTAATAAATCATATGTTTTCATTTTTGTTCTCCCATAAAAGCACCGCATCATTAAATAACAAACATGATATTAGCGATATTGTGTTAAATCTTGTTTTAAAAAGTAGTAAAATAGGTTGCCATAATTTCCTGAATAATCCAGTACATGACCGTTATAAACGACCTTAGTGACTTTGTAATAGTCGGCAATTTCGATTGAGCAAGCTTGCTGTGAGCGTTCGAATTCCTCGTATGAGTCAAACGTCACCACTCGTTCTTGGTTTACGGCGTTTAAAAATGTAATTTCAATCATTATTTACATTTCCTTTCTAATTCTACATACTATATTACTTTGATGTTGGAATATAGTATGTAGAACTGTATAACGCTATGCTACTACAAAGTTCATACTAGCACAACTATTCTGTTTGAGATAAACTTCCAACTTATAGAAAATATGATAGCTTCACCTTTTCTAAACCTTACTTCCAACTATCCACACGATGACTTTCTTTAATAAAATACCTTTAGGTTAATTACTAAGAATATAACTCACTTATTTAAAATCTTATTATTTTACTTATTTTTATAAAAAAGTTACTATAAAATCCTAACGAATAAGGCTATATATAAAATAATATTCGTAAAAGGAGAAAAAATGAAAACTAACCGTTACTTCATCGCAACATGTGGTGTTATCTTACATTTAATGCTAGGCTCAACCTATGTTGGAGCGTCTACAGAAATCCAATTATCGCAGAAACAGGATGGGATCAATCAGCCATTGCTTTTGCCTTCTCGCTTGCTATTTTTTGTTTAGGAATGTCCGCTGCTTTTATGGGACAACTCGTAGAAAAATTTGGTCCTAGATTAACTGGAAGTATATCTGCCTTTCTTTATGCCTTAGGCAACATATTAACTGGTTTGGCTATTGCAAAGAATAGTATTGTTCTACTCTATCTAGGGTATGGAATTATTGGTGGAATCGGATTAGGTGCTGGGTATATTACACCTGTATCCACTATTATTAAATGGTTCCCAGATAAACGTGGTTTAGCTACTGGATTAGCTATTATGGGATTTGGTTTCGCAGCTCTTTTAACTAGTCCTATGGCACAGTGGTTAATAATACATTCTGGAATTATTAATACATTTTATATACTAGGAGTAATGTATTTCGTTGTAATGATTCTTGTTTCACAGTTTATCAAACTCCCTACAAGCAAAGATTTTTACATTTTATCTAAAGATAATTTACCAACGGATATCACCCAAGGCGTCTCTGCTAAAAAAGCTTTAAAAACATGGGATTTCTATATGTTATGGATGATTTTTTTCATCAATATTTCTTGTGGACTGGGACTTATTTCAGTTGTTGCTCCAATGGCTCAAGATTTAGCTGGAATATCTGCTAGTGAGGCAGCAATTATTGTAGGAATTATGGGAGTTTTTAATGGTTTTGGAAGACTGTTATGGGCAAGTCTTTCAGATTTTATAGGTCGTCCTTTAACCTTTTTAATTTTATTCATTGTTAATATTCTTATGACAATAATGATCATGCTTTCCCATTCTCCAATATTATTTGTTATTGCAATGGCTATTTTAATGTCCTGTTATGGGGCAGGGTTCTCTCTAATTCCACCCTATCTCAGCGATATTTATGGCGCAAAGGAATTAGCCATTTTACACGGTTATATTTTAACAGCTTGGGCAATGGCTGCTCTTTTCGGACCAATGTTATTAGCAACGTCATATGCAATAACCCATACATACACCGCTACTTTGATTTGCTTCATCTTACTCTATCTTATAGCTTTGATGCTAATTATTAAGCTCACGAACCACCATAAAACTCAAAAACACTAAAAATGCAGCCACTACACTATAGCTCAAAATATTTACAAAACACGGAATATGACTCTTAAAAATTGTATTTTTAGTTATTGTCAATAGCTTTCCATTCAAATAGATTATTCTTTACTATCATATGGACTATTCTGATATAACCTTATACGGATTCATAGCACCTAAATAAAAATTTATAATTTTCACAAACAAATCCATTAAATTGTGTTCCAATGTCCTTACAAGCGTCTTAATAAGAGCAATTCAGTACCAAAGAAGCATGCTTACTGCAGAGGTACTGAATTACTCTTATTTTGTTGTTACGATATGCGTAAAGCTCTAAAAAGTAACCTATTTTTGACAATATCCAATTTTTAGTTTGCTAAATATCAGATACACTGACAACTAGTATAATAAATCCTAATATAGGCAATACTTTTTTAACATCTTTTTCCTCAAATATTATCAACTATATAGTACGTTCCAACTACTGGATTATAAGTGTAATAGTACAACGGATAGACATAACGACTCAACACATATATTCTCGTGCCTCTATATAAAAGGGTACCCGTAGGAGTTCCTCCTAATGTTCTAGTTGCCTCATTATAATCCCCAACGCGTCTATCATCATTAAATGTCTGCCATGCTAAATAAGCACCTGTGCCATCTACCGATTTAAATCCTAGACCGGAAAAACGCCATCCAGTACCACTAAAAGCCGCTGAACGATAGACTTATCCACTTCGCAAAACTTTAGCCGTAGCAGATGGTGCAGCCGCCCTAGTCAACGGAACTTCTGGAATCACACTAACAGAAGTGACAAATTCTTTAGTTTGATACTCATCTTTTAGCTGACCCACTGTAGCTACATAACCCTGATTTTGTGTAACCCCTTCATTAGAAAAGACATATCCTTGATTAACACTAAAAATAATCTCACCGTCAGGCAATGCCACTACAGTCTGATTATCACTTAACCCTTCAAACTCTGTATTTATTTGCTCCTGCGTTAAAGTATAAGAAACATCACTCTCCAAAGCAAAAGCCGAATTAGTTCCGAATAATAAAAACAATACATTAAAAGAAAAAACTATTATAAATAATAGTTTTTTCATAACAAATCACACTTTCATAAGTTTCGTCAAGGTAAATGATTTAAGTTTAATTAAAGTAGTTAAAAAATATTGTTTCCGTTATTTTCCCTTTCTATGCAACGACTTTAAATTAAGTAATAGTCAAATAATATTTCTGCTTTCAATATAAATACTTCTTCCTATGCTTATTGTGCAACTTCTATTTTTAAACGTCAATGTTTTTTAAGAATATTTTAACTTTAATACAACATGAAACTAATCTGCAAATACCAATTACCAATTCAAAATCTGTCACTAAAAAATCTATTTAATATACAGTAAAATGCACTAGTAAAAAACTAATGCACTTTATTCTATACCTAATTGATTAAAAATATGTTGCTTGGTTAATTTTTGGTCAGTTTCTCTACTACAATTATAAAAAATAGCTCAAAACGCTTTTAAATCAAGAATTTATATTTCTACGTTAACATAACCACATTATAACAGTTCTTTTGAAAAACGTCAGATGAAAAGGGATTTCATCTTGATTACAACGTTTTCATCTCTTTTGTGGTAAAATAAAAGTATCAATAAAAACGCTCACAACTTATCTGGTTGTCACAATTGTCCACAATACTTGCACATGTATTAGAAAGGATTTTACCATGAACAAAGGATTTGAAGCATTCAAAAAAACATTGTCACACGATAGTTTAAAAGCCGTTTACGACGAAACAAAAATCGAAGTTTCAGAAAGTGAAGCTGAAGGCACTGAAGCTTACTCAATGGCTGTCGCAACCCAAATGGCTGTTAACCTTTTGGAAAAATACCATGATTGGCTACACGAAAACGAAGCTAAGGACAAGTAAATCTAGGCGCACCATAAGGTGCGTTTTTTTGCGCACTCATGCTATAATAGAGCTATGACTTTAACATATACGCTTAAAAATCCTTACCCAGATAGCACAGTTAAGGAACTATTAGAAGAGCATTTACTAATTCCACGAAAAATTCGCCATTTTTTACGCACCAAAAAGCACCTGCTGATTAACGGGGAAAATATCAACTGGCAGAGCTTGGTCAAAACAGGCGACACTATCCAACTGACTTTTGATGACGACGATTACCCACAAAAAACGATTCCATTTGGTGATAGCAAGTTAGTTGATTGTCTTTATCAAGATGAGCATCTCATCATTGTCAATAAACCTGAAGGCATGAAAACCCATGGCAACGAGCAAAATGAAATCGCTCTGCTAAACCATGTCTCTGCCTACGTTGGAAAGACTTGCTACGTCATTCACCGCTTAGATATGGAAACAAGCGGCGCTGTTATGTTTGCTAAGAACCCTTTTGTTCTGCCAATTCTCAATCACCTGCTCGAAAACAAAGACATTTCACGTGAATATTGGGCACTAGGTCAAGGAAAATTTGAACCTAAACACCAAGTCTTTCAAGATAAAATTGGACGTGACCGTCATGACCGCAGAAAACGTGTCGTTGACCGCAAAAATGGTCAAACTGCCCTAACCATCGTTGACCGCCTCAAAGTTTTTCCTAAAGGAACTTTGGTCAAATGTCGTTTAAAAACGGGACGCACGCACCAAATCCGCGTCCATCTGTCAACACACGGTCATGCCATCATCGGTGACCCATTATACAGCAAAATTCCTGCTAAACGTCTCATGCTCCACGCGCATAAACTCAGCTTCACACACCCATTTACTCTTGAGAAAATCAGTGTTGAAGCCAAATCAAAAACATTTGAAGCAGGATTACATTAAGAGGTTGGTGACTTTTATCACCAACCTCTTTATTTATGCAATTATAATAAGCAAAACGCAGTTAAGTGGACTCTAATGCGTTGATAAATCAACTTTTACATCCCTACTCCTTTTTCTTATTTTTTGCTCAAAGTGCTGCCAAGCATTGGCTTTCTGTAATCAAAATCAGCATCTTTATTTGCTTGCCATACAACTAGAGTTAATTTATTGCCATCTACTTTAATACCAAAGGTATACTTGATACCAACGCCGCCAAGACCACTAACTGTAAAGACACTTGTATCAGCATCATCTCCATAAAGATAATGATAGACATTATTTCCTTTGTCTTCAATACCCGTAACCTTGGTTTGTTTCTTATTATTTTTAGTCGTTTGAGTGATTGTCCCATCAGCTTCAAAGGTAAATGACGTATCACTCTTATCATCGACTTTCCATGTGCCAAGCATGGCTTCTGGGAAGAGCGACTCTCCTTTGACTTGATTGTCTTCATTTATCACTGTGATGCTCTTTTGACCTGAATTAGCAACGACATAAGTCGCGCCAGCTTTCTTCAAGGTTACTTTACCTTCTAAGGTTTGGATGACTTCACCTGATGTTTGCTTTTCAGTATCTGTCGATTTATCGTAGTGGAAATCATAAGTTGCTGTAAATCCTGCCACATAAGTTTCCCTGCCGACTTGAGATAGACTGGTCAAAGTGATATTTGGCACTGTTAGACTTGTCGCCTTGCGGCTGTCAGTCTGCATCTTAGCCTTGATACTTTCTTTCAAACCTTTGTAAAAGTCATTATTGCCACCATCTTCAAAAACCGTAGATACCGTTGATGAGTCTTGCCCAGCATTCAAATACAAAATCATTTGGTCAAAAGCTGATACCAAGACTTTGCCAGCGGTTTCACTGTCCAAAAGATTATCGACATTCAAAGCAACTGTGCCCCCCTCAGCGATACTTGCTAGAGCTTGTTTTTGTGATTTCAAATCACCATCTGAGAATTTCTTCTTCACGTAAGCTTTAGCTGAATCTGTCAACGGGTAATCACTAACCTCGTACTCACCATTTTCCAAAGTGCCTACGCGTGTGTTATCAAAATAAAGCTCACCATCAACTAAGTTACTTGTGACTTTAAAGTTTTTAAAAGTCACCGATAAATCAAGAACCTTATCCTTGCCATCGTAATCTTTACTTAACTCGATTGGTTTGCCATTATATTTTCCAGAAATACTTGCCGTGTAATCAGCGATTGGCAAGCGTTCAAGCTTGATGCTGTAATCAGTTGAATCACTAAGCGCAACTTTCTTTTTATTGAGCAAAATGTCGACCTTATCAACATTCGTCTTAATGGTCAAATCTAAAGGTTTCAAAGCGATACGATAATTTGGGAAAATCAAAAATTTACGACCGATTTTTTTAACGTAAGCATCATCAGAAGCATCAGCGTTTATTAAATCTCTACTTAACTTGTCAGCTTCTGATGTTGATAACTTGGTAAGTGTCGCATACTTAGCTTCATCAGTTGTAACCTTTTCATTATTATCAGCCCAAACGATATAACCTTTGATATTGTCAAAAGTATCCCCAGATTTTTGGTAGGCTGCTACATAATCTCGAATGACTTGTTTTTTAGAGTAGTGAAAACTTCCCCAAACCACAAAGACCAAGAGTAGCACTCCCACAATCACACTAGGAATCCAGACTTTTTTACGTTTTAGCGTGTGTTTAAACTTTTTCATCTTTTGTCTCCCTATTCCATCAAATCTTAAGTCATTATTATACCAAAAACTTTTTAAGCTACCATTACAGAAAAATCACACCATATGACACCTAAAAAGGTGGCTTAAAAGGCCACCTTTTACTTTTCAGAAATCATCTTTGTTATCAACAATAACAAGATAAATAGCAACTAAAACCGCACCTGCAACACCTAACCAAAACATCATAAGCCTACTCCCTTCATACAGTAAGCATATCTAAAACTAAACCAACATTTTCTAATCTTAGTATACTACAGACAAAGGTTTTTTACGATTATTTTATAACTTTACCCAAGAAAAAAGCAAACCTTACCAAATCAAAAAGGTTTGCTTTCTCCTAAGTTTTTTAGTGTGGCTGTCAGTCTTTTCAGAAAGTTATACAGTCAAGCTGCACCAACATATTTTCAGCTGCCCCCAACTGAAAATACGATGTCAAAAGTAAATCAGTTTACAAGAATGCCTAGCTGAGTTATCAGTCGCTTTTTTGGTGTGAACAATCACCTAGCTAAAACACTCTCAATAAACCTATCTCATGTCATACCTCTCGGAAATGTACTAATTTTTGTAATTGAACGCATAATACTACTAATACTACAGACAGTGTCGCTCAATAAGAAAAAAAGATATGACTTATACATCTCAATCCAAAGATTCAGATGCCATGATTAGCATATTGCTAACTCTCCTGGATAAAAACCCATCCCTTTAGAGCAATATTTCCCATCACACATGACTCCCAAAAATCAAAAGCTCCCAAACAATTGATTTATTCACATGTAAAAATATCTTGCCTACCAAGACTAATATTGCTCTGTAAGTACTTCTTCAAATACTTACAAGTATAATATACCATGGAAAAAAGCAATTATTAGAAATTCGCAAATATGAAAATTCACTTTTTGTTTTTTCATATATGATAATATCGAGAATTCCCTGTTTTTTACGATATAATAAGGACATAGGGAGTCATTATATGCCGAAGAAAATTTTTTTATTAATAGCACTTCTTATTCTGATCTTTTTAATCCAAAGTCTGTTCACTCTAATAAAAAACGGGAAGCTTAATCCTTCAATTTTTATTATTTATATCATTTAATAAATTGTTCCAAATGTTCCTCCAAGAGTTTAGCCATTGTAGGATTTCCTAATTTTTCAACCATCTCAATACACTCTCTCATCGGTTGAACATCATCAGTCTCACCTTTCAAATAAACCAAGGTATCTTTTAAAAAGGTTAAAAATACTACGGTAAACATGTCTTGATAATTAATCATGCTTTCCAGCTTAGTCATAAAACAAGTCGTGTAGTAAAGTTGATTACGCTCGATCAAAGCCAAGATAATATTAATAAAGGTCAACTGCGCAGCTTTTTTATGTTGAGGAAGTGACAGATAAAATTCATTGCGTTCAGCAAGCGCCCTTCCTAAGAAAATCAAATCAGCATCAGATAAAATCGACATGGTATTCCCAAAAAGATAATGTTCATACTCTGTCCATTGTTCGATTCTGTAGAGATATTACGTCAAAAATTGCTTATCATCTTCTTTAATCTCATAACTTGGATCAAGGGCATAAATAGCACTGACAATATCAATCCGTGTCAAACGATTATAGGTATTAAAATTTTCATCAGCTTCATAATTCTTCAACACCTCTTTAAGTCCTTCAATATCACCAGCCACTTGTAAATTAGCCAACTGGTTTCCAAGTTTAAAATAAGAACTTTCTTGATAATGATTCAGGGCGTGCCCAAATTCTGAAAAGCTCATGTGAATCGCTGAAATCGCCACTAAAAGTTTATCTGCTGTAAGCATGCTCTGCCCATTTTCAAACTTTGATAGCTGCGAAACTGACAACTTCTGACCAGCAACATCTTTTAACTTTAAGCCCCGTGCCATACGTAATTCACGATATAACTCACCTAAGATCATCATTTCTTTTTCATCCACGATAACACACCCCGCTTTCTTAAAAATTACTTTTCTTAATTATATCAAATTCCTTTTAGATACATAAATCACATAATCAACAAAAAGAACACCCCGCTTGGGGTGTTCTTTCTAATTAATCTATTCGTATTTTGGATTAGAATCCACCCATCATTGATGGATCCATGCCAGGAGCTGCTGGTGTGCTTGCAGCAGGTTCTGGATGGTTAGCCACAACGGCTTCTGTTGTAAGGATAAGGCTTGCTACTGAAGCAGCATTTTGAAGCGCTGAACGTGTTACTTTAACTGGGTCAATAATACCAGCTTCAACCATGTTCACCCATTCACCGTTAGCAGCGTTGAACCCCGTACCAACTTCTGAGTTTTTCAAACGTTCAATGATAACTGAACCTTCGTAACCAGCGTTGAAGGCAATTTGACGAACTGGTTCTTCAAGAGCGCGAAGAACGATGTTACGACCTGTAGCTTCATCACCGTCAAGTTCAAGTTCAGCGACTTTAGAAATAACGTTAACAAGGGCAGTACCACCACCAGCAACGATACCTTCTTCAACAGCGGCACGTGTTGCGTTAAGGGCATCTTCAATACGCAATTTCATTTCTTTAAGAGCTGTTTCTGTAGCAGCACCAACTTTGATGACTGCAACACCACCAGCTAATTTAGCCAAGCGTTCTTGAAGTTTTTCACGGTCAAATTCTGATGTTGTTGAAACAAGTTGTGATTTAATCACATTGACACGGTTAGCGATAGCATCAGCATCACCAGCACCTTCAACGAGAACTGTGCTGTCTTTATCAACAGTTACTTTAGCGGCTTGACCAAGAGCTGCCATGTTAGCATCTTTCAACTCAAGACCAAGATCTTCTGTAATCACTGTAGCACCAGTCAAAATAGCGATATCTTCAAGCATTGCTTTACGACGGTCACCAAATCCTGGAGCTTTAACAGCTACAACGTTGAAAGTACCACGGATTTTGTTAAGGACAAGTGTTGGAAGAGCTTCACCATCAACGTCGTCTGCAATAATAAGAAGTGGACGACTTGTTTTGAGCACTTCTTCAAGAAGTGGTAAGATATCTTGAATGTTTGAGATTTTCTTATCTGTAATCAAGATGTATGGATTTTCAAGGTCAGCAACCATTTTTTCGTTGTCAGTAACCATGTATTGTGAAAGGTATCCACGGTCAAATTGCATACCTTCTACTACATCAAGTTCTGTTTCCATACCACGTGATTCTTCGATTGTGATAACACCATCATTACCAACTTTTTCCATAGCTTCTGAAATGTATTCACCAACTTTTTCAGAACGTGATGAAACGGCTGCGACTTGGGCAATAGCTTCTTTGTTAGCAACTGGTCGAGCGATTGATTTCAATTCGTCAACGGCCACTTTAACAGCTGTTTCGATACCACGACGGATACCGATTGGGTTAGCTCCAGCAGTCACATTTTTAAGACCTTCACGAACAATTGCTTGTGTCAATACTGTGGCAGTTGTTGTACCGTCACCAGCGATGTCATTAGTTTTAGAAGCAACTTCTGAAACCAATTTTGCACCCATGTTTTCAAAGTGGTCTTCTAGTTCGATTTCTTTGGCAATTGTCACACCATCATTAGTGATAAGTGGTGAACCAAATGATTTTTCAAGAACAACGTTACGACCTTTAGGGCCTAAGGTTACTTTAACAGTGTCCGCTAAAATATCAACCCCACGCATCATGCTTGCGCGTGCATCTGATGAAAATTTAATATCTTTTGCCATATCTATTCCCCTATTTGATTTCTATTATGTATTCCAAATAAAACTAAGTAGCTAAAAGCTATCTAGGTTGAAGACAAGACCTTTTTCTGATACTTTCTTTAGGTGGTGCGATCGGCAGCGACTTCCTACGGAATTCCATACCTAAGTTGAGCCGAGAGTCTCAAAACTTCCGGGTGGCTGATTTATTACTATTTCAGCTACTTTCACCACAGTAGAAAGTATCGTTTTATTGCTCGCTTCACTCGCAAATAATCCTAAAATTCAACTGCAACAAATAATTAATTTTAGTTTATCTACATTCTAACTAAGTAACTAAAGGCTACTATTTTGTTAATCTATCTTATGCTAATACAGCTAAAATTTCTGCTTCATGAACGATAGTAACTGCATCGTCACCATCTTTCACTTCGACACCTGCACCAGTTTCAATAATCACTTTATCTCCAGCTGCAACACTTGGTGTGACCAATTCACCTGTCAATGTACGGGCACCAGTACCAACAGCTACAACAGTTGCCGTTTGTGTGCTTTCTTTGCCTGCGCCAGCAAGGACAAAACCACCAACTGTTTGTTCTTTTTCTTCTTCAACTTTCAAGACCACACGGTCACCTAATGGTTTCAACATGCTTTTGCCTCCAATATTTTTATTGTTGTTAGCACTCATTGCATAAGAGTGCTAGTGTTTACAAAAACTATTCTAACACTTGGTCAAAAATAGTCAAGAAAAAAACACTAAAAAAGACAACTTAGACCCTAAGTCATCTAAGTTGTCTTTTTTCTTATTATCCTAATACCAAAGCATCATCATTTAGGACTTGACCACTGTTTTTGTGGAAGAGGTTCATAAGCTGTGCGACGGTGAGATTTTTCTTTTCTTCGCCACGAACGTCCACGACGATTTTCCCGTGATAAAGCATAACGAGACGATTACCATACTCGATAGCATGTTCCATGTTGTGCGTAATCATCAAGGTTGTGAGTTTCTCTTCTTCAACGACTTTCTTAGTCAGCTGCATGACCATGTCACTTGTTTTGGGATCAAGGGCCGCAGTATGTTCATCAAGAAGAAGAACTTTTGGACGAACCAAGGTTGCCATGGCAAGCGTGAGCGCTTGGCGTTGCCCACCTGATAGAAAGGCTGCATCAGTCTTCATACGATTTTCCAAGCCTAAACCAAGTTCAAACAATTTGTCTTTAAAAAGTTGGCGTTCTGCTTCTGTGATTGATTTTTTGAAGAAGCTGCGCTTTTTCCCACGACGATAAGCAATAGCCATATTTTCTTCAATCGTCAGATTGGTTGCTGTTCCCATACGTGGATCTTGAAAGACTCGACTAATGTCTTTTGAACGTGCAGCAACTGAAGCTTTGCGAATAGAATTTCCATCTAGGATAATATCGCCTTTGTCAATTTCAACCACACCAGCGATAGAATTCATCAAAGTAGATTTACCAGCACCATTTCCCCCGATAACTGAGATAAAATCCCCTTGTTCGATATCCAAGTCAAGGCCACGCAAGACATGAATTTTCATTAACGGTTCCTTTTTCAAAAGTTTTATGGATATTTGATAAGCTTAAAAGTGCCATTAGTCGTTACCTCCTGGAGTCAATGTTTTTGAGGGTTTAATGTGTAGTTTATTGCGAATTTCTGGAACATAAAGAATCAAAGCAAGAAGAACTGCTGAGGCCAATTTAAGCATTTGGGCATCCACATTCATGGCTAAGATAATAACAAGTACCAAGCGGTATAGAATTGATCCAAGAACAATTGACCAGAGGCGTTTACCAAGTGGCAAGTATTTGACAATCACTTCAGCCAAAATAATTGAAGCCAAGCCATTAACGATTGTTCCTGTTCCCATATTCATATCAGCGTAGCCGTTATTTTGCGCTAAGAGTGAACCAGCAAGAGCAATCAAACCATTTGAAACCATGTAACCTAGAATCTTCATACGGTCAACTTTAATCCCGTTAGCTTCACCCATAGCAAGGTTATCACCTGTCGCACGAAGAGCAAGTCCCATTTGTGTGTTCAACAAGACCACAAGTAATAGAATGACCAAAGCTACAAAGATAACACCAATCAAAATCACGGCGTAAAGTTTTGAAAGGCTGAGAGCTGACGTCATCACTGTTACAAGAGTTTCTTGACCAACTAGTGACACATTGGCACTACCCAAAACCAAAAGGTTAACAGAATAAAGAGCTGTTAACACGATAATCCCTGTTAAGAGCGCTGGAATTTTCATCTTGGTGTGCAAGAAGCCAGCAACAGCACCAGCTAACATACCAGCCACAAAACCACCAATTGTCGCAAGCAATGGATTAATACCATTAACAATCATGATAGCTGTTGAAGCTGCACCAAGTGGGAATGATCCTTCAGCAGAAAGGTCAGCAATATCCAAAATGCGGAAAGTAATAAACACACCGATAGCCATGATAGCCCACAAGAGACCTTGTGAAATAGCTGTTAAAATGATATCAATCCAAGCATTTGAAGCTTTTTTAGCTGACTTATTTGATGTTTTTGTCGGATTTGCTTTAGCAGTGCTACTTGCCTGCGTACTTGCCTTTTCACTATCATCAGTCGATGCTTTAGTTGCTTCATTTTCAATGCTACTTAAGTCAATGCCAAGCGTTTTTGCCATATCATCATTAGCAACAACATTGAGAGTTTTAGGATATTCTGCAGCAACCTTGTTTACGTCTTCACCTTTGATAATACGAACTGCTAATTTAGCTGTTTGACGACCAAGCGCCTCGTAATTGGCACCGTAAGTGAAAAGGACGCCTTGATCAACTACGTCTGCAGAGCCACCAACAACTGGAACTTTCATTTCTTTTGATAGTTCAGTAAGTAGTGAAATGGCACTGACAATCATATTATCTGTTGGGATGAAAAGAACTTGTGTTTGACTCATTAAGCTTTTAGCAGTGTCTTGAACATCATTAGTTGATGAAATCCCTTTGGTAATGACATTAATGCCTGCTTTAGCAAATTCTTTTTGTGCTTCTTCAACTTGAACTTCTGAATTACGTTCATTAGTTGTGTACATAATCCCAACTTTTTTCACATCAGGCATAACTTTTTGCAGCAATTCAACCTGTTTTGAGATAGGAGACATATCGCTCGTTCCAGTCGCAATGCCGTTAGGAGTTTCCATAGTATCTACTAATTTAGCTGACACAGGATCGGTAACGGCTGTAAAGACCACGGGAACATCTGATGATAGATTTGACAAAGTTTGCGCGGCTGGCGTCGCAATACCAAGCACCAAGTCATTATTTGAAAGCAGGTTTGTGGAAATGGTTTGAAGATTAGACTGGTCACCTTGAGCATTTTCATAATCTAGCTTAAGATTCTTACCTTCGACATAACCTTCTTTTTTCAATTCATCCACAAAACCTTTGCGCGCAGCAGTCAATGATGGATGCTCCACATATTGGAGAATGCCAAGATGGACAACATCTTTGCTTGCATTTTTGCTTGACGAACACCCAGCTAAGGTGAGTGCGGCTAACATGACAGCCATTAAAGCCGTTAAACCTTTTTTCATAATTTACCTTCCTCTACTTTTTACTTACTTGCCTAAAGCACGTGCTAGACAAGGTAACCTAATATCACCATTAGGGATTTCCCCTAAATCAATCACAACAAAAACCAGCTAGTTCAAAAAACTAACTGGTTTTTATGCATATGCAAAAAAAGTAGAAACACTTAAAAGCCAGTTAGATTTTTAAGTATCTAATCGGCTTTTCAAAACAGGCAAAATGCTTTAGCTTCATAGATACAAACGCAGGTGACGTTTGCATCCATGATGGCTACAAACGTCTATCTAAAGAAACTAAAGTAATAGTATCGATTCAGTTTTTCAGTCGTTATAGACATTAAATTAAGCATACTTTTTCTCCTGTTAAGATTTACAAATCAATGAGTGCTAGGTATTGACTTGCATCAATTGTTTTTGATTGTAAACTATTCTAGCCTTATTTTGATGTTTTGTCAATATATTTTTAAAATTCAGAAAAATAATAAATAATAAAAAGTTCCTAGCATGGAGATTATCTGCTAGAAACTTTTTCATGTTGAGTGTTTGAGTAAGTATTGTAATTTTTTTGTATTGCTATTTTAGAATAGTTTTTTAAAAGATTGAGTTTCGTTTCAAAATCATCAATAACCTTGGCAACATTCTTTTTGCCATGGTATATGCCGTAACCAAATAACAGCATTTCTATACTTCCAGAAATCATTAAGACAAAACCGAGAATTAGCAAAATGATGTGTTTGTTAAAGAAATAAATGAGTAAAAATCCTAAACTCGTTACTGCTAGAAATAAGGTCATCCAACGACCTAAATTTTCAAGCATGTGTTTTTGATAAGCTATTTCAGTTTCATAACATCTGATTAATTCTGATTTTGTCATAATAATTACCTTCAATATCTGCTGGATTAGTAAGACAGACCAGGGTTGAAGAAGCCAACAAGAACACCGACGGTTCTGTTGCAAAGTCTGAAACTCAAAAACACTATCTCTGACCAACCGTCAATTTAAGCAGGTATTCCCATTAATATTTTGATTTCAGTAGAAACTGAAAAGCCGAAGAGTGTTCCATTTCTTCGGTTCTTTTTGTATATTCCTCGAAGGGTCTCCATGCCCTTAATCGTGGTTGAGGCAGTACGTAGACTTCGATAAAATTTATTCCGTCGTTTAATTGGTCGATGGTCTTGTTCTATTAAATTGTTAAGATATTTCACGGTTCGATGCTCTGTTTTGGTGTATAACCCGTTTCTTTGTAACTTTTTAAAGGCAGATCCAATAGAGGGAGCTTTATCTGTTACGATGACTCTAGGATGTCCAAATTGTTTATGGAGTCGTTTTAAAAAAGCATAAGCGGCTTGTGTATCTCGTTTCTTTCGTAACCAGACATCTAAGGTTAAACCGTCCGCATCAATCGCTCGATAGAGATAATGCCAACGCCCCTTAATTTTGATATAGGTTTCATCCATTTTCCACGAATAGAAGGACTGTCTATTTTTCTTTTTCCAAATTTGATAGAGTAGTTTGCCATATTCTTGCACCCAACGATAAATCGTCGTATGAGAAACGTTAATGCCACGATCATATAAGATTTCTTGAACTTCACGATAGCTAAGGTTATAACGAAGATAGTAGCCCACGGCTACAATAATCACATCCTGCTGAAATTGCTTTCCTTTAAAATGATTCATCGTCATTCCTCCTGCTATCTTTTTCTATTATTCTACCTTATTTGATAGTAGATTTAAAACTTTGCAACAGAACCTTTCTTATGACCAAATATAAGAAAAATTTATCTCACTAAATAACAAAAAAAGCCCAAGTCAAAAAATAACTCGAGCTTGGGTTGGTTAAAACGGCAATTCTTCCTCTTCTAAAACTAAGTCAGCGAGGTCGTTTGCCACATTATTTTCTCGCATGGCACGTTGGGCACGACTTTCTAAAAGTTGGAAAGAATGGCAGAGCACTTCTGTCACATAATTGGTGTGACCATCTTTTTCGTATTTACGCGTACGAAGCTCTCCATCAACAGAAATCAAACTCCCTTTTCCAGCATAAGAAACGAGCGTTTCTGCTAAACTCCCCCAAACCACAAGCGAAATAAAATCCGCTTCACGCTCACCATTTTGTGATTTAAAACGACGGTTAACGGCTAGTGTTACACGTGTAACAGATTTTTCGGTTGGCGTTGTCACCAATTCAGGCTGCGCTGTCAAACGCCCAATCATAATAACTTTATTATACATCAATTACCTCCTATCTTATTATTCGAAAAAAATTTGGTAATCCACTTTAAAAAAGAATTTTTCAAAATATTCTGTTAAAATAAAATATATTTTACAAGCTAGGAGATTTTATGACAGTCAACATCAATGCCTACAAAGAAATGCTGAATCAGCCTTGGGGAAAAATCATGTACCGTTTGATTTTTGCACAACTAAGCCACATCAAAGATAAACAAGTCCTTGATTTTGGTGCTGGTTTTGGAACAACCTCAGAATATTTATCACAAAATAATACCGTTACTGCGATTGAGCCAAATGCTGATATGCTTTTTGCAGATGGCACACAGACCTTCACTAAAATCAATGGTAGTCTAGATGCTTTAAAAGAATTACCTGATTCATCTTTTGATATCATCGTTTGTCACAATGTCTTTGAATACATCGACAAATCTCAACATCAAAAATACCTTAATGAATTTGAACGCCTCTTAAAACCACATGGTGAACTTTCCTTAATTAAACACAATCTTACTGGAAAAGTCTTACATCAAGTCATTTTTAACAATAATATTGAAGATGCACTTTATCTCTTAGATGGGAAAGACAGTTACAATAGTTCATCATTCGGACGTGGGGAAACTTACAGTATTGAAGAGCTTACCAACAAAACTAACTTTACTCTTGAAAATTACCAAGGTCTGCGCACATTTTATGCCCTTCAGCCAAATGAATTCAAAACTGAGGATGGTTGGCTAGAACGTTTAACAAAAATGGAATTAGCTGTCGCTAATCAAAAGCCCTATAAAGACATCGCTTTTCTACAACACCTTACTTTACGAAAAACTAAAACGAGCTAGATTATTCTAACTCGTTTTTTATTATGTTATCCTTTCCAGTGTTTTGCTGGATTAAAGGCTTCACCGACAACAGCTGTGTCATCAAGTTCAATGATACCACGTTTTTGTGGAGCATTTGGAAGAGCTAATTCACGAGGTGAGCACATCATACCAAAGCTCTTTTCACCACGAAGGGCACCTGGGAAGATGAGGCTTCCGTTTGGCATCATAGCACCTGGAAGGGCAACGATTGTTTTCAAACCAACTGCGGCGTTTGGTGCACCAGCGACGATTTGAACAGTTTTATCATCTGAAATTTGCACTTGGCAAATGTTCAAGTGATCACTGTCTGGGTGAGCAACCATTTCTTTGATTTGACCAACAACAAATTTTGGTGAAGGGTCATTTTCCAATTGTTCGCTAAAGCCTTCTTTTGTCAACTCAGCATTCAATTTAGCAACGTCTTCATCAGACAAAGTCACTTGTCCAACACCATCAATTGCAATTAGGCTTGATACTTCAAAAATATTCCAAGCCACTGTTTCACCATTTTTCTCAAGGAAAACGCGTGAGACATTGCCTTTGCGTTCATAGTCAAGTTTAGCACCTTTGCTATCTTTGACAATTACCATGAGGACATCACCGACATGTTCTTTGTTGTACGTAAAAATCATTTTCTCTCCTATTTCAATCTAGCTAAAAAGCTGTTAATTTCTGCTTTGGTTTTGCGTAATTTATTAACTAAACGACCAATTTCTTTTCCATTTTCAGTCACTACAAAACTTGGAATCCCAAAAATATTCCAGCGTTGTGCTACTTCCATGAAATCATCACGATCCACATGGACAAAGGTGAATTCAGGATTTTCTGCTTCAATTTCAGGCATGACTGGATAGATGAATTGGCAGTCTGGGCACCAATTTGCCGTAAAAAAGAAAACCACTTTTTCAGGTTTTTCTAGATAGGTAGCCATTTCTTCATAGGATTTTGGGCTAATCATTTTTCTCCTCCTCATAGCTAATCTCACCATCTTGGTAAACAAATTGAAACGTCCGACCGTCCTCTAAAACGAGACCCCCAGTCATCTTTTCTGCATCAGATTCATAAGCATTCAAATAAAGCACCAAAATGCTACCAAATCGGCTGAAATATTCACGAATAGCATTTTTAATCTGTTCTTGTCGCTTTTCTTCGCGTTTCTTCTTTAAGATTGCTCCCAAAGCGATGACACCGCCGACTCCCACTAGACCAAGACTTGGCAGTAAGCTTCTTTTTTTGTTTCTCATACGCTTTATTTTAGCATATTTCAGCACATAATACCAAGGTCCAAATATTCAATGTTATTTCAATCTAAAAATTGTCAGAAAACGTGGTAAAATAGAAATCATAGAATCGAGGTTTTTATGTCAGATTTATTTTCAAAAATAAAAGAAGTCACTGAACTTGACAGTATCGCTGGATACGAACACAGCGTTCGTGACTATCTTCGCTCAAAAATCACTTCACTTGTTGATGAGGTGCAAACTGATGGACTTGGGGGTATTTTCGGTATCAAACACTCTGACGCTGAAAATGCCCCACGCATCATGGTTGCTGCTCACATGGATGAAGTCGGTTTTATGGTCAGCGACATCAAAGCTGACGGAACATTGCGTGCTGTTGGTATTGGGGGCTGGAACCCACTCGTTTTAAGTTCTCAACGTTTCACACTTTACACACATGACGGCTCTGCCATCCCTGTTGTTTCTGGCTCAGTCCCACCACACTTCCTTCGCGGTGCAAATGGCTCTGCTTCTCTTCCAAAAATCGATGACATCATTTTTGATGCTGGATTTACAGATAAAACTGAAGCCGAAGCATTTGGTATCCTTCCTGGCGATATCATCGTGCCAAAATCTGAAACAATCCTTACAGCTAACCAAAAAAATGTTATCTCAAAAGCTTGGGACAATCGCTTTGGTGTGCTTATGGTAACAGAATTGCTTGAAAGCCTTAAAGGACAAAAACTTGATAACACCCTTATCGCTGGAGCTAACGTTCAAGAAGAAGTTGGTCTTCGCGGGGCACATGTCTCAGCAACTAAATTCCAACCAGAACTCTTCTTTGCCGTTGACTGTTCACCTGCTGGCGACATTTATGGCAACCAAGGCAAAATCGGTGACGGAACACTTTTCCGTTTCTACGATCCAGGACATGTTATGTTAAAAGACATGCGTGACTTCTTGCTCACAACTGCCGAAGAAGCAGGCATCAAATACCAATACTATGCTGCAAAAGGTGGTACAGACGCTGGTGCTGCTCACCTCAAAAACGATGGTATCCCATCAACAACTATCGGTGTTTGTGCACGTTACATTCACTCACATCAAAGCCTTTATACTATGGATGATTTCTTGCAAGCCCAAGCCTTCATTCAAGCTATCGTTAAAAAATTAGACCGCTCAACTGTTGACCTCATCAAAAAATACTAGAAAGGAGCTAGGGGACTCAGGTCATTAAACATTTCTCTTGTACTTTCCCCTTTGTTTTACTATGAAAATCGGATTTATCGGAGTCGGAAAAATGGCAACTGCATCATCAATGGACTTAATACAACATCACACAATATCATCATTTCAGGTTCTTCACTTCCTCGCTCACGCGAAATTGCAGAACAACTTGAAGTTGAAGCAGCACTTTCACACCAAGAACTCATCGACCAATCTGATTTGGTTGTCCTTGGCATCAAGCCACAAATGTTTGAACCTGTCCTTGCTGGACTTCGCTTCCACCAACCTATTCTTTCAATGGCAGCTGGTGTCACTCTTGAACGCCTTGGCAAATTAACAGATCCAAACCTTCCATTAATCCGCATTATGCCAAACCTTAATGCACAAATCTTGAAAAGTACAACTGCTATTTGTACAAATGACAAAGTCTCTGCTGAACTTCTATCAACTGCCAAAGAAATCACTGACAGTTTTGGTTCAACCTTTGATATCCCTGAAAAAGATTTTGATACCTTTACAGCCCTTGCTGGATCAAGCCCAGCTTACATTTACCTCTTTATCGAGCACTTGCCAAAGCTGGTGTTAAATACAGTATTCCAAAAGAAAAATCACTAGACATCGTGACACAAACAGTCCTTGCTAGTGCTGAAAATCTTCTTCAAGGTTCTGACAGCCCACACGATTTGATTGATAAAATCTCAAGTCCTGGTGGAACAACCATTGCAGGCCTTCTAGATCTTGAAAAAACTGGCTTAACTGCAAGCGTTGTTTCAAGTATTGATGCGACAATTGCAAAAGCAAAAGCCTTGTAATACACCAAGAAAGCGACTGAATTCAGTCGCTTTTTTTTATAAAATCATACTAAGAACACCTAGAAAATTATTCAGAGCATGAACAGCAATAGAAAACTCTAGCTTTTGTGTTTTGCGATAAATCATCGCTAACACTAATCCCATACCACCGTAAAGAATCCAACTTCCCAAATCTGTCGGCATATGAAGTGCCCCAAAAAGCAAACTGCTGACCAAAACACCTAACTTAGAAAAATGAAAGGCTTGTTTGACAATCAACCCACGAAAAACAAATTCTTCAACAATTGGAGCTGCCACAACTGTCATCACAAAAAGCAAAGCTGGTGACATGCCAAGATTTTCAATAACTGATTGATTCAGCGTATTTGCCTTTGTACCATGCTCCAAAACTAAAGTAATGCCTCCAAGCATTCTCACAGGAATCATAACTAAAAATCCCATAAAAATACTCTTCCAAGCACCTCTCGTCAACAACTGACTAGCATGATTTAAAAAGCCTAAACGCTTAGCAATCAAAACCGTTACTAAAGTCACCACTAAAAAAGCTAGAATCAGCATAAGTATTTGCCAAAAAGCTGATTTTTCTTAGAAAAGCAACGGGCAACTGTTCCAAGAAAATCACGCCTACCGCTAACCCCAAATATTTAAAAAATGATACCAATTTTTTCATAAGAATCTCCCCCATTATAAAATCTTTGAAAAAATAATTCGTAAGCCTAAAAATCCTAAAAGCAAACAATACAACCAAATCATCAATAAAATAACATAAGAAAAGGCAATGCCAGGAAGGCATACAAAGCAATCATAATCACATTTACAAGAAACATAAAAATCAAAGTTGATACAGCAGTCACTCGTAAAATATACTGATTACGTTCATCATAAAGAGCAATGTAAGCAGCTTTTAAACGTTTTGGCTGACGAGAAAGCAGCCAATAGTAAATAGCAAAAACAAGACCAGCACTGCTACCACCAAGCATTAATCCTGACGCAAAATCATTGTCTCTTATCAAACTAGCTAACACCAAACTAAGGCTAGATAAAGCTAAGATAAAGTATGAAAGTCTTAGTAAATATCGGCGATACTCTTCAAAACTTTTCTTACGGTTCCAGCTAGCAACAGCTTTTAATAACATCATTTACTCCTCTCCCTTTGCTGATAGAAAAATCACTACAAGTAAATTTAATATCATACTCATACCAAGCCCCATCCCAAAAAGAAAATCGCTCATCTTCATGAAGTAGCTAAAAACAAATAAACTTTCTCCTAAAAACAACAAGAACATTCCAGTTTCTTTTCTACTTTCTTGCCTATCAACTATAGCTCTAATCTTTTCCATTTCTACATCTCCCCCTTTACGCTTCATCAAAAATAAAGATTTCCTCAATTGTTATGCCAAAATATTTGGCAATTTTATGCGCTAATTCTAAAGAAGCATTATAGCGTCCTTTTTCTAAGGAAATAATGGTTTGTCTGGTAACTCCAAGTGCCTCAGCAAGCTCAGCTTGGCTAACTTTATTTGCTTTTCGAAGTTCTTGAATTCTTGTTTCCATTTATCCCTCCAACGACTTATCATTAGTAAAGTTAACTTTACATTTAAAGTATAGTACGCTTTACATTTTATGTCAAGTTTGTTTTACATTTTTTATAAAAGCATCAAAAAAGCTGACCCATAGGTCAGCTTTTCTGGTCTTATCATAATATTTTGATAACTAATTAGTAGGGTGTTTGAAACGTTCAACATCACGCGCAATCACAAGTTCTTCATCCGTTGGAATAACAACTGCTTTTACGCGAGCTTGATCTGTTGAAATCACACCATAAGCACCTGAAATATTCTTAGCTGGGTCAACATCGACACCAAACCAAGTCATTCCAGAAATGACATCCGCACGAACATCACTAGAATTTTCACCGATACCGGCGGTGAAGACAATAGCATCGGCACCGTTTAAAACGGCGAAGTATTGTCCAATATATTTTCTCAAGCGATCAACATACATATCATAAGCAAGTTGGCATTTTTCATCACCTTCTGCTTTTCCTACTAGAATATCACGCATGTCGCTTGATTTTTCCGAAATACCGAGTAAACCTGAATCACGATTCAAGATGGTACGAATTTTTTAGGATCAGCATCGCTGGCTCACATTCTAGAAGATAAGTAATGACACCTGGATCAATACTTCCTGAACGTGTTCCCATCATTGTACCACCAAGCGGAGTTAATCCCATTGAAGTATCAACAGATTTACCACCTTTAATGGCTGTAATAGAGACTCCATTACCAATATGACAAGTAATCAATTTCAAGTCTTCTAAAGGTTTGCCTAAAACCTTAGCTGCCTCTTGGGCAACGTACTGATGACTTGTACCGTGTGCTCCATATTTACGAATCTTATAATCAGTGTAATAACGATTAGCAATAGGATAACGGTAAGCTACTTCAGGCATTGTCATATGGAAAGCAGTATCAAAAACAACAACGCTCGTAATATCAGGCAATATTTCCTTGAACGCTTTAATCCCAAGAGCTGCTCCAGGATTATGAAGCGGTGCTAGCATTGACAATTCTTCAACCTGTTGAATCACCTTATCGGTTACCAGGGCCGATTCTTTGAAATAATCACCCCCAGCCACCACGCGGTGACCAACACCAGTTATTTCATCATAACTAGCAATAATGTCCATCGAAATCAAGTCATCAAGAAGGATTTTTACAGCAGCTGTATGGTCTGGAATGTCTTTCGTTTCCGAATACTTCTGACCATTAAATTTCACTGTAGAAACACTATTTGCAAGGCCAATACGTTCGATTAAACCTTTTGCAATAACTTCTTCCTCAGGCATCTTATACAGTTGCCATTTGAGACTTGAACTTCCTGCATTAATAGAAATAGTTTTCGCCATAAATTTACCTCTAGAGCGCTTTCATAATATATCTCCATTTTAGCACAACTATTTTAAAAAATCATATTTTCAACATTCCATTTTTTAAATTTCTCAATAAAATCTGTTAAAACTTCGCGACTTTGCAAGTCAGCAAGCGGGTAAACAAATATTTCTGGAGTATGTTCAGCCTGTTTCTTCAAGACAAAAATTGACTTAGCATTGGCCGCATTGCCGAAAATAGGTTCTGGTAAAGTAATCACCGCAATAACATCAGCGTAATCCTTCAACCATGCCTTTAACAAATCACTTTGTTTACTTGTCAAAAGACTAACCGGTGCTAAAAAGACAGCAATACCATCTTTTTTGAGATATTTGAGAGATTGTTCCATCAACAAATGATGCGCATAAGTGTGTTCTTCACTGCTTGCTACTTTGTAGCGTTTTGCAATTTCATCATTGGGATAGAAGCCGACTGGAAGGTCACTGATGATGACGTCACTTTCCTTAAGAATCTGTGGGCGCACAGCATCTTCTTGAATGAACTGAGCTTTAGAATCCATCACTTCGGCAATACTTGCTGACAAGTCAATCAACAAATCATCAACTTCAATTCCAAGGTAATTCAAGTCTTTAGATGAATTATTGAGCAAGGTTTGTGCAAGGTTACCTGTTCCGCTACCAATTTCTAAAACATCAAGTTCTTTTGAAGCTGTCAAATTCTCAATAAGGAACATTAAGATAAAGCCAATTGCATCAGGTGTAAATTGGTGATTTGCCTGAAGTGCTTCTGTTTGAGCAGCTTTAATAAAAATAAACTGAAAAGCACGACGCCATTCTTCTTTAGTTAAATCAAGTTGGCGTAGTTTTTCATTATTAGCAGCTACTGTCTCATTGGCACCTTCAGCACCAAGATAAAAAGAGTTTTGTTCAATAAGAGCATCGTAAATGTGTGTTTTCAACTCATTTTCGATTAACTGTATATTTTCTAGAATCAGCCCGTAAGCTGTTTCGATTTTTTCAAAATTCATTTTCCCCTCCAAGACTAATCATATCAAAAAACCTTGAAAATGAAAAGAAAGCACTAGTGACTTTCTTTTTCAAGTGCTTGTTTTTCTTTCTTAGGAAGGTAAAACGTGTATTGAAACTCCTCCTTGCTACCTAACGTAACGGTCTCTACTAAGAGTTTGTCTTTGTAGTGATAACTTACTGTTCCTTTATCAAATTGGTATTGTCCTGATTCCTCATCAGCCAAGTCTTTACTCATTTCTGCCATCAGGTAAGCTTGGGCTGATTTTATCTGTGCCTGATGTTGACGTTCACTTGCAACCACGCGCCCCAAATAAAATTGCAAAAGCAGTGCAAAGATAGCCGCCATCAGTAAGGCATATAATAAAATTCCTGCTTTAACTTGTCGTCTTAAAAGTGTAAACAAAACATCTCTCCATATCACTGCCTAATTGCAGTTTAATTATCACCTTATTGCCATCCTGACTGATGCTAGATGACGTCACGCCAAAGAACATGTTGATAACCCTGACCTGAGGCATTTGTTTTTCGAAAATCATCAGCCTTAGACAAGCCATAAGCCAATTGCTGATTACCTTTACTAACATAGAGTTTGTTGTCAGCAACTTTATTCAACTGACAACCAGCAAGCTCAGAACGCAGCTGCTGAGAAAAGAGCAACCATTTTTCCTCTTGATTCGCCGATAAATAATGGACATTGCTTGAAATGCTTTGGGTCAATCCTTGATAAACCAATATGGAACCTGAGATAACCAGCAAAGCTACCAAACTTTCTAAAAGGGTAAAAGCTCTTAATCTAATTTTTCGTGACATGCAGCACCTCATTTTGCCCATCATAAACGGAAATCTCATTATCATGCTTAACCATACGCACCTCAACCCCATTAATGGCCAAATGGTCTTGTCCTGTTTGAACGGCCATGGTCGCTACATTAAGTACTTCTTGCTGATGTAAACTCTCTTGCATTTGAGTGCGACTACGGTCCATTTCTCCTAAGACCAGACTGATAATCGTTGCTAATAAAGCAAGAGCTACCAAGCCCTCAAGGAGTATGTAAGCTTTTAGTTTCTGTTTTTTATAGTTACCACTTCCTATGTACAATTGATAATCGATTGCCTGGTTTTCTGTATGAAACTGTATCTTGGTAAGAGATGAATTACCCCCTGATTTATCAAAAACAAGCTGATACTTCTTGTCAACCAATACAGTTTTAGGAACCTTAACACTAGTGATTCCATTTGAAATCGCATCTTGCGATATCTGCAAAGTCTGACTTTCCTGCTTAATACTAGCCAATTTTTGTGTATCGCGATAAAGATTTTCAAAGGAAAGAAAGAACAAAGTTTCATCGACCGATTGAAAAATATGATTGACCGAACCTGATAGCATGATGACCATAAAACAAGAAATTGCTAAAGTCAGCAAACTTTCGATAAGGGTAAAGGCGCAAAAAGCTTTATTTTTTAGCCGCATTATATGTTTGAGCTTGGTCTTTTGAAATATATTCAGCTTTCACCAAATCATTTACAGTTGGTTGTTTACCTGTCTTCACTTCATAAAGCTCCATCTGACTTTCGACAACTTTGACAACAGCAGCATCTCCTTTTTCATGCACAACCTCTTTTTGCTTGCTCAAGTTTGGCACAAATAACAGCATCAAGACACCAATGATTAGCAAAACAATCAACATCTCCACAAGTGTAAAAGCTTCTACAGACTTTTTACGTAGTTTTTTCCAAATGTTTTTCATTAAAAATTTCCTCCCATATTTTGATACATCGGCAAAAGCATTGCCACATAAATTAAAACGATGATTGAAGCAACAAAGACAAAGACCAAAGGCTGAATTAGCTGCGTTGCCTGCGTCAATTGACTAAAGAAATTCTGCCAAGTCTCTTCGGCATAAATATCTAACTCACGACCTAATTTTGACTTGACCTCGCCATATTCAATCATTAAGCTAAGTTCACGCAAAAAGAAAGGGTAATCCAGCACTTTCTGATGAAAAGACTGACCAGACAACAAAGCTTCCTGCATATCTTTTCCAATTTCCTGAAAGAGACATGATTTTTGCCGCTGCATAAGCTCTACAATCTCCATCAGTTCGATACCTTGTCCGATAAGATTTCCCCACTCACGCGCATAATAAGCCGTCAAATAAAGGCGCACGTGCCGACCAAATATTGGCAAACGACTTAACTGACTATACAGATAAATTGGCGATAAGTGCTCGGCATACAGAACCCCAAGCAGAATTCCTAAAGCTAAAAGAGCAAAGCCACCCAAAAAAATCATAGGAAAATGGCTGATAATCTGAGTTGCAAAATTTTGATTTTCCAACTGCGGCAGCAAATAATTTTTCAAGCCCAACATAATCAGAATTAAAAAGCTAAGCAAAATCAAAGGATAAGTCGCCACTTCAATCAATTTCTTTCGAACAACTGACATACTAGCCAAGTAACCATCAATTTTTAACAAACTCTGCTGACAATTCCCATGAACATCCGCAAGAGCAATCTGGGTGACAATTGTATCTGAAAAGCCCAGCTTAGCCATCATATCTGCCAAACTTGCCCCACTTAACAATGACTCTTGCATACTGTCCACATAAACTTCCGCCAACAACTCTCGTCTCAAAAAAGAAACAATTTCTGTTAAATTAAAGCCGCTGTTAAAGAGATTGTTAAATAATTGAATCACCTTCTGCTGTTTTTTTAAAGGGCAATTTTTTCGATTTTTGCTTCCTCAAGGCCAATATGTCCGTCCCTAGCAAGGCTTTTAATTTGCTCATTCCACCTTGTTGGGGGATAGTGTTCAAAATCTCCTTTGGCAAAATCCACAATACCTCCACCGCCAATTAATCGTTGATAAATAATCGCTCGTAAACTATTTTCGAGCTCTTGTCTACTAACTCCCAACTCCAATAATCTGGCATAAACACCTGGGATACTTTTCGCATGAATAGTTGAAAAGACGAGCACACCTGTTAGACTAGCTCTAATAACCGCACGCGCTGTCTCACTATCACGAATCTCTCCAATAATTAAAATATCAGGTCTATGGCGAAGCGAGAGTTTAATGAGATTATCATAAGTCATGCCAATTTCATCATTAAGCTGCAGCTGCAACATATTATCCTGCTTAATCTCAACAGGGTCTTCTATCGTAATGACCTGCTTATCGGGGAACTTTTCACGAACCAATTGATACATGAGAGTAGTCTTTCCACTCCCTACCGGCCCGGAAAAAAGATAAAGGCCTCGACTATCAATCGCCTCTAAAATATTCTTCATCCCATCGAACCAATATTGCAAATCATGACGACCTGAATAAAGAAGTCTGATGACCAGGCTCTCACGCCCGCGATAATCACCAACAGTGGATAAACGCAGTGAAATCTCTTCACCCTCAGCAAATTCATAATCACAAGACCCTAGCTGACTACGACGTTTCTCACCAACATTCATTCCCGCAACAAATTTAAAGTGACTAATCACGCTTGTCATTTCATCACTAGCAACTTCTTGGATAACTGACGTTCATCTCCAACACGTTGATAAATTTCATAGTGCTCCTTCTTAGGAACAATGTAAATATCTTGCACATTCTTTTCAACAGCATCCTTAATCAGCTGCTTTGCTTTTTCCTGAATCATGTTGACCTCCTCACTTTTAATATTCGATAAAAAATCATCAAAAAAGAAAAAACCATGGAAAACTTCCATGATTAAGGTTTAAATTGCAATTTTGAGGTCTGGGGCTTGGTTCGTCATCTCGAACATTAAAATGATAAGCAAAATACTCTTTCGTCAATTCTTGCCCATCCTTTAAGATTAAAAGAGAATGATATTGCTGCAAATAATCACCACAATTTTCACACCAACGTTTCTCGGTTTGATCCCAGAAAGCAGCTTGAAAATTATCATGACACTTACAGATCGGCAGATTCATTCTTAACGATTGCCATTCTGATTTGTAAAATGACACAGCTTCTTCAAAGTATTCAAAAGTTTGTTCTTCGATGATATCATCCTGCCAATCATCCAAAAACCACCAAGGTTCCCAGTCCCCAAACATTTTGATTACTTGATACATTTTTTCACTTCCTTATGCTCTTTATTATATAAGAATTAAAGCTAATTTAAAATATATTTGCTTATTTATAACCATTATCATCTAAAAAAGCTTAACAAAAAGGCCTGAGATAAACTCAGGCATTTTTCATTTATTAAACTAAAATGTGAAATCAGATTATTCTGCTTCTGTTGTTGCAGTTGCTTCAACTATTTCAGCTTCTTCACTTGTTTCAAGTTCATTAACAGCTTGTGGTTCAAGGTTACGGTAACGTGCCATACCTGTACCAGCTGGAATAATTTTACCGATGATAACATTTTCTTTAAGACCAAGAAGGTGATCTTTTTTACCACGGATAGCAGCATCTGTAAGAACACGAGTTGTTTCTTGGAATGATGCAGCTGACAAGAATGAATTAGTTTCAAGCGAAGCTTTAGTAATACCCATAAGTACTGGACGTGCAGTTGCAGGAATACCACCAGAGATAACAACATCTTTGTTAGCATCTGTGAAGTCTGCGATATCCATAAGTGTACCTGGAAGAAGATCTGTATCACCTGGATCCATGATACGAACTTTACGAAGCATTTGACGAACCATTACTTCGACGTGTTTATCACCGATTTCTACCCCTTGGCTACGGTATACTTTTTGTACTTCGGCAAGAAGGTAAGTTTCAACTGATAATGTATCACGAACTTCAAGGAGACGTTTAGGTTGGATAGAACCTTCAGTAAGTGAAGCACCACGGTGAACTTCATCACCAATAGCTACTTTCATACGAGCTGTGAATGGTACCACGTATTCACCCATACCAGTTTTACCTTGAACGTAAACTTTCTTAGTACGTGTAGAAGCATCTTCTTCGATGTCAACAACAGTACCTTTAACTTCAGTGATAACTGCTTCACCTTTAGGGTTACGAGCTTCAAAGATTTCTTGGATACGAGGAAGACCTTGTGTGATATCGGTATTTGACGCAACACCACCCGTGTGGAAGGTACGCATTGTAAGCTGTGTACCAGGTTCACCGATAGATTGAGCGGCAATTGTACCAACTGCTTCACCAACTTCAACCGCATCACCTGTAGCAAGGTTGACACCATAACAGTGACGACATACACCATGACGAGTGTTACATGTAAATACTGAACGGATTGTTACTTCTTCTACACCAGCTTTAACAATTTCAGCTGCCATATCTTCAGTAATCAATACGTCTGGACCAACGATAACTTCGCCAGTTTCAGGGTGTTTAACAGATTTCTTAGTGTAACGACCAACAAGACGTTCTTCAAGAGTTTCTGTAACTTCTTTACCATCAGTGATAGCACGGATGACAAGACCACGATCAGTTCCACAATCGTCTTCACGAATGATAACATCTTGGGCAACGTCAACCAAACGACGAGTAAGGTAACCAGAGTCAGCAGTCTTAAGGGCTGTATCAGTCATACCTTTACGAGCACCGTGAGTTGAGAAGAACATTTCCAAGACAGACAAACCTTCACGGAAGTTAGACAAGATAGGCAATTCCATGATACGTCCATTCGGAGCAGCCATCAAACCACGCATACCGGCAAGTTGTGAGAAGTTAGAGATGTTACCACGAGCTCCTGAGTCCATCATCATAACGATAGGGTTCTTAGGATCTTGTGTTTCAATCAGACGTTGTTCAAGTTCTTCTTTAGCTTCACGCCATGTTGTTGTAACAGCAACATAACGATCATCATCAGTCATCAAACCACGACGGAAGGCTTTGTTAATTTGTTCAACTTTCGTGTGGGCTGCATCGATAATTTCTTGTTTGTTATCGATAACTGGGATATCGGCGATACCCACTGTCAAACCAGCAAGAGTTGAATGGTAGTAACCAAGGTCTTTCAAGCGGTCAAGGAAGGCTGATGTTTCTGTTGTACGGAAACGTTTAAAGATTTCCGCGATAATGTTACCAAGATTTTTCTTCTTGAATGGAACGTTGATATCCAAGCTGTCGATAACAGTGCGGATATCTTGACCAGGTGCCAAGAAGTATTTATCTGGAGTTTTTTCAGTCAAGTTAGCATTGTTTGGTTCTTGAAGGTAAGGTAGATCATCAGGCATGATGTCGTTAAAGAGGATTTTACCAACAGTTGTAACCATGATTTTGTGTTTTTGTTCATCAGTCCATGGTTTGTTTGGCATGCTATCAACTGTGATACCAACACGTGTGTGTAAGTGAACATAACCATTACGGTATGCCATAACTGCTTCATCGCGGTCTTTGAAGATCATTCCTTCACCTTCACGACCTGGTTCTTCCATAGTTAGGTAGTAGTTACCAAGAACCATATCTTGAGATGGTGTTACGACTGGTTTACCATCTTTAGGGTTAAGGATGTGTTCTGCGGCAAGCATAAGAAGACGTGCTTCTGCTTGAGCTTCTTCAGAAAGTGGTACGTGGATGGCCATTTGGTCACCATCGAAGTCGGCATTGTAGGCTTCACAAACAAGTGGGTGAAGACGAAGTGCTTTACCATCGATAAGGACTGGTTCAAAGGCTTGGATACCCAAACGGTGAAGAGTAGGTGCGCGGTTAAGAAGTACTGGGTGTTCTTTGATAACTTCTTCAAGAATATCCCAAATACGTTCATCTCCACGTTCAACCATACGTTTAGCAGCTTTAACGTTACCAGCGTAATCACGAGCAACAATTTCACGCATTACAAATGGTTTGAACAATTCGATAGCCATTTCACGTGGCACACCACATTGATACATTTTAAGTGTTGGACCTACGGCGATAACTGAACGTCCAGAGAAGTCAACACGTTTACCAAGCAAGTTTTGACGGAAACGACCTTGTTTACCTTTAAGCATGTGGCTCAAAGATTTAAGAGGACGGCTACCAGGACCTGTGATTGGACGACCACGACGACCGTTATCGATAAGAGCATCGACAGCTTCTTGCAACATACGTTTTTCGTTTTGCACGATGATACCAGGGGCATTCAATTCAAGCAAACGAGCCAAACGGTTGTTACGGTTGATAACACGACGGTAAAGGTCGTTCAAGTCAGATGCAGCGAAACGTCCACCATCCAATTGAACCATTGGACGAAGATCGGGTGGAATAACTGGCAAGATGTTAAGTACCATCCATTCCGGTTTGTTACCAGATTTGTAGAAGGCATCAAGCACATCTAAACGACGGACAGCTTTGATACGTTTTTGCCCTGTTGCTGTTTTCAATTCTTCCTTAAGCTCAGCGATTTCAGATTTCAAATCAACGCGTTTAAGAAGATCTTGGATAGCTTCCGCACCCATTTTCGCAACAAATGATCCTTGTCCGTATTCTTGTAATTTTTCACGATATTCACGCTCAGTCAAAAGTGATTTTGGTTCAAGCGGAGTATCTTTTGGATCGATAACTACATAAGCAGCGAAGTAAATAACTTCTTCAAGAGCACGTGGACTCATGTCAAGAGTAAGTCCCATGCGTGATGGAATACCTTTGAAGTACCAGATGTGTGATACTGGAGCTTTCAATTCAATGTGTCCCATACGTTCACGACGAACTTTAGCACGTGTTACTTCAACACCACAGCGGTCACAAACAATTCCTTTATAACGAATACGTTATATTTACCACAAGCACATTCCCAGTCTTTTGTTGGTCCAAAGATTACTTCATCAAAAAGACCTTCACGTTCTGGTTTGAGCGTACGATAGTTGATTGTTTCAGGTTTTTTAACTTCACCATAAGACCATGAACGGACCTTACTTGGTGAGGCTAATGTGATTTGCATACTTTTAAAACGATTTACGTCAACCACTAGTTTTACCTTTCTTTATTGTTCTTTTGAAAATAGCAGAGCTACTTTCTAACTTGTCACGACTTATAAACTTTTGTCTGCAAGACATCATTTATCGTTATAGGACTTATCCAAACAATCCGACCAAGAGGAGCAAGATTTACTTGCAACTCTTATGCCCAAATTATTCTTTCCTATTATTATTTTTCTTCTGCAGAAACTTCAGCTTTTTCATCTTCTTCTGTTTCTTGTTTTTGACGAGCTTTTTCAAGATCATCAACGTGCATTACGTCGTCATCTTCACCTTCATCAAGGTCTCGAAGTTCAACTTCGTTGTCATCTTCGTCAAGTACGCGCATGTCAAGACCAAGTGATTGCAATTCTTTAACAAGAACTCGGAATGATTCTGGCACACCTGGTTTTGGAATTGGTTTACCTTTAGTGATGGCTTCATAAGCTTTAAGACGACCAGTCACATCATCTGACTTGTAAGTCAAGATTTCTTGAAGGACGTTTGATGCACCGTAAGCTTCCAAAGCCCAAACTTCCATTTCACCGAAACGTTGTCCACCAAATTGTGCTTTACCACCAAGAGGCTGTTGTGTAACGAGTGAGTAAGGACCAACTGAACGTGCGTGAAGTTTATCATCAACCATGTGGTGAAGTTTGATCATGTACATGACGCCAACTGATACACGGTTATCAAATGGTTCACCAGTACGTCCATCGTAAAGAACTGTCTTAGCGTCGCTAGCCATACCAGCTTCGTTAACTGTATCCCAAAGATCTTCTGAAGTTGCCCCGTCGAAGACCGGTGTTGCAATGTGGATACCAAGGTTACGAGCAGCCATACCAAGGTGAAGTTCCATAACTTGTCCGATGTTCATACGAGATGGCACCCCAAGTGGGTTCAACATGATATCGACTGGAGTTCCGTCTGGAAGGTAAGGCATGTCTTCAACTGGAACAACACGAGAAACAACCCCTTTGTTACCATGACGACCGGCCATTTTATCTCCGACTTTGATTTTACGTTTTTGTGCGATGTAAACACGAACGAGCATGTTAACACCTGATTGCAATTCATCACCGTTTGCACGTGTAAAGATTTTAACGTCACGAACGACACCATCTCCACCGTGTGGTACACGAAGTGATGTATCACGAACTTCACGAGATTTATCACCGAAGATTGCGTGAAGAAGACGTTCTTCAGCAGAAAGGTCTTTTTCACCTTTAGGTGTTACTTTACCTACAAGGATGTCACCTTCTTTAACTTCAGCACCAATACGAATGATACCCATTTCATCAAGGTCTTTAAGAGCTTCTTCACCAACGTTTGGAATTTCGCGAGTGATTTCTTCAGGGCCTAACTTAGTATCACGTGTTTCTGATTCAAATTCTTCCAAGTGAACCGATGTATAAACATCTTCTTTAACAAGACGTTCACTCAAGATGATGGCATCTTCATAGTTATAACCATCCCAAGTCATATAAGCGACGATTGGGTTTTGACCAAGGGCCATTTCACCTTTTTCCATTGAAGGACCATCAGCGATGAAGTCACCTTTTTCAACGATATCGCCAACTTTAACAAGTGTGTGTTGGTTATAAGCTGTACCTGAGTTAGAACGACGGAATTTAGTGATGTGGTAAACATCAAGTGAACCATCTTCACGACGAACTTCAACTTTTTCAGCGTCAGAGAAGACAACTCGTCCATCGTGTTTAGCGATGACGGCAGCACCTGAATCGTGGGCTGCTTGATATTCCATACCAGTACCAACATATGGTGCGTGTGGATCGATCAATGGCACCGCTTGACGTTGCATGTTGGCACCCATGAGAGCACGGTTAGAGTCATCGTTTTCAAGGAAAGGAATACATGCTGTCGCAACGGCAACTACTTGTTTAGGTGAAACGTCAACGAAGTCAACGATGTTTGATGGGAACTCTTGGTTATTACCTTGATGACGACCCATAACGATGTCTTCAGCAAATGTTCCATCTTCGTTTAGTTTTGAGTTAGCCTGTGCTACTGTGTATTCATCTTCTTCATCGGCAGTCAACCAAACGATTTCGTTTGTAACCACACCTGTAGCGCGGTCAACTTTACGATATGGTGTTTGGATGAAACCATATTTGTTAAGGTGTCCGTATGTTGACAGGTTATTGATCAAACCGATGTTAGGTCCTTCAGGAGTTTCAATCGGACACATACGACCATAGTGAGTGTAGTGCACGTCACGAACTTCATAACCAGCACGGTCACGAGTCAAACCACCAGGTCCTAAGGCTGACAAACGACGTTTGTGAGACAACTCAGAAAGCGGGTTGTGTTGGTCCATGAACTGTGACAATTGAGAAGAACCGAAGAATTCTTTAACGGCTGCAGTTACAGGACGGATGTTGATGATTTGTTGTGGTGTCAACACTTCGTTATCTTGTACTGACATACGTTCGCGAACGTTACGTTCCATACGAGCAAGACCTATACGGAATTGGTTAGCAAGCAATTCACCAACGGCACGGATACGACGGTTACCCAAGTGGTCGATATCATCAACTTTACCTAGACCTTCAGCAAGGTTAAGGAAGTACGACATTTCAGCCAAGATATCAGCTGGTGTAAGCGCACGTGCTTTATCATCAGGATTTGCATTACCAACGATTGTAACAACGCGGTCTGGATCAACTGGTGATACAACTTTGAATTTTTGAAGAACAACAGGTTCAGTGACAACAGCGTAATCGTTTGGTGTGTAAACAAATTTGTTAAGGTCACCATCCAATTGATCAGCAATTGAATCGATAACGTCATGTGTCATTACTGTACCAGTTCAACAAGGATTTCACCTGTTTCAGCATCAACCAAGTTTTCAGCAATTGTTTGGTTCAAGAGACGAGTCTTGATGTTAAGTTTTTTGTTGATTTTGTAACGACCAACAGCTGCCAAGTCATAACGACGTGGGTCAAAGAAACGAGCGACAAGCAAGCTACGTGAGCTATCAGCTGTTTTTGGTTCACCTGGACGAAGGCGTTCGTAAATTTCTTTAAGTGCTTCGTCAGTACGTGAATCTGCTGGGTTTTTATGAATATCTTTTTCGATAGTGTTACGAACAAGTTCGCTATCACCGAAGATATCCATGATTTCATCATCACCTGAGAAACCAAGAGCACGTACAAGTGTTGTAAATGGAATTTTACGTGTACGGTCGATACGTGTGTAAGCAATGTCTTTTGAATCTGTTTCTAATTCAAGCCATGCTCCACGGTTAGGGATTACAGTTGAACCGTAACCAACTTACCGTTTTTATCAACTTTATCGTTGAAATAAACACCAGGAGAACGAACCAACTGAGAAACGATAATACGTTCACCACCGTTGATGATGAATGTACCCATTTCAGTCATAATTGGGAAATCACCGAAGAAAACTTCTTGAGTTTTGATTTCTCCTGTTTCTTTGTTAATCAAACGGAAGGTTACAAAAATAGGTGCTGAGTAAGATGCATCGTGGATACGAGCTTCTTCAAGCGTATACTTAGGCTCTTTCAATTCGTAACCAACAAATTCAAGTTCCATAGTATCCGTAAAGTTTGTAATTGGAAGTACATCTTCAAAAACTTCTCTTAATCCGTTATCCAAGAAGTCTTTAAAAGAATCCGTTTGAATTTCAATCAAGTTAGGTAAATCAAGAACTTCCTTGATTCTTGAAAAGCTACGACGTGTACGGTGTTTCCCGTACTGAACTTCATGTCCTGCCAAGTTTTTTACTCCTTCATTAAAATACAGAGGTCTATAAACTCCATCATAACCATAATTCTCTTCATACGACGAGAACAATCATTACTTTTTCATTTTGACCTTTATAGTTAGGGTACTTAAAACACCCCGCCAAGTGTGTCGTTGATGTGAATTTTTAGAAACTTTAAATATAGGTTACAAACTGCATTTTTTCTAAAATTAGGCACAAAAAGAGCAGCTAAATCTGACCATAAAAAGTGTGATTTAACTGCTGCAAACTTTAGTTGGACAATATTTCAACTAAAGAAAACGACAAATAGTTGCTAATATTATACCTTATTTTTTAAATTTTTGCAAGTGTTTTTAGTTACTACTGTTGGTTTTAATCGCCGGATTATGAAGCAATGCATCCCATGCTTTCGTGTAGTCACTATCCGTTCCGCCAATAGCAAATTTATAGGTCATATTACCCGCTCCAGTCTTAGCCCAATAACTTGTCGTTGTCTCACCGCTAACGTTAAGCGAGCGACCATTTACCGTTACCGTACCAGGCTGCAAACCAGTTGCTTTTAGAACCGTTGACTTAATCACATTTGAAGACAAGTTATATTTGTCTGTTCCAAATGTATTCGCATGAGCATTATAAATGCTATTAACCAAATCAGCCATATACTGAGCGTTGTATTTGTATCCAGCCATTGAGTCTAGAGAGGTATTATCATCATTACCTGCCCAACCACCTAAAGTTACTTTTGGTGTTGAAAGCATTAACCAAACATCCGTATAATTGTCGGTTGTCCCTGTTTTTCCTGACCAATCTGCTTGCGCTGCTTGACTATTCAAAGCTTGTAAATCTTTATAGAACTCGGTAGTTGCGCCACCTTTAACAACATCTTTCAATAACTGGTTCAAAATACTAGCTGTTGCTTCTGAGAATACACGAACTGGATTTGCCTTGTGTTGATAAATGACATCACCTTTATTATTAGTGATGCTATCAACCAAATAGCCTTTCATGTAAACACCACCGTTTGAAATCATTTGATAAGCATTTACTTGTTGAAGAACAGTTGTTTCAATACCACCACCTAAAGGCAGGCTTTCAATCGCGTAGTTGTCAACGCTATAATTCATTTTCTTCATGTAAGACGCAATATCAACATTGTGATTGAGTAACATCTGATAAGTCCAATAAGCTGGAATATTCCATGATGTATTAAGTGCTTCTTGAAGGTTAATCATGCCAGTTCCGACGTCGTTACCGTGCATGATTGGTTGACCACTTGAGAAATTCGTTGGGTAATTAGAAAGAATACTTGCACTGCCAAGAAGTCCTTGATCAATGGCAATACCGTAAGCGATAATCGGTTTGATACTTGAACCTGGTGAGCGCGCAGTATCAAAAGCGTGGTTATTTTGGTTGGTTGAATAATCCCTGCCACCAATAAATCCTAAAATCGCACCAGTAGAATTATCCATCAAGACATTCCCAACATCGACTTGTTGAGAACTTCCTTGATCCAGTGTGCTACCATACTGTGCTACTGCGTTTTGCATAGCATTGTAGACATTCTTATCAATCGTTGTCTTGACCGTGTAGCCACCTTGTTGCAAAGTTTCAGAAGCTAATTTACGATAAGATTCTTTCGTTGTATCGTTTTTCAATTCTTGTTCAGAAACACCATTTTTCTCAATCAAGTAATCATACATGATATCTTGTGCTTCTTCTAGGACAGAATAGTAAAGGAAATCGTGAGAACTTGTCGTTGCAGATGCCGGTTGAATAAAGTCTTGACTAACATCATAAGACTTATATTCATTGTATTCATCTTTTGTCAAATAGCCTGCGCGGTACATATTGTAAAGAACATCTTGTTGACGAGAAAGACCATAAGCCATATTCTCAGCATCTTTTAGCTGACCAGCTGCTGTATACGGAGAATATACAATCGGGCTTTGAGGCAAACCAGCTAAAAATGCAGCCTGTGGAATTGTCAAATCACTTGCAGACACCCCAAAAATACCTTGAGCTGCCTCTTCAATACCAGCAATATTTTCACCCTTATTGTTACGTCCAAAAGGTGAGACATTCAGGTAATCGGTCAAAATCTCATCTTTACTCAAATAACGTTCCAAAGCCAACGCATATATAATTTCACGTGATTTACGTTTAAAGGTTGGATCATCACCTAGCACCTGTTGCTTGATTAATTGTTGCGTCAACGTTGACCCACCACTAGTTTCACCTAGCCAAGAACAGACCCCAAAGTCGCACGGAAAACCGCCTTAGGAACCACACCATCATGCCCTTCAAAATTTTCATCCTCAGTTGCTACAATAGCATGTTTGATATTTTCTGAAATAGCTTCGCTAGCAACTGGTGTACGTAGCAAGTCCGTATCAATGGCAGCAATCGAACTGCCATCAGAATAAGACATCTGTGACACGCGCGTCAAAGATGTCACCTGACTGACCAAGCTCTCCTTATCAGGATTTTAACCGCATCTATCTGACTAGCAAGATAACCAAAAGCTAAACCAACTCCCAACATGCCAAACAAGATGACAATAATATAAAAAAAGTCGGTTAATAACTTAACTGTCCTCAAAAAGACTGATCCAAAATCAAGTAAGCCAAGCTTCTGATGATCTGCTTTTTTCTTATTTTTATTTCTCTTACTCTTACTCATTCTAATACCTCGATAATATTATACCAAACTTTGATAAAGCTTGCATAGAGGCACCGCTTTTTGATATAATAGCCTGTAAACTACAATATCATTGAGGGAAAATCTAGCCCAGCTAAAAGACACAAATATCACCCTCAAAATTTTAAGTAAGGAGAAAGCTCGTGAACATATTCGAAGAACTCAAAGAACGTGGCTTAGTTTTTCAAACAACTGATGAAGAAGCCCTTGTCAAAGCATTAACAGAAGGGCAAGTATCCTATTATACTGGTTATGATCCTACAGCTGATAGTCTTCACCTTGGTCACTTGGTTGCCATTCTAACATCACGTCGCCTTCAAATGGCAGGACATAAACCATATGCTCTTGTTGGAGGAGCTACAGGACTCATCGGTGACCCATCATTTAAAGATGCTGAACGCAGTCTTCAAACAAAAGAAACTGTCGATGGATGGGTTGTTAAAATTCAAAATCAATTGTCACGTTTCCTTGATTTCGAAAATGGCGACAACAAAGCCGTCATGGTCAACAACTATGACTGGTTTGGTAACATTAGCTTCATTGACTTCCTACGTGATGTCGGTAAATACTTTACTGTCAATGCAATGATGAGTAAAGAATCAGTTAAAAAACGTATTGAAACAGGTATCTCATACACTGAGTTTGCCTACCAAATCATGCAAGGTTATGACTTCTACGAATTAAATGACAAATACAACGTTACTTTGCAAATTGGTGGTTCTGACCAATGGGGTAATATGACTGCTGGTACAGAACTTCTTCGTCGTAAAGCTGATAAAACTGGTCACGTTATGACAGTGCCACTTATCACTGACGCTACAGGTAAAAAATTCGGTAAATCTGAAGGAAATGCGGTTTGGCTTGATGCTGACAAAACATCTCCATACGAAATGTACCAATTCTGGCTCAACGTTATGGACGATGATGCTGTTCGCTTCTTGAAAATCTTCACATTCCTTTCACTAGATGAAATTGCTGAAATCGAAAAAGAATTTAACGCTGCACGTCACGAACGTTTGGCACAAAAAGTCCTAGCACGTGAAGTTGTCACACTTGTTCACGGTGAAGAAGCTTACAAAGAAGCTCTTAAAATCACTGAACAACTTTTTGCTGGAAACATTAAGAGCCTTTCAGCAAAAGAATTAAAACAAGGTCTAAACAACGTTCCTAACTACGCTGTTTCAGACAATGATAACCGCAACATCGTTGAAATGCTTGTTGCTGCTAAAATCTCACCATCAAAACGTCAAGCACGTGAAGACGTTCAAAACGGTGCTATCTACATCAACGGTGAACGTATTCAAGATTTGAACTACGCACTTTCTGATGACGATAAAATCGATAACGAACTTACTGTTATCCGCCGCGGTAAGAAAAAATACTTCGTATTGACTTACTAATTTTACAATCATTAACAGATGCTTGAAGCATCTGTTTTTTTATGCCATCAAAAAAAGAGAGGAACTTCCTCCCTTTTTTAACTATTACGACGACTTACCACATTAAACAAATTCACCAAAAGGAAAATTGCCACAAAAATAATTGTAATCGTCGCACTTGCTGGTGTTTCCCAATAATACGATGTGATAATGCCAGTTACCATTCCAATAAAACCAACTAAAACACCAATGAAAATCACTGATCTAAAGTTTTTCCCAAGTCTCATAGCGATACTTGCTGGTAAAACCATAATCGTTGACACCAGAAGAGCTCCTGCTGCCGGAATCGTCAAAGCTATTGCAATCCCAGTCACAATATTGAACAACAATGACATCAAACGAACTGGCAAGCCATCAACAAAAGCTGTTTCCTCATCAAATGTTAGAACATACATCGGTCTGATGAACAACAGAGTCAAAATCAAGACAATAACCGCAATGACAAACAAAGCAATGACCTGCCCCATGTTAATCGTCACAATCGAACCGAATAAATACTGTTCCAAATTCACACTACCAGCATTCTCTGATTTACTTGTCACAATCAAGGCGACCGCTAAACCAAGCGACATCAGAATTGCCGTAGAAATTTCAATATAGTGTTTATAAACCGTCTGCAAATATTCTAAAACAACCGCAGCGATAGTTACCACAATAACCGTAGACCACGTTGTTGATTTTCCAAGTAGAATACCAAGAGCAACACCAGCCAAAGAAACGTGACTAAGTGTATCACTCATCAAACTCTGATGACGTAGGATTAGGAAAATTCCCAGAATCGGAGCAAAAATACTAATCGCAACTACTGCCATAATGGCGCGTTGCATAAAATCATATGAAAAAATCTCAGTCAGCATTCTTAGCTCCTTTCTTTGTTAAAGTATGAAGATCGAAGCAATTCCAAGGTGTCTTTTGACTACGAACCAAGTGAATGTTACGATCAGCATAACGTTTCACCTCATCTGGATCATGCGTAATCATCAGAACAGATTTTCCATGTGTATGTGCACTGTGATGCATCAATTCGTAAAATCTTTCAGTTGTTCCAGCATCCATACCAGTTGTTGGTTCATCTAAAATAAAAATATCAGGATCTGAAGCAAAAATACGTGCAATCACAATACGTTGTTTTTGACCTCCAGATAAGCTACCAATGCGCTTATTGCGATTTTCCCACATACCAACTGATTCTAGACTAACCTTAACATGTTCTTCGTCGTGCTTTGTCAAACGACGAAACCAACCATTTCTAGGGTATCGACCAGAACGGACGAATTCATGAACCGTTGACGGAAAACCAGCATTAAAACTAGCAATCTGCTGTGGCAAATAGCAATACGAAGTTTCTTGCCATCTTTATTTATTTTAGAGATTGTCACCTGACCACTCTTTGGTGTCAAAATACCTAATGTTGCTTTAACCAAAGTCGATTTAGCAGCTCCATTTTCACCAGTTAAAGTAACAAATTCACCACTATCTAAATGGTAATTAATTCCTTCCAAGACAGGTTCACTGTCATATTGGAAAGACAAATCTTCTACTGTAATATATCTCATTTACACCCTTCTAGCTCATCTGAAAAAGTAGTCAAAAATCTTGAAATAACTGACTGTTCTTCATCTGAAAAATTATCAATCATTTTTTTGTACACTGACAATGTCGCATGATGGTGATGAGTATGTTCATCTGCGACAGGTTTAGCAAGCTCAGTCAATTCAAAATAAGTCACACGGGCATCATCCTTATTTTTCACAGGAGCAAGCATTCCCTCTTTCACTAAACACTTAATAGCTTTCGTAACAGCGGCTTGGCTAATATTCAAACGTTTTGCCAAGGCAGAATTTGTCAAGCGTTCTTGCGACAAAAGCATCAGAATATGTTCTTGTGTATTGGTTAATTCGACACCGCTTTGACAAGTACCAAATAATAACTCGTGCTGATTTTCGGTTTTTAATAAAATTTCATTTACTAGACAATCAATTTGTTTTTCTAGCTGCATTATCAACACCCCTCTCACTTCATTAACCAGTTAATTATATCAAAAAGAAAAAGAAGAATCAATTACCTGATTCCCTTTCTTCACAATATCCGTACTTTGTAAACTTCCTTACAGAAGCCTCGCATACTATTAACCAAACGATCTGCTTTTTTCTCTGAGCGACACAAACCAAAAACCGTTGGACCACTTCCTGTCATTAAAGCAGCATCAGCCCCACACTTCATCATACGATCTTTTATTTTTTGGATAAATGGCTTGCGCTTAATCGTAATATCCTCTAAAGAATTCCCCATATGAGCAATAATCTGTTCATAATCATTAGCCAAAACAGCTTCCTTTAAAGAACCAATATCAACACGAGAAATCGTCTCACAATCAATCTCAGGAAAAACCGTGCGCGTTGAAACACCAAAATCAGGCTTAACCAAAACAACCCAAGCAGACAAAGACGTATTTAAACACTCAACAATTTCACCTTTACCAGAAATACAAGCACAACCAGCTCCTAAACAATACGGTACATCACTGCCAACTTGAAAACCAATTTCGATCATTTCATCCTTAGATAATTTTAGCTGCCATAACTTGTCTAAAGCTCTAATAGTAGCGGCAGCATCTGTAGAACCACCACCTAAACCAGCACAAATAGGAATTGCTTTCTCCAGTTCAATCTTAACACCAGACTTGATGCCATACCTATCCTTAATAAGCTGAGCAGCTTTAAAAACATCATTTTTAGCATTTAAAGGCATCTTATGATTGTTAGATTCAACAACAATATCTGAACTAGAAATCTCAGAAACTGTAATGTAATCATTTAAATCAACACTAACCATAAGCATTGATAAATCATGATAACCATCAGCCTTTTCCCAACAATATCCAAGCCTAAATTAATCTTAGCAGGTGCCTTTTCAATAATAACCATTAAACATTCCTTTTAAAATATTACATCTATTATAACAAATATTCTGAAAAGAACACACCATAATAGCCCAGGTTCAATGAAAAACATCCTATTTTCAAGAAAACTATTTTTAAAATACAATGCATCCAAATGAGAGCAGAAAAAAAGCAACTCAATGAGTTGCTCTCCGTCTACCGCTTTTAAACTCCGCCAGTAGGACTCGAACCTACGACATCATGATTAACAGTCATGCGCTACTACCAACTGAGCTATGGCGGATAAATGCTAAGCGACTACCATATCTAACAGGGGGCAACCCCCAACTACATCAGGCGTGCTAGGCTTAACTTCTGTGTTCGGCATGGGAACAGGTGTATCTCCTAGGCTATCGTCACTTAACTATGATTGATTATCCAATCAAAATTGAATACCTATATATTCTAACAAGAAACCTACGCGCTGTCAATATTGACTCGTTTCTTTTTTGGATAAGTCCTCGAGCTATTAGTATTAGTCCGCTACATGTGTCACCACACTTACACTTCTAACCTATCTACCTGATCATCTCTCAGGGCTCTTACTGATATAAAATCATGGGAAATCTCATCTTGAGGTGGGCTTCACACTTAGATGCTTTCAGCGTTTATCCCTTCCCTACATAGCTACCCAGCGATGCCTTTGGCAAGACAACTGGTACACCAGCGGTAAGTCCACTCTGGTCCTCTCGTACTAGGAGCAGATCCTCTCAAATTTCCTACGCCCGCGACGGATAGGGACCGAACTGTCTCACGACGTTCTGAACCCAGCTCGCGT
>ENA-OQIG01000028-OQIG01000028.1-human-gut-metagenome-genome-assembly--contig:-NODE-28-length-79734-cov-5.092781_pt1 | contig 79734 bp, 104 predicted proteins | sample MGYA00242576_ERZ504741 | MGnify/ENA primary metagenome ERZ504741 (study PRJEB26092, sample SAMD00036436) | human gut metagenome | host: Homo sapiens | study: EMG produced TPA metagenomics assembly of... | reverse complement strand
AAAGAGCCGGTCTGTTGCTGCATATACATACTTCTTCCGACAAAAATGTTACTGAGTTTGTAACGAAACAGAGAAACCGGAGAAACGCCTTTTTCTTTCATGCCATTACATCTGGCAAGAAGCTTGCGACATGGTGTTTAGAAAAAAATCTCTGAACGCAGTCAATTAGGGCTTTTTCATCAGAATGGTTTTGTGGTATACTGGACATGGCATAAATCTCTTTTGTAAAGATGGTTTCTAGTCAATTCCATTATACCAAACGGAACAGGTTTATGCCTTTTTTATTGGCTGAAATATTGAATTTTCAAGGTTCAACACACCACATCGGTGTGGGAAGTTTTAGTAATAAAGTGAAAATGGTAGTCATTATACCTGACAATATCAAAAGGAAGCAAGTAAAACATGGTGCGTATTGAAAAATACCATCCCTATAAAAAGAATGGTTATATATATACCTATGGCGAAGAAATATCCTGTTGTCCGGATTGTGGGAGAAAAATGTATGTCCATGGAACCTGTCGTAGAAAAGTCAGAACCTTTGAAGATCCTGACGGAACTACATTGATCTTGCGGGTCCTTATATGCAGAAGCTGCCGCAAAACCCACAGGGAATTGCCTGATTTTATCAGTGCCTATAAACGATACAGCACCGTAAGTCCGGGACTCTTATGGGAAAAAATGTTATACTGGGGACAATCTAATTAAAAGCAAATGAAAGGGGTTGTTTCCCATTCCCACAGAACATGAGAATCGTCCTGAATTTGATGAGAATTATATTTTAAATGCAACCAGGCAGGATGATGACAAAACGCTTCCAAGGCTTAAGGTTGCAGCCTACATCCGTGTTTCAACAGACCTGCAGGATCAGGAAAATTCCTACGCAGTGCAGGAACAATATTTTCAGCAGATCATTGAAAGTAATCCTCTGTGGAAACTAGTAGGAATTTATTCTGACTATGGTATTTCCGGTACGAGCAAAGAGAAACGGGTAGGTTTTTGCCGGTTGATCCGCCATTGCCAGGAGGGAAAGATCGACCGTATCTTATGTAAGTCCATTTCCCGTTTTGCCCGTAATACGGCTGACTTTTCTTCTGCCCTGTTTTTACTGCGTAATTGTCAGGTAACCATTTTCTTTGAAAAAGAAATCTTGACTCTGCGGAACTGAAAAATGAATTTATCCTGTCCGTACTTGGTGCATTTGCCCAGGAAGAAAGCCGCAGCATTTCCAGTAATATTATGGAAGGTAATAAAATGCGGAACAGCCAGGGGGATGTACGAAATGTTAAACTATATGGATATCGTTTTAGCGGAAACTGGATATGTAATGAAACCGGCTATAAGTACAGAGAAGTTGAAGTGGTTGAGGAAGAAGCCAGGGTGGTCCAATTTGTCTTTCAAAAAGTTGCGGATGACCAAAGCTACTCAGAAATTGCCAGATGGTTAAATCAACAGAAGATCCCTGCCCCGTACAATGATTATAAACGAAAACGAATATTACATTCCCGAAAAGGACAGCTTTACAGTCAGTTAGATGCCGGATGGAATTCCGGGCAGATCTCACGCATGGTCCGTAATGAACGATATGTTGGAGATGTACTGACACCAAAAAAATATACGATAAACTATCTGACTCATGAAGTAAAAGCCAATAAAGGACAGCTTCCACAGTATTATATTAAAAACCATCACACCCCTATTATTGATCGCACATTATACGAAGAAGTTCACGCCGTTTTAAGGCAAAAATCCCTTAAAAAAATAAAACACAATAAAAATGAAACCAATCCATTTTCAAAAAGACTGATCTGTAGTGAATGTGGACGGTTTTATTGTATGGCTACCAGAAATGACCATCTCGTATGGTATTGTCCTTCTACAAGAAAGACAAATGGACTGCAAATATGCCATGCCAAATCTTTTACGGAAGAAGAAATTACATATATTGTAAAGAAAGCTGCACGAAAACTTTTAAAGAATGCAGTTCCCCGATTGGAAAAAGTCTTGAATGATGATTATGTAGAACGGGACCGAAGCACTTATAAAGGACAGCTTGCAGATATCGATAAAGCAATCGATGCTGATCTGGAAGAGATCGAACACATAAAAGCAGCTTGCCTGAATAACAAAACAATGAATGCTTCCGAAATTGCCAGGCAAAAGCAGACGATCCTTGATTTAAGAAAAAAACTCCGGAAAAACAAACGGGAATACAAGTCTATTTCCGCCAAGCTGGACCACCTGGAAAATTATTGGGAGGAACTGGAGCCGGACTTTGAACTTAGAGCAAAAGCCCTGCAATGGCTCCAGTCTTTACCACAGGGGCGAACCCGAACAAGAAAATTTCTGCTTGGAGCTACAGATATGTATTTTAAAGCATTGTTCCTGGATATTACGATCCATTCTAAGTCCAAATATACGATACACTGGTTTGATGATGTTTATACAAAAGTTATTTTGAGAAATACAGGGGGAAATATAACACATGCATAAGATTATCATATCCAAAACTGCAAAGAAAGTCATAAGTAATTCTCAGTTGAAAACGGAAAATTCAGCTGTAAAAATGATCCCGGCTTTTGAACAGAATATACGTCCGTTGGAAACTGCAAAGCAGGTCCGGAAACTTCGGGTAGCCGCATATTGCAGAGTATCAACCGGTGAAGAAAGTCAGCAGGGATCATTTACTTCTCAGATCTCTTATTTCAAAAGTGTTATTACTAACAATCCCGACTGGGAACTTGTTGAGATTTATGTAGATGAAAACCGGTCCGGTACAAGCCGTACACGACGCCAGAGATTTAACCAGATGATCGAGGATGCAAAAGCCGGAAAGATCGATCACATTTTGACAAAATCTCTTTCACGGTTTGCACGTAATACAGTCGATACCTTAAATTGTATACAGGAGCTGCGCAATTTACAGCCATCCGTTGGTGTTTATTTTCAAAAGGAAAATATGTATACCCTGAACCGGAAATATGATTTCATTTTAACAACCATGGCGCTCTGGCCCAAAATGAAAGTTATGAATTGATTTTAGCATTTAACAGATTGAATAGCAAGGTTGACGATAATGGTATGGACGCATCTCATTTTCGCTTAACTACGGCATTTTTCCCACGGAATGCAATTCCAATTTTAATCACAGAATTAATTCCCGCACTGCGCAGTTTCGCATCATACTTCTTCTCATCAATCTGCCGTGACGCACTATCTGCTAAAACATCCAAATCCACATGTCCATCATTGGTATGTTTGAATTCAAATAGAAAGCCCGGAATTCCAGAAACCAAAGGAGCCAGTTGAACATCAAAACGCCTACGTCCGGATTCACGATTAGATCGTACCTGATACCTGTTTCCAAGAACAGCGCACAACCCCAGCATCATTCTTTTCCATAGTGCTTGAGCAGGAGATTCTTACCCGAATGGTAAAGGAACTGAAAGCGATTTTATACGGATTAGGAGTATGATATTGTAACCCGTTGACCACATAACACAAAAACCCGCATAAGCCACAACTGCACTTCGGATTACACCGGGGTGCTGTCTGTGGTTCATGCGGGATGAAGCAAAAAAAGAAGCTCACCAGCGTACCATGTAGGATTCTACACAGTGCGCCAGTGGGCAAAATACATTATTTTACATCATGCCAATTGGGAACAAATCCCATATCGGCTTCAATTCGTGAAATAGAAATAGTCATCAGTTTAGTCGACAACTTTTGCATTAATGCATCCAACGAACCATAAAAAGCAGCAAAAGCAGCTTTAGATAGCATCGTCTTGAAAATCAACACGATTGCAAACAAATCATTTACGCCCGCCATATAATTATTTCCTGTATTCTTTGGAATCCCAAGCGTAGCGTGAATCGGCAACGCTTTTATATTATTAGGCCGCATATTACGATTCATTGACTTTAAATTGTAGAGACGTTCGTCATGAGCACATGCGTTACGGTAGAGTGTCAACACCTGTAATATAGTTTTCAGTTCATCTGGCTTCAAAGAAAAGAAACGACCGATATTATTCTGATCTTGTTGCTCAAGATGCGAATAAAATACACTAATCGTTCCGATGGTCAAAGTGTTCACTAAAACCCACAATGGAATATAGCCATAGTTTAACATATAATGTGAAACCATAGAATTATTCTTTGAGAGCTGTCTTGCGACCTCATGTTGTAGATTAGAAATCAAATCAGAGATTTCGCCAACTTTCTGAGCTTTTGTTTTTCTTTCTCCCGGCTTTATTGATGTATCAAAATTTGCTACCTTCAGATAATTGTCATATCCATATTTCCGCGAAAATTCATGCGCAAGCACACTTTTCACGTTATTTTCGATTTCCAAGATATACCGAATAAAAATATTACGCAATTCTCTATCAAATAGGTACAGAGCATATATTTCTTCAAATTTGGTTCCTGGCAGATATGTTTCATCTGACTTTGTTGAATCCAAAAAAGGTTCCTTATAACCATTGAATAGCTTATAGTAATTCTCTGCTTCAATAATCCTCTGCGTGGCAGCATTGTTCACGATTTGTAATCCACGCCCTTGCTGTATTATAATCTGGTCTTGTGTTTCCTTAAACACTCTTGGCACATTCGGCATAGTATTTTCTCCTATAAAAAACCCCGGGCCCGTAGGACACCGGAGTAAGATCAGCAATATTATATGCAAGCTCACCACTTGCTATACTTAGTGTAGCCTATTTAATGCTAAAAATCAATAGGTCGTTCTGATAATTTTCCGAAAATAGCGTGTTTTATGCTGACCATCAGCCTCGATGTCCTGCCGAGCATCACAAAGTGTCGGTAATTAACCTCCCCAGCCGGATTCTCCTGTTCCATGCGGTCGTACTCTTTTTCGTAATCATCAATATCCTGCACATTGGTTTCGATGTACTCCTCAATCTCCCGACGAAGTTCCTCTCCGGCGTAGTCCTGCACCGCATCCAGCAGATCCCGGATCAGGCAGGAAACGGAATACTTAGCCTCGCCGCCGTTGATACTCTTTGCTTCAAAAATGTTTGCAAAAGAGATACGGCACGGAATCACGACCTTAGTTGCACTGGAAATCTTGTTAGCCATAATAAAAATCCTCGTATAATAAGTGTATAGCCAGTAGAAATGATGGTTATGCACTTATCCTTTCTATAAATTTATAGATGATCTGAGACACCTGGGATAAACCCTTTCCATCTCATCTACATTGGTTATTAGTTTCATAGGTTATTCTGTGGTATGATATCAGCAGAGTCTGATATCTAGAGGCACTGCTTTTAATCCTTTCAGCCCGGTCTCCGGTGCCTGCTTATGGAGCTTGCAGCCTGAATCATATGTCACATTCCGCTTACACAGATGTTTCATCCCCTGGCGTACAGCACCAGCAAAAGAGCTGCCAGGGTGCATGCTTATTACGCGAGGTTTCGGTCAGCATATGATTCCCAGGATAAACCTTTTTCTTCAGGTTCCAAGAATACTTAATCGGAAAGGCGGGTGGTATCATGTTAAAGATTAACCCATTATCTACGTTTTACGTCGGTATTGACGTCAGTTCAAAATCCAACTATGTTTGTGCTTTGGATTTTTATAAAAATAAATCCAGATAGTCAGCCTGTGCCTTCAGGACTGCCAGAATGACCTTCTCGCACAGACCGGTTTCTTTGTGGATACGCTCCAGCATCTCATCGAAGTCGATGTCCTCTGCCGGGTCGTCTGCCTCTGCATCCAGCTCCTGACCGAAGCCGTAGTTGTAAGAGGTCATGCGCTCATCCATGTGGACATGCAGGTTCTTGATGCTGAGCGAAAGGAACGGAACACCAGACGGGCGTGCCGGCATCGGCTTATCCTGCTCCTGAGTTTCCGTTTTTTCCTCTGCCTTGGCAGGAAGCGGAACCTTTACCTTGGCGTCCTTCAGCATCTCGCTGATCATTTCCTCCAGAGTCATGCTCTTCTCGTTCTTATTCTCCATTGTCTTCCTCACTTTCTGCAGCTTCCTGCTGCTCTTCGGTTTTATCTTCCATTGGTATGTGATACTGCTCGGAAAGCCTCTTCAAAAGCAGCTCGACCATGCGTCCCGGCTCCGGAAGATTGCAAACAGGCTTCTGCAGCTCATGCGCTCTCTTGATCTCCACTGCCATACCCTCGGATATGGTTTCGCCGAACACCCACACTTCATCCGCGGCTTCCAGCCACTGCATTCCAAATCGGATTCCTGTTGCACGCTCCTGCGCATCCTCATCCTTTAAGAACTGAGTAAAATACAGATGCGGAGCCAGTGGCAGGACTCCCATTGTGGCAAGAATCCTGCAGGCGGTCTTTGCCCTCTGGATGTTTGCCTCCATCTGTGCCTTCCTGCACGGCGGGTCATTTGCTGTCGGTCGGTACGGCGAACAGATAAAAATCTTCTTCGGTGCCGATGCCAGCGGGAACCCGCCGGGCGGACGAGCCTCCTTAGAACCTTCTATCTTGCGGTTGCATTCGCCATATTCATGCGTTCTGCATTCATAGGTTTTCCTCCTGTCGATGTACTTGAGAGGTGGCCCTCTCATAAAGACCACCGTTTTGGGGCAAAAGTTAAGTAGTTCTTCAAAAACTTTTTCTCATTTTTTTGAGAGCACCCTTCATCGCATAATAGACAGCCGGTTTTGTTATCCCCAGCTCTTCTGCAATCTCCTGCAGCGTCATACCTTTATAGAAGTAAAGCTGGATCACCTCGGTCTGACGCTCAGTGAGCTTGCTCATAGCCGCGTACAAACGGCGAAGCTCCCTGTCAGCCAGCATCTCGGCATTGTCTTCATCCAGAAAATCCACCATAACGGCTGCAGACCAGTCAGAGCCGTCACATTCCAGGGAAACATTTTCTGAATCTGCCACACGCTTATTCAGGTTATGCTCCATCCGACGCTCACCTTCCATCAGCAGACGGACACTCCATTCAACATCCTCGAATGTTTCAGCTGGGATCACCTCGTAGGTTCCATCCGTAAAGTCATAACGGTAATCGTTGCAGCGATCCACCGCCATGACCGTATGTGAGCCATCCACCTCATACACCGCATAGCCATTCTCATAAGCAGTCAGCTTTGCTCCATTTACCATTGTCTGCGCCACTGCTACCGGCTCCTTTTCCATAAGGGTCTTAAAGGTCGGGAGTTTCTTTTCCACCACGGTATCGATCTTTGTCTTCAGCTCACGCAGAGTGATATGTGCATTCACTGCAAGATCCGCTGCCATCTGTTCTGCCGCCTGAGCCACGTTCTTTGCTATCGACTGGCGAACCTCCATCACGCCTACGCCACCATTGATTGCTACTGCTCCAGTCATCATGTTCATCATTTTTCTGTCCTTTCCCCCGGACTTCTGGGAGGGAAAGATACCGAAGCAGGACGCAGATGAGGCACAAAACCGTCTGGCAAGGCTGTGAAACACAAAAAGCCCGATTCCAGAGATAGGTAGAGTAATCCCATCCGCATACCTCCAGCATCAGCAAATAAATCGCTGTACTGTGGGGTTCTGCTATGGTATCCTTCGCCTGCTCTAGAATCGGGCTTACGATATTTTTATTTGTCCGAGAGAGTGCCGACAGATTCATACTCTGTGGTTCTGTGGGCTTGTCCCTTGAACTGTTTATAGTCTACCAGTTGGAAAGGCGCTTGCAGATGGCGAGACCACCACACTTGATGTGGCGAATTTGCCACATTTTCATCTGCGTCTTGCAGAAAAGTAAAAAAATACCGCACAGTCTCATTCGACCATGCGGTTATCCTGCCATCTGCTGCGACTGAAGGAATTTCATCATGTTTCGGATAGTAATCTGCCCGTCCTTCGTCAATTTAGCAAATTCCACTCCGATTTCTTCGGAGATCTCTACTGTTTTTTCTTTCTCCGCCAGAAGGTCATCTGTACTGACCTCCAGAGCGGCTGCAAACTTCTTTAGGGTTTTGAACCCCATTTCACCTTTTGTACCATTCTCATACTTGGAAATGTCAGCGCGGTCGATATCGACGGCATCACTCAGCTGCTTCTGTGACCAGCCTTTTTCCAGTCTGTACTTTCTTATATTTTGACCCAGGATGTACTCCTCGCTATGAATATCAACCACGCTTACACCTCCTTTCCAACCCGACTGATTTTTCAGGTAGTTTCATGACCTGCGTTTTGATGAACTCAGGATATCAGATTGCCCACTCTTATTCGAGGACACTAGCAGTCCCAGAATCGCTCACCGAGTAAGCTCTCTAAATATGTAATATCCTTCTGGTTTCGCTGTTTTCTCCCCTTTAGCCATAAAAAAATGACTGTTTATTGTGTGACTGCTGCTGTCACATAAAAAGGAAAAATTTTATAAAAATAAAAAAGCACAGCTGAGACAAAACTCCATGCACTGTTCTTCCCTATAGGAATTACTGTTTGCATTTTGTTCTGCTTCGGCTGTGCTCATAATGGCAGCGCTCTATAGCAGTTATTTCATTCTTCACTCTGTAACTGACGGTCTACTTCCTGGAGGGGTGACCGCCTAGTTTCACATTTTTAGAAGCTCACTACTTCTTTGAATACAATATGATCTACGGGCTTGCCATAAAGATCCTCGACTATCTCCTCCGCTGTTATAAAATCCTCTTTTTTTCCAGACTTTACAACCATCAGCGGTTGCCCTGCAATCTCAACTTTGGTTCCATATCTCGCCTTTTTACGACGGGTTCGCAATGCTACCTCATTATTAGTCACTTATTAATCCCCTCCTGATAAATTAAATGGTATCGAATGGTCTTCCCCATGGATCATCTTCTTCACTCTGATCTGTCACCGGTTCCGCAAATATGGATTTATGCTCTGGATTTCCCTTTTGCACAAAATAAGTTTCGCATCTGACAATTTCAGTGTCAGCATCAAGAAGAAGCAACGAAAACTCATTATTCATTTCCGGACCGATAAACCGATCTTCGTTCATCGTAAACAGTACTGGATCTATAAAAACAATACTGTTTTTTACAGTTGCAAATAAATCCGCCTCCCATGCATCTGTCAGAAAAAGTCCAGAAAGGTTCTCCATTATCCTCGCATTATAAAAAGGTAATGGCGGTCTATGCCCATTCTGCTCTTCCATCGTGTACGGAATTATCGCAAAGTTCCAAATATATGGTTTTGGGTCTTCAATGACTAAAGCAAAACTGCTCAACCATCTCAAACCGTATTGTGATCTTCGTTCGCCATTTATTTCAAGGCGCTCCATATACTGGATTTTTTTACCCCTTCTCAGAAGTTCTGTCGAGATGATATTTTTGACTTTCCGCTCTGTGTTCAGCCTTTCTTCTCGCAGACTCAGATTATCATGTGCCATCTGTTTCCGCTCTTCGCATGTCTTAGCATCTGCCATGCCATTGGCCCTTACCAATCGTTCCAGCATAAACGGATCATCTGATTTGGCAGCTAGAGCTTTTATCAATTCCTGGGAAAGCGGCTTTGTCATTTTGCCATTGACTGCTCGTGACAGAGTCGACGGACTCACGTTGCACTGTTCTGCAAGTTGAGCCATCGTCCTTTCGCCCCTAATCTCTGTTATAAGCTGACCAAGAGCCAGCTTATCAGGAACTCGGACCACCACGAATTCCTGATTGGGGTCAAGCGGTTTCCTCTTATAAACGAATCCTTCTTCCATTTGTCTGGCCTCCATTTCATCTTTATGCAATCTCATTCTATCATCTTGCAATTTCGTTGTCAAGTCTGAAATTGCAAGTTCTCGCAATTCATTTTCTATCATTCGCAATTGCTACAAAAAGACCGAGATACTTTTCACGGTACCTCGGTCTCCCTTACCGCTGCTCTCCTCGGAACAGCGGTTTTTCATTATGTCGTTTCAAAATATCTTCGCATCTGCTCACAGTCAAATTCTCAGCGTTCAGCAGAAATTGGCGATACAGAAAATCCTGCTCTGTCGAACGCAGTTTTATGCCGGCCGCCCCCAGAATCTCCATCGAGATGAAATACGGCACTTTCAAGGCCACACAGATTCCAACCACATGGGCAACCGATGGGCGATCCTGATTCAGATAATTTAAGAGAGCTTCCTGTCTACGCCCAATTCAAAGGACAGATTTTCCTGTGTAATCCCTTTGCGTTTCATAATTGCTTTTATCATCTCTGCAAAATCATCCGGAATGTTTTTGTAGAATTCCAGCCACAACAGCCCATCATCTACCATCGCCTGGTTTTCTTTCTCATACTCTGAGCTTCCTGGCTCTGCCACCAACCTATAAGCCGCACGGTATTTATCCGTAACAGGCTCTGTCTTGTTTCGCGCCACCTTGCTGACAGCATATTCAGTCCGTCGATATCTTCCTCCGACCGTAAATCCAAGACAGCACTCTTCCATGTGGCACCGGGCATAAACGGTAAGATGTGGTTTTCCATAGTAATCCCGTAGAATGTACTTATCTGTATTTAAGCAGAAGTGCCCCTCAACGTACCGATATCTCCCACTGCATATCACTCGCTCGAACTCGCTATCCGAAGCAGCCAGCAGTGCTGCATCCTTTGCGGAAATCGTAAAGGTCATATTGGCCGGCCACAGCCATGTGCATCCGTGATCTGGAATCACCATATCATTCACATAGTTACGGATACCGCCGGCTTCGCAATATCCAAGCTCGATCATACGGTATTTTGCCATTTGATATGATACTTCATACCGTTCTGCAAGCCCATCTACAATGGCTCGAATATTCTCTGGTGTCTTTTTCCAATTGCACTGCTTCAATCTGGCCTCGACATAATCGATCACATCATTTCGCTCAAGCAGTAGATAAGCTGGAAGCTTTTCACACTGCAGCTCCATCCAATCGAGCGCATCATTCTTGTGATAGTATCGCCTGTTCTCCCTGCGCCGACTGGAATATGGTGTGTACTTTCTCCCTGTCACCATCTGGAGCAGGAAGAACCATCTGTCCAAATACATATGGCAGCATTCATGTGCAATCGTACTATTTCGTGTTGCGGCAGTTGTGCAGTTATCTTGATTGACCAGAATCGTTCCGGGTCGGATTATCTGGGCATAAGTTTTTCCACTGTCATCAAGCAGATGCGCTTCGCCGTAGTTGTAGTAAAGCTGTCCCATCACCGTCTTGTCTGCAAAGCGAACATCCAAAACCCGAAGTCCCATCCGCCTTGCCAGTTCCTCACTGCTCACTACTGACGCATCCCCACCGATCTCCCTCTTCGCCTCTGGGAAAAAATCATCCAGAATCGCATGGGCAACCGTCTCGTAGTCGCTGTTATATAGAATCGGTAGCAGATAGTCATTAGTATCAAATGCAAATCCTGATAGTGCCGGGTCATCTTCCCAATCTTTATATACCCAGACGAGCGGACCAATCTGGTATATGTAAAGTATACTCAGTCTGTTGAAGATGGCGATATTGTTATCTGCTCTACTGCAGATGGTGCCGTCATCAAGCAGATGCTGAACCACAAACTCTACTCTTTAAATAAGGCGCTCCCCTACGGTGAGAAGTCTGAAGACGATCATGTTACCATTGTCGGCAAAGTTCTCGGGAAGGTAAGTCCGCTGGAGCTTCCTGCTGATGATGACATCCATCTGCTTGAAGAAGTAAAAGCTCAGGAAGTCCGGGAGTTCAAGAAGAAGTATGGATTGCTGTAAGAGGTGATCATCATGAATAAAGAAAAGATCTATGTAAAAGTCGATTCCACATTCGACCCAACCGGTTTCATGCAACCGACATCAATCACATGGTCGGATGGACGTACCTTCCCAATCGAAACAGTGCGTGACTTCCGCCCTGCAGGAACCGCTGATAACGGTTACTCTGGTGACTGTTTTACCGTGCTCATCCAGGGGCAGGAAAAGCACCTGTTCTTTGAGCGCCTTGATCCACGCTTCAACGGTCGGTTAGGCCGATGGTTTGTGGAAAGGACTGGAAAATAACACGAGCACATAGAGAGGAGGAAATCGCACGATGCAACGCATATATCTTGCGATAGATCTTAAAAGCTATTATGCGAGTGCGGAATGCGCTGCTCGACACCTCGACCCGCTTACCACAAATCTGGTCGTGGCAGATTCCTCCCGCACTGAGAAAACTATCTGTCTCGCTGTGTCTCCTTCCCTGAAAACCTATGGGATTCCGGGTCGCGCCAGACTGTTTGAAGTCGTGCAGAAGGTCAAAGAGGTCAATGCAAACCGGTTAAGGGAAGCGGTACGACTACTACTTTTGCGATGCCTGCCGCTACTGCTTCTCTGCCGAGGAACTACCTGACCGTTGTCCAGACTGCGGAGCGGTAGCACACGATAATAAAAAGGCAGTACGGCCGGCGAGTAAAACGGAAATCGAGGAATTGCTCAAAATACAGAAAGAAGATAAGGAGAACATACAAAATGAAAGCACATAAATATTGGTCACTCGGTGCACTTGCCTGTATGGCAGGATGCTTCTACACAGGCTGCAAGAAATTGATGCAGGCTCACAAGTATTTCGCTTGTGGCTCTTTGGTCTGCATGGGCATGGCAATTTACTCAGGCCACAAAATTGCACCGAAGAAGAAAAAAGCTGAAAAGCCTGAATAATAAGAACACACGCCCTCGCCGTAACAAGCGAGGGCTTTTTTGAACTTCAGGAGTTCATTTTATTTCCGTCACAAACTATATACTTCCATCATGAGTCGTATTCCGACTTTCAGACCTTCCTCAAAAGCGGTCTTCTCCCATGTGCAGCACACCGTCCCCTGCCGGTCCATAATCTTTTCCCAAAGAGGAATCTTATCGCCAACATAATCATCTACAAGCCTATCCATACCTTCCAAGCCACGCAGCCACTCTTCCAGTTCCTTTTCTTTTTCCTTTGCCGCTTTTCCGGCAACTGTGTTTTTTTCTACTGGATTATTCTCCGTGTAATGTTCGTAGATCAGATCCAGCAGATTCTCCACTGGCGGGTAATACTCCGGCTCTGTTTTCTTCAAATACTCCTCCAGCATTTCCTTCAATTTTTCTATAATGCTACCATCCTTCCCAACTGAGATTCACATCCTCAGTTACGGCACATCTTACCGTAGACTTTTGCACATAGCAACCTATTTTTTGCGGTCTTTCGGATGCCCCATCTTCTCCTTCACTTCATCCGGCACATCGATCAATCCGAACCGATAGAACATCCCATAGATGTAGGTCACTCCCCGGATATCGCCCAGAGCTTTCGGGCGGTTTACCACTTCTCCTACCTTTTTTATATTGTTCAGTGCCAGCAACACCGAACTCCACGCCAGGCTTTTACTCTTCTCTCGGCGGTCGATCCACAGCTCCTTTGTGTATTCGCCGCTTCTGCCTTTTCGTATTTCATAGGTAAAGGGTAAGCCAGAATAGGTTTTAAAGCGCACACCAGAATAAAGCAAGACCGTCTCCCACAGGTGCTCCTCTGTTGGCTCTGATCTCAGTTTTCTTACTGCTCTGTATCTCCGCCGCCGCTCTGCTCCAACACTAATTTTTTCTTTATCAGCAGTACTTGGGAAGTATACACCTTTCTGATAAGGCAGATACGAGGTAACGGAGGCTTTGGAGAGTTGAAGAGTATTTGCGGTTGAGAGGATGGCTTCTTTATAGTTCTGTGTTTCTCGATACTCCTCAAAGGTATCCTGTACCTTCTCCGCCACATCCGATTCATACACACCAGCCGTGATGAGCAGCTTTCTTACTTTGATTGGATTCAGAGTTAGCGCATCTGCAATGGAACGGAGGGAGCAGTCCTCCTCATAAAGAGCCACAGCCACATCCATCTGCTCTTTCAGATTTCTCCCGGCATCATACTCCGGCTTCAGCTTTTTCCGGCCTCCACCGGGCTTTCTGGCTTTATATGCTCTTTTCTCTCCCATGATTATTCGTGCAGCTCCAGCGGCAGACCATCTGGGTCATGAAAGAAAGTCATCTTCTTGCCTGTATAATCATCCACACGGATCGACTCACATTCTATACCTAATTTTCCCAGCTCTTTCACCGTCTGCTCCACGCTCTCTACACAAAAAGCAAGATGCCGCAGCCCACATGCTTCCGGACGGTTCACACGCTTCGGAGAATTTTCCTCAGCAAAAATCTCCAGCTCCGTGTGTTCATTGACACGCAAATCCAGCTTCCAGTCCTTTCTCTCCGGGCGGTAGTTTTCTCTGATAACAGAGAAGCCCAGTTTGTTTACATAAAAATCCTTTGCGGCTTCGTAATCAGATACGATGATTGCAATATGATGTATTTTTGATAAATTCATTTTTCTTACGCTCCATTTCTTTTATTTCCGTTGCAAACTATACAGCAACCTTCAAAAATTACCGTGTGAACTCCTGGAGTTCAGTTTGTCCACACGGTCGATCTCATTTCAGTTTTTCGAGGATTTCATCCGCACTCATGCCACTTGCCAGCAGCTTCTTCAGCACAGCCTCTGCTTCGGTCTTCTTAGCTTCTTCAGCGGCCTTAGCATCTGCCTTTGCTTTCTTCGCTTCCAAGGATGCCATTTCTTTTTCGGCCTTCTTCAGAGCAGTCTTTTTCTCTTTTAAGTCAGCCTTCAAAGTGTCAATGTTAGCGGTAATGGATGCGATCTCGGCTGTGAGTGCTTCCTTTGCGGACTGCTTTTCTGCAATCTGTGTTGCAAAATCTGCAGTCACAGTTTTGGGCTTATTCTTACTACCTTTAGTTCTGGGCATAGGACACAAACCTCTTTCCAAAATTATTAAGTATTGTGTAGGTATGAGAACAACATAAAAGTCTCTATTTTTAGTATATCACAAAACTATACTCTTTTACAGACGCTTTCTTGCCTTCATCAACGCACAATACATCAATCCGCCTAGCACTCCGCCGACTGTGTTATAGAAGATGTCTGATAGCTGGAACGTTCCTAGCCGCAAGAGTAACTGCAGCATCTCAATGCTTATCGAGAAGATGAACGCTGTCTTTCCGCTTTGCCACAGTATCTTCTTCCAGCCGTTTCCAATCTTCTCTCCGAATGTCCACATCACTACCGAACTAAACGGTACCATCATGATCACGTTCTCTATACACTCGGTGGTCAGCTGTCTCTCTCCGTTCACAGTCTCCCAGATGCCCCAGCCACCCATGACATCGGATAAAGGATTCATCCACAGGTTCCGATTCAGTAGTGTTCTGAATAAGATCATCGAAGTCACAAAGGCCAGCAAGAATAACTTCCGAAAAAACACACTCTCTTTAAACTTCTGATACCAGGTCACCACGCACTCTTCCAGCCTTTGCCAGCTGCGGTAGGCTCATACGCATACAGATAGAAAAACATGGCTAGAAAGGAAAGAAGGAATGAGAATCCAAACGGTTCATAGAGAGCAGTCAGGATATTTGTGAGGATCTTTCCGAGTAAATCAATCGTTTCTTTCATCGTCGTTTACAGATCACTGAACAGTTCAGCCTTGTACACGCCATCCGCCAGCATCTTCTTGAAGCTATCCTTTACAGCTGCGACATCTTCATGGTAGGTCATACCACACCATGTATCGTTGGTCTTTAGAACCTTTACTGACATCTTTCCCTGCTCCAGCAGTTCACCGATGAAGATAGGGATCAGATACTCTGCTTTCAGCGGATTGCCCGGTACCTCCTTCTCAAAGAACTCTTTGAAGCCTTCTTCCAACACATCCAAAAACTCCGGTGTTAATCCCCACATATTCATTGAAACCAGAGAATTTACATCAATCACTTTTCCGTCCGCTTCTGCTCCGGTTGCGATCTTCACAATATTCTTTGTCTCCACAACTTCGGTCAGGTTGTTCTGCTCGTCCATCTTGCAGATGCCACGGGTCACACCACCGTTATCAGACAGCGTGTTCTTCAGCACAAAGCCAGCCATGCAAGACTTGCCGCCATTCACCAGATACTCATGAACAGCCTTGAAGCCTTCCTTGCCATAGTAATCATCTGCATTGATAACGATGAACGGGGTATCAAGAACTTCCTTTGCAGCAAGCACAGCCTGACCGGTTCCCCACGGCTTTGTCCGGCCTTCTGGCAGAGTTCCCGGGATATCATTGATATCCTGGAAAGCATAGTCCACAGTTACATTATGAGAAGAGCAAATGGAGGCAATGCGATCACCGATAACCTCTTTAAACTCCTTCTCGATATCCTTACGGATGATAAATACTACATGGTTGAAGCCTGCCTCAATTGCGTCATGGATGGAATAGTCCATAATGATATGTCCAGCATCATCCACCGGCTCCAATTGTTTAATTCCCGTTCCGAAGCGGCTACCGATACCAGCAGCATGATAAGTAATGTTGTTTTCATCCTCTCTCCTTTCCATGCCTTGAAGCCTACTCAACGTGCCTTCCACAAAGATTTTTGTGATTATTAAAGCAGCGCCAGTAGCCTATGCTCTCATTTTCGTTTATAGTTTCTTTAGAAAAAAATTATTTCTTCTTCATGGGTCTGACCCCAATGGAACCCAATAATATTCTCCTAATTACCTAGACTATCCTCGCTGTCGGACCCTATTCCTTATTTCACATGCTATGTTCCATCCTATCGCAGATCAAATTAACCTCCTCACGAAAATTCTTCCGATAGTTTTCTAAATCATAGACAGGAGTATTTTCTTTACACTTGTCTGCATAGTCTTTTGTTTTCATGATGTAATGGGCTGGTACCCCCCCCCCCACTTCTCCGGAGGGTATACTTTTATTCACCACCGCTCCCACTGCCACGATACTATTATCACCAATTGTAACACCTGGTAAAATCGTACTGCGGGCACCAATAAAACAGTTATTCCCAATTCGAATTCTTCCGAATTTTAATGTTCCCTTATATTCATCTTGATCTCTAAAACACCAGGTAGCACCATCATGAGTTATAAAAGCTACATCAAAGGAAACCTCTGTATGATTTCCAATAGAAATCAACCATGGCTCACTACCCCAATCTGGTAATCCAATAAGTCTGCAGTTTTCACCTAGCACTACGCCCATCTTGCGAGCATACCGCATCGGGTTTTGGCGCTTCATTATATATTTCCATATTTTATTTATTATGCCCATGATACAGTTCCCATTCTACGCGGCAAAAACGCGTCATTAGCTGGTCTATCGTTTAATTTGTCTGGTTCTCCATGATTTTTCTGATTTTTGTGTCATTACCCCAAATTGCCTTGGAGTCATACGGTCTATCTGGAAATGCTCCATATTGCAGCTTAATTCTATAACCATTTTCCTTAATAAAGCGCTCAACTCTATCTGCCAATTTTTCTGGTTTGCCTGAGCAAATATTAATAATCCCTTGCTCATTTTTCTGACCAACTACTGCGGCAACCTGTGCGCAGAAATCAGGGTAGTCAATAAAGTCATATTGATTTTGACCCAAGGTAAATGGAAATTCTGTCTTTCCTTCATCTACGGCCGCTGTAATCTTTGAGAATATTGAACTGCCAAACTTAGAATTACCAACAATATAATAGCCACGTAGCCACTGGAACACAATATTTTTTTGCTTACATATCATTTGTGTTAAGTCGCGTAATGCGTTCTTTGCAATTCCATACGGAGTCGTAGGATGACAAGGAGTGCTTTCATTTATGCTACCCTCAAAGAAGCCAATTTCGTGCATGCTTCCCATAACAGCAACCTGTTGAATACCTCCATCAACCATTTTTTTAATAAACGCATAGTGCTTAGGAAGATCATCAATATGCGCACTGGAATAGTGAACAAACCCGTCTCTCCATGCCAAATGGAGAAGCACATCAGGTTCGCCAAAGAAACTATACGGGTTATCAACTTCAAATAAATTGCAGGCAATTCTTTCTGCACGCTCATCTACAAACTGGGTGTTAAAATCCGTAGCTACAACACAATGGCCATTATTCAAGATACTTCTTACAATCCCCTGTCCCAGATATCCATTTGCACCAGTCACTAATATTTTCAATTTTGGTTCCTCCTTTAGAATTTGAATGTGTCTTTTAAGCCCATCCACTTCTGATCTTTTTCACTTAGATTTAACTGAGTTCCATCCATGAGTTGATAGCCGTCAGCGGATGCATTTCCTTTATATTTACCGATAAGCTGCGGCCATACAATACCAATTTCAGGATCATTCCATGCCACGCCGCCTTCATCACCAGGATGATAAAAATCAGTTGTCTTGTAACAAAACTTTGCGACTTCGCTTAGTACAAGAAAACCGTGTGCAAACCCTTCCGAAATATAGAACTGCTTACCATTTTCCTCCGTTAACTCTACCCCATACCATTGACCATAAGTTCTACTATTCGCACGCAAATCAACTGCAACATCAAAAACAGAACCCTGAATTACACGCACTAGCTTTCCTTGTGGAAATTGTTTCTGAAAGTGAAGCCCACGCAATACGCCCTTGCGTGACATGGACTGATTGTCTTAGACAAACACCATATCCAATCCGGCCTCATGCATATCGTGTTGGTTATATGTTTCAACAAAATATCCTCGACTGTCACCATGTACAGTAGGCTCAATTACATATAGCCCATCTATCGGTGCCTTTGTAACTGTAATTTGTCCCATATGAACTCCTCCTTACCTATTTTTGTACATTTTTTCGTAGTAGTTCTGATACTCGCCAGAGATGATGGTCTCCCACCATTCCTTATTGTCCAGATACCACTGGATGGTCTTCTGGATGCCGTCCTTAAACATCGTTTCAGGCAGCCAGCCAAGCTCATTGTGAATTTTAGTCGGATCAATGGCATAGCGCATATCGTGACCCTTACGATCGGTAACATATGTAATCAGGCTTTCCGGTTTATCCAGTGCCTTGCAGATGATCTTCACGATGTCGATATTCTTCATCTCATTGTGGCCGCCGATATTGTAAACCTCACCTACACGTCCTTTGTGGATGATTAAATCAATGGCTTTGCAGTGATCCTCCACGTACAGCCAGTCGCGCACATTTAGACCTTCACCATAAACCGGCAAAGGTTTGTCATTCAGAGCATTAGCAATCATAAGAGGAATCAGCTTCTCCGGAAAGTGATATGGGCCATAGTTGTTGGAACAACGGGAAATAGTCACCGGCAAACCGTATGTACGATGGTAAGCCAGCACCAGCAGATCAGCTGCAGCTTTAGACGAAGAATACGGACTGCTGGTGTGAATAGGAGTCTCCTCCGTGAAAAACAGATCAGGTCTATCCAGAGGCAGATCACCGTACACCTCGTCGGTAGACACTTGATGATAACGAGTAATACCATACTTACGGCAAGCATCCATCAACGTTGCAGTACCCATGATATTGGTCTGCAGGAAGATACCTGGATCTTCAATGGAACGATCCACATGGCTTTCTGCTGCAAAGTTCACCACAATATCGGGCTGCTCTTCTTCAAACAGCTTATATACTGCCTCTCTATCACAGATATCAGCCTTCACAAAACGGAAGTTGGGGTTATCCATCACAGGAGCCAATGTTGACAAATTGCCTGCGTAGGTCAGTTTATCCAAGCAAATAATGCGGTAGTCCGGGTACTTATCCAGCATATGAAATACAAAGTTGCTTCCAATAAATCCGGCGCCGCCGGTTACAATAATATTCATTATACTCACCTCATTTTTCCTTCCACTACAGTCTTCAAATGCTCTCCATAAGGAGATTTTCCATAAAGCGCAGCGGCCTCTTTTAACTGCTCCGTTGTAATCCATTTGTATCTATAAGCAATTTCTTCAGGAGCGGATATCATAACCCCTTGCTGTTCCTCAACCATATGAATGAAATCAGACGCTCTCAGTAAACTTTCCATCGTTCCAGTGTCTAGCCATGCAAAGCCCCGATTGAGTAGTTCAACATTCAACAGATTATCCTTTAGATACATATCATTTAAAGTCGTGATTTCCAGCTCTCCTCTGGAAGATGGCTTAACCCTCTCCGCACGTGATGCCACACCTGAAGGGTAAAAATACAGACCGGTAATTGCATAATTACTTTTTGGTGCCTTTGGCTTCTCTTCTACGGACAATACTTTACCCTCCGAATCGAATTCAACCACCCCAAATCTTTCCGGGTCTCTTACATAATACCCAAATACAGTCGCAATTCCTTGTTCTGCCATTCTCTTAGCATTATCCATACGTGCAAACAAACCATTGCCATAAAAGATATTGTCGCCCAGTATCATAGCGCAGGTATCATCACCTATAAACTCCTTGCCAATAATAAAAGCCTGTGCAAGCCCATCTGGCGACGGCTGAACAGCATATGTTAGATTGATGCCAAACTGATGCCATCACCGAGCAATTCTTTATAACGCGGAGTATCCTGTGATGTCGAAATAATTAGAATATCTTTGATTTCTGCCAACATCAATGTTGAAAGTGGATAATAAATCATCGGTTTATCATAAACAGGAAGCAATTGTTTCGATGTGACCATAGTGAGGGGATACAAACGTGTACCTGCGCCCCCGGCTAATACGATACCTTTCATTTTTTAGTCCTCCTTCGTTTTTTCCCAAATCTCTTTGTCAAAATTATATTTTTTTATTACTTGAGCAGAATTTCCAGCAACAATTGTATTCGATGAAACATCCTTTGCCACAACACTCTCTGCGCCAATGGTAACATTATCTAAAATCGTAGGATTGGTTTTACTTCTGTCACCTTCCCCGTTTTTACCAATAACAACTCCCGGCAGCACTGACAAATTCTTACCGGCCTTGTAAGGGGATATCACTGCTATAGAGTGCGGGATGTATACCCCCCCCCCCAATAATTTCTCCGATTTCCACTGTCTGAAGTGGCGGAAAAACAACTTTTACTATGTACCGCCATTTTGTATTCTTATTTTGATAATAAAACACAGACCTAAAAGGTTTATGTTTCGACATTAAAAAATCAACTTTTCGTATCCAGTAAACGGAGCGCTGTAGCGCTTCATATCCTCTTTCAGCAATGAATTGTTTCGGTAACAAAAGAATGCCGGAAAAACAAGAGCACCTATAATCTTGTATAACATTACTGCTTCACCTTCCTCATTTTTATAACTCTATATCCCAGTACGGCACCAACCGCACAGCCAGCTATAATAATTCCATATCTTAAAACAGCATACTGATACCAAATTAATCCGCTCAAGCATAGTAGAATGGCCATAACCGCCATCAGTCCAACTGCTTTATCGTTGTATACCTCGTAGTTGGCACCTCTCTCTTTTTTACATACCACATGAGCACAAACAGCCTCTCCAAGAGCTAATACGATATACGCAACCAGAGTAGTATATGCCGCAGCCATATAACCAAATTTCGCAATACAAAAATAGTTCAAAACAACATTGGTAGCTGCCGCAGCTATCGAAGCATACATAATATATTGAGTTTTCTTATAGTAAATCATAATATTCGAGTACATATTGGATACGCATGTCAGAAACACACCGCCAGCAATAGGTGGCATAATATAAATCGCTTCATAATATTCCTCAGTAGCTAATGTTCTTACAATTTCAGGAGCAAAGAATGTTAATAATGCAGCCACAATCGCATAAGCGCCCATAAGCAAAAGTGAATATTTCTTTATTTCATTCTTATCTGACTCAATATTCTGATACAGATATGGTATAAAAGAAGCATTTATCGCACTCCATACCAGTAAAGATATCGAACTAACGGTATACAAAGTACTATAAATTCCAACTGCACTATTATCCACCATTCTGCTAATCATCATCCGATCCGATACGCTAAGAACCTGTGCAGCTAAGGCATATCCAATCAAAGGAATGCTCAATTGTAAGGAGAATTTCCAATATTCCTTATTGAAAAATGTTTTCCCTCTAAAAATAATGATGAACCACAAAATTCCGTAAACAATATAAGATACGATATTCGATGCATAGAGTCGTCCATTCGCCACGTCAGACAGTTCCTTAGCGTTCATGTGAAGCACAATCATTACAGCACATAACGATGCAAGAAGAGCTGTAATAGCTGTTAAACTGCCCGCAAGTTTATATTTATATTCGTACCGCTGTCTTGCAAGCCAAAAATCATATGCTGGGGCTACAAAAAAACCAATCAGCATCAAGACCATTAAATCTGTTGACAGACCGGTCAGTCCATTCCAAAAAGACGGACATATTATATAAATCAAAGCAACAATTAACGCAACAAAAGACGTTAATGATAATACCGATGACTGATATTGATCTCTCTCTTTTCCAAACTCTTTTAATGCGGCAGAATAACCTCCAGACGTTAATGAAAGCGTCACTACTGCATTCAACATGGAATGCCACGAATTATATAAATTAACTACACCAATTTCAGAAGTAGACATGATTCTCGTAAAAATTGGTACTGTGATAATTGCCAGCCCTTTTGAAAAAACAGATGCCAAGGTATACACTGTTGCCGCTTTTACTCCGATGGGCACATTCTTTATTTTATCTAATATTTTGTTCATTCTAATCCTCTATCTATATATTAGCCTCAAAATCAAAATGCTTAATAACATGAGCCGGGTTCCCTACTGCAACTGAGTATGCAGGAATACTTTTCGTTACTACAGAACCAGCACCCACTATACTTTTTTCCCCTATTGTTACATTTGGAAGAATAATAACATTATTCCCAATCCAAACCCCATTCTCAATTGTTACGCCCCCCACCGAAATATTTAAGGGATTATCTCGGTAATTCTTTGTAAGTGGCGAATTTCCATGATTATAATCTATGATGAAAACATCAGACGCTATCAGCACATTATCACCGATTTGAACTCTATTGGCACATTGAATCGTCAGGTTCCGCGTTATACGTACCCCAGATCCAATTATAATTGAGGGAGAAGTCTCAAATTTCTTACCATTGTAAGAATCCCAGCACAAGAGTTTGCTATTCTCTCCTATCGCGATATTGGAACCGCATGATATATACTTGGGAAGCCGAAGCTGTAAAGAACCATCGACATACAAGCCTCTATGATTTCGCTTAAAATTGTATAATTCTATCTTTCTACGAATTTTTTTCTTTATATCCACACAGTCTGCTCCTTTCAAAAGCTACTCGGTAAAGCGGTCAACCCACGCTTCTATGGAATAATATTCTCGAACTTCGTCACTGTAGTTTCTAAAAGGCTTTGCAAAGAAAGCTTGAAGTTCATCTGCAGTAGTTGTTTTTAAGTCAACAATGAAGATATTATTTTCGTCATAAAATACTGATTGTTTAACCGCAGTATTCGTTGTAACAAGTTTTTTATTAAAAAAGATTGCCTCCATCACTCTCATCGAATATCCATCTTGTTTCTGTTGCGCAATATCTAATATGGCACGACTGGTTCCGACCATCTTTAAATAATCGTAGTACCCTACATAATCATCTCGATATTCAAATGGAAATTTTCTTTTCTTTCTCCCTTACTAACAATAACAAATCTTGGAGTTAATCCTGCAGAAGTAAACATATCATATAACGATAAAATATCTTCCTTCCTGTCTTTTAAATATCCAAGGAACAAAGTATCATATTGTTCATGAGCTGTCTGCAAAGTCAAGGTGCGATCATACATGATTGTATTGAACTTCAAACCATACTTTTCGCACTCTCCTCTATCGTATGAATAAAACTGAAATCCGGAATCCTTTACCGCATTATAAGTAATTTCAAATTTTGATTCATCCTTTGCTATATTCCAAGAATAAAAATACAACTTCGAATTCGTAGCTTTCTGTGCAATATTTCGTAGAAGTTGAGAATCATAGGAAAAAGCCACATCTAATACAATTATTTTTTCATATGAATCAATATTTTTGAACCAATCCTGATAAAAGAAACATGTCCATCTCGATTTCGCTTTTCTGAGAAATTTGATACAGGATTATTGAACTCAGCGTGGTTCTTAAAGAGTCCTCTAATTGATAATCCCGGAATATGGACATGATCAAAATAGTACGCATTTTCGTTAGAGCATATCATAAGAGTTTTCTTCATCGGTTATTGTCACCTCCTCATATTCTTAGTTGCCACCAAATACATTGGAATCATGAAAAATGCCGGATATATCAAATCTGTTTGTGCCAAAGTAGTATTTACAAAAAGCAAAACATACAAAAATGCAACTGCTCTTCTTTGATATCTAAACACCGGCGTGAATATCATTCCAAGAACTATCAACCATGGGATAATCCCATAAACAGCAGCAAAAGCTAAAAGACTTGCTGCTACTAAACCACTTCCAAAAGCATTTCGTGCTGCATAGAACGCGTCATATCCTACTCCCAATGGATGCTGAAAAACGGTTGCAAGACTAATCATCATGGTTCCTAATCTATACTGGCCTGTCCCCGATGATACATCAAAACCGCTACCAGAAGATCCAAATAGTTTTTCGATAATCTGTTTATACAAAATACTATCATTTGCTCTTGTTGCATAATCTACAAATAAAACAACAAGAGCAATAAAACCAATCCCATTAAGTAAAATTTAACTCGGCTCACCTCATATTCTTGATGAGTAAAATAAAAGAAAAACAAGATGAGAATCAATCCCAAATAACCTGTCGTCGATTGAGCTGTAATAATTCCTATTAAGATTATATTTAAGCATCTTCTATATCGTCTTTCCGCTGCAAAAGAGAGTTTATCTTTCCAAAACAGTAACACAAACAATGCCATGTTCAAAACAATCTGATAGACTCCTGGTTCAGTGAAAATGCCACAATTTCTTGTGGGATGAATTTCCAAGTAGCTATACAGAAGTACTCCTTTACCATGCCAATATGTTTCCCATCCTGCTGTTCCCAGCGCCTGAGTATCATAAGATTGAGCCGGCCAAAGGTTGACTAAATTCGGTGCAATACAAAAGACGGCCCAAAACCCAATACTAATTGCTGCAAAAAATTCAACAGTATGAATCCATCTATTTAAAAAATTTTCTCTATCACAACAAATAGCAATTTGTGTGCTAAGAATACACACAGCAAACTGACACCACGCAGAAAGTCCTACACCACCAACCAAAAATCTAGAAAATACAGTAAAGAACAACAATAATAAAAGAAAGCAAATCGAATACCGAGATTGATATTTGTTCTTAAAAGCAATCAAGGCAACATATACTATAAGTAACACAAAATACTTCATAGTTCCTGTCCAGTACTTTGCAAACAAACAACTTCCAGGAATTATGAACATGAGGTATATCAATAAATATTGTGTAATCGCCGATTTGTTAATTCTGATTTCCATTCCATTCTCCTTTTCCGATTGCTTCAAATTTCACAAAGACAATCCAGTTTGATCTCGCATTTAATCAAATTACGGAGAAACTTATCGAACCAGTAACGCTTTCCACATACCAAAGATTCTATCGTCTGTGAGTTCTTCACGAATTTTAACAGACTCTTTAGAAAAAGATTCTCCAAGTTTTTTGTCTTCCATTAAGGCGAGCATACGATCAGCCATCACATCCGCATCTCCTACAGGAATCAAATAACCATTTTCCCCGTCACGAATATACATTCTAGCGCCACCTACCGGGCAATCCGTGCATACCGCCGGAATTCCAATTGCCAACGCTTCCAACATGGAATTCGAAATACCTTCATAGTCAGAGGAAGAAACATAAATAGCCGATTCGGCCATAATTTTGTGAATTTCACTGGAGAAACCGTGAAATTTCACCGCCTCCGAAATGCCCAACTGCTCAGCGTACCTCACAAGGCTTTCTTCAGCTCCCCTTCTCCGTAAATCGAAAGTTTATAGTCCTGCCGCTTTTCCCAAACAATACGGTATGCGTCCAATAGCATAAAAAGGTTCTTTTGTTTGTTAATACGACATGCAACCACAACTTCTTTTCGGTGGTTTTCTTCATTCCAGTAGGGTAATCCGCTCTTCACAGGGTTGGGAATCAAGACTCCATGTTCACGGATCTTTTGGCAAAAATAATCTCTGGCATCTGGGGTTTGAAATACGATTTTATCCGCATCCCAATACACTAAATTTCTAAGGATCTTTTTAAGCCCACTATTAAAGAACTTTGTCGGATCATTCCGCAAGGAATATATTTTAAAAAGTTTTTTATTGCCAATCAAGAAAATACCCTCAACAGAAATAAAAGAAATCATGACTTCTATATTATTTTTCTTTATGTATTTTCTCAGATTAATAGCAATAGATAGCTGCCCTCTAAATCCGCCTCTTTCTGTTCCTATATAATCATATTGAACTTCGGATCCAAATAATATTCCCTTCTATCTGAATGTACGGCACAGAAAAACACCTCGTTCTCGTTCAATAAATGGTTTGCTAAATTAACAGCCACACGTTCTGCTCCACCACCACCGGCACTGTGAGATATAATAGCTATATTCATTCGTCCATCCTCCACTATCCTTACGGTCAAATTCCAATCTGCTCTGCCAGCATTTCCTCTAAAATCCGAATGGATTCTATTCTACTTGTACCAATCTTTTCATTCGCTTCCTTAAAATCAATCTCCTGATCGATATATGAAAAATCATTCAAATCTCGAACGATTCTATCTGTCAGTCCAGTCAATTCTAAAATACTCTGATTTCGGCTGCTGGTTCCTGTATTCGGAAGCACTTCGACAAACTGTGTATTGAAATTGATAGCAAAAGCTGTACCATGAAATGAATCTGTTACCATATAGGCAGCATTTTTTACGAGATCCAAAAATCCGCTGATATCAGGCAGTACACAAACTTTCCGCTACGTTTTGCTTGGTGAAGCAACGGAGAAACGCGGAGCAATGGTAACTCTGCTTTTTCAGCAAACTTCACTGCGTAGTGATCTAAATCCGAATTTGCATGGATCTGATAAACAAGTACATATTTTTCAGGTTTCTTCATTGGTTTGACATATTCGGACCAAGCATCAGCGTCCATTAATAAAGTAGGATCAAGTACCTGCTTTGCCGAAATGTCCATTTTTTTCAGGAGTTCAACCGCAACGTTCTCTCTAACGGCCAAACTGTCATATTTTTTTAAAAGCACTCCATATTCTTTGAGTGTTTGTTCATCAAATATTGCTTTTCCAAAACTGGCCGCAAAAGCAAGCTTGCGTGAACTTTTCGGGGCAAAATCAAGAAAATAAGTTGGATCGTAATGTCCGGTAGAGATAGGTCCCCACACCTGATCGCTTCCGGTAAGAAAAACTTCGTCCTTTTTCTCAGCATACAATTGCTTAAGCTCCCCTGTTGTGGCACAACGGGGTCCCATCAGCAGGTATTTTTTTCTCATTGCCAAGAATTTTCTATCCATCAACAAAGTTTCAGCTCCGCCACCATTAGATATATCGCTTTTTTAATCGGATTGCGTCTCCACTTTGTTTTTTGTTCAAGCTGCGTAATCGCCATCCTAACGCCAGTTTCGCATTTCGGAATATAATTTATTATTCGACACTCATACCCCAGATTCATAATCACTCTTTGTGTTGCAATTGCCTGTAACAGAGAACCATAATTCGTCGGAGCATGTCTTGTAATCACATTTACAACCATCAAATTACCTCTTCAAAATTTTCTTCAACCTCTTGCGCACTTTTTGCGGAATCAAATCATATCCAGTATAGAGTAAAATTTGATAACGATATTTCCTGCTGAAATAGCGCTCTACACCTTCATATCCGTTTCTTCTATTAATGTCCAAGATATTATTACGTTCCATTGGCATGACTGAAGGTGCCTTTAACTGCCCATTGGTCTTCGCAACCTTTGCAAACTGGGACGGAACAAAATGAATCTGATTTTCTATAAGTTCGAATAATTCCTGTCCCTTAGGGGAATTGATTAGAAGGCAAGAAATGCCTTTTTCTTTATCAAAGTCAGGATCATGATCAACTCAGGATGTTCGTTTTCAATACCCCAATAGTCCCCAATTGTCACGTCTCCAACTCTGCTTGAGCCGGCATACGGGCAGCTGTAGCAGTTTTCTCGAAATATTTTACAATCATAGAAAAGCGAAAGATATGACTGAACTTTTGCAGTTTTAAAAATCGTCGTCTTCTTATCCCCGCGAACAATCTCAAAGGCAGTATTCATCCCCCAACCTTTTGTTTATCGCGGAACTTATACTCTGTTACTTTGCCACGATATTTCTTATTCAGCTCTTGAATATAACCATCAAAGAATTCGGCAGAGGGAACGCCATGGCAAATAAGGTCCATTGTATAAAGGTTCTCATACACTTTCCCCAAATAGCTTTTTAAGCCAGCTATCTGGCACGGTGTACCAGAAAAGAGAACCGTTCTCCCATGCTGCAGGCATTCCTTTGCCTGCTGATATGTCCTGCCAATCCGACTCTGCACATACTTCGATCCTTGCAACTTCCAAAGATCCTCTTTATTCTCTACCATGATGTGGTGTGTATCGGGGTGACCGCTATCAAATGTTAATGTCGCACCAAATACACACCCACCATCCGACAAGATAGTTGAAGCCGCTGCTGAGAACAAGCCACCGGAAGCAGCCTTCATAATTTGCTTCTCATCTCTATTTGTCACAGCGTATGTACTTTCAACAGCATTCAAGTCTGATGTTTTATACTTGCAAACTCTCTTGCAGACGCCACATTCCACGCACTTGTTGGGATCGATTTCAGGATACAAAAATCCCTCCGCGTCGGGTTTCATTGAGATCGCACTTTTGGAACAGACATTCAGGCAAGCTCCGCATGCGCAGCAATCACTTTTATTCTCAAATAATACAATTCCCATTTATTCCCTCCACGAAAAATATTGCAAATACCAATCAAAAGGCAAGATAGTAATCCTGCAAAATTTTGTACGCAGTTTTGATATCATAATGGCTATTTACAATTTCATTCCGGTCAGAACTTCTTCCCTGCCCTCTACACGCAATAATTCGATTAGCCCACGCTTCCGGAGAATCACTCAATGGAAGAAAACATACTTTCTCACTGAATGCGACTTCGCTGGGGACCTTATCAGAAAAAACACAAGGCAAGTCCGCGAACTGAGCTTCAACACCCACCACTGGAATTCCTTCAAAGTGGATGGTAACACAAAAACATCCATGGCCTGATAAAGCTCTGCGACATCGCTCCTATTGCCAAGAAACACCACCTGGTTGTTCAATGCAAGCTGCTCGACCAACGCTCTAAGTTCCTGCTCCTTTTCGCCGGTGCCTGCCAGCAGCAGAATCGCGTTCTGTTCTTTTTTGACAATTTCAGCAAATTTTCAGCAGGAACCTATGGTTTTCTGATAAGACAAACGCCCAACATGTCCGATAACAAACTGATCTGTGAGGCCCAATTCTTTTCTCTTATCAGCCCTGACATCTGCATTGAAATAGAACTGCTCAGCATCAACCGCGTTCGGAATAACCTTGAAATCATCATTTCTGTACAGAAACCGTCCCGCTTCCGATCCACACGCTAAGTGATAGTTAGCAACAGAGTTAATACCATATCGGAACAGTTGCTTCAGAATATACTTAAAATCCTTGTCAATAGAGGTGTTATGGCTGTGAGCAATTCTCACAGGTACACCTGCCTTCTTCGCTGTCAGAAGAGGGAGATAGCTCATGGAGTCAATATGTGAATGAACGATTTTGTACTCCGGATGCTCCGCCCAAAATTGCTTCATATATTTGAAATATGCCGGGTAATTCTGTGGATACAATCTCGGAGCATAGTAAACCTTACCTCCAAGGCTAACAATTTCATCGTCGTAATCGCTTTTCTCCGGTCGGTGCGTCAGAAAGTCGAACTGAACTCTCTCACGATCAATATTCCGATAATAATTCATCAGCATCGTTTCCAACCCAGCGCGATGCATGTCATTTACAACTTGTAAAATTCTTATCACTGTCCGTTCTCCTTTCTGCGCCGTTCTATCGTCTCCATTAATCCCTCTGGAAAATATCTCTTGTATAAACCTTGTCCTTCACATCATCCAAGCAACTATCATATCTATTTGCAATAATCGCCTGGCTCATTTCTTTGAACTTCGCCAGATCATTTACAACCTTACTTCCGAAGAAAGTCTCGCCATCTTTCAGAGTCGGTTCGTAAATAATCACCGTTGCTCCCTTGGCCTTAATACGCTTCATGACCCCCTGAATGGAACTCTGTCGGAAGTTGTCGCTGTTACTCTTCATGGTCAGACGATATACGCCAACCACTACTTCCTTCTCCTTGTTTTCATCCCAGCTGTCATTTGCTTCATAGGCACCAGCAATTTCAAGCACACGATCAGCAATAAAATCTTTACGAGTTCTATTGCTCTCGACAATTGCTTCAATCAGGTTTTCCGGTACATCGGCGTAGTTCGCCAGCAGCTGCTTGGTGTCTTTCGGCAGGCAATATCCACCATAACCAAAGGAAGGATTATTGTAATGAGTACCAATACGAGGATCCAGGCAAACACCGTCAATGATTTGCTGAGTGTTCAGTCCCTTCATCTCAGCATAGGTATCCAGTTCGTTGAAGTAGCTGACACGCAGTGCCAGATAGGTGTTGGCGAACAGCTTAACTGCCTCTGCCTCAGTAAAGCCCATGAACAGAGTGTCAATGTTCTCTTTAATTGCGCCTTCCTGCAGGAGTTCTGCAAAAGTGTGTGCTGCCTTTACCAGTCGAGCATTATCCACGTCGGTTCCGACGATGATACGGGAAGGATACAGATTGTCATACAGGGCCTTCGACTCGCGCAGAAACTCCGGGCTGAAGATAATATTGTCGCAGTGATATTTTTCGCGGACACTTGCTGTGAAGCCAACAGGAATCGTGGACTTTATCACCATAATTGCTTCCGGGTTATACTCAATTACCAGTTTGATAACCGCTTCAACTGCAGAGGTATCAAAGAAATTTTTCTTGCTGTCATAGTTGGTAGGAGCTGCAATGACAACAAAATCAGCATCAGAATACGCTTCCTTGGCATCCAGAGTTGCAGTCAGATCCAGCTCCTTTTCTGCCAGATACTTCTCAATGTATTCGTCCCGAATCGGAGATTTCTTGTTATTGATCATCTCCACCTTCTCAGGAACGATATCCAAAGCCGTTACCTGATGGTGCTGTGCCAGCAACACTGCCAGCGAAAGCCCAACATATCCCGTACCGGCCACGGCAATTTTCAAATCTTTAAACTCCTTCATTATTACTTTCTCCCTTGTATACTTATCTTGAGAACACACTCTTCACATACTCATAGCTGTTAATATCGCCAATGTCATACCGTTTGCCCGGCATAACGTAAGCGTGCATTGGGGTCTGTTTGCTCAGCCATGCGGCAAAGCTACCTGGTGCGTCATAACCGCAGCCATTGTCCAGTGCTTCCTGAATCCGCTTTACATCACAGGCACGGTAGCAATAGAACGGCGGCACAGCCAGATTTCCTTTCGGCTCTTTCGGCTTTTCCTCATAGCTGGTAATCAGGTCATTGCCATCCAACGTGATAATCGCCGTTTTCTGCTGCTTTTTCAGTTCATTTTCCACATGGCACATCACACAGGAAGTATCCTTTTCCTTTGCGAACTCCACGAACTTGGAAAGACTGAAATCCAGCACATTGTCGCCAGCCATAACCAGCAAATCATCAGCTAAATTCAGCTTTTCCACCGCCAGCTGAATATCTTTGACTGCTCCCAGACGAGTTTCATTGGTGCTTGTGCCATCGTCGATTACAGTAATCTCATAAGGCCGCGTCTTTTGCTTATTGCTTTTCCAATCCTCAAAATGCTGCGCGAACTTGTGGTTGGAAATTACCACAAATTCGTCAATATCGGTGGTATCCACTAAATCATCCACCAGCCAATCGAGGATGGACTTTTCTCCCACTTTCAGGAGCGGCTTCGGAAAATTCTCCGTCAGCGGATAAAGCCGTGTAGCGTAGCCCGCTGCTAAAATCAAACATTTCATCTATGTATTCTCCTTACAGTTCCACACCATCGGCACTCTCGCACAGATGGAAACTGTACTTACCTTCCAATGCCGGGAACGCTTTCAGATACTCTGCTGTGACCTTTGCTTCAATATCTTCGGCCTTGTCTGGGTCAATCAGCGCCATGCAGCAGCCTTTGAATCCCGCACCGGAGAAGCGGCCACCGTAGATACCATCAGTGTCAGCCATAATTTCATACAGTTTTTTCAATTCATCGCAGCCACACTCGTAATTATAAATGGAAGATTTGCCACTCTCGAAAACCAGCTGACCGTAGCCTTCCAAATCACCTTTACGCCACAGTTCTGCACCCTTTTCGGCACGAGCAAACTCGCTGTAATAGTGTTCTGCGCGTCTACGCCACAATTCTGGCAGACGGTCTTTATAGGCTTCAAACACCTCATACGGCACATCGCGCAGCCGGGTATTTGCAAAGGTGTCATAGTCCATCCCTGCATAGCCCATTAGTGCATAGGCCGCTGCCTTGCACTCGTCCTGCCGCAGATTGTACTTAGAGTTTTTCAAAGAACGCTCCAAGCCGGAGAAGAAGATTGCCACCTTATAAGGCTTCATTTTCTCACTGGTAGGGATCAGTTCATAGCTGTCATCTTTCGTATCGAGGTACAGTAGATGGTTTTTCTTAGAAAGAACTTCGCAGCTCTGGTCGAGCTTGCCGCAAGCAACACCAACATACTGGTTTTCTGCGGCCTTCGCCGTGAGAATCATCTCCATCGGCTCTAGATGGATACCATTCACTTTGCACAGTGCAGACAAAAAGCAAATAATGACCGAAGCCGACGAGGACAAACCGCCAATCGGCAGGCTACCCTCGATAATGCCAGACAGACCAACTTTCAGGCGGTACTTTTCTCCCAGCATCTTTGCCGCACCACGCAGATGATCAGCCAGTCTCCCTGCTTTTCTTCCGGCACTGCATTTACAAAGAACTGGGCACGCTTCGGGAAGTTCAGCGACTGCAACTCCACCACACCATTCTGTTTCGGGTGGTAGGCCATGTGGATTCCCTTGTCGATTGCCAAACCATTGATTTTTCCGTACTGATGGTCGATATGCGCACCCAGCGGACTGATGCGGTACGGGCAGAACGCCACATCAAACGGTTCCTGATGATATAATTCCTTGTAAACCTCAACACACTTCATCGGTTTATTTTCCTATTCTTCATTATTTGTAGAACTTTGCGTACCACTCAGCGAACTTCCGCAAACCCTCGCGCAAACTGGTAGAGGCTTATATCCGAAGTCACGCTCCAACGCACTGGTATCTGCATAGGTCACAGGTACATCACCCGGCTGCATCGGAACCAGCTCTTTGTGTGCCTCGAAGTCATAATCTTCCGGCAGAACCTTTGCACGAACCAGCTCCTCACTCAAAATCTGCACGAAGTCCAGCAGATTTTCTGGATTCTGATTGCCGATGTTGTAAACTGCATACGGCGGAATCGGCAAACCGTCCTCGCCATTCTTTTTGTCCGGTGCCTTCTTCATCACACGGACAACGCCCTCAACGATGTCATCCACATAAGTAAAGTCACGCTTGCAGTTGCCGTAGTTGAAAATCTTGATGGTCTCGCCCTTCACTAGTTTGTTGGTAAAGCCGAAGTAAGCCATGTCAGGACGCCCTGCCGGACCATACACAGTGAAGAAACGCAGACCGGTGGAAGGAATATTGTAGAGTTTGGAGTAGGCGTGTGCCATCAGTTCATTGGATTTTTTGGTTGCTGCATAGAGAGAAACCGGATTATCTACCTTGTCGTCGGTGCTGTACGGAACCTTCTTGTTGGAACCGTAGACGGAGGAAGAAGAAGCATACACCAGATGCTCCAGACTCTCGCAATGACGGCAGGCTTCGAGAATATTAAAGAAGCCGACCAAGTTGGATTCCACATAAGCATCCGGGTTGGTGATGGAGTAGCGCACACCAGCCTGTGCTGCAAGGTTAACGACCACAGATGGCTTGTACTTCTCGAACAACTCAGTAATCAGTACTTTGTCAGCGATGTTGCCTTTGACAAAAGTAAATGTGGGATACTTGGCCAGCTCATTCAGACGGAACTCTTTCAGTGCTACATCGTAGTAGTCATTCATGTTGTCGATACCAACGACCGCAGCGGAAGGTGCTTCCTGATAGATTCGCTTCACAAGGTTGGAACCTATAAAGCCCGCTGCGCCTGTGACTAAAATAGTTTTATTATCCAAATTTATTGTACTCATTGCATTTGTCTCCTTATTAATTTTAGAAGAGTGTATATTGTGTCTTACTACTTTTATTGGAACAGTTGACTCTAATATATTATTTTCCTGTGTATAACTTCATCGTTTCCTTTACAACTTCATCCCAGTTATATTTCTCGCAGATAAAGTCAGCAGCCTGATTCTTCATTTTCATAACCATTTCAGGATGGTCACAGGCATCTTGCAATTTTTCTCGCAAGTCCTCTACATCTGACTTTTTGAAAATCAACGCCTTATCTTCCACAACCTCTGCACACTCTGGAATGTCGGATACCAGACAGCAATTGCCGTAGCTCATCGCCTCCAGCAGACTTAATGGCATTCCTTCCAGATCGGACGGCAGCGTGTAAATGTAAGCGTTGCTGTACAGTTCATCCAGCATTGCTCCCTGCACAAACCCAGTAAAAAGAATCCGATCGTCACCCTTCGCCAGTTCTTTCAATTCCTCCATAAAGGAATCCGTATCACTAGAGCCACCTGCGATGACCAGTTTTTTATCTGTCTTGACATTCTTGAATGCCTCAACCAGATATCGAATCCCCTTCTCCGGCACCAGACGACCGAGGAACAGTATGTAGGAATCCTTTTCCAGTCCAAAATGATCCGTGATCAGCTTTGCCTCCCGAACCTCTGGCCGATTGACACCATTAGGGATAAAATGTGTCTCCCTTCCGTAGGTCTCCATGAAATATTTCTGAACGCCTTTGCTTAGAACAATGATTTCATCTGCATATTTTACGGCATTTTTTTCACCCTGCCGGATAAATTTTGATCCAACGCCAAATTTCCATTTTTCGCGGGCCCAGTCCAAACCGTGAATAGTGCTGATTACACGCTTGCCAAAAAGTTTTGGTATCCAACAGAAAAAAGCAGGACCTTCCGCATGGATATGCACCACATCATATCTTCCAAATGCACTACAAAGTGCTGCGAAAAAGGAAGAGCTTACCGCTGCAAGTCCCTTCTTCTCAATGGTCGGAACAACCTTTTGACGGATGCCATCATATTCAATTGTTTTGTCATACTCTGCACCGCTCACATGATGGCCTGCTCTATTGTAGCAAGTTATATCACAACCATTCTGTGCCATTCGGGTGCATAACTCTTTTACAACAATCTCTATCCCGCCTTCACGCGAAAGACGTTTCTGTCCGAAAACCGCAAGTCTGATTTTTTCTTCCATTACTTCTCTCCAACCGTCATTCCATAGTTTCTATTCTTGTCCTAGGCTTATACACAATCCCAGCAGTTCTTTTCCTTAAATTGTCATGCTCATCTTTCACTATTCACCTTTCCTACTTCATAGCACAACAACAAGCCTGTATACAGATTGCAGCAACAATCTATACGCAGGCTTGTCCTCGTACCTCCTCATTCTGTTTTCTGCTCTATCAGCTTTCGCTGTGGTGGGTTAAGTATAGAGCGCAACCAGAAGCCATTAACCCCTGAAAACACGCAGGCCCTAACGCACCATGACAAGCAGAAACAAGTTGAGGTGAAAAGGTCAAGCCGCGCAAACCCGCATGAAATCAGGCTTTTTTCTGGTTGTCCATATTATTTCACACTCCCCATGTATTGTAACCACGACCCTTTTACCAAACATCTTTGGCAGCCATGAGAAAAAAGCTGGTCCTTCCGCGTGAATATGTACAACATCATATTTTCCAAATGCACTGTAAAGTGCTGCAAAAAAAGATGAACTAACAGCTGCTAATCCCTTTTTTTCAATCGTTGGAACAGATTTTTGGCAAATGCCTTTATATTCATTTTTTTTATCAAACTCTGCCCCGCTTACATGATGTCCCGACCGGTTATAGCAAGTAATCTTATGCCCATCTTGCGCCATTCTGGTGCAAAGTTCTTTTACAACAATTTCAATTCCGCCTTCTCTGCTCAGTCTTTTTTGACCAAACATAGAAATAGCTAATTTCTTTTCCATATGATTTAAAGCTTTCCTATTTCTTTATTTTGAAAAATACGTGGGAATTTCTTGTTGAGTAGACATTTCTCAGTGCGTACCAAAAACGCCTCTTTTTTCGGGCTTGCATATGACATTTTGGTTCATATACAAGCCCCATGTCTTCTCATTTTTATCCAGTTCGGTGAACTTCATGACCGCTTTATGATCATTTTACGAAGCCACCTTGTATACAATTAGTATACCATTAATTTGTGATCCTACATCGCACCGTCCCGTTTGAATACAACCAGTACGGTTTTGAAAAGGATCTTTATATCCAGAGCAAAGTTCCACTCTGCAATGTACTGCCTGTCGAGTTTTACTACATCCTCGAAGTCAGTGATGTTGCTTCGTCCGCTGACCTGCCACATTCCTGTAATGCCAGGTTTGGTGGCAAGGCGGGCACGGTGGTGAAGATCATATTTGTCCCATTCATCTACCGTCGGCGGTCTTGTGCCTACAAGGCTCATGTCACCTTTTAATACGTTAAAGAACTGTGGGAATTCATCCAGGCTGAAGTCTTCGAATGATATTTCCAATTCCTTTCTTTATTGTACCATCCGGAAGTTTCTTGGTTCCATGATTCGTGGATCCCATTCCAGTTTAAACATCATACCGTCTTTTACACGGTTTTGTTTCATCAGTTCTTTCTTCCGCTCTTCTGCATCCATATACATACTGCGGAATTTATAGATTTTGAATTTCTTTCCATTTTTTCCCACACGGACTTGGGAAAAGAAAATCGGTCCGGGAGATTGTATGTAGATCAACGGTCCTAAGATCACGGTAAGGATCAATGTGATCAGGCATCCTACCAGTCCGCCTAAAATGTCCAGAGCGCGTTTCATAAAAAGCTGCTTGGTAGTTGCATAGTTGATACTGGTTGTCAGTACTGTGTAGATTCCCAGGCGTTCTACAAATTTCTTTTCGCCGATCAGGTTGGATGTCTTTGCCAGTTTCATATGAACAACCGCGCCCATTTCTGTCAGCTGGTTTAACAGCGTTTCCGGATACGGAGCATCGTCTGGAAGATTTACAAATACTTCATCTACCATTCCCTGCAGACGTAATCCGCTACTGTGTCTGCATTTGCTACAACTGTAATGCTATCTCCACAATCATGCCCTACCATATCGCAGTCGATCACTGCCACACCTGCAACATGAAACATTTCATAATTAAAATTGCGAATATTATAGACCACCGTATCCAGCATGCTTTTTGTAGTTATGATCAACAGAGAACGTTTCATGCTGGAACGCATTTTTCTTTTCAGCTGGTCTTTCCACAAGATACGGGTCAGATAAGAAACAAGTAAATACAGAACCGTCATATAAAGCAATGCCAGTCTGGAATAATCCTCGCTTCTTTTATATAGAAAAGATAAAACGTAGTTACCAGGATCACCAGGATCACATGTTTTACTGTCATTGCAAATTCCTGATAATATCCACGTTTTAACACATTTTTCAAAGATTCAAAGAGTAATAGTACGCCGGCATCGATCACAACTAAGATAAATGCCACGTTACAGTATATTAAATGGCTATAGGGGTTGCTAAGGCCATTTCTTAACATATAAGCCAATAAAAATGCGATCTGTAAACTCAGTTGGTCCCAGATCATAAAATCCAGATGTTTTTCCCATCCTCTGGCGCTTTTTCGATACATATCCCCACTTCATCCTTTTTCGTTTGCGTTTATAACAGAGCCGGAAATGTCTCCCGGCTCCATCATAATAGTTGTTATTTTGCAAGAACCTGTACAGTACAAGAACCTGGTACTTCAAAACTTACATATTTTGTATTCCAGTTAATGGTAGGATTCTTAACTGTAACCCAATTGCTTGTATTGTTGTCTAAGTAGATAATTACAATATCTTTGCCTGCGGTTAAGGTACTTACATACAGATTAACTGTAGAACGAACATCATGTCCATTTTTCTGAGAGATGATCGCACGGGTTTTACCTACATTAGCATACTCTTCCAGACCTGCATTAGGAACAAAATCACTAGCCTTTTTGGTTCCGTTATTTAAGCCATTAATCTGACTTACAGATTCATCACCAAGTCCGGCAGTTTCTGCTTCACCAGTTGCAATACTCTGGTCAACGTCACTATTGGAAGCATCTTCAATCAATCCCATAGTTACTTCAGAACCATCCTTTGTAACATTGGTTACTTCCTGTCTTTCGTTGTCTCTTCCCTGGACAACAGTTGCTTCTGCTACTTTGTTTACTCCTGATCCTGCATTGGATCCAGCATTAGTATCGGAGTTCTGCTCTCCCTGCTGGCTGCCAGTATTAGTATTATTCTGGCTTTGGCTTGATGAATCCTGACCAATAGTTCCATCAGACTGACTACCAGGACTTGTAACTGCACCAGCTACTACCGGCATTGCTACCATAGCTGCAGCCATTGCCATAGCTACTAAAGCTTTCTTCTTCATGGTTATCACGCCTTCCTCCCTTTTGGGGTAAAATATATTTCAATAAGCAGCGTGTTTCCACACTGGATATTGTATAGTAATTATTCTGTTTCCCGGTAAAACAGATCTAAAATGATCTGGATCGCTGCCTGACGGTCAGCACGGTATACATCGTACTTCTCTGTTGTCTCTTCTACTCCGGGAACTGTGTAAAAATCTTCGCTGGTTAAACTGCCAGCTTCCATTCCATCCATTGCTATCTTTACATACTGATCCTTGGTCATATCTGTTACCATATAATCCTGAATCATGTCAAACAGATGTACCACGATCTGGCTGTCTGTCTTGGATGCGGCTTTTACTGCCTGAAAATACTGCGTAATATATTCCTGCTGCTGGTCCATACGGTACAGTGCAGTAAATGATAATCCGTATCACGGTAACGCACAAAGGCTTCTGCCTGTTTTCCATGGAGAGTGACCTGATTGCCTTTGACAAATGCCGGATCCTTTTTCTCCATTCCCTCTGTAGGGACCGTTACTGTAACACCGCCTACAGCGTCATTTAACTGTGCTACTACTGTGGTATCAACTGCCATATACTGATCAATAGTAAATCCGCAAAGAAGCTTCTGTACAGATTCAACCATATTTTCACAGCTGCCTTCCCTGCCATCACCATAAGCATACGCCATAGTCAGCTGGGTGATCTTGGTATCATGAAGGGTTCTTTCCTTATTTGTAATAGGAATTTCTGTCATGGTATCACGTGGATCATCAGGATCTTTAATGTATGTCGGGCAGTGTCCTGGGCGATCAGAAAGATACCGTCCGACTGACCGGCCAAGCCCAGCTCCTTTGTCTCTGTCATTGTATCACTTCTGTCAACACCCATACAGAGGATTGCCTTTACATACTGGTTTCTTCTGTAATTTTTTCCTTTATAGGTCAACTGATCCTGGGCTAAGATAGGCACCAGATTCAGATCTCTTGGATCTGCTGTCAATTCTTCTTTTTGCCCCGGAGCAATTCCTATTTCTTCTTCAGCAGCTGTCTGAGACTCTGCTTCAGCTTTCTGTCTTTCTTCATTGCGTGCCTGAATGATCAGTTCTGTTGCCTGCCGGTTTTTGTACATAGTCACGCCGCCCCAGATCCCCAGGGTCAGTGAAACAAGTCCTATACCGATCAAAGCGCTGTATATCTTCTTTTTCATATCAATCAGCCTGATTTCCTGTGTAACTGTTACTTATCAGTTGTCTGTGCTGCTTCAGCTTTTTCATATGGACTGTAGGCACCGTATTTATCATACTTACCATATCGGCCATACTTACCGTATTTACCATATTTTCCGTATCTGCCATAATAACCATTCTGGCTGAGGTCAACTTTGTTTAACACAACACCCAGAACACGGCAGCCGGTCTTGTCCAACTGGCTCTTTACCTTCTGTTCCAGACGGTAGCTTACTGCACCCTGTTCAACAACGATGATCGCACCGTCACAGTTGCTGGCTACAATAGCACTATCGATCAGGTTTGCCATAGGCGGTGTATCGATGATCACATAGTCGTAATCTTTCAGAGACTGGATCAGATCATGGAACAGATCTTCTTCCAGAAGCTCTGCCGGGTTTGGTGAATATGGTCCGGCAAAAATAACGCTGAAACCTTCATAGTTTGTTTCGTAAATAATGTCTTCTCTGTTTTTCTGACCACTGAGGTACTGGGAAAGACCGTTTACCTCACCTTCCAGCTGATAACGGGATACCAGAACAGATTTACGGATATCTGCATCAATGAAGATCACCTTTTTACCGATCTGTGCAAATGATGCTGCTACAGAAAAGGCAACATCACTTTTTCCTTCATCTGGAAGTGCGCTGGTAAACATAATGGTGCGGATGTTGCTTCCGCAGAACTGGATATTGGTACGCAGGGTCTTAAGAGATTCTCTATAGTTATAATCATCTTTTATTTCGCGTTTTAAAGAAATTACTTTGTTATTCATTTACGATCCCCCTGCTTTCCTTTTTTCTTATCGTCTTTGTTATGCATATGAGAACGTCTGAGTGTCTGTTCATTCTTATTTTCTTCTGCTTCACCTTCACGAAGAGGTACAGATGCAAGAACAGTCAGTCCCATATATTTCTCTACATCTTCTTCTGTCTGAATGGTATCATTTAACAGCTCTTCTACAACTGTCAGACCACATACCAGAACAATTCCTAACATAGCTCCGATCATGCATTCTTGCCATTGCTTGGGCTTGCCTTTTTATCAGATACAGTACCTTCCTCAATTACTTTAGGAGGAACCATTTCCATAATGTCTCCGATATACTCGGAAGAAGTCTTTGCAACGGAGTCTGCAATATCCTTTGCCATCACCGGATCTGGATCCTGAGCAGTGATAGAAAGAATTCGGGTATCATTTGGGTTATTAATGGTAATCTTGCTGACCATATTTTCGTAACTGATATCCAGTTTCAGTTTATCAATGACTTCTGAAATAACCGGACGGCTGGTTACGATGATCTTGTAGTCCTGAGTCAGCTGGCTTCCGATCTGCAGGTCAGCTAAAGATGTCAGTGTAGTTTCTTTTGAAAGAATATATACCATTGAAGTCGAGGTATACTGCGGGGTAATAGCAAACTTGCTGAACAGACCGAAGGCGCCCCCCATGATCACGCCTGCGCCAACGATCCAGAGAATTCTCTTCTTTAACGCGCGGAACAGCTGGAGAAGATCGATCTCTACTTCGTCATCATTCATGTTGATTGTCTTGTTATCCATACGTACTTTTTCCTTTTCTTCCTATTATTATATAGTTTCTTTTTTTATGACGCGCAACGCGTTCTGGTAAGTAATGCACCAGATCTGTTGTGCATCAATATGACCGTCAAGCCATTTGAGTGCCTCTGTGATTTGAGGCGGTCTGTAATCTGACCTGTGCATGTCTGTCCCCAGGAAATGGATCACTCCTGATTTTACCTGTTCCCTGCACCACCGTACCTCCGGTGAGAACCAGTGTCCCTGGATACTGTCGTAATTCATCTGAAGTTTACATCCAATATCAAGGAGCTCTGAAGTTCCTTTTTTTCGCAGGCAACCGTAACGCTCCATATGAGCAAGAATAGGCGTGTACCCGTTAGAGACCAGTTTGCGGATCCCCTGAAAAAGAATTTCATAAGAAACAGAAGGCATAAATCTACCAGAACATATTGGCTGTCTGCCATGGTATATGCCTTCCCCTCATTCAGGCGCTGTGCAAGCTCATCGTGATAAAATGTTTCCTGGCCCGGAAAGATCCTGAACTTAGGATAGGTTTTCCGAATTTCCTGCTGAAGAAGCTTTGCTGAGTCATTTAATCCTTTCAGCACATGGCGTCTGGAATAGTGAGGTGTAGCGATCACACCTACAATCCCCTGGTCGGCCGCCCGTTTCAGCATTTCAACGGATTCTTCCATTGTCCTTGATCCATCATCCACACCCGGTATCACATGTGCATGAACATCTATTATTCGCTGCCGAACTTTCATTTTTATTAGTACCTTTCTTCCGGAATATTCTCAATGGGTTTTAATGCAGAAATAAGAAGTGTCAATTTTTAAGAATACCCCCCCCCCCAGCTAAATACTATATAGTTTCCGCTTCGGCACGCCGGGACTGCCTAAAAGGGGATTTTTTCTATGAATGATTTTACATCATATTCTTTATAAAAGAAAGGTCATTTTTGTTTTTTTATGAAAAATAAGGCCAAAGTTATTGTTTGTAACCTTTGCCTTAGTGAATTACTTCCTATTATATAGTGTTACACTGCGTTATTTCAGTTACAAAGCCAATTGATTTGCCAGGATCACACTGGCTGCCAGGCTGACAAACGCTGCTAAAAGTCCGCCTGCAAGTGTATAACGGGTACGGCTGATGCCTGCAGAACCGAAATAGACACTCATACAGTAAAGCACGGTTTCCGTACTTCCCATAAGGATAGATGCCATAAGCCCCACCTGGGAGTCGGGACCATAATTTTTAAACAGATCCAGCACCAGGCCTACTGCGGCAGAGTTGGAAACGAGACGTATAAAAGCAATGGGGATAATGGGGCCGGGGAGACCGATGGAAGTAGCCGGAACTTCTAAAATATGGGTTAAAAATTCTAAAAATCCCGATGCACGAAGGACGCCTACCGCTGTCATTAATCCAACTAATGAAGGAAGGACCTGGACAACGGTCTGCATCCCCTCTTTTGCGCCATATAAAAAATCATCAAATACCGGTCTTTTTCCAAGTATGGCGAAACCAACAATATAAAAAATGATCAGTGGAACCATAAAATCTGATAAAAATAAGAGAAAGCCCATAAAAATGCCTGCCCCCACGCATGTTTTGTTTTTACAGCATACGCTGGAACAGGTTTTATTATGTAACAAATATATCCCCCGCGCAAGCGCAGGGGATATAAGTAGGAAGTATGCATTTTGCGAATATACGATCCAGATTATGCCTCAGTAAATAATGGAGTGGAGTAATATCTGTCGCCACTGTCCGGAAGAAGAGCTACAATGGTCTTTCCTTCGTTTTCAGGACGTTTTGCAAGCTGGATCGCTGCGTATAATGCTGCACCGGAAGAGATACCGGTTAAGATACCTTCTGTTTTTGCAAGAAGTTTGGATGCTTCAAACGGATGCTCATTGTCGATGGGCATAACCTCATCGTAAATCTTGGTGTCTAATACTTTTGGTACGAAACCGGCGCCAATTCCCTGGATCTTGTGGGCACCGCCGTGTCCTTCAGACAGTACAGGAGAAGTTGCAGGCTCTACTGCTACTACCTTTACATTTGGGTTCTGCTCTTTTAAGTATGTGCCAACGCCGGTAATGGTACCGCCGGTACCTACGCCTGCTACGAAGAAGTCTACCTGACCCTCTGCATCTCTCCAGATTTCAGGACCTGTGGTCTCTTTGTGGATCTTCGGGTTTACAGGGTTTACAAACTGGCCTGGGATAAAGCTGTCCGGGATTTCTTTTGCCAGCTCATCTGCTTTTGCGATAGCTCCGCTCATTCCCTTATCACCAGGTGTGAGAACGATTTCAGCTCCATAGGCCTTTAAGATGTTGCGGCGCTCTACGCTCATGGTCTCAGGCATGGTCAGGATCACACGGTAGCCCTTGGATGCTGCTACAGATGCAAGTCCGATACCTGTATTTCCGGAAGTTGGTTCAATGATAACAGAACCTGGCTTTAAAACACCTCTTGCTTCTGCATCTTCGATCATCGCTTTTCCTACACGGTCTTTTACACTTCCTGCCGGGTTAAAGTATTCCAGCTTCAGTAAAATCCTTGCCTTTAATCCTTCTTTTTTCTCCAGATTTACCGGTTCTAAAAGTGGTGTGTTTCCTACTAATCCTGCTGCTCCCTTAACGATTCCTGCCATAATAAGCTCCTTTCCATGCATTGTATGATACCAGATCCTTCACCTTTTGATCCTGGTCCCATATGCCTATCTGTTTACTGGGTTTTGATTTGTGGGTATTATAAAACCTATAAACCCACTTGTCAATAGGTTTATGGGTTTTTTGTATTGCTGACCATAGCTCCGCTGGCATCCATATAATACCAGGTATCTCCCACCTGTACCCAGCCGGTCTGTTTTACATAATCTTTCATGTAATACCATTTTCCGCCGATCTTCTTCCAGCTGTTTGCAGGTATCTTTTCACTGTAATCGGTAAATGAAAGTTCAATGGTCACATGATCATTGATCCCGTCTACATTTCCTTCCTGTGTACACTGCCAGATGGTACGGTTTGGATAGCTGTTAATGGTGCCATAGCGGGCGTACCAGATATCGTATGGGATTTCTGCTGTATTTAAGTGATTAGTGAGCCAGTCATTATTTGCATATACGATGGGACAGTAACCTGCATCTGCGATCACTTTACAGAAGGCATTGACATTTTCCGTGATCTGGGCGGAACTTAAGCCCTGTTCCAGCAGGTAATTGGACTCCACATCATAGGCAACCGGATAGGATACCGGAAAATCCTTGATAACCCGGAGCACATATTCTGCTTCGTCTGCTGCCGTCTGTGCATCCAACGCCTGTGTATAGAAGAAAACACCTGTTTTTATACCATGAGCTGCTGCTTCCGTTATATTCCGGTCAAAATACGGATCTTTATCCTTATAATAACCAATACGGATCATGGCAAAACCGACGCCATCTGCAGCTACTTTTCCCCAGTCAATGCCATTTTCCCGGTTTGCACGGTTCTGATATTTTGTCACGGTGATACCTTTTGCCACTGCCCCTTCAATGGGAGTGCCGGAAGCATCTACATAACTGCCATTTTCAAAATCCCATGCTTTTGCCTGGGCTGCCATAGGAAAAGCCAGCGAAACTGCAAGCATAGCTGCCGCTAATTTTAAAGATCTCTTATATTTTATATGCCAGATCTTATTCCCGTTCTGTCTCATTTATTATTTTCTTCCTTTCTCTGCTTTGCATTTTTAAGTTTTACTCTCATTCTTTGATTATAACATTATCCCATTATAAAAATATTAACTTTTGTCGAAGAAAGTCTAAAAATTCTCCTACCATTCTTCTAAACAGTCAGCTATAATAAATACAGTTATGCAACACGGGAGATTTTTTATGTCTAAAGTTTGGGAATTTTTCGAAAATATGAATGAGGCTGTTTATGCCTCTGATGTGGATACATACGAACTGCTCTATTTGAATAAAGCTGCCAGAGATCTGTTTCAGTTTAAGGATGAGTCTGATTATAAAGGAAAAAACTGCTATGAGATCCTGCAGCAATGTTCTTCCCCCTGTGCCATGTGCACCAACAACCGCTTAAAACCCGGTGTGTTTTATGAATGGTCCCGTTTTAACCCGCTGGTGCGCCGTTCTTATCTGCTGAAAGATACCATGGTAATTGACGATGGACGCAGAGTCCGTATTGAAATGGCAATTGACCTGGATATTCATGAACTGGCTAAACGTTCTTTTTCTGAATTTACAGACAATGAAGCACTGATCAATGAGGGACTTCGCTGTGCACTGGCAGAAGAAACACCGGAACAGTCTATTGATACATTATTACAGTATCTGGGGCAGATGTTCCAAAGTGACCGTGTTTATATTTTTGAGAAAAATAAACATGGCAATTTTGACAATACTTATGAATGGTGTGCTTCTAAGGTTTCCCCTCAGAAAAATATTTTACGCAATATCCCGCCGGAAACCATGGGTACCTGGATTCCTACCTTCCAGAAAGGTGAAAGTATTATCATCCGGAATGTGAATGAGATCGTATCTTATGACCCCACTGTATATGAAACACTGATACCGCAAAACATTGCGCGCCTTATTGTCAGCCCTATTTGCCGTGACCGGGAAGTAATCGGTTTCTATGGTATTGACAATCCGCCACTTGACCGTATGGATCATATTGCTTTTATGCTCCAGCTCCTTGGACATTTTATCAATTCCATGCTGCGGCGCAGAGACCTGGTTGGGAAACTGGAAACATTAAGCTACCATGACCAGCTTACCGGTGCGAAAAACCGTCATGCCATGAACGAAAAGCTGGCTTCTCTTGCAAACGGTGGAAGTCTTGGCATTATTTACAGTGATGTAATGGGCTTAAAGCAGATCAACGATGATTTTGGACACCAGGCGGGTGATGAGGCGTTGATCTATGCCTGTGAAAATTTAAAGGCTCATTTTCCGGATAAATGTGTTTACCGTATTGGCGGTGATGAATTTCTGGTACTGATACCGGGTATTACAGAAAATCTTTTTCAGTCTATGATCCGTTCTATGTTAGTTGACATGGCTAAAAGTTCGGTTCACCTGGCACTTGGTTCTGTCTGGGTGGATGACTGCACCGGAAAAGTAGAAAAATCGCTGTCTGAGGCAGATGCCAGAATGTATGAAGATAAACGTGCTTATTATGCCAAGAACCGGCAGTTAGACCGAAGGAGACACTGATCATGGTGTCTCCTTTTTTATTAGGATATACGAAATGAGGTGAGCATTTTGGGGAAGATCTATGTGGGGTTACGGAGATGATCCATGATCTTACAGAAAATGACCGCTGCCAGTGTACTTACCATTGTTGCTGCAAAACAGGGACCGGTGACGGCTGCCGGGGATGTACTGTGATACTGGCTTCTGTATGCAATGATATTCACCGGGATCAGCTGAAGGGATGAAATATTCATGATCAGAAAGGTACACATTTCATTACTGGCAGTGCCTTTCGAGACTGCGTGAATTGTCCTTTTCGCCACTTTCTCTTTTCTGCGCTCTTCTTCTACCTTTTCCAGTTCTTTCATGGCTTTTAAGCTGCAGGTGTCGCCGCCCAGCCAAGTCCCAGGATATTTGCAATGAAATTTACACAGATCTGTCTGGCGGCTTCACAGTCTGACGGCAGATCCGGAAAGAGGAATTTCAAAGCCGGTCTCATTTTCTCTGAAAGCTGTTCTACCAGCCCGGCTCTGCTTCCGATCTCTAAGATCCCGTTCCAGAAAACTACGATCCCCAGCATGGTGATACTCAAGGTCACGGCTTCCCCTGCTGCGTTTAAGGCTCCTTCTGTTACCTGAGCCAGCCTTCCGTGAAACGCGCCCCATATGATCCCCAGAAAAAGCATTCCGCTCCAGATATAATTTAACATATTCCTTTTTCCTGTATTGCCTATACGCCCATTTATACACATTTTATGCTCTTTCACACAGAGAAATACACATTCTTATGGTGGAAAAAGTTATCCACAATCTAAATCTTGTATTTCCTCTTCTTTTTACCACATATCTTGTGTTTGTCGGTGGATAATGTGGATAACTTTGGGGATAACTCTGTTTATAGTGTGTGTAAAGCATGGGGAAACTGTGGGGAAATATGGATTTTTATGTGGAAACCGGAAATTTTGTGGATTTTTTATCCACATTTTGGCAGATTTTGCGGTTTCCTTTTGGGCTTTTCCTTGTTTTTTCCTGCTTTTTCTTGTTTTGCCGTTTTACTGTTTTTATTTTACCGGCATATACAGTTCCAGGAAATAAATGTTGCTGTCTTCTCCTAAAAACGAAGTCATATTATTGGAATACAGAACTCCTGTTGGCTCTGCTCCCTGTTCCTTTCCCCAGCGGACCATCTGGCAGGCTGTTTCTTCATCGGGATAAATATTTTCAGACTCCAGGATCGTATAAATACAGGGAACGGGTGCAGTCTGCGGATATTGTTCCAGATGGAAGTCACTGCTGATAAAGGGACCTACTTCCTGATACAGAAACAGCTTGGTGCCCTGCTCCTGCATCTGCCCTTCTTTTATGGAAAATTCGGTATAGAAATAAGTCATGTCCAACCCGCCTGTTTCAGATGACAGGGAAAACCATTTTGTCAGACTTGCGTGGAGACTGTCGCAAACTCCTAACTGATAGGCTACCGGAAAATTTTTCCAGGTACATTTTCCACCGTATTGCTCTGCCATTTGAATATCTTTTGTGGCAAGCCGCATACGGGCAATGGCCTGCTGATGATAGTGGATCTTCATCTCTTCCTGTTTTATACGGGTCTGCAGATGTTTTTTCATATATTCTACAGAATTCTCGCCTTTTATGTATCCTTCGATTTCTTCCAGGCTGTCATTCATTTTTCTCTTATATAGGATAACCATCAGTCTGAACAGGTCTTCTTCCAGATAATAACGGTATCCGTTTTCCTTTTTTCTCGCCTTTATGATCCCTTTTTTTTCATAAAAACGGAGAGTATCCCGGCTTACGCCACAATTTCGGACATATCGCCTATGAGATACTCTCGCTGTTTTATTTCCGTTCTGTTTTCTGCCATGCCTTTCCAGTCTCCTGTTTTCCCATTTTCTCACGATCAACATTTCTTCCGAATGTGTTTATGAATGTTATCTTATCCGGATTTTGCGAGCTGGTCAATGGGACGCAGAAAATCGAAAGGAACTGTAAAGTTTTATCTGGATATTTATCTTACTCCAAATTTGGTTCCCCGTTTGATGATACCGTTGCTGTTCCATTCATTGTAAACATATGGTCCGCCATCTGTGGTACCGTTTTCTGTAAATTCATGAGTTCCGCCATTATAGCTGTAGTTGCCCGTTACCATTTTGCAGGTACTGGTATCAAAATAATAAACATTTCCGTTGATCTTCATAATACCACCCTGAAGTTCTCCGGTATCAGCCGCATAATACCAGGTGCCGTCCTTCTGGATCCAACCGGTTCTCATTAACTGGTCATCGCCAAAATAAAACCAGTGATTTTTATACTGTACCCAGTTATTGGTGCAGTAAGCTCCATCACCCCACTGATACTTTACGCCTTTTCCTGTACCTGTAAAACCTGCTGCAAAAGATGTCATAGCGCTTCCTGCCGTCAGAGCCAGCGCAAGTACTGTAATAGCAAAACGTTTCTTCATAATTAAATGCCTCCTGCGTTTTTATATATGACAACGTCCCCCTCATGGAACATGTCCTTTTGTTTTATGCAGAAAGCATACACCTTGAAGTTACTCCAAGGTCAAGGCAAGTAAGGATTTTGTAAGGGTTTGTAAGAAAAAACGGCCATACCTTTTTATGGGTATGACCGGGTATTTTTGGGGGGACTCGCGAACTCGTACCAACATGCTTATCTGTCTGCTTACGCAGGCGTTCATGCGTTACAATTCTCCCACCAGTTCTTTCATCACATCATCTACTTTTTCAATCTTTTCGGCTCTGTAAGCGTTGCTGCCGCAGAAGAGAAGGGCGTTGTCTTCGTCTCCTTCTGCTGCATTTACCAATGCCTTTGTGATGCAGTAAGGAATGGTTTTGATATCGCAGTGTTCCAGACACTGGAAGCAGGTTTTGATGGCCGGACGGACGCCGTCTTTGATCTGCTGTAAAAACGGATTTAAGATGGCACGTCCTGGCATTCCTACCGGGCTCTGGGTGATAACGATATCTTCTTTTTTTGCGTTGATGTAAGCCTGTTTGTAAGCATCCGGAGCGTCACATTCTTCTGTCGTGACAAAACGAGTTGCCACCTGTACGCCTTCTGCCCCCAGTTCAAACTGGTGTTTTACATCTTCATGGGTATAAATTCCCCCGGCAGTTACTACCGGGATATGTTTCTGGTATTTTTCTTCGTAAGTCTTTACCACTTCCATAATGGAGCGGACTTCTTTATCGTAGGCTTCCTGGTTATAGGTATTTGGCACATCTTTGGTGTCTGCGCCGTACTCAGCCAGTTCTTCTCTGGAAAAGCCCAGATGACCACCGGCTAAAGGTCCTTCTACTACTACAAAATCAGGAACCTGCTTGTATTTTCTGTCCCAAAGTCTGCAGATAACCTGTGCAGACTTTGCGGAAGATACGATGGGGGCAAGCTTTACTTTTTTTACTGCCTGCTTGCAAAATTCTTCGCAGTTTTCTTTTGCATCTGCAATACCGGCTTTCATCTCTTCGTAAGCAGCCTGTGCATATTCCGGAAGACGTACCGGAAGACCTGCGCCGGATACAATGGCATCTGCGCCGGATTTAATGGCTTCCTTGACCCACAGGTCATAGTGCTTGGTGGCTACCATAATATTAAAACCGATAGCTCCTTTTGGCGCAATCTCTCTGGCTTTCTGCATCTCCCGCCTGATAGCGCGCAGATTTGCCTCTACAAAGTTGGTCTTAAAATCAGGTTCCCTAAAACCGATCTGTGCTGTGGAAATCAGTCCCATGCCGCCGGAAGCTGCTACAGCTCCCGCCAGTTTATGAAGGCTGATGCCTACGCCCATACCGCCCTGGATCACTGGTCTTTGCAGTACCAGATCTCCTATTTTTAAAGCTTTGATCCCACTCATTACATTCTCCTAAATCTTTCGTATCTGTGCTCTGCCAGCTCTTCCCCTGACATATCCTGATACTTTTTCATAAATCCGATCATAGACCGGTCCATATAGCCTGCGATGCGGTACAGTGTATCTGTATTTGCCGGTTCTTCCTCCGGTATGATCCGCTCGATCAGTCCCAGTTCCTTTAAATCAGCAGCGGTCACTTTCATGACTCTGGCTGCTTCCGGCGCCTTTTTACTGTCCTTATAAAGGATAGACGCAAAGCCTTCCGGTGATAAAATGGAATAAATGGCATTTTCCATCATCCATACTTCGTTTGCTACTGCCATAGCCAGCGCACCGCCGCTTCCGCCTTCGCCGATGACGATAGAAAGCACCGGTACTTTTAAATCCGACATTTCAAACAGATTTCTTGCAATGGCTTCTCCCTGACCTCTTTCCTCTGCTTCCAGGCCGCAGAAAGCTCCCGGTGTGTCTACAAAGCAGATAATGGGGCGTCCGAAGGTTTCTGCCTGCTTCATTAAGCGCAGCGCCTTGCGGTAGCCGTCTGGAGACGGCATACCGAAGTTGCGACGGATATTGTCTTTGGTGTTCTTTCCCTTCTGCTGTCCGATGACAGTCACCGGCATGCCGTGGAACATGGCAATACCGCCAATAATGGCTCCGTCATCTTTAAAGCAGCGGTCTCCATGGAATTCCATAAATTCATCAAAAACAGCGTTGATATAGTCAAGAGCGGTGGGTCTGTCTGCCTTTCTGGAAAGAAGGACTGTATCCCAAGCACTCTTTTCTGTGTTTTCCTGAGACTGTGGAGCTGCCAGGTATTTACAGGTATATCTGTCTTAACCCCGTTCTCTTCCACATCCATATCATGTTTTCTATGCATGTAAAGGATCCGTCCGATCACATGCTTCTGGTCCTGACGTGGAAGGATCATGTCTACAAAGCCATGGTCTAACAGGAATTCCGCTCTCTGGAACCTTCCGGCAGCTTCTGTCCAATGGTCTGTTCAATGACTCTTGGGCCTGCAAAGCCGATCAATGCCCCTGGTTCCGCAATGATGATATCGCCTAACATTGCAAAACTTGCAGTTACTCCGCCGGTTGTTGGATCTGTAAGAACGCTGATAAACAGCTGTCCTGCTTCATGGTGACGCTTTAAGGCTGCGGAAGTCTTTGCCATCTGCATCAAGGAAACAATGCCTTCCTGCATTCTGGCACCGCCGGAGCAGGCAAACAGGATCACCGGAAGTTTTTCTTTGGTAGCACGTTCTACTGCCTCAGTGATCTTCTCCCCAACTACATGGCCCATACTGCTCATGATAAAGCGGGCGTCACAGACACCTACAACAGCAGGATTTCCGTCGATCTTTGCCTTTCCAATAACAATGGCTTCATTCAGATTTGTTTTTTCTCTGGCTGCTTCTACCTTTTTTTCGTAATTTGGAAAATCCAGAGGATTGGAAAATGGCATTTCTTTATTCCATTCCTCAAAAGTTCCTACATCGGTAAGCATTTCGATCCTGCGGTAAGCATGAACACGGAAGTAGCCGCCGCATTTGGGGCATACATAGTAATTGTTCTTTACGTCTTCCACATAGATCGGCTGCCCGCATTTATTACATTTGCGCCATAAGCCTTCCGGGATGGATGGTTCTTCTCCTTCATGGCTTACCGGTCTGTATTTGGTATCTATTTTTGTATACGTTTTTCTGAACATGTTGCGCAGCATACGACAACTTCCTTTCTGCATTATCCTTATTCAGGATCATAAATATCCGTCCGGGACCTGGTCGCGGAGGATTTTCCAGATTAAAATCATTTTATGTAGTCCGGGAAATACTTTTCAATAAATCCGGTGTCTGTATCACCCTTCTGAAAAGCCTCATTTTCCAGGATCTCATACTGAAAATCAATATTTGTTTCAATGCCTTCTATGATGACCTCGCCTAAAGCACTGCGCATTTTTGCAATGGCAGATGCCCTGTCTTTATCGTAAACGATCAGTTTCATAAGCATGGAGTCATAGTTAGCAGGTACTTTATAATCATTGTAAATGTGTGTATCCACGCGGACACCATTTCCACCAGGAATATGCACGTTGGTAATGCGGCCCGGACATGGCATAAAGTGCTTTTTCGGGTTTTCCGCATTAATACGACATTCAATGGCATGTCCCTTGATCTGGATGTCTTCCTGTGACACACTTAATGGCTCTCCTGCGGCAACACGGATCTGCTCTTTGATCAGATCGATGCCGGAAACCATCTCTGTTACAGGATGCTCTACCTGGATACGGGTGTTCATTTCCATAAAATAGAAATTTTTGTCTTTATCCAACAAAAACTCAATGGTTCCTGCATTTTCGTAATTCACGGCTTTGGCTGCCTTTACTGCAACTTCACCCATTTTTTTACGAAGTTCAGGGGAAATGACCTCACAAGGGGACTCTTCCATTACCTTCTGATGACGGCGCTGGATGGAGCAGTCACGTTCTCCCAAGTGAACAACATGACCAAACTTGTCACCCATGATCTGAAATTCCACATGACGTGGTTTTTCAATATATTTTTCAATATACATGGTATCATCGGAAAATCCCTTTACAGACTCTAACTGAGCTGCATTAAAATGCTCTGTAAAGTCCTCTTCGCTTCTGGAAATACGCATTCCCTTTCCGCCGCCGCCGGAAGAAGCCTTGATCATGACCGGAAAACCGATCTCTTTTGCCATGGCAAGTCCATCTTCTGCTGTGTATACAGGCTCTTTGCTTCCAGGAACAACAGGAACTCCGGCCTGCATCATGGTATTTCTGGCTTCTGACTTATTTCCCATGCGGTTGATGATCTCAGCAGACGGTCCGATAAAGGTAATGTTGCACTGCTGGCAAAGTTTTGCAAAACGGGCATTTTCTGATAAAAATCCAAATCCCGGATGAATGGCATCTGCTTCATTGCAACAGTTGCGGAGAGAATACGCTCCATATTCAGATAGCTCTGGCTGGAAGGAGCCGGGCCGATACAGATGGCTTCATCTGCCAGAAGAGTGTGCAGACAATCCTTATCAGCCTCAGAGTAAACCGCAACGGTGCGGATGCCCATTTCACGGCAGGCTCTGATGATGCGGACTGCGATCTCACCTCTGTTTGCGATCAATATCTTATTAAACATTTCAAATCTCCTATGGACCAGTATTATCTATCCGATCATAAAGGTCAGTTCGCCAACAACTGCGATCTTGCCGTCTACCGTAGCAGTTGCTTTTCCTACGCCAACCGGTCCCTTCTGCTTGATGATCTCACATTCCAGTCTTAAACGGTCTCCCGGAACTACTTTGTGCTTGAATTTTACGTTATTTAAGCCGCCAAAATATGCAGTCTTTCCCTTGAAATTCTCCTGGGAAAGAATCGCTACAGCGCCGGTCTGAGCCAGTGCTTCCACGATCAGAACGCCCGGCATAACCGGTTCCTGCGGGAAATGGCCTCTGAAATATGGCTCATCATAAGTAACAGATTTGTAGCCAACTGCCTTTACGCCCGGCTCTAATTCTTCAATACAGTCTACCAGGAGAAATGGATGTCTGTGCGGAATGATCTCCTGGATTTCTTTAATACCCATTAACATGGTTGTTGCCCTCCTATTTTCTCTCGGAACCAATGTTCTCCCGGAACCTTTTTTATTTGGAAAGGTTCCAGGAGGACATCTTATTTAATACGGAATAATGGCTGTCCGTACTCTACTACTTCCTCATTATTTACAAGGATCGCTTCAATAACGCCGTCATATTCGCTTTCGATCTCGTTCATCAGCTTCATAGCTTCAATAATGCCAAGTACCTGTCCCTTTTTCACAGTATCTCCCTCTTTTACGAAGCTTTCTGCATCCGGGGAAGAAGAACTGTAGAAGGTTCCTACTAATGGGGAGGTGATCACTTTATCAGAAGCAATGTCATGGCTTTCTGCTGCTTCCGGTGCAGCTGCAGGTGCTTCTGTGCTTACTCCTGCGGAAGCTGCAGTGACTACAGGTGCTGCACTTGGAGCCGGAACTGCTGCTACAGCGCCAGGTGCGCCAACGGTGATGATCTTTGCTTCTTCTTTCTCTTTCTTAAGGGAAATATGCATATCGCCCTGGTCCAGTTTAAAGCTGGTCAGCTTTGAATCAGATACAGCCTGAACCAGTGTCAGGATTTCATCCATATTCATGTCCACGTTCTCCTTCCTTATGCAGTGAATTTCTTCACGATCAGGCTGGCATTATGTCCGCCAAAGCCTAAAGAGTTGCTGATGGCATAATTTACATCCATAGATACGCCCTCATGCATGGTGTAATCTAAGTCGCAGCCTTCACCTGGATTTTCCAGACCTACCGTTGGATGTACATAGCCGTCTTCAATGCTCTTTACACAGGTAATGAACTCTACACCGCCTGCTGCGCCTAATAAGTGGCCGATCATGGACTTGGTGGAGTTGATCTTTACTTTATTTGCATGATCGCCTAAAGCCAGTTTAATAGCCTTTGTCTCGAATAAGTCATTGTGATGGGTGCTGGTTCCATGAGCATTTACATAATCAAGCTGCTCTGGGGTAATTCCTGCATCTTCATGGCAAATTCCATTGCCTTTGCAGCGCCGCTCCATCTTCTGCAGGGGAAGTAATGTGGTATGCATCACAGGTTGCACCGTACCCAACTACTTCTGCCAGGATCTTAGCCCCTCTTGCCTGTGCGTGCTCTAAGGACTCTAATACAACGATACCGGCGCCTTCGCCCATAACGAAACCATTTCTGTCCTGGTCAAATGGGATAGATGCTTTCTTTACATCATCGGTGGTGTTTAATGCAGTTAAGGAGGTAAAGCCAGCCACACCAATTGGAGTAATACTTGCTTCTGTACCGCCTGCTACCATTACATCTGCCTCACCATGCTGGATGGAACGGAATGCTTCGCCGATGGAATGGGTACCAGTTGCACATGCAGTTACTACATTGATGCATTTTCCCTTAAGACCAAACTGGATAGAAACATTTCCTGCTGCCATGTTGCTGATCATTAAAGGTACTAATAATGGCTCTACTCTGCCAGGCCCTTTTTCTAACAGTCTCTTTTCATTACGCTCTAACGCCTGTAAAGAACCGATACCGGATCCTACGCTTACGCCAACACGGAAAGGATCTTCTTTTTCCATGTCAATGCCTGATGTTTCCAGAGCTTCCTTTGCTGCTGCCACTGCGAACTGGCAGAAAGGCTCCATACGGCGTGCAGTCTTTGGATCCATATACTGCTTTGGATCAAAATCTTTTACTTCTGCAGCCAGTTTGCACTTAAAATCAGCTGTATCAAAATGAGTGATCGGTGCAATGCCTACTGTATTTGACTTGACTGCAGTCCAAAAAGCCTCTACACTATTTCCAATTGGGGTAATAGCGCCCATACCTGTTACTACTACTCTTGTATTCATATATTTGACTCCTGTTCTATTTTTGCCTGATTGGCGGTGTAACGAAACAGCGAAAGCTGTTTTACTACATAGCCATGCCTCCATCAACAGATATTACCTGACCGGTAATATAGCGTGCTTCCTCAGATGCTAAAAATGCAACTGCATTTGCAATATCTTCCGTCTCACCAAAAGCCTTCATAGGAATATTTTCCATGATTGCTTTCTTGATATCATCCTTTAATACATCGGTCATTTCTGTCTTAATAAATCCTGGTGCAACTGCATTTACAGTAATACCGCGGCTTGCCAGCTCTTTTGCTGCACTCTTGGTCAGTCCGATGACGCCGGCCTTAGCTGCACAGTAATTTGCCTGTCCTGCATTTCCTAATACACCGGATACAGAAGAAATGTTGATGATGCGGCCGCTCTTCTGCTTTAACATCTGTCTTGCAATGTGACGGGTGCAGTTGAACACGCCCTTTAAGTTGGTCTGGATCACTGCGTCAAAGTCTTCCTCAGACATTTTCATTAACAGGTTGTCTCTTGTGATACCTGCGTTATTTACCAGGATATCCAGACGTCCATGCTCTTTCACTACTGCATCTAACATTTCCTTGCAGCTTTCAAAGTCGGAAACATTGCACTGAACTGCCTGTCCGTTTCCTCCGGCTGCCTGGATTTCTTTTACTACTTCCTCTGCCTTTGCAGCAGAACCATTATAATTTACGATCACAAATGCGCCTTTTGCCGCTAATGTTTTAGCGATCTGGCGTCCAATTCCGCGGCTTGCGCCAGTAACCAGTGCAATCTTTCCTTCCAGCATGTTTATTCTCCTTCTACGCCTCTTTTAAAGCTTCTACTACCTTTTCTATATCCTCTAACTTCTCAACGTTTAATGTTTTTACGCTGCGGTCGATCTTTCTCATAAAGCCAGCCAGTGTCTTTCCTGGTCCGATCTCAATGAAAGTATCCACACCGTCTGCCAGCATGGTTTCCACACACTGCTGCCATTTTACAGAAGAAGAAACCTGCTTTACTAAAAGATCTTTTACAGGTTCTGCCTCTGTTACATACTGGGCAGTCACATTAGCTGCATATGGGATAACCGGCTTGTGGATCTCTACGTTTTCAAGAACCTTTCCCAGCTTCTCGCCTGCGCCAACTAACATTCCTGAATGGAATGGGCCGCTTACATTTAACATAATGGCACGTTTTGCACCTGCTGCCTTTAACTTCTCACAGGCTTCTTCTACTGCTGCTTTCTTACCGGAAATAACGATCTGTCCCGGACAGTTGTAATTGGCGATCCATACACCGTCTATATCAGCAGTTACTTCTTCAATCACTGCTGCATCTAATGCCAGGATGGCTGCCATAGCGCCTTCTCCGGCAGGAACTTCTTCCTGCATGAAGATGCCTCTCTGACGTACCGTTGTAATGGCATCTTCTTCGCTCATAACCCTTGCTGCTGCCAGTGCACAGTACTCGCCAAGGCTTAAACCAGCTGCTACGTCTGGTTTTACGCCATTTTCTTCTAAAACCTTCATCATGGCAATGCTGGTGGTGACCATAGCTGCCTGTGTATATTCTGTAATATCCAGTCTGTCATTCGGCTCAAAGCAAAGCTCCGGAACAGAGAAGCCTAAAAGCTCTGTGGCTTTGTCAAATACCTTGCGGCCTGTTTCTGTCTGCTCATAAAAATCTTTTCCCATACCGCAGGTCTGTGCGCCCTGACCTGGGAAGATAAATGCGATCTTACTCATGTTCATTACTCCCTGTTTAAAAGCGGTTCAAAAAGTACCTAACAACGACCTAAAAGTTTCTCTGTTTGATCCATCATCTCTTCGATCATTTCCTTACAGGTCTGCTCTTTGGAAATAAGACCTGCGATCTGACCAGCCATAACGGTTCCGTTCTTTACATCGCCTTCCTGAACTGCCTTGCGTAAAGTTCCTAAAGTCAGGTATTCCAGTTCCTCAAAGGACTTTCCTTCCTGCTCTAATTTGATGTATTCTCTGGTCATCTGGTTTCTCAGGCAGCGTACCGGATGTCCATGGGTTCTTCCTGTAACAGTGGAGTCGATATCTTTTGCCTTGATGATACGCTCCTTGTAATTTTCATGTACAATAGACTCTTTGGAAACAACGAAGCGGGTACCGATCTGTACTGCCTCTGCACCTAACATAAATGCAGCTGCAATGCCTCTTCCGTCACCAATACCGCCTGCTGCGATCACCGGGATAGAAACAGCGTCAGCAACCTGTGGTACTAAAGTCATGGTAGTCTCTTCGCCGATATGTCCGCCGGACTCCATTCCCTCTGCAACAACAGCGTCAGCTCCATATTTTTCCATACGGCGTGCCAGAGCAACAGATGCAACAACTGGAATGACCTTAACGCCTGCGGCCTTCCACATATCCATATATTTTTCAGGGTTTCCGGCACCTGTGGTAACTACCTTGATGCCTTCTTCTACAACTACTTTTGCTACGTCATCTGCATGTGGGCTTAACAGCATAACATTGACACCAAAAGGCTTCTTTGTCAGCTCTCTTGCCTTTCTGATCTCTTCTCTGACTACTTCGCCAGGAGCGTTTGCGCCGCCGATCAGTCCCAGACCGCCTGCCTCAGATACGGCTGCAGCCAGGTTGTGCTCTGCCACCCATGCCATTCCTCCCTGAATGATGGGATATTCGATTCCTAACATTTCTGTAATTCTTGTATTCATTCTTTCCTCCAAAATTCCGGGATTTTCCCGTAGCCTTGTAGAAACAGCGTGCTTCCATAGTAAGCACGCCGTCCCCCTGTTGCTATTGATGTACACTCCGCTTTTTCGCGGAGCAGCTGACTTTCATTGCCGCCGCCTGGCAGCATGTCTACTTATAATTAAGCCTCAACGCCTTTGTTCTTTAAGTAGTTCATAACATCGCCTACAGTTGCCAGGTTCTCTAAGTCCTCTGCAGGGATCTCTACGGAATACTCATCCTCTAAAGCCATAACCAGCTCGAACAGATCCAGGGAGTCTGCTCCTAAATCGTCCTTAAAAGAGGAAGCCTCTGTGATGCTGTCTGCATCTACGCTTAACTGATCTGCAATAAGTTCTTTCATCTTCTCTAACATGATATTGTTCTCCTTTTTCTGATTAAAATTTATATTTTTATTTAACTTATCCGCTGCGGCAAAGCCACTGCGTGTATATTACGTTATTTATTACTGTCTGTTTACCACTCCAGTAAAACAGCTCCCCAGGTAAGACCTGCGCCAAATCCGGCTAACACCAGCTTGTCTCCGTTTTTAAGCTTTCCGGCTCTGTTTAACTCGTCCAGTAAAATAGGTACGGACGCGCCGGATGTATTTCCATAGTGTTCCATGTTCACCGGGAATTTCTCCAGATCCACTTTCAGGCGTTTTGCAATGGACTCAATGATGCGGTAATTTGCCTGGTGGATGATGAACTGGTCAATATCTTCTGCTGTATTTCCGGTTTCTTCCAAAACTTCTTTGATACACTCTGGAACCTGCTTTACAGCAAATTTGAACACTTCCTGTCCTTCCATGGTCATGTAGCCAAGCTCCGGTTTCTTTCCTAATAAGAAGTTTCCCGTAGAACGGCTTCCACAGGTCAGTACCCCGCCTTTGGCTCCGTTGGAATGCATGTTCAGACCGATGATACCATTTTCAGCTGCTGTTACCACTGCTGCTCCTGCTCCGTCTCCAAAGAGAACGCAGGTGCTTCTGTCTGTCCAGTCTACTAACTTGCTTAACAGGTCAGCGCCGATCACAAGGGCTGTTTTATAAAGACCGGAAGAAATATAGGCATGTGCAGTGCTTAAGGCAAACACGAAACCAGTACATGCAGAACTGATATCAAAGCAGGCTGCATTCACTGCGCCAACTTTCGCCTGTACCTCGCAGGCTCCATTTGGGAAGCAGTAATCCGGTGATGAAGTAGCAGGATGATCAGGTCGATCTCCTCCGGATCAATTCCCGCCTGCTCAATGGCTCTCGCAGCTGCTTTCGCCGCCATATCTGATGTACTGTCGTCTGTTGCGATCCTTCTCTCTCCGATCCCCGTGCGGCTGCGGATCCACTGGTCATTGGTTTCGACGATCTTTGACAGGTCATCATTTGTTACGATCTGAGCCGGTACATAGGAACCAGTTCCTATAATTTTTGTAGTCATTTTTCTTACCTTTCCGCAGAAATACTTTGAACTTCAAAGTAATACTACAGGAAGAGATACTATTTGTCAAGAAATATTTTTTTAATATTTAATCCACTGTTTTTTCGTTTCTGTTCAGTATTTTCCTGTATTCTTTTATAATCCCCCCTTTATCATTGACTTAATTTCCAAAATTTGCTACTTTTTAATTATACATTGTAAACAATGCATGATGTCCCTTAAGTTAGGGATCGCAGCGGTATGGGGTTCGCAAAGTACAACAAAACAGGAGGTATTTCATTATGAAAACAACAGGGGTTATAAGAAAACTGGACGAGCTTGGACGGATCACCCTTCCTATCGAGCTGAGAAGAAGCCTGAACCTGGACGTAAAAGACGCCCTTGAGATCACAGTCCAGGATGACTGCATCATCCTAAAAAAAGCAGCAAACACAGATATCTTCACCGGGGGAACAGAAGATCTGGTTGAATATGAAGGAAAGAAAGTTTCTAAGGCATCCATTCTGGCGCTGGCAAAGCTGGCTGGTTTGAAGTTAGCTGAGTAAATTACATAAAAACAATTAAAACTGCCGCAAGACCATGAAATCCGTGGTCTTACGGCAGTTTTTTTTATTACTTCTAAATTCATTACACAAAACATGAGGGAATATCTGGCTCAATCCCACAAAACATGAGCGAATATTTCAGCATCACGCACATTTTATTACAGCAGCTGCTGATACACATCTCTCTTGGATATTCCTCTGTCCTTTGCAACTGCTTTCATTGCTTCTTTTTTGTCCATTCCCTGTGACAGATAATGCTCCATATGCTCTTCAATAGGCATCTCTTCCCAGGCGCGTATCTCTTCTTCACGGATCTCTTCTACCGGCTTTCCGGCAATGACGATAACACATTCGCCCTTTGGCTCTTCGGTCTCATAATGCGCCAGAGCCTCTTCAAAAGTAGTCTGGAAGGCGCTTTCAAACTTCTTGGTAAGTTCTCTGCAGATGGTGATCTTCCGGTTTCCCAGTGCCCCGTACAGGTCCTCTAAAGTTGCCACCAGATGATGAGGCGCTTCATAGACGATCATGGTCCTGGTCTCTTTTTTCAGTTCTTCCAGGATCCGCTGGCGTTCTTTTTTATCACTTTTTTCTGCAGGCAGAAATGCCTCAAAACAGAACCTTCTGGTTGGAAGCCCGGACATGGTAAGGGCGGTGATACAGGCTGCAGGTCCTGGAAGTGAAGTGACCGGAATACCTGCTTCATAGCATTGTCTTACCAGTTCTTCTCCCGGATCAGAAATTCCCGGTGTTCCCGCGTCGGTGATCAGGGCAATGTTGGTGCCCTCTGCCATTTTTTCTACCAGATATTTTGCCTTTTCCACCTTATTATACTCATGATAACTGGTCATAGGCGTTTTTATGTCAAAATGATTTAACAGCTTGATACTGTGTCTTGTATCTTCCGCTGCGATCAGATCTGCCTCTTTTAATGTTTTTAACACCCGGTAGGTAATGTCTTCCAGATTACCGATGGGTGTTGCACACAGATATAATTTTCCTGTCATGTACCTTTCCTCCGCAAGCGCTTTTTAATACCCGTAAGTAGTCCGTATCTCCTGTGAATACTCCCCGTTCTCATCAAATACAATAACCGGCGCTTCTACCTTCATCAGGGCTCCGCCGCCTCTTACTGCCTCAATCAGCACCATATTGGCTTTCCGGTCCTTATAAGGATGTACAAATTTCATCCGTTTAGGCTCTAAACCATACTGCTTCATAGTCTGTAAGATCTCGATCAGCCTTCTTGGGCGGTGGACCATATAAAACCGGCCCCCTGGTTTTAACACTCTTGTGCCTTCTCTTACCACATCATCTAAGGTGCAAAGCACCTCATGACGGGCAATGGCCTTGGCATCTCCCGGGTTTTTAATGCCGTGGGCATCATTCATATAAGGTGGATTGCTGGTGACTACATCAAAAGAAGCCAGTGCAAACCTGCTTCCGGCCTCCTTGATATCTCCTGTTACGATCTCCACCTTTTCTTCCAGGTGATTGTATTTCACACTTCTCCTGGCCATATCCGCAGACTCTTCCTGGATCTCAAGGCCGGTAAAGTGCCTTCCTTCTGTTTTTGCTTCTAAAAGAATGGGGATAATACCGGTTCCTGTTCCCAGATCCAGCGCCTTTTCTCCCGGCTTTACCACTGCAAAACCGGACAGCAGCACCGCATCCATCCCAAAACAGAAGGTGCCTTTTCTCTGGATGATGCCGTAATGATTTCTCTGAAGATCATCGATCCGCTCATCATCCTTAAAAGGATATTTCCTTCCTGTCTCCAGCTGTGTTCCATTTCACTATTTATCATTCAACCTTGACTTTCCTTCCCTCTTTTCCAGTGCTTCCAGTTTCTTTAACTCTGCTTCGTCCTGCTTTTCGCCGCCTTTGCCCTTCTTTCTTCTGGGCTTAAACTTTAACTGGTCTACCTTGTATTCACGGATCTCTTTTTCGTCTTTATCTACTACTACGATCACCTTTACAGTCTGGCGCAGCACATTTACACTGTGTACTTCTCCCCTCAGCCGTCTGCAGTGGTAACTGTATCACCAATTCCCGGCAGTTTGCTGTTTAATACCTCGTAGGTCTCTTCCTCATTTTTCAGGCAGCACATCAGTCTTCCGCACACGCCGGAAATCTTAGTTGGATTTAAGGACAGGTTCTGCTCCTTTGCCATTTTAATAGAAACCGGGATGAACTCAGACAGATAAGAATGGCAGCACAGCGGTCTTCCGCAGATGCCGATACCACCCAAGATCTTGGTCTCGTCTCTCACACCTACCTGCCGCAGCTCAATACGGGTCTTAAATACACTTGCAAGGTCCTTTACCAGCTCTCTGAAGTCAATTCTTCCGTCTGCTGTAAAGTAAAACAGCACCTTATTATTGTCAAAAGTATATTCCGCATCGATCAGCTTCATTTCCAGGTTGTGCTTTTTGATCTTTTCCTGGCAGATCTTAAATGCTTCTTTTTCTTTCTCTTTGTTCTTTGCCTCAATGGCACGGTCCTCATCCGTTGCCATACGGATCACCGGTTTAAGAGGCGGTATTACCTTTGTCTCATCTACTTCTCTGTTTCCAAGAACTACGTAACCGTATTCAATACCTCTGGCAGTTTCTACGATCACATGGTCCCCAATTTTTATCTGACGGTCTGCAGGATCAAAATAGTAGATCTTTCCGGCAGCCCTAAAACGCACTCCGATTACTGTTAACATTTCTCTTACTTAATTTCCTTTCCTAAAACACCCTTAAAATACAATTCTATTAATTCTCTTTCATGGTCAGAAGTAAAAGCTCCATGACCAGTTCCATATTTACATTGGCATCTAAACGGACTCTGGCCTTATCAATGGCCCCTAAGATCTGTTCCAGCCCTTCATAACTGCTTAAAGACGCCGCCTTCTTCACTGCGGAAAACTCATCCTTGAAAATGAGAAGGTTTAAATCTTTGGTAGTTTTATACATCAGGATATCACGGTACCACATCTGCATAAAATCCAGACATTCCTTAATATCCGTATTGTCATCTTTTAATTTGCGGATCACATCCAAAAGCTGGGAAATATCCATTTCCTTGATTTCCTTTAACAGCTTTAAAATCTCTTCATACATCATCTTAAAGTCCTCTGACTGGGCCAGATGAATTGCTTTGCCCAGATTTCCTCTTGCAAATGCACTGTATATTTCTGCCTGAATGTCCTTTACCTGAAGCTTTTCTTCCAGATAAGTCTTCACAACAGAGTCTTTTAATGGTTTCAGTTTCAGCTGCACACACCGTGAAAGAATGGTCTGTAAAAATGCATCCTGGTTTGTAGTCAAAAGCATGATCACTGCATAGGCCGGTGGCTCTTCTATGGTCTTTAAAAGAGCATTCTGGGCCTGCACCGTCATTTTCTGCGCTTCATCTACAATATAGATCTTATACTGGCTACTGTAAGGACGCACCATAATGGTATCATTGATCTGCTCACGGATATCATCTACACCCATACTGGCCGGTTTTTCATGTGTTACATAGATCAGATCCGGGTGGTTTCCTGACAGGACCTGCTTGCAGGCATGACACTGCATACAGGGCTCTCTGCCTCCTTCTTCACAGAGAAGAGTCATGGCAAAGGCATTTGCAAGGGTCTTTTTTCCCATTCCTTCTTCGCCGCTTAGAATATAAGCGTGGGAAACTTTCCCCGTTGCTGCCGCATTCTGAAAATGTTCTTTGATCTGTTCATGTCCTAAGATGTCTTTAAATTCAAGCATGTGGCCACCTCCCCCAGTACCTTGTTTGTTACCGGATGCTCTGCACTTTGTGCTCTCACGATCTTATCACTATGATAACATAATTACTTTTTCCTGTACACACTTTTTCCAGGTGCAAAAATCTCCAGTGCAATTACCATTCACAGGCTCCATGACCAGCCGCCTAGTGCCCTCTTACCCGATCCTGATACTCAGAAGGCGCGATCCCCACTATTTTCTTAAACTGGGCGCTGAAATAGGCTGTATCTGAATAGCCCGCAGCATCTGCTACTTCATATACCTTTAAATTTCCCTCTTTTAACAGTTCCATTGCCACTTTCATGCGGTAATAAGAAAGATAGGTGGTAAATGTATAATCTGTCTCTTTTTTGAACACACGGCTTAAATAGCCTTCGCTGATCTGCAGCTGCTCTGCCACTGTACTGATATTGATATCTTCTTTATAATGTTCACGGATCTGTTTGATCGCCTGCTCTACATACTTATTTTTTGCTTTTCTGTCTGCATTAAACCGGAAAATAGGCGTTTCTTCCTCTTCTTTCTGCCGGAGCCGGTCTCCTTCTTCTAACTGGTCGATGATCCGGGTCACTGCCTGCTCCAGATCACCGTCCTTTAATGGCTTTAACAGATAATCGCTGACTCCCAGCTTCACCGCACTCTGGCATATTTAAAATCCCCATAAGCCGTCAGGATAATAAATTTCGCCCTGTTTCCCTGTTCCCGCAGCTTTGCGATCATTTCCACGCCGTCCATACGGGGCATTTTCAGGTCTGTAACGATAATATCCGGTGAAAGGCGGCGGATCACCTCTGCCCCTTCTTCCCCATTGGCAGCTTCCCCGGCGATCATACAGTTTAATGCATCCCAGTTAATGGTAAATATAATGCCTTTTCTGGCAATCTCTTCATCTTCTACCACTACTACTTTATACATCGTCCCCCTCCTTTCTAAGATGTCCTCTCAGGGTCTTTCGGCACCAAAAGATCCCGAGCGAACATCCGGCAGTCTCAAAGTGACAGTTGTTCCGTCTTCTGTCACTTCTGCCTTCAGGCCATATTCATTTCCATAATATAATTTTAATATCCTCATAATATTATAAAGCCCCAGATGTCCTTCCCGCTTCTCCGGTTCCGGACTGTTGATCCAGGCCAATATCTCCGGGCTCATGCCACGGCCGTCATCGGTAATGGAAATATTTAAAACATCTCCTTCACGGCCTGCATAAATACAGATATATCCATTTTCACAGCCTTCCAGCCCATGAATAATAGCATTTTCAACCAACGGCTGTAAGATCATTTTCGGCACCAGGCACTCCTCTAACTGGTCCGGTATCTCCTTTTCACACAAGAACCGGCCTGTAAAGCGGATCTTCTGCACTTCTACATAGCTGTCAATGGTCTCCAGTTCCTCTCTTAAAGGGATAAATGGCTTACTGGAAATGCTTTTTCGCAATATGATCGCCAGATTTTCCGCCAGCACTGCGATCCGTGGCACCTGGCGGATCCTTGCTTCCCATTTGATGGTGTCCAGCGTGTTATAGAGAAAATGGGGATTTAACTGGGTCTGGTATAATTTTAATGTTGTTTCATTCAGGTCCTTCTGCCTCTGCACCTTATCTTCCAGATACCGGCCCAGATCTTCTGTCATCTGGTTAAAGCTGCGGGTAAGACGTCCCATTTCATCATTGGACTGGGTATGGATACGGATAGAAAGATCACCCTTTTTCACTTTTTCCATAGCTTCATCTAATGTCTGTACCGGGCGGGCAATACTGCCTGTAAGTACGCCTGATACAGCCAGGCAGAGGAATAATCCCAACGCTGACAGGCATAGGCTGACGGTCCACATAGTCTGCACAGCTGGCTGGCTCATAGCGCCTGGCGGCATAAGAGAAAATAAAAGCCAGTTTTTCCTCCATGGCTTACCAGATACTGTTCCCTGTCATGGCCTGCATCGGACATTTTCCTGTTTTCCAGTATCTTTTCGATCATGTCACCTGTCTGAACCTGGCTCTTGTCCTGTCCAGAGCAGTACACCGTCCGTTTATGGGTATCTAAAAGCAGCAGCACATCCCCAGATGACACCTCTGCCCCTAAAAGATCATCCAGGTTTTCCCTTGTAAAATCAAAAACAATATAGCCAGTTTTTGCACCGCCTTCTGTATACAGCGGTCTTGCACCCTGAAGCAGAATGTCCCCGTCCGTAATAGAAAGATCCGGATCAGTCCTGTAATATACAATATCATCCGTTCTGGAAGCCTTTCTTAAAAGCCCCCAGAATACAGGCAGGTCTTTTTCCTTCCCCTCTGTATCCGTCGTATAGCACAGACGGCCTCCTGAATCATAAATAGAAAACCGGGCATATCCTGAGGTTTCCTGGGTGGCCTGATATAAAGATAAGTACATCTCCCTCTGGTGATCTGCTTCACTTTTTTCGATCATAATCCGGCTGTCTTTTTATCCGTGGCAATGGTCTTGCAGGCTTCCTCGCATTTTTCAAAAACTGCTTCCAGTCGCGCCTCTGCCTTTGTGATCTGAGTCCGCCCCTCATCTAAATTCTGCCGGTCAAGTGCTGCCGTAAACAGCCGGATCATAACCACACTGGAGCACAATAAAGGCACCAGTGCCGTCAGCAGACAGGCAAGAAAGATCTTTTTATGAAATGAAAGCTTATTTAATATCTTCATCTTTTTCCCTGCCTTCTTTATTACTGTTCCTGTTCATGGGCTGAACCAGACTTTTCTTCCATAATAAGCTTCCAGATATTTAAAACTTCCTGCTGTCTGGAATATCTCTGTTTCAGATCTTCATCTGACCGGTCATTCTCTGCAGCCACATCTTCTGCCGGTTGGCGTAAAAGCTGGGTCCGTAAAAGCCATTTTGTATCATCACAGGTAGTGTAGGTTACAAATGCTTCAGAAGCATCCAGATTTGGGGTTCTTTTCCGGATCGCAGTTCCGTCTTCAAAGAAACATTCTCCTTCTTCCGGATCAATGTAATCTACGTCCTGACCTGCAGCCAACATCGCTTTCGCTGCCTCTTCTGAGGTAACGCCAATAGAATAGCGGCCGTCAGAAATGCCCTGTTCCACCTCTTTAAAGGTCTCCGGCATCTGATACTGCATATTTTCCGCTAAAAGGTCCAGAAATTCTTCTTTTTCACTGTTTTTTGCCGCCTCTGTGAGAACAGAAGCAGCCATATCTGATTTAAGCGGGTCCGGCACTGCCACGCGGCCTTTCCACCGTGGTTCTAACAAGCTGTCCCAGCCTGTTGGCAGCTCTCTGTAGGTCACTACATTGGTATTATATAAAATCACAAAGGATACCGCTGAATACCCTGTCCAGGCATCTTTGCCTGTCTGCCAGTACTCTTTGCCTTCCTCTAAGGCGTCCGCACTGACCCCAAAGGCCACATCCCAGTCTGCCTCTTCTTTTTCCAGCTGGGAAAGCATCTCCTTTGCAGAGCCTGTTTCTACCCTTACATTCCAGCCGGTACGCTCCTCAAATTCCTTGATCACCGGCTCCCATTCTTTCCTTTCCTGGGCAGTAAATACGGTCAGGGCATAGTTCTCCGGTTCTGCCTGTTCCTGCACCAGATCGTCAGCCCGGCGGCAGCTGTAAGAACTGTTCCAGCCAATATTGCAGCTGCAGATATGACCGATAAAAAGAACAGGGAACGCCCTTTTTTGCATTCCCTGTTGAAAAATTTATGTGTTTTATATACTGCATTTCTGTCTGCTTTTCCTGTATACATGCTGCGGTGCCCCTTGTATTTTTTAGACTCGCAAACACGCGCTGACGCGCTCTACTGTCCGCTAATGCGGACGGTTTGTTCGTTCCATCAGTATACCAGAAAAACAGTTCCATTTCCACACTTTTACAGCCCCAAAAACCTCTCAAACACTACGCAGGCCCGGACTGCATCTTCCTCTTTTTCCATTTCACAGAAGATACGAAGTAACGGCTCTGTACCGGAAAATCTGGCGCTTACCCAGCCACCATTTTTAAAGTAGACCTTGCAGCCGTCCTGATAAGAAACACGGGATACCTCAAATGGCAGTTCCGGCAGTTTCTGCTCTTCTAACAGCACTTTCTGTATACGTGCCTTTTCCTCTGCTGTAAAACGGTAGCTGCGCTCTTCCATATGAGTCTCACCGTACTGGTCCTCAATATCCTTTACGATCTCAGAAAGGCTCTTACCGGTCACTGCGATCATTTCTACCAGAAGGCTTGCTGCATAGATACCGTCTTTTCCATGGATATGACTTTTACAGTCAGGCCACCGGAAGACTCACCGCCAATAATGGCATCTGTCTCCTGCATCTTTGCAGAAATATACTTAAAGCCTACAGGCACTTCATAACACTTCTGGCCAAAGCTTTCAGCCACCTTGTCCAACATATGAGTGGTTGCCAGGTTTCGTACTGCATCGCCCCGCCAACCCTTATATTTCAGAAGATAATAATACAGCATAACTAAGATCTGGTTGGCGTGAAGATAATGTCCCTTATCGTCAATAACGCCTAACCTGTCTGCGTCACCGTCTGTCGCAATACCAATATCACAATAACGGTCCAGCACATAGTTCTGAAGGTTCTTAAGGGTATCTTGTGCCGGAGCCGGCATCTTACCTCCAAACAGTGTATCATGCTGGGCATTAATGGTTTCTACCGTACATCTTGCAACTGCCAGAATGGTGCTTAAAGCCGTCAGGCTGACACCATACATAGGGTCAACAGCTACTCTCAGATCGCGCTTTCTGATCGCATCTACATTGATCACAGATAAGATATTATCCAGATATTCATTCATTGGATTGATTTCTTCTACAATGCCCTGTTTTACCAGTTCTGTATAACTTGGCGGCGGCATCTGCCCGTCCTCTTCGTGACATGGTGTATACAGCTTTTCCGCCTCTAACAGCCATTTTTCAATGTCCTTTGTCTGAAGCTCATCTGCGTCTCTTCCGCCGTATGTAAACACCTTGATGCCATTGTAGATCGCCGGGTTATGGCTGGCAGTGACCATCATTCCATAGTCCAGCTCATGTTTCATCACATAAAACATTAACAACGGAGTCGGCGCGCTGCGGTTTACAAACTGTACGTGGATCCCCTCTTTTCCAAGAATCTGGCATGCCAGATCACAGCCTCTTTGGAGAGGAAACGGCGGTCATAACCGATGACCACACTTTTTGTATCTTTATGTTCTGCCTTCATTTTCAGGCACATGGCTAAGGTCAGCTTCTGTATATTTTCCTTGGTAAACTCTTCTCCGATGATCGCACGCCAGCCGCCAGTTCCAAATTTTACCATTTGTGTGTTCCTCCCATCTTTTCAATATACATAGACTTACAAAGCCTGCGCCAGAGGCGCAGGCACTGTTTTCATGTTGCAGTATGAAACAAATTAAACGATCGATACCTTACCTTTACTTACCTTCAGGAAGATAAGCAGGGAAATAACTGTACTGACAGTAAGGATCGATGCCAGCGCTGCTGCTGTACCAAAGCTGTTTCTTACAACCTCTGTATAAATGGCTACAGAAATAGTACTGGTCTTGCCGCCGTAAAGCATAACGCTGGAAGACAGCTCATTGATACAGGTGATCCAGCTTAAAATCGCACCGGATAATACGCCAGGTGCCATTAATCTTGCTGTCACCTTGATAAATGTCTGCATAGGTGATACTCCAAGACTGATAGACGCTTCTTCTACGCTTGGATCCATCTGCTGTAAGAAAGCACTGCCGGAACGTACCGTATAAGGCAGTTTTCGTACAACAAAGGCAATGATCATGATCACTGCGGTTCCTGTAAGGATCACAGGTTCCTTGTTAAATGCCACGATCAGGCTGATACCAAGAACTGCGCCTGGAATTACGAATGGGAACATGATCAGCAGATCCATTAACTGTCCTGCAAAGCCCTTCTGGCGCACAACGATATAGGAGATCAGCATACCAATAATGATGATAAATATAATGGCAATGGTTGAAAATACAAAGGTATTGCGGATATTGGTCCACAGACGGTTAAAAATCGTAATATAGCTTCCCAGGCTGAAGCCTTTCTTAAATCCTGTAAAGTCGCTCTTGATAAAGCTGCTGACGATAACTACGATCTGAGGAAGGATACCGATAAATGTAACCAGCATAACCGGGAATGTTGCCAGGAAACGCTTTACTCCGTGAAGTTCCTCTTCCTTTGGCGGACGCATGGCAGTCATTACATAGTTCTTCTTTGTAACAAAATGCTTCTGCACCAGAAGGACTGTGGTAGAACAGAATACTACTACTACAGAAAGAGCACTTGCCAGGTGGGCATTTCCGCCGATCTCACTCATGTACTCATTATATACAAGAACAGGAAGTACCATATAACCTTCGCCGATGAGCATTGGAGTACCAAAGTCTGCCAGACTGGTCATAAATACCATAATGGCACCGGCTGCAATAGACGGAAGGACTACCGGCAGTGTAATGGTCCAAAGTCTGCGAAGCTTGTTGCTTCCCAGGTTCTCTGCAGCCTCTTCCAGACTGGAGTCGATGCTTCCCATAGCACCGGAGGTATACAGATAAACATAAGGGAACAGCTTAAAAGTAAATACCAGGATGATACCCAGTTTTCCGTAAATACTTGGAAGATGGATACCAAACTGGGAAAACATATTTGTCACCAGACCAGAACGTCCAAACAACATGATCCAGCTGTAGGCGCCGATAAATGGCGGGCTCATAAGGCTCATGATGATAAAAATATGGATGAACTGCTTGCCCCATACATTATAACGGGACATTACATAGGCAATGGGAACACCTACAACCAGTGTGGTGATCGTTGTTACCACAGATACAAAAATACTTCTTCCCAATGCGGAATAATAATATTTCTTTGTGAAAAATCGGATATAGTTCTCAAAGGTAAAGCCGTCCACCTTGGTTGAGAAAAAGCTTCGGGTGATCAGGGTACAGAAGGGATAGATCAGAAATACCAGCATAAATCCCACAACTGCCACTTTCACCCAGAACCAGAAGTCTAACTTCTTTCCGGAACCTACCATGAGATCACCTCCTGGGTCGCTGAATCATATACACCTACGGCGCGGATGTCAAAGTTTACCTTTACCTTTTGTCCGTCCGGGCGAAGTTCATGTACATCTTTTGTATACTCATTTAACTGTACGGTCTGTCCATTATCCAACAGGATCTCATATTCAATGAAGTCACCTAAGAAAGTGGAAATGATAATGGTTCCCGGCAGTCCCTCTTTATCGTCAAAGAACAGCTGCTCCGGTCTTGCGGAAATAATTCCCTTACCGGTAAATGGCTTCTTTAAGGTACAGGTAATAGAACACTCTCCCTTAATATCCAGCACTGCCTGATTTGGGTCATCTCCCTTAACATCACACTCTACAAAGTTGGAAACACCGATAAATCCGGCTACAAAGGTATTTTCCGGCTTTTTATAAATCTCTTCAGGAGTTCCCACCTGCATAATATTTCCTTCCTTCATAACAGCGATCCGGTCGGAAATAGCCAGTGCCTCTTCCTGGTCATGGGTTACATAGATGGTTGTAATTCCCAGACGGCGCTGCAGCTTCTTAATAACCGTTCTCATCTGCACACGCAGCTTTGCATCCAGGTTAGACAGTGGTTCGTCCATCAACAGAACTCCAGGTTCAATAACGAACGCTCTTGCTAAAGCTACTCGCTGCTGCTGTCCACCGGAAAGTTCATTTGGCTTTCTGTCCTTTAACTTGCCGATCTGCACCAGTTCCAGGGCTTCTTCTACCTTTCCAGGGATCTGATCCTTTGGACACTTTTTCGCTTTCAGGCCGTATGCTACGTTTTCAGCCACTGTCAGATGTGGGAAAATCGCATAGTTCTGGAAGACCATACCGATGTCTCTTTTATGAGCCTCCAGATTGTTGATCACCCGGTCATCAAAACAGATCTCTCCTCCGTCTACTGTATTAAATCCTGCGATCATACGCAGAAGGGTGGTTTTTCCGCATCCGGACGGCCCTAAAAGGGTAAAAAATTCTCCCTGTTTAATATCCAGGCTTACTCCGTTTAATGCTGTAAAATCACCGTATTTTTCACGGCATTTTTAATGATCACTGCATGGCTCATATATCTGGTCCTCCTTTTTGTTCAATGTCCTCTCAAAATCTTTCTGCAACCGCTTTTCTGGAAGACACTCCCACTTTTTACATTCCTTATATATGCGAAAGACTGCCCGCCCGCCAGGGCCAGGCAGTCTTTCTATTATTTGTTTCCCGTTACTTTCATTTCAGAAAGATTAATCTACCATAATATCATTGAAGTGTTCAATAATGGACTCTTTTTCATTTGCAGCCCAGTCAAAGTCATAATCAACTAATACCAGGTCGCTCAGCTTTGCCAGTCCATCTGCAACGTCCATATCACTTCTTACAGGACGACGTCCCCAGTTCTCGCTCTGCTCTGTCTGGCACTCTTTAGAGGTAACGAAGTCGATGAACAGTTTTGCATTTTCTTCATTCGGGCATCCCTTAACAAGAGCTACACCATCCGGAACTGCACTGGTTCCATCCTTTGGATATACAAATCCAACAGAAGGATCATCCTTGTACTGAACAGCTGCTTTCTCAAGAGTAAGACCTACATAGAACTCACCGTCAGCTACCATCTTGTGGCACTTACCTGAAGAGTCAACGATCTTTCCATCCAGGTTGTCATACAGTTTCTTGATGAAATCCCATCCATCTTCCTTGCCGCCATGACCCAGGATCATAGTACATAACTGGGTGTAAGCAGAACCGGATTTAGATGGCAGGCAGTATGCAATTTTGCCCTTCCACTCAGGCTTTGTCAGATCTTCCCAGGTCTCCGGAATGGTCATTCCGTCTTTTTCGATCAGATCTTTATTGTAGAACAGTACCATTGGCAGTGGGCTTTCACCGATCCACTTGTCATCCGGGTCTTTGTACTCTTCTGCAATTACATCATCATTTGCACAAACATATGGTGCGAAGTAATCCTTAAATGCTGCCAGGGAGTCAGCACCGCCGCCCCAGAGTACATCAGCGATCGGGTTAGCAGACTCAGCTGCAATACGGTTGCACAGCTCGCCGGTTCCGGCTGCTACTACTTCTACCTTAACATTTGGATACTTCTCCATGAACAGGTTCACACCTGCATTTAACGGATCTGCATCATGAGGAGAATATACAACTACGGTACCGGAGTAATCTTCCGGAGCTTTCTCAGCAGTTGCCTCAGACTCTTTTGCTTCTTCTTTAGACTCTTCCTTAGCTTCTGCTGCTGTTGTTTCCTCTGCCTTGGTCTCTGCCGGTGCTGCGGTAGTAGCGGTGTTTCCGCCTCCACATGCGGTCATACTCAGTACCATCATGGCTGCCAGTGACGCTGCTGCAAATCTTTTTTTCATATACACCTCTCCTTTTCTATGTACCCTCCCGGTACATCGTTCCCGGTCTCACCGGGACTTAAATAAATTTTGCAGTCTGAAAACTGCTTCTCACGTTCTTTGGAGTTTTCGTTACAGATCATATAGCATGTACCGTAACTTTTCACTCCTGATGTTGTTATTATATAATTTTATTATGCATTTTTCCATTTGTTATTCTAACTTTTGTTGTGTTATTCTGAACTTTTGTATAATTTTTTAAGTCGTATTTTATATTTATATGTGCATAGTACACATACACCAGCAATAAAACAGGACCGTCCTGTCATAAACGCAGCTAACTTCTTACTATTACTACGTCTATTTACAACGGTCCTGTTTTCATCTGTCGATTTTTTCTGTTACAATACTTCTACCTTAAATTACCCTGTTCTGCACAGACAGAGCACCTGTATTTTACCACTTATAATGCTTGATCAGCGCCTGGGTTCCCAGATCTCCCATGCCTTCCTCTTCCAGTTTTTTACAAATTCCAAGAACATCCTCTAACACATCTAATTTGGTTCCTCTTTCGGATGCTTCCTCATCTGCAAGGCTCATATCCTTGATAAAATGCTTTAAGAAGAAGCCCGGTGCATAGTCATCTTTTGCTGCCTTGGAAGCTACATTATTCATCTGGGCGCTTCCTGCAGCACCTGTGGAAATAGATTTAAGCATTACATCTACGTCCAGTCCTGCATTCTTTGCATAGACCATAGCCTCGCATGCGCCTGCTAAAGCACCTGCAATGGCGATCTGATTACACATCTTGGTGTGCTGTCCGTTTCCGGACTTTCCTTCGTAGTTGATAGCCTTTCCCATTGCCTCAAATACAGGCAGACAGGTATCAAAGTCCTCTTTATCACCGCCTACTAAAATAGTCAGTGTTCCCGCCTTTGCACCGCTGTCACCGCCGGTTACAGGGGCATCTAAGCCATGAAGTCCCCTATTCTTTGCCTCTTCATAGATCTGCTGGTCTAACTTCGGGCTTGTAGTGGTCATGTCGATCACATAAGTGCCTTTATCTGCATTTTCAAGGATACCATTTTCCCCGAAATATACTTCCTCTACATCCTTAGGATATCCAACAATGGTAATGACCACATCTCTGCCTTTAGAGCAGTCTGCCACTGTATCACACCATACAGCGCCCTCTGCGATCACATCCTCCACCTTTGACTTTGTTCTGGTATAAATAGAAACCTCATAACCAGCCTTCATCAGATTGCGCACCATGGATTTTCCCATAATGCCAACACCAATAAATCCAATTTTCTTTAACATCTGTTTCTCCTTTCCTTCGTTACACAAAATGTCCTTTATGATTTCTTCTATACACGGTTCAAGCCCGGTATTTTCATATTGTTTTCTGATCCCGCACTGATCCAGACGTTCTTTTGCAAAGTCCTTTTCATCAGCTAAGAACCTTCGGCACATTTCCGCATACTTTGGCACTTTTTGCGTTTTTTCTCTGTTTAATGCCCGCTGCAGACGTTCACCGTCTTCCACATGGATATATAAAGGGACCATGACCTCTGCCCCATAATAACTGCAGAGCTTTTCATAAGACTCCAATGTTCCCATCATCAGATAACTGCCGGATCCCAGATCGATCTGCCCGTCATCTGCCGTAAAATAACTCCACGGCCCGTAAATGGTATCATAAGTGCGGCATTCGATCACTTTACCTGCATCCTTCATAGCCTGAAGCTGCTTCTCATCGGTGAAAATGTACTCCACCCCATTGGTCTCCCCATCACGGATGGGCCTGGTGGTGTACATGCGGACTGTTCCAAGTTCTGGCAGTTCCTTTACCAGACGTTTGTAAATGGTGTCCTTACCTGAGGCACTTTTTCCCATTACATAATAAATCTTTCCCATTATGTTTCCATCTTTCTCTTTCTTTTTAAACGGACCTGCCACCTGATAATGCCATTACCTGTATGGTGACAAGGTCTGTATCTTCCAGTCCCTGGACCGGCAGATCTTTTTTTATATAATCCTGTAATGTTTCCAGTATTTCTTCTGTGATCTGCTCTCCCGGCGCTAACAGCGGGATACCCGGCGGATAAATATAGGCAAATTCCCCACAGATGCGGCCGCAGCTTTCTTTTAAAGGCACTGCTTCCTTTTCCCCGTCCATTGCTTTAAAAACAGGCATCACCTGCTTTGCATGACGGCTGTAAACATTTTCATCAGGATCATCATTGCAGATATTTCCATTTTTTTCCAGTTCTTTGTCAATTTCAAGTAATGCCTTTTTCAGACGTTTCAGCCCCTTTTTGCTGTCTCCAATGGCTGCAATGGCCGTTACATAATCAGCACCGCACATTTCCATTTCCAGATGATACTTGTCCCTTAAGATCTGGGAAAGCATTTCTCCGGTAAGCCCGCTGCCTCTTACTGAAACAACGATCTTGGAAATATCCACATCAAAAATCCCTGCTGTTCCCCTCAGGTCCCGTTCTACCAGGCGCAGGGGCTTCATTTTTCCCAGTTTTTTTCGTATCTTAAGCAAAGCAGCTTCAAATTCAGCCACTTTACCTTCTTTTCTATACTGATCCATAAGAAAAATGCTGTTCTCAATGGACGCCATAAGCACATAAGAAGGACTGCTGCTCTGATAGATCTGCAGATAACGCTCTACCTTTTTCACATCCAGATAGCATCCACCATCCGGCCTGTTATTTTTCACATGGAGCAGCGCCGTCTGGGTAAGACTTGGCAGTGTTTTATGCACACTCTGGATCACTGCATCTGCTCCCAGTTCAAGAGCTGACTTTGGAAATGCATCCCCATAGGCAAAGTGAGCACCATGGGCCTCATCTACGATCAGCGGAAGACCTGCTTTATGGACGATCTTTGCAATGGCTTCCACATCCGAAACGATCCCGTCATACGTAGGTGACACGATCAGCACTGCCTGGATATCAGGATCATTTTTTAATGCGTTTTCCACATCTTCCGGCAAAATTCCGCCCTGTATCCCCAATCCGGGAACTGGCTGTGGATAAACATAAACTGCTTCCAGATGATTTAAATAGATCCCATGATACACCGCCTTATGGCAGTTCCGGCTGACTAATATCTTTCCCCTGTGGGGAACGGCTGCGCTGATGGCCGACAGCAGCCCGCAGGTGCTTCCATTTACAAGATACCATGTGTGGTCCGAACCGTAAAGGCTGGATGCCCATTTCATGGACTCTTTTAAAATTCCTTCTGGATGATGGAGATTGTCAAAACCATCAATTTCTGTTATATCCACAGAAAATGGATCTGGAAAGGACAGTTTTATACCTTCTGCCCGCTTATGTCCCGGCATATGAAAGGATACATATCCGATCTCCGGTACTTTTTTAAACGTTCAATGAGAAGTTCCTCTTTTTTCACCTTTTTCTGCTCCCGGTTCCCGCGTAAAGCCCTTTTTCATTTGCAGCTGCAAAAGGCGGATCACTGTAGCACGCAGCTGACGGCGGTTTCTCACCTGGATGAATTTATCCGGATACTGTGCTCCCACCCGTTTATAATCTTCCTTCTTTTCCCGGCTGCGTCCATTTTTCAGGATCCATAAGATAAATTCTTTATCCATCTTTTCTATACAGCCATCTGCCATGCTTTTTCTGGTATGGCCTTTGTATCTGTAATAACGGCGCAGCGCCTGCCACAGACAGATCCATCTTGGATAATCCATAAAAATGATCAGGTCTGCTTCTTTCATCCGCCTTTTCTGACAGAATTTTTCGTAATTTCCGTCAATGACCCAGCCACGCTCTTTATTTTCCTCTAAAAACTGCTCACAAAGCCGGTTCCCTTCTGCTTCCTTTCGCTCCTTCCAGCCTGCTTCAAACTGAAGTTTGTCCAAATGGAGCACCGGACAGCCAAGGATCTTGCCCAGTTTTGCTGCCAGCACCGATTTACCGGAGCCGGTATATCCGATCACTGCAATTTTCATTTTTCCCTTCCCCGAATGTTAAAGCACTATTGAAAAAATCCCCTGCAAGGCCTTATACCTGTTATAAAGTCTCTGCAGGGGATTGGCTGCCTAAAACAGCTTATTTATTATTTTGTTGCAGTTCTTGTTTTCATGAATATGGAAACAAGAAGATGTCATGGCTGAACTGTAACATTATTTTTCTCTTGTTTCAGTCATTTTCTTAACATCTGCGATAAATGTGCTAAGATCAGCAACACCAAGGTCGCCCTTGTCACGGCTTCTTACAGTGATCTTGCCTTCTGCTGCTTCCTTCTCACCTAATACCAGCATGAACGGAACTTTCTCTAACTGAGCCTGACGGATCTTGTATCCAACCTTCTCATCCTTACGGTCTAACTCTGTACGGATACCAGCTGCTTTTAACTGATCATACACACCCTGGGCATATTCCATGGACTTTTCTGATACAGGAATAACCTTAACCTGAACTGGAGCCAGCCATACTGGGAACTTGCCAGCGAAATGCTCGATCAGGATACCGATGAAACGCTCAATAGAACCGAAGCATACGCGGTGGATCATAATAGGACGCTTCTTAGTACCGTCTTCTGCTACATACTCAGCCTCAAAACGCTGTGGAAGCTGGAAGTCAAGCTGAATGGTACCACACTGCCAGGTACGTCCGATAGAGTCTCTTAAGTGGAAGTCGATCTTAGGTCCGTAGAATGCGCCATCGCCTTCATTTACAATGTACTTTAAGCCCATTTCATCCAGTGCATTTCTCAGACCGTTTGTTGCCATCTCCCAATCTTCATCAGATCCCATGGAATCTTCCGGTCTGGTAGAAAGCTCTACGAAATAATCAAATCCAAACTGAGAGTAAACTTCATTGATCAGTCTTGTAACGCCCTTGATCTCGTCAGTGATCTGATCCTGGGTCATGAAGATATGTGCATCATCCTGGGTGAAGCAGCGTACACGCATCAGACCGTGAAGCTGTCCGCTCTTCTCATGACGATGTACCAGACCTAACTCACCAACTCTTAATGGCAGGTCGCGGTAGGAACGAGGCTGGGACTTGTATACCAGCATACCGCCTGGACAGTTCATTGGCTTAATAGCATAGTCTTCGTCATCAATAACGGTTGTATACATGTTCTCTTTGTAATGATCCCAGTGACCGGAGGCTCCCACAGCTTACGGCTTAAGATAACAGGAGTAGAAACTTCCTGATAGCCTTCTCTTAAGTGGATCTCACGCCAGTAGTCGATCAGGGTATTCTTTAAGGTCATGCCCTTTGGAAGGAAGAATGGGAAACCAGGTCCTTCTTCTGCAAACATGAACAGTCCTAATTCCTTGCCTAATTTTCTGTGGTCACGCTTCTTAGCCTCTTCCATCATGGTTAAGTAAGCTTCCAGGTCTTCTTTCTTTGCAAATGCAGTACCATAAATTCTGGTCAGCATCTTGTTCTTCTCGCTACCTCTCCAGTAAGCACCTGCAATGCTGGTCAGCTTAAATGCCTTGATGCCCTTTGTATACAGGATATGTGGTCCTGCGCACAGGTCTACGAAATCACCCTGCTGATAGAAGCTGATGGTCTCGCCTTCCGGAAGGTCTTCGATCAGCTCTACCTTGTAAGCTCGCCCTTTTCCTGCATAAATTTAATTGCTTCGTCTCTAGGCAGAACGAATGGCTTTAATGCCAGGTTCTCCTTAACGATCTTCTTCATCTCAGCCTCTAACTTTTCCAGATCATCCGGGGTAAATCCGCCTTCTCTGTCAAAGTCATAGTAAAATCCGTCATCAATAGCCGGTCCGATTGCCAGCTTGGTCTCTGGATACAGTCTCTTTACTGCCTGTGCCAGTACATGGGAAGCAGTGTGGCGGATGGCTCTTAATTCGTCTTTTGCTTCTTCAACACTTCCGTCTGGTAAAATAATCTTCATGGTAAACTCCTTTCGCTTTAAAACGCGTTTTTAGATCTTTTGGATATGTCCTATAAGGTTTTCAGG
>ENA-OQIG01000027-OQIG01000027.1-human-gut-metagenome-genome-assembly--contig:-NODE-27-length-80746-cov-6.550205_pt1 | contig 80746 bp, 73 predicted proteins | sample MGYA00242576_ERZ504741 | MGnify/ENA primary metagenome ERZ504741 (study PRJEB26092, sample SAMD00036436) | human gut metagenome | host: Homo sapiens | study: EMG produced TPA metagenomics assembly of... | reverse complement strand
GAATATAGAGCTGGGAAAGAAAATCGCAGGTGCGATTGTAAAATATGCAGAGGAAAACCATGCAGATGTGATCGTGTTCGAATATCTGGAGATGCAGGGGAAGATATCGGGAAAGAAAAAACAGAAACTGCATCTGTGGAGAAAACGGGATATCCAGAAACGCTGTGAGCATCAGGCACACAGAAAAGGAATGCGGGTATCCAGAGTCTGCGCATGGAATACCAGCAGATTGGCTTATGATGGTTCCGGGAAGGACACAGTGACCGGGAAAATCACAGCCTTTGTATTTTCCAGACAGGAAAACGATATAATTGTGACCTGTCAGCATCCTGTAATATAGGAGCGAGATATTTTATCAGAGAACTTTTAAAACCCCTTCCGGCAACGGAAAGGTCTTTGCTGGAGGCAAAAGTCCCTCCTGTAAAGCGTAGAACCTCATGCGTCTATGCAGATCTGAGGAAACTCCATTCAGAAATGGAACTCTTAAAAGCAGCATAGATACAGGCAGATATACAGTGGACTACCTGTAATGTGGGAACCAGCCATATCCGGCATGGGAAATGCGCATAACTGCGCACCTAAGTTACAGGCGTATCCGCCGATATTCAGTCTGACGCCTAAAGCGTCTGGAAGCACGTGACTTCAGTCATGTGAGGTTCACCAAAGCTGATAAAAATTAGACAAACAAAACAAACATCTATAGAGGAAAATGATAAAAAATTAGAAAATTTCTATAAATGCGCTTGTGAAAATGACGAAAAAGGCATATAATTAACGTTACAATATGTAAAGAGTGCAATAAAAAGAGAAAAACAGGTATAAGGAGGGTGCGAAATGCTAGATCAGTCATTTTATCAGAAAGCGGATGAGATCATTGCTTTCTATGGTAAAAAGCCGGCATCACTGATTCCGATCATGCAGGATATCCAGGGGGTGTACAGATATCTCCCGGAAGAATTGCTTACATATGTTGCGGAGCAGATCGGTGTGACAGAAGCGAAAGCGTTCAGTGTTGCCACATTTTATGAGAATTTCTCATTTGATGCGAAAGGTAAATATGTGATCAAGGTCTGTGACGGAACAGCCTGTCATGTAAGAAAATCAATACCGGTTCTGGAGGAACTTTATAAGAAACTGGGGCTGTCAAAGACAAAGAAGACGACAGACGATATGATGTTTACTGTGGAAACAGTTTCCTGTCTTGGTGCCTGCGGACTTGCACCGACTATGATGGTCAATGAAGAGGTATATCCGAGAATGACTCCGGAGAAGGCAGATGAGCTGATTGATAAACTGAGAGGGGGCGAACAGGGATGATCCAGAATAAGGAAGTATTGGAGCAGATCAGAGAAGAAGCTGTGAAAGAACTTAATTCTTATGACTGTCGTATTCTTGTCTGTTCAGGTACCGGATGTGTGGCAACCGGTTCTCAGAAAATCTATGAGAAATTCATGGAGATTACCAAAGATGCTCCGGGAGTTACCATTGAGTTTGGACCTCATGACAAAGATGCACATGTAGGTGTAAAGAAAACAGGATGTCAGGGTGTCTGTGAGCTTGGACCACTTGTTCGTATCCAGAAAGGCGACGATGTGATCCAGTATACGAAGGTTCAGATCGAAGACTGCCAGGAGATTTTTGAGAAGAGTGTTCAGGGTAATGAGACTATCGAGAGACTGCTTTATCAGAAAGGCGGTAAAGTAAGCCGCGGACCGGAAGATATTCCGTTTATCGCGAAACAGACTCGTATTGTTCTGAAGAACTGTGGTAAGTTTGATGCAGAATCTCTGAATGAGTACATAGCAAGCGGCGGTTTTCAGGCTCTGGAGAAAGCAATGTTTGAGATGGATCCGGATCTGGTTATTGATCAGGTTGATAAATCCGGTATCCGCGGACGTGGTGGCGGCGGCTTCCCGGCAGGTAAGAAATGGATTCAGGTAGCACGCCAGGCTGATCCTGTTCATTATGTGGTTTGTAACGGTGATGAGGGTGACCCGGGAGCATTTATGGATGGTTCTGTAATGGAAGGTGATCCTTACCGTCTGATCGAGGGTATGATGCTTGCAGCTTACGCAGTAAGAGCACAGCATGGTTATATTTATGTACGTGCGGAGTATCCTCAGTCTGTAGCACGACTGAAACACGCTATCGCAGTTCTGGAAGAAGTGGGACTGTTAGGCGATGACATCCTTGGAACAGGATTCTCCTTCCATATGCATATCAATCGTGGTGCAGGAGCTTTCGTATGTGGCGAGGGTTCTGCCCTGACTGCATCTATCGAAGGAAGCAGAGGCATGCCTCGTGTAAAACCGCCACGTACGGTTGAGCAGGGATTATGGGCAAAACCTACTGTTCTGAATAACGTAGAAACTTATGCAAATATTCCGGAGATCATTCTCAAAGGTGCAGATTGGTACAGAAGTATCGGTACAGAGGGATCACCTGGAACAAAGACCTTCTCACTGACAGGATCCATTGAGAATACAGGTCTGATCGAGGTTCCGATGGGAACAACTTTAAGGGAAATCATCTTTGATATCGGCGGAGGACTGAAATCCGGTGCTGCGTTTAAGGCTGTTCAGATCGGTGGACCATCCGGTGGATGTCTGACAGAAGAACATTTGGATGTACCTCTTGATTTCGACTCTGTTAAGAAATATGGTGCGATCGTTGGTTCCGGTGGTCTGGTAGTTATGGATGAACATACCTGTATGGTAGAGGTTGCACGTTTCTTTATGGGCTTCACTCAGAGAGAATCCTGCGGTAAATGTGGTCCCTGCCGTATTGGCACTAAGCGTATGCTTGAAATCCTTGAGAGGATCGTAGACGGAAAGGGTGAAGTAGAGGATCTGGATAAACTGGAGCATCTTGGAAACTTCATCAAGGACCGTTCACTCTGCGGACTTGGAAAGAGTGCACCGCTTCCTGTACTTTCCACATTAAGGAACTTCAGAGATGAATATGTAGAGCATATTGTTGATAAAAAGTGCGCGGCTCATGTATGTAAGGCAATGCGTTCTTATGTGATCGATCCTGAGAAATGTAAAGGATGTACCAAGTGTGCGAGAAACTGTCCGGTTGGTGCGATCACAGGCGATAAGAAAGAGCCTCACAGCATTGATACCTCCAAGTGTATTAAGTGCGGAACATGTCTGGAAAATTGTGTATTCGGCGCAATTTCTGTGAATTAAGGAGGGTGAAAAGATGATTCATTTGACAATAGATGGAATTCCTGTAGAAGTGGAAAAAGGTACGACCATTCTGCAGGCTGCCAGACAGATCGGAGTGGAGATTCCTACACTCTGCTATCTGGAAGATGTATTGCCGGATGGTTCCTGTCGTTTGTGCGTGGTAGAAGTAACAAACAATGGAAGAACCAAATTTGATACGGCATGTACACTTCGCTGCTCAGAGGGTGATGAAGTACAGACAATGTCAGAGAAAGTAGTTGCATATCGTAAAGATACCCTTGACCTCCTTCTTTCTGACCATCGTGTACACTGCTTCTCCTGTGAGGCAAACGGTGACTGTAAATTACAGGACTACTGTTTTGAATATGGTGTGACTGAGACAAGCTATCCCGGTGAAATGAAGGATATGCCGATAGATGATACCAATAAATTCTTTACCTATGATCCAAGCCTGTGTATTCTCTGTCATCGCTGCGTGAATACATGTAAGGAGATTGTGGGAAGAGGTGCCATCGACACTATGGATCGTGGTTTCCAGTCAGTGATCGGTGCACATTACAAACATAAATGGAACGAAGGTATCTGTGAATCCTGCGGTAACTGTGTACAGGCCTGTCCGACAGGTGCACTGACCATGAAGCGCAGAAAGAAATACCGGCCGTACCAGATTGACAAGAAGGTTCTGACTACCTGTCCTCACTGTGCAACAGGCTGCCAGTATTATCTCCTTGTAAAAGACGGAAAGATCGTAGATACAGAAGCTGTAAACGGACCATCCAACAAAGGATTGCTCTGTGTTAAGGGCCGCAGCGGATGTTTCGATTTCGTACAGTCACCGGAGCGTATTAAATATCCGCTGATCAAGAATAAAGAAACAGGTGAATTCGAACGTGCAACATGGGATGAGGCCCTGGATCTTGTTGCTTCCAAATTTATGGAGATCAGGAAACAGTACGGCTCTGATTCTCTTGCAGGTTTTGCATGCTCCAGATCACCGAATGAAGATATTTACATGGTACAGAAGATGGTTCGCTGCTGCTTCGGCACCAACAATACAGACAACTGTGCACGTGTATGTCATTCTGCATCTGTATCAGGTCTTGCGATGACTCTTGGCTCAGGTGCCATGACAAACCCAATTGAGGATATCACAAAGAATGCAGATCTGATCATGCTGGTTGGTTCCAACCCTGAGGAAGCACATCCTGTAGTCGGCATGCAGATCCGTCAGGCTATCAAGAGAGGCTGTAAGCTGATCGTAGTTGATCCTCGTGATATTGGTCTGGCTAAGAAAGCAGATATCCATCTGAAACTGAAACCTGGTACAAATGTTGCTTTTGCAAACGGCATCATGAATGTGATCCTTTCTGAAGGTCTTCAGGATGACAAGTTCATTGCAGAGCGTACCGAAGGTTTTGAAGAATTAAAGGAAATCGTAAAAGATTACACACCTGAGAAGGTAGCTGAAATCTGCCACATTGACGCAGACGATCTGAGAAAAGCAGCGATCATGTATGCAAAAGCAGACCGCGCTCCGATCATCTACTGCCTTGGTGTAACCGAACATTCCACAGGTACAGAGGGTGTTATGTCCATGTCCAATATGGCAATGATGGTTGGCAAGCTTGGACGTGAAGGCTGTGGTGTTAACCCGCTTCGTGGACAGAATAACGTACAGGGTGCCTGCGACATGGGCGCTCAGCCGAATGTATATCCAGGATATCAGAAGGTTACTGATCCTGCAGTTCGTGAGAAATTCGAGAAAGCATGGGGTGTAAAACTTGATCCGAATATCGGAACTCATGCAACTGATGTATTTCCGAAAGCAATCACAGGCGAGATCAAAGGTCTGTATATCTATGGTGAGGACCCGGTAGTTACTGATCCGGATACCACACACATTATCAAAGCATTAAAGAGTCTTGATTTCTTTGTACTTCAGGAACTTTTCATGACAGAGACAGCTCAGTATGCAGATGTTATCCTTCCTGGTGTAAGCTATGCAGAGAAAGAGGGTACATTTACCAATACAGAGCGCCGCGTACAGAGAGTCCGCAAGGCTGTCACAGTACCTGGAGAGATGAGACTGGATACAGATATTATTATTGATCTGATGAACCGCATGGGATATCCGCAGCCACATCTGACTTCTGCTCAGATCATGGATGAGATCGCATCCCTGACACCGAGCTTCGCAGGTATCAGCCATGAACGTCTTGACAGTGAAGAAGTTCATGGACAGGGACTTCAGTGGCCATGTACCTCCAAGGATCATCCGGGAACACCGATCATGCATATTGGTAAATTCTCCCGCGGTCTTGGCTGGTTCTATCCTGCAAAATATGTACCGTCAGCAGAGCTTCCGGATGAGGAATATCCGATCATTCTCATGACAGGACGTATTCTGTATCATTACACAACAAGAGCCATGACAGGAAAGACACCTGAGCTTATGGAGATCGAAGGTAAGTCATTTATCGAAATGAACATTGTAGATGCCGATAAGCTGGGTATCAAAAACGGTGATAAAGTCAGAGTTTCTTCCAGACGAGGATCCATTGAATCTACCGCTCGTGTAGGTACAAAGACCTCACCGGGTGAGAGCTGGATGCCATTCCACTTCCCGGATGGAAATGCAAACTGGCTGACCAACGCCGCACTTGACAAATACGCAAGAATTCCTGAATATAAGGTATGCGCAATTAAGATTGAGAAAGCATAAAACAATATCGGAGACAAAGTTCCGGATCTGATATCGTAAATATTATATGGGGCTGTCGCACATGGATCTGCTGTCCTTGCGGCAGCTCCATATTCCTTTGTGGAAAGGCAAAAATAATCATTCGGCAGTACATCATTCTGTGAAAGTACGGAACGGTTACAGATAATTTTTTGTGAAAAATATAGTGTTACATAATAAGGAGTACGAGGCATGCAGAGATTTCAGTCAATCCTTCAGTTTAAAAAAGTCAGTTGTAAAAATTGTTACAAATGTGTCCGGAACTGCCCGGTCAAGGCGATACGTGTTCATGATCATCAGCCAGGATCATAGAAAGTCAGTGTATTTACTGTGAGAAGTGTATCCTTGTCTGCCCGCAGGATGCCAAGGAAGAGCAGAATATGATTCCTGCAATCTGCAATGCAATGGAGAATAAGACGCAGGTTATAGCCTCTCTTCATCCGGCATATCTGGCACGTTTTGGGGTAACCGGTATCAATGGAATAAGGGAAGCGATGAAGAAGCTGGGATTTGCAGATGCAGCGGATGCAGCAGAAGGTGCAAGCCTGATGATTTCGCAGTACAGAGCACTTTTTGCGGAACAGAAAGAGCCGGGAATAATGATCTCTTCTGCCTGCCCTGTAATCGTACAGCTTGTCAAGAAACACTATCCGCATCTTCTGGGAAATCTGGTACAGTCTGCCTCTATGATGCAGTTTCATGCCAGTTATCTGAAAAAAAAATATCCGAAGGCAGAGATTGTCTATGTAAGTCCCTGTATTTCAGCTATGTCAGAGTTGAGAGACTCAGGAAATGAAGTGGATTATGTGATCACATTGGAAGAGCTGGTGCAATGGATGAAAAAAGAAGGGATTTCCATAACTGAGAAAGAACCTGAGCAGATTGCCTACCGTTCCAGAGAAATCGCCATTGCGGATGGTTTAACAGACCTGCTTGGGGCTGTAAAGGGAATCCGCAGGCTTTCTGTAAGTGGGATGGAGCAGTGCAGGGAGGTTCTGGAAGAACTTCATCCGGAGGATTTTGAAAATTGCTTTCTTGAGATGTATGCATGCAGCGGCGGCTGTGTGGCAGGTCCTTCTTTCCAGATGAAGAAGGGACATTATCTGGCAGATGTTCTGGCAGTGAAGAATGCAGCCTTTGGAAAAGATTTTCACAGGGAGCAGGGAGACTATGAACTTCCGGGATTTGAACTGAGAAAGAATTTCGGTTACTGTTCTGCACAGGAACAGGAAGAGGTCTCAGAGGAAGAAATCAGGGATGCTCTGGCGGAAATGGGAAAATTTTCTCCAAAAGATGAATTAAACTGCGGTGCCTGCGGGTACAACACATGCAGGGAAAAGGCAATTGCCATTATCCAGAATAAGGCTGAGGTTGCCATGTGTATTCCATATATGCGGGCAAAACAGGAAAGTTACTCCAATAAAGTCTTTAATGCCATGCCCGGACTTCTGGTAACTGTGGATTATAATCTGAAGATCATTCAGATGAATGAGGCGGCGTCCAAATTGTTCAATATGCCGAAAAAGCGGCGCCTGATCGGGAAACCGGTATCGGAGATCATGGATGATTACAGTCTGGCGAGTATACTGGCTTTTGAACGGAATCTGATGCAGGATGAGATTTATCTGGAGGATCAGAAATGTTATCTAGATCGCGTAATGACGAATGATAAAGAAAATAAAATGATTCTCTGCATTATGAAGGATATTACAAAGGAGCGGAAGCATAAAGATCAGATTCATAATGCTCAGATTGAGCTGCGCGTATGGCAGATAAGCTGGTAGAAGAACAGCTGAAGATCGTGCAGCAGATCGCCGGACTTCTTGGAGAAACTGCTGCAGACACCAAAGTGGCAGTAGAAAAACTGAAAAATACCATACTTCTGGAGAGTGAAGAAGAGAATGAAAAGAAATAAGCATCATGGACTGAATGTGGAATTTGACGGCTTATGCATGGATTTTGGTCATGTGAGCCTGAATAAAAAGAAAGAATTTCTCTGTGGGGACTGCTATAAGATTGAAGAAAATGATAAAGACCATGTTCTGGTGCTTTCTGACGGACTTGGGAGCGGAGTAAAGGCGAATATCCTTTCCACGTTGACTGCGACCATGCTCAGTACTATGATCATTAATCAGGTGGAACTGGATGAGGCAGTGCGTGCAGTGGCGAAAACGCTTCCTGTGTGCAGTGTGAGAAATCTGGCATATGCCACTTTTACAGTGCTGAATTTTCAGGGGAAACAGGTAAGTCTTTATCAGTTTGATAATCCGGATGCAATTCTGATCCGGGATGGCAAGCTCTTTGATTATCCGGTGGAGACAAGTATGATCGAAGAGAAGGAAATCCATAAAAGCTGTTTTGAACTGAAAGATGAGGATATGCTGATCATTATGTCCGACGGTGTCACCAATGCGGGAATGGGAAAAACTACCAACGGCGGCTGGGGAAGAGATGATGTAATGGCTTTCTGCAGGGCAAAGTACCATAAAGGGATGAGCGCACAGGAGATGGCAGGCTATCTGGCAGAGGCCAGCCTGGATCTGAATCTGAATGAAACGGATGATGATATTACAGCCATTGTCCTGCGGATGCGGCATAAACAGGTGGTAAACCTTATGATCGGCCCGCCAAGTAAGGAGGAGCATGATGAGCGATATCTGAAGTCCTTTTTCGATTCAGAGGGATATCATGTAATCTGCGGCGGAACTACTGCACAGTGTGCTGCCAGATATCTGGACAAAGAGCTGATCTCTCTTAGTGAAACTGCCTGCGGAGACGTTCCTGCCTATTATAAGCTGGAAGGTACAGAGCTGGTGACAGAGGGATTTCTTACGATTGAGCATTTGCTGGAATATTGTGAAGAATGGATGGATGACAGGCTGTCCTTTAACAGGCTGAAACGAAAAAAGGATGCGGCAGCATTGCTTGGCGTGATGCTGTTTGAGCAGGCAACGGACATTAATTTCTACTTCGGCGGTGCTATCAATAAGAGTAACGTGGAACTGGGAATCACAGAAAAAAGGAAAGAACAGGTAGCAGAAGAACTTGTGGAGCATCTGAGAATGCAGGAAAGAATGTGAATATTGCATTCTGGGCGATCTGAGAAAGCAGGAAAAACAGCAGTACGTGGTTTTATAAAGAGATATCAGGGTTACTGTTCACTGGTAATATCCCGCGAGGTGTTTTTTGTGAGCGAAGGTCACAGAAAACCCGAGACATACCGCGCGAATTATGCGATTAGCATAAATTCTGTGCATCGCGAAGCGTGTTGCTGTGAACGGAGTGAACAGTAACACATCAGGAAGGATGAGACAGAAAATGGCGAAGATATTATGTGTATGCATCAGTAAGGAACGCAAGACCTGCTCGCAGAACATTCATGAGTGCGAAGCCGATCTGCAGGGACTTGTGGGAGATGTGCATTATGGAATGGGCGGAAGAAAGCAGGTCAGTCTTCTTCCTTATGAGAAGGTAAAAGAATATTTCGAACAGTCCGAAGAAGATTTCAGATATGGCCGTTTTGGAGAAAATCTCCTTGTGGAAGGAATTGACTGGAACAGTATTGCAGAAGGGGACAGATTTCGTTGTGGGGATGTACTTCTGGAAGCAGTCAGGATTGGTGCGGGAGGTCCTGCATCAGATACTTATAAGGGAGAAAAAGTATGTACGCCCATGGAACCCTGGTTTGTGTTCTGCCAGATTCTGGAGGCAGGGAGGCTGAGAGAAGGAGAAACCATTCTCCAACAGAGATGAAAAATATGTAATTCTTCAGCAGTGGGCTGAATATTATGATGTTATAGCAATTTCCAAAATACTGAAGACAATCTGGTTTATAAAAAATAAGGCTCTAATGGAGTATTTTAGTGATATTATTCTCTGAAATTGCTATAGAGTTCAAAAGGTAAAACTAATATATCCGTCAATTGCCCCGGTGGTTATAAAGGTATTGAAAAGACTATAAAAAATGTAATATACAAGAGGAGGAATTAGTGCGTGGAGGGAATCAGTGTAGAACAGGCAGTGGAACAGATTCTGCAGCATACGCCTGTAATAAACGAGACAGAAGAAACAGAACTAAATAAAGCAGGGGGAAGAGTCCTGGCGCAGGATATGGTGGCAGGGTTTGACAATCCTCCTTTTGACCGCTCTCCGGTAGATGGCTATGCGTGTAAGGCAGAGGACCTTGCAGGTGCCACTAAAGAGCATCCGGTGAGGCTGAAAGTCATGGAAGAGATTGATGCCGGACAGTATTCGGAAAGAGAAATCCAGCAGGGACAGGCAGTGCGCATTATGACAGGTGCTGCAATACCCAATGGCTGCAATTGCTGTATTTATCAGGAGGATACCGATTATGGCGAAGATTCGGTAGAAGTTTACAGCGAACAGAAGCGATGGAGTAATTATTGCTTCGCAGGAGAGGATTTTAAAAAGGGAACTACACTTCTGAAAAAAGGAACACATATCGGATATGTGGAGGCAGCAATTCTGGCCGGGATAGGAGTGGCGAAAGTGCCGGTTTACCGTCAGCGAGAATTGTGCTTCTGACTACAGGAGATGAGGTGGTAGAACCGGGAATTCCATTGCCGGAAGGAAAAATTTATAACAGCAATATGACAATGCTGTCTGCCAGACTGCGTGAACTGGGAATCGAATCTTTGCATATGGAAGCAGTCAAAGATGATCCGACGGTTATGTCTGAGAAATTAAAAGAAGCAGCAGAAGCGGCAGATATGATCATCACTACGGGAGGTGTATCTGTAGGCAAGAAGGATATCATGCATGAGTCCCTGAGACTGATGGGGGCAGAGCGGATTTTCTGGAGGGTAAAGATGAAACCGGGAATGCTACATTGTTTTCTGCATATAAAAAGACTTCCGATATAACTGCAACAGATCATTGCGCTTCAGAAAGAGAGATTCCGATCATCAGTCTCTCCGGAAATCCTTTTGGTGTTGCAGTCAGCATAGAACTTTTGATCCGTCCTGCACTGGAAAAGATGATGCAGGATCCATCAATCGGTCTGAAAGAAGTAAATGGCATTATGGCTGATAATTTTGAAAAAGGAATCAAGGGCCGCCGCTTTATCCGGGCATATCTGGAAAATGGAAAATTTCATCTTCCCAATGGTCTTCACTCTAACGGAGTCCTCAGTTCCATGGCCGGCTGCAATTGCCTGATCGATACAAAAACCATGGAAAATCAGGAAAGCAGAAGCCTGAACGCAGGGGATAAAGTGAGCGCGATTTGCTTTGAGAGGAGCAGCAAACAGGTGGAAAGAAAAAGAATATTTGCAATCAGCGGTGTAAAGAATTCAGGGAAAACAACTCTGATCTGCAGGCTTTTGGAGATTTTTAAAGACAAGGGCCTTAAAGTGGCAGTGCTGAAGCATGACGGGCATGATTTTGTGCCGGACGTACCGGGAACGGATACATACTGTCAGCTTCAGTCCGGAGCTACGGCACAGCAGTTTTTTCAGCAGGCAAATATATGCTGGTAAAACAGCAGCCGCAGATTTCCGAAAAAGAGCTGGCAGAATTTTTTCCGGAGGCAGATCTGATCTTACTGGAAGGATTTAAATACAGTACTTATCCGAAAATTGAAATTATCCGTAAGGGAAATTCAGCAGAAAGTGTCTGCAATCCGAAGAAACTGATGGCGATCGCCACAAATCTGGATGCAGAGGAAAGAGAAGCACTGTCTGTACTGGAAAATGTTCCATTCTTTGAACTGGACAATGCAGAGTGTATTGCAGAATTTATTCTGTCGGATTATTTCCGGTAAAAGTTTCATACGGTCTCTGCGTGCGGCGCAGATAAGGGTAAGGTGGTATTCTTTGGCCATGGCAACTGCCTCGGCAGAAGGGGATGCCTTGCTTGCCAGAACCGGAATCCCGGCGCGGATTGCCTTGATCGCCATATCTGTAGGGATACGTCCACTGGAATAAACCACGCATTTCTTCAGGTCAATATTATGGCGTAGGGCATAACCGATGGCCTTATCCAGAGCATTATGGCGTCCGATATCTTCGCACTGGAAGAGCAGTTCTCCGTCACAGGCAAGGAAACAGCTGTGAGTTGCCCAGGTCTGGCTGTGAAGCGGGGTACCATTGGCGAAACAGTCTGCAAGGTCAAAAATCCACTGTTTTTTCCATGGGACAGGTGTAACTGGCGTCATTGGCTGATCTGTGATAAAATAATCATTAAGAACACGATTTCCGGTGCAGCAGGTCGGAGTAGGAGCAACATAATCTTCATTTTCCTCATGAGACTGCCCGGATTTATTTTTACTCAGGATAACGCGGGCACGTTTGCCGAATTCACAGATGTAGATATGGTCAACGTCATCAGCAGAAGAGATGATTCCTTCAGTAAAAAGACGCCCCAGAACCAGTTCAGCCAGATGTTGTGGGATACAGACCAGTTTCATGGTCAGACGTTCATTTACATATACATCCATCATGTGTTCCACAAGAATGGGTTCTGTTTCCTCATGAGTTTCCCCGTCACGACCCAGAAACTCATAGGTAACATTCTCGAGCAGATTCAGGTCGTGGTATTGTTCGTTGATTTTCATAGGACAGTTCCTTTCGTCCGGTAAGGATTTTAATAATCTTGATACATTAAGTATAGACTGCGGAGTATGGAGTGTCAAACGATTATGAGAGAAAATATTGCCTGTGATTTTGACGGCGAATAACAGAAGAAAAGGTTACAAAGGTTGCGGTTCACCCGTATCCGGTAACAGGAAAATCAATTATTAGAAAGTAAAAGGCAGGTAGAGCCGATGATAGACAAATATGGAAGAGAAATAGATTATTTAAGGATTTCCCTGACAGACAGATGTAATCTGAGATGCATTTACTGTATGCCGGAAGAAGGCGTAAAATCCCTTTCTCATGCAGAAATCCTCACATACGATGAGATTCTCCGCATCTGCAGGTGCGCAGCAGATCTGGGAATCCGTAAGATTAAACTGACAGGCGGTGAGCCTCTTGTTCGTAAGGGCTGTGCAAGTCTTGCAAAACAGATCAAGGCGATCCCGGGAATTGAGAAAGTGACATTAACAACAAATGGAATCCTGCTCGCCGAGCAGCTGGATGCATTACTGGATGCAGGAATTGACGCCATTAATATCAGTCTGGATACTTTGGATTCGGAACTGTTCAAAAAAGTAGCGAGACGTGACGGACTGGAAAAGGTATTTGAGGGAATCGAAGCAGCACTTGCACATCCGGGACTTTCCCTGAAGATCAACAGCGTTCCGGTGATCAAGGAAAAAGAAAACTTCATCGGGATTGCAGGACTGGCGCAGAAATATCCAATCCATGTGCGTTTTATCGAGATGATGCCAATCGGATTTGGAAAACAGTTCCCATTCCAGGATGAAGAATCTATCAAAGCAGTACTGGAAGAAGCCTACGGTCCGATGCATGCAGTCAATGAACGCTACGGAAACGGCCCATGCCATTACTATGAAATCGCAGGATTTAAGGGAAAAATCGGATTTATCAGTGCAATGACCCACAAATTCTGCAGTCAGTGCAACCGAGTACGTCTTACATCCGAAGGATTCATGAAAGGATGCCTCCAGTATCAGAAAGGTACAGACCTGCGGGGGCTTATGCGCGGCGGATGCATGGATTCGGAACTGAAAGAAGCAATTTATCAGGTAGTCTGGAATAAACCGGTGAGCCATAATTTTTATCAAACGAAGACAGAACAGGATGAAATCAGAGGAATGTCACAGATTGGCGGGTGAGATATGTAAATAAGAAAGACACTTTTCTTCTAACATTTTGAAATTGCAGCATCTTGCGGCAAGGGAAGAATCTGGTTTGGCAATACACTTCTGGTATAATTTCATGGCTTTGTTTTGCAAAGTATTCTGAATATTGTCAATCAGAAATTTTTCTTTTTGGAGCAGATAAATATAATCGGTTTTTTCTTTGTCACTTTTAAAAGAACGGAAACAATCAATCTGATTATATTTAATTGCGTAAGACAATTGTCTGGAACGGGAATCATGTTATTGATATTTAATACTGCATAAAGATATCTGGTAGATTCATCCTGAAGTTTGTGGAAATCCAGACTGTTTGACATTTTCTGATGTTTGGGTTTGGCGGAAGAGATAGGAACATAGTAATGAAAATTTCCAATTGTAAGAAGAGTTCCTACATGAAGTTTTAAACGTTCCCCATATTCCACATATCCAACGTGGGAATCAAATTGTGTTAGGTAATTTATATATTTTTTATCAACAATATACCAATTCATAAAACCTCCTGAAAGTAAAAAGTGGGTGGATTACTCCACCCATTACTGTTAATCGATTGTTTTAATTGGACAACCTAACCGCTTTTAAACGAGTGTTTTGGCTGGACACTCTAACCGCTATACAGACATTTCTGTCTGTGATTTTATTATATGTAATATGAAGAAAAAAATCAATACTTTTATTGATGATTTATATAAACAAAAAGGAAAACTGATAATGAGAAAGAAAGAAATTTCTATGATTATTCTTGCTGGCGGTGCCAGCAGCCGCATGGGACGGGACAAATCAGATCTGACGATAGATGGGAAGACATTTCTTGAGATGCAGATAGAAAAGGGGGAAAAGCTTGGAATCAGTGATATTCTTCTGTCTGGCTATCATGGTGAAAATAAATATAAATATCCCATTATACCAGACCGCTTCCCGGGAAAAGGTCCGTTGGGAGGGCTGGAAGCCTGTTTTCGTAAAGCAAAGAATCCATATTGCTTAGTACTTGGTGTAGATGTTCCTCTGGTTCCGGCAGAGGAACTGGCTGCACTGATTCGCCAATCTCTGCATTCAGATGCAAAAGCAGTGATACTGAGCCACGGCGGGCATGAGGAACCTCTTATGGGAGTATACTGTACAGACCTGGCAGATGCCATGCTTGAAGAAATCACAGAGCGGAAAGGCGCAGTCTTTGCTTTTCTGCGGAAAAATGGATACGAATGCTACGAAAGCCAGGCTGCGGCCTGGTATTTTTCCAATATCAATGATTCGGAAACATATAAAGAAATAGCGGGAAATCATTTTAGATTCAATTGGAAAACTGTGATGAGAGTCGACAGAAACGTTTGATTGCTTATTACAGGAATAGCTGACAAAATGAACTGTTGATGTATTTTCAACATTAAAGAATAAGGGTGGTGATTATGGCTGAGTATAAGAATTGGTATTTGGCTGGAGAATCGGGAATGAAGGATGAGAGAAAAAATTAAAATTAATTATATTACAATGCATAGCTGTGATAACTGTAAATTTTATTACAATCTGGTATTTCGAAGAACTTTTTTTCAGGGGATTTTGGTATGTTATTTTTGCATCATTTATTTTAACTTTTATATATATCATACGGAGTTTTTGCTGTTTGAGAAAGATTCGTGTATTTTGGTTTGCGGCAATACCAGTTTTTCTATTTGGAATATATCTGGCATTTTTGTTTAATGATGGAATAAAAAAATTAAACTTTCAGGTATATAAGGAAAAAAGGACTGAAATTGTTCAGATGGTACAGAATAACCAGATAAAAATAAGGAAAGATATGGAATTAATCGAACTACCAGAAGATTATAAAAAATGTTCTTCAGGTGGAGAAGCTGTAGTCCGGAAAAATAATGGCAGTTATACAGTGGGATTCTGGTATACACAAGGCTTTTTGGACAGTGGATTTTCTTTATTTGCCTATAGTAATGATGACAGTCGGACAGATGTGATTCAGATGGTAAAAGAATATGGAGGAATAGAATATGAAATTAATCTGTCTGAGAAAGAAAAGGGCTGGTATTATGTTACGGCAAAAGTCGGTGAGTAATTGAGAAAATGAAAGCGAAATATGTCTGGCGGTTCAAATTAGAATTAAGGAGAACAGAAATATGGATATACAAATACTAGATATTGCTGAACTGTTACTATTTGTTTTCATGATTTGTACTTGTATAAGGATATACAGACAAAAGAAACAAAAAGGAAAAATATCGTTAAAAACGTTAATTATGTTTTTGATAAACCTTATATTCTATGCTATGGTAACTGGAACTAATTATCATCGAACTCACCCGGGAGAGAGTAAATTTCAGGCAGGGATTACATATAATAATGTACGTATATTTATTTATAGTATTGTCTTTTGTTTAGGCCTGGCAATCATGAAGAAAATGAAAAAGCTTGCGTCAAAGTGGATTATAACATGGGCGATATTATGTACGGTATTTCTAATTGTAATGTCGTTTTGCGAAATAGAAAATGCATATGTGAGTTTTTCAACAGCAGATCAGGCAGAAAAGTATTATGGAATTGAAAAAAATAAAATAGATGAAATATATGGTGAAGATTCCATAGAGGTATTATATCTTGAAGATAGACAAATGAATAGTAAAATAATTTATAAAGAAGAAGGAGGGTGGAAATGTACATCACATTCTGAGATAAAATGTCTTTATAATAGGGCTGATTTTAAGAAAGATAATACAATTGTTGTGCGAGAATGTACGATAACCGGAGAACTGTATATCAGTGTTATTTGTGGAAAGAAAGATAATAAAGATTTCCAGATATCAGATACACAAAATACAATTTTTACAAAAAAAGAATTTGTAAATAAAAATGGAGAACAGATAAGTTATAATGGCTATCTTGGAAAAGAAAAACCAAAAAATTATGTGATTTACTTAGATGGCGAAGAGATATCTATAGACTGGAACGAAAGTGATATTATGATTGTTTGACAGGAACAAAGTTAAAGATGAATAAAGTTGATTATGAAGAGAACGGTTGGCATTCCCCCACCGACCGTTTTTTTTGTACCCATTTTTAAGAAAAAAGAGGTGAAAAACTATGAAATACAGAATAATTACATTAATTGGTCTTGCCGGAAGTACTCTGGCAGTGTGTTTTGGAGGTTGGGATAAATTCCTGCAGACATTGCTTTTGTTTATGGCAATCGACTGGTTTACAGGGGGAATCCTTCTTCCGGCAGTATTTGGAAAAAGTCCGAAATCTGAAAATGGTGCATTGGAAAGCAGAGCAGGCTGGAAAGGGTTGTGCAGAAAAGGCATGACATTGTTATATGTTCTCATTGCTGCCCGTCTGGATGCATTGATGGGAACAGAATATCTGAGAGATAAGGACAGTTGCTGTACAACTTAAATGTGACTTATCTGGTTGAAGGAACTGTAGTCTGGCAGAATAATGGCGGTTGTACAGTGGATTTTCTTTATTTGCTTATAGCAAGAATGATAACCGGACGGATGTGATTCAGATAGTGAAAGAATATGAAATTAATCTGTCAGAAAAAGGCTGGTATTATGTTGCGGCAAAAATAAGCGAGTAATTGAATGCTTACTTATTTCAGAAAAGTCTAACGGAGCAAATTGTTGATGCATTTCCGGTATTAAAGAGAATCTTTACAGTCTTCCTAAAACAGTTAAGAATGGTTCTGAAACCTTAAACTATACGTATGACGCAAACGGAAATATCATAAGTATCAAAGATTCTGCAGGTGAGAGTACATTTCGATATGACGAATTAAATCAGCTGATCCGGGAAAATAATCATCAGTTAAACAAAACCATCACTTATGCCTATGATCTGGGTGGTAATCTGACAGTAGAAAAAGAGTACGCATTTACGACTGCGGAAACTCTTCCTGATACACCTGTGAAGACAATGACAGGAACTTATGACAGTGCATGGAAGGATAAACTCCTGAGCTGGGATGGCACAGCAATGACTTATGATGCCATTGGAAATATGCTTACCAGAGGAGGAACAACTTATACCTGGACACAGGGACGCAGGCTTTCCGGTGTAGAAAATGGAAAGAGTATTAAATATCTTTACGACAATATTGGTGCCAGAGTGAAAAAAACAGTAGACAATACAGTGACTGAATATCAGTGGGCAGGAGATCTTCTCCTTTCTGAGAAAACTGACGGAAGAATCATCTGGTACTGTTATGACTCCCAGGCCAATCTGATCTTTGTGACTATCAGGGGAATCACCTATTTTTATGTACGAAATGTACAGGGTGACATCATTGCCCTTGTTGACGCAGATGGAAAAGTGGTAGTAAAATATACTTCTGACAGTTGGGGAAAAGTGATTGCTGTTACAGGTGAGCTGGCAGATACAGTAGGTGTTCAGAATCCGTTCCGCTATAAGGGATATTATTATGATAATGAAACAGGCATGTATTATCTGAAAAGTAGATATTATGATGCGGAAATTAAAAGATTTATTTGCGCAGATGGATATTTTTCTACTGGAGTAGGAAAACATGATTGTAATATGTTTTTGTATTGTAATAATAATCCGATTATGAATGTTGATGTTAACGGATATTCATTTATATCGTTTGTAAAAAAAATCAATATCATTTGTAAAGGATATTGTCGGTGCGGTAAGTAAAGGCATTTCGATATCTGGAGGCTCTGCGGTTGCTATTGCGACATCAGATGGACCATCTCCAGTAATGGATTTTGTAGCAGCCGGAATTGTATTAGGTTTTAGTATTTATGAATATTATAAGGATAAAATTCACGATAATACACAAACAAAGATTTTAAGTTTGCCTAGAAATAAAAAAGATGTTGTTATTTATAGGTATGGAGGAACGAATCCTGGAAATTTAACGCCTTCTCAGAAAGATTCAGATACAGGCTTATCGTTCTCAACAATTCCACCTAGGATGGGAGGAAAAGCAGCTGTTATAACAATTAATACATTAAATAAGACAGGGATAGTTTATGCATATCAGGACAAATTAACACATGTTAGTGTGGTGCCAGTAGGAGTAAGTATTCAAACATGGATAAATGCAGGGAGTGGTTCAATTTGGACTCAAGCGGTAAAGAGTGTTGGAGTAAAATGGGATGGAGGAAACTAAATGGGAACAGATATTGATACTATTTTTAAAATGTTAAGTTGGAATAGTTCAGAAAAAGAACAATTGAGAGGAATAGACGAAGCGAAAAAAATAGAATATCTTTCCGTTTTATTTCAACCAATAGAAGATAAATCTGTATGGGAAAACTGTGCAAAGGTAATTAGCTCAAAATCAGATAATGAATTAAAAAAATATATGAATAATATGTTTGAATGGATAAAAGATATGAATTGGCCGGGCGCATTTGATATATATGCAAGAATTAAGCGAATGAATGTAGATTGTATAATGGAAAATTACATATATGCAATAAAAATAGCACTGAAATATCAAGATATAAATTGGCTGGACTATTTGTCTGGACTAATTGAAAATCCTGAGGTTTATAAACTTTTACCCGAAGAATATCAAAAATTAATGACAAAATATTATAATGATTTTTGGAAGGAATAACTTTAAAACAAAAGAGAGCGGTTGGCATTTCACCCCACCGCCCGTTCTTTTTGTACCCATTTTTAAGAAAAAAGAGGTGAAAAACCATGAAATGTAAATTTTGTAAGGACAGTTGCTGTATAGCTTGAATATGTCATATCTGTTCGGAGAAGCAAAAGTGAGCGTATATAATAAAAGAGCGATTGAGGTAATATTTCCTGAGATATGTCTTGCGCATTGATTGCTGCAAAAAATAAATTACTTTTCGCTAAGATGTAGAAAAGCCCATTTTTCTGTGATAAGATGATAAGGATTCGATAAACAATGACTGTTTTACGAACAGACAGAAAGCATGCATCAAACTGCATGACAGAAGAGAACGGAGTTGAAAAGGTGAAAAAAAGAAAAAATTTTTCAGAAGTCTGCGTTTTCGTATTCTGATCATCCTGATCATTCTGGGAATCGTGCCGGGGGTTATTGTAACATATACGATGCTTCATAACTATCAGAACCGGGCGGTTGCAATGCTTACAGAGACAGTGGGTGATCAGTGCGATATTTTATGTAATCTGATCATCAGGGAGAATTATCTCAATGATACAGATTCAGAGGTTGTAAACAGCAAGCTGGAACTGTTTTCCAATGTGTATAACGGACGTATCCTGCTGGCTGACAGAGATTTTAAGATAGTGAGTGATACCTTCCACACAGAGGAGGGAAAGACGCTTCTCAGTTCACTGGCTGTAGCCTGTCTGAAAGGAGAAGAGACAAGCAATTATGACGCCAGAAGTAAAGTACTGGAGCTTGCAGTTCCTGTACAGAGTCCGGATGTGCAGCAGCTTCAGGGCGTGATGCTGGTAAGTGTTTCGGCTGTTGATATTGCGGAAACACTGGCAGAGATGGAACAGAGAGGCGTGATGCTGATCGGAAGTATTGTTGTTCTTTCAGTATTTCTGGCATGGCTGCTCTCTACAATACTTGTAAAACCACTTGCAAGAGTGACGAAGGCCATTGAAGACCTGACAGATGGCATGCTGGATGAAGAGATCAGTGTTCCTGACTATACGGAGACAGAGCTGATCACAGATGCATTCAACAAGATGGTCAACCGCATGAAAATTCTTGATGAATCCAGGCAGGAGTTTGTATCCAATGTGTCCCATGAACTGAAGACACCCCTGACTTCCATGAAGGTTCTGGCAGATTCTCTGGTTGGACAGCAGGGCGTCCCGGAGGAACTGTATCAGGAGTTTATGAGTGATATTACTGCTGAGATCGACAGAGAGAATAAGATCATTACAGATCTGCTCTCGCTGGTAAAGATGGATAAGAAAGCAGCAGATGTAAACATCACCCATATGGATATCAATCAGCTTCTGGAGGATATCCTCAAGCGCTTGCGTCCCATTGCAGACAGGCGCAATATCGATCTGATCCTGGATTGCTTCCGACCTGTGGATGCAGATGTGGATGAGGTGAAGTTTACTCTTGCTGTCAGCAATCTGGTGGAGAATGGCATTAAATATAATGTGGATGATGGATGGGTGCGCGTGTCACTGGATGCAGACCATAAATATTTCTATATAACAGTGGCGGATTCCGGTATGGGAATCCCTGAGGACAGTATAGAGAGAATCTTTGAGCGTTTCTATCGTGTGGACAAGTCCCATTCCAAGGAAATCGGGGGAACCGGTCTGGGACTGGCGATCACCAAGAGTTCTGTTGCAATGCACCATGGAACGATCAAAGTATTCAGTAAAGAAGGAGAGGGAACTACATTCTCTGTGCGTATTCCTCTGTCTTATATACCGTCATAGGAGGTGCCATTGTGAAAAAGAAACTTTCAATCATTATAACAGCGTTAATACTAAGCATCCTTGCGGCCGGGTGTTCTGTGGAGATACATGAAGATCCGGGTAAACAGGATGCCAAATATTATCTGTACGATATCAGCTCTGATGAAACTCAGCTTCAGAAGAAAAGCTACTCTCCGGAGGAGACAACTGCAGACTATATGCTTAAGGATATGATGCAGCGGATGAACAGCCAGCAGACAGATTCGCAGAACCGGGTCAGTCTGCTTCCTGAAGGAGTACAGATGAATTACAGTGTAGAAGAGGACGTGCTGGTGGTCAACTTTAACAGTCAGTACAGCAGCATGAGCCGCGCCAGGGAATTACTTGTGCGGGCAGGTGTTGTGAAGACTTTCCTTCAGGTTCCGGGGATTAATTCTGTGCGTTTTACAATAGAAAATGAAGATCTGACAGATTCCAGGGGACAGGCTGTGGGAAATATGACTGCAGATACCTTTGCCGAGTTCACAGGAACTGAACCGGATGCCTATTGCAGCAATACCTTTACGCTTTATTTTACTGATAAGAGTGGTCAGAAGCTGGTAAAAGAACAGCGTACTGTGCGGTATAAACGCAGTATCCCCAAAGAGAGAATCGTTCTGGAACAGTTAATGAAGGGACCGCTGGAAAAAGGGCATTACCCCACAATTCCGGAGAATACGGAGGTTCTGAATGTGACCATAGCAGACAGGATCTGCTATGTGGCATTTGACGGAGTATTTTCTTCCTATGCGCTGGATGTATCGGAGAAAATACCGGTATATTCTGTGGTAAATTCGCTGCTGGATGCGCTGGATGCAGACAAAGTGCAGATTACGGTCGGCGGGAAGGACAGGCTGGATACCTTTGGTAAGAAGATGGAGCTGTATCATTTTTATGAAAGAAATGATAAGCTGGTAGTCAAGGAAAAAGAGTGATATTCATAAACGAAGAGGAGGCACAAAAGTGAGGAGACGCCCTGTGTGTATCCTGTGCATGCTTCTGGTTGTTTTTCTGTGTGTGACAGACTGGCTGGGATTTTCCCTGATAAGGGGGAATCCACTGCCACAGTCTGTGCAGACATGGATCAGAAAGCATCCGGAATCCACCATCTGCGGGGAGGTGGTCAAGTGTCGGGAGAATGAAGATTTTCAATCTGTATATCTTAGAAATACTTATCTTATTTACAATTCTGAAAAAGTTTCCATTGATAATATAAAGGTTTATTTAAAACAAAAAAAGAATCATAGCGGTAACAGTGATGTTGATAAACTTCTGGCAGGAAGTCTTGTTCTGGTGTCCGGAAAACTGGAAGAAGTGCAAAGCCCCACGAATCCGGGAGAGTTTGACAGTAAAGCATACTATGGCTGCCAGAGGATCTATTATGTGATGAAGAAAGGAAAGATAAAGAAGCAGTCGCAGAGTCATTCTGCATATGGGCAGTTCCTGATCGATATGCAGCAGAAATTTGCAGGTATTCTGGAGAAGACCTGTGGAATGGAGCTGGAGCGTTTGAAGCAATCGTGCTGGGAGATAAAACAAATCTGGATCCGGAGTTGAAAATGCGTTATCAGATGGCAGGAATTATACATATCCTGGCGATTTCGGGGCTCCATATCAGTCTTCTTGGAATGGGACTGTATAATCTGCTGAAAAAAATCGGTCTGGGTATCTGGCCGGCAGGCCTGCTGGCGCTGGTGATTATGCTTCAGTATGGGATGATGACCGGAGGGACTGTTTCAACTATGCGGGCAGTATGTATGTTTTTACTTTCTGTAGGTGCAAAGATCGCAGGACGGATTTATGATATGCCTACAGGAATGGCGGCTGCGGCGATCCTGATCCTTATGGAAAATCCGGCGTATCTGCTTGATGGAGGTTTTCTGCTGTCTTTTGGATCGGTGATTGGGATTGGCTGTGTCTGGCCGTTAGTGCAGGAGGGGATGGATGTATTAAACCGGAAAAAACGAAGTGAGGTTAATGAGAAGGGAAAAATCAGAGATAAACTTCTGATGTCATTTCTGGCATCCGGAGTTGTGCAGCTTACCACACTTCCCATAGTGCTGTGGTTTTACGGAGAAGTGTCGGTGATGGGGATTTTTCTGAATCTGCTGGTGCTTCCTACTGTGGGGATTGTACTGGGAAGCGGAACTGCCGGTGCATTACTTGGATTAGTCACTGTCAGAGGAGCGTTTCTGGCTGTTGTTCCGGGCAGGATTATTCTGAGAGGATATGAGTTCCTGACAGTGCTGCTGGGGCGACTCTCGTTTTGTACATGGATCGGCGGAAAGCCGGAAGTGTGGCAGATCGTTGGGTATTATCTGGTTCTGGCAGCAGCGGTGTGGATATACAGAGCGGGTGTGATGAAAAGTGAAAATGGTAAGATCTTTGCGTGGAAAATCCGGGCTGTATATGCAGGTATGGTATGCTTTGCAATTCTGCTGATCAGTTACAGACCGCATGAAAATTTCCGCATCGCCTGTCTGGATGTGGGACAGGGAGACGGAATTGTGGTGGAAATAGAAAACAGATGGAATATCCTGATCGACGGGGGCAGTACGAATAAGAATGAACTGGGAAAATATCAACTGCTCCCATATCTGAAAAGCAGAGGAATTTCCAGACTGGACGGAATTTATGTTTCCCACACAGATGAAGATCATATCAGCGGGGTGCGGGAACTTCTGGAATTTGTTGAGAAAGATCTGACTTCTCTGCGCATAGAGAATCTGATCCTGCCCAAATGGAGCGATATTCAGGAAAATAAAAATTATCGGGAGCTGACAGAGCTGGCAGAGTCAGCGGGAGTCCGGGTGCTTACTGTGAAAGCAGGAGATGAGATCAGATATGGAACTGTCAGACTGAAGGTTCTGTGGCCGGAGTCCACAGCATCAGGGAAGGAAGTAAATGAAGATGCAATGGTTCTGGAAATGATAAGCAAAGATTTCAAAGGGCTTTTTACCGGAGATATCGGGATGGTGACAGAAGAAAAACTGATACAGAATGGGTGTCTTGAAGATGTGGACTTCCTGAAAACTGCTCATCACGGTTCCAGATATTCTACAGGAGCAGAGTTTCTGGAAATCGTCAGACCGGAACTGGCTGTTGTTTCCTGTTCTGCAACAAACACATACGGGCATCCGTCGCCGGATACGCTGGAACGGCTGAAGAAGAGTGGAAGCAGAGTGCTGATCACCAGAGACTGTGGGGCGGTTACAATAGTCAATGGAAAATCTGTTTCTGCCTTTAACCGAATCAAGTAAGACCCCTGTGGAGATGTGAAAAGCAATAAGCAGTAGGATTTTCAAAGTGGTTACGTTCACAGTAACTCAAAGCAAACAATGTTGTCATAATTATATACAGGTGTCTTGACACTTGTATATCTGGGAGTATAATTGCACAGACAAACGAAAATCAGGCATGATGTGAGGAAAGAAAGATGAAAGAACATTATGATGTCATTATTGTGGGAACAGGGCAGCCGGACTGTACTGTGCACTGAACCTTCCGGAGAAAATGAAAATCCTGCTTATCACCAAGCAGGAGGCAGACCAGTCAGATTCATTCCTGGCACAGGGCGGAATCTGTATGCTGCGCGGCGAAGATGACTATGAAAATTATTTTGAAGATACCATGCGGGCAGGACATTATGAGAATAATAAACGGGCAGTAGATCTGATGATCCGCAGCTCCAATGATATTATCAGAGATCTTCTGCGTTATCATGTGGATTTTGCAAGGGATGGTCTGGGAAATCTGGCATTTACCAGAGAGGGAGCACATTCCCAGCCAAGAATTCTTTTTCATGAGGATATTACAGGAAAAGAAATCACACAGACTCTCTTAACTGCTGCAAAAATAAAAGAAAATATTGAAATTTGTGAATATATGACTATGGTAGACCTGATCTCCAAAGACAATACAGCCTGCGGAATCATTGCAATGGACCGGAATGACCAGGCATTTCCTGTTTATTCTCAGTATGTGGTTCTTGCCTGTGGCGGAATCGGCGGGCTTTTTAAAAACTCTACCAACTTTTCGCATATTGCGGGAGATGGTGTGGGAATTGCAATGAAGCACCATGTGGAAATGGAAAATCTGGACTATATCCAGATTCATCCGACAACTCTCTATTCAAAGAAACCCGGACGGCGTTTCCTGGTTTCAGAATCAGTCAGAGGAGAAGGCGCTCTTCTGTATGATAAGAACGGACAGCGTTTTACAAACGAATTACAGCCGAGAGATCTGCTGAGCCAGAAGATTTTTGCCCAGATGGAAAAGGATGGAACAGAGTTTGTATGGGAAGATATGCGCCCTCTGGGAGAGAAAACAATTCTGGAACATTTTCCTCATATTTATGAACAATGCGTGGAAGAAGGTTTTGATCCGAGAAAAGAGCCAATCCCGGTTGTTCCGGCACAGCATTATTTTATGGGTGGAATCAAGGTAAATCTGGGAAGCAAAACCTCCATGAAGGGACTTTATGCCTGTGGAGAGACAAGCTGTAATGGCGTCCATGGAAGAAACCGTCTGGCAAGTAATTCTCTTCTGGAATCTCTGGTCTTTGCAAGAAAGGCTGCAGATGATATGATATTTGGACAGACACCGGAATATGTGCGGGCAGATGCAATTGATATGAATATGTATGAAAGCAGAGAAGAACTGCTTAATGCCTGCCACGAAACCGTATTAAAAGAAATTGAAAGGATGAAAAAAGTCATGAATAGTATTACAATGAAAATGCAGGCAGACAAGCTGATCCGTATGGCGCTTCAGGAGGACATTACCAGTGAGGATGTTTCCACGAATGCAGTGATGCGAAGCGCAGTAAAAGGAACCGTAGATTTGATCGCAAAGGAAGACGGAATCATTGCCGGACTGGATGTATATGCGAGAGTATTCCAGATTCTGGATGAGAAAACAGAGATCAGTTTCAACTTTAAAGACGGTGAGGCAGTAAAGAAGGGCGATCTTCTTGGAACAGTAACAGGAGATATCCGGGTGCTTCTTTCCGGAGAGAGAGTTGCCCTGAATTATCTCCAGAGAATGAGTGGTATCGCTACTTATACAAAACAGGTTTCAAAGCTTCTGGAAGGAAGTAAGGTAACACTTCTGGACACCAGAAAGACAACTCCGAACTGTCGTGTTTTTGAAAAATATGCTGTACGTATAGGCGGCGGATGCAACCACAGATATAATCTTTCTGACGGAGTACTGCTTAAGGATAATCATATCGGAGCAGCCGGAAGCGTAGCGAAAGCAGTGGCCATGGCAAAAGAATATGCACCATTTGTCCGTAAGATCGAGATTGAAGTAGAGACTATGGAACAGGTAAAAGAAGCAGTAGAAGCAGGAGCAGATATCATTATGCTTGACAATATGACACCGGAAATGATGAAAGAAGCAGTAGAGCTTATCGCAGGCCGGGCACAGACAGAATGCTCCGGAAATATCACAAAGGAAAATATCGCCAAAATCCTGGAAACAGGTGTGGATTTTGTTTCCAGCGGTGCACTGACACATTCTGCTCCAATCCTTGACATTTCCATGAAGAATCTTCATGCAATATAATAACATGGCAGCGAAGCTGTTTTGCAGCGGATAATTTGCTATAGGATTATATCGTGGAGAAAGGATGGGAAAGTATGAATACTGCTCAGAGAAGAACTGAAATTTTAAAGCTCCTTCAGCAGGAAGAAAAACCTGTGGCTGCCAGGGCGATGGCATCACAGTTCGGAGTAAGCAGACAGGTGATCGTGCAGGATATGGCTGTGATACGTGCATCTACACCGGGAATCCTGTCAACGACCAGAGGATATGTGTTGCAGCAGGATAAAGATATTGCATGCACCAGGGAATTTAAAGTACGCCATGGGCAGGAGCATGCAGCGGAGGAACTGAATCTGATCGTGGACTGTGGCGGGCGGGTGAAAAATATCAGCATCAGCCACAGGGTTTATGGCCGTGTCACTGCAGAAATGGATATTCGTTCCAGACAGGATGTGAATGAATTTGTCCAGGCGATCAACAACAGCCATTCCAGTGTATTAAGCAGTGCTACTTCCGGGTATCACTATCATCTGATAGAAGCATCCAGCCAGGAAAGGCTGGATTTGATCGGAGAACAGCTGAAGAAAGCAGGTTTCCTTGCGCCACTTCAGCCCTGGGAAAAGGAAAAACATCATAACATATAAGTAAGAAAGGATTCAGAAGATGACAATAGCAGAAATTCAGCAGGAAATCCTGCGAATGAAAAAAGAACAGGATATCTGTATTCTTGCACACGCATATCAGGGTCAGGAGATTCTGGAAGTAGCAGACTATACAGGAGATTCCTATGGCCTGAGTGTACAGGCGTCCAAAAGAGACTGCAGCGGTGTGATCATGTGCGGCGTTCGTTTTATGGCAGAAACCTGCAAGATTTTAAGCCCGAAGAAGAGAGTATGGCTTGCTAATCCTGTAGCCGGATGTCCTATGGCAGAGCAGTTGAATCTGGAAGGTCTGCGTGAATTAAAAGCACAGTATCCGGATTATGCAGTTGTCGCCTATATTAATACAACTTCAGAACTGAAAACAGAATGTGACGTATGTGTTACGTCCTCATCAGCAGTTGAAATCTGCAAAAAGCTGGAGCAGGATAAGATTTTATTTATTCCGGATCCGAACCTGGGACACTACGTGGCAGAGAAGCTCCCGGAGAAAACTTTTGCATTTTACAAGGGCGGATGTCCGAGACATATCGTGGTCAGCGCAAAAGATGTAGAAAAAGCCCGCGCAGCACATCCGGATGCACTTTTCTTGGTACACCCGGAATGCCGTCAGGAAGTAGCAGAGCAAGCTGATTATGTAGGATCCACTACAGGAATCATGGAATTTGCAAAGAAATCTGAACATAAAGAATTTATCATCGGAACAGAAAACAGCATTGTAGAGCATCTTCAGTTTGAATGTCCTGATAAGAAATTTTACCCGGTTGCAGTACAGCTTACATGCATGAATATGAAGGTTACCACCTTAATGGACATCTACAACTGCCTGAAAGGACAGGGCGGGGAAGAAATCTTCCTTCCGGAAAATATCATGGAAGGCGCCGGAAGATGCATTCACAGAATGGTGGAGCTGGGCGGCTGAATAATAATCTGAAATTTTCTGCTGGCTATTATGTCATGGAATTGATACAATAAAAGTAACGTTACTGAGAACAGTAACAAAGTAACTGCTCTGCAGTCTGATATCTTGGTATCTGTGAATAGAACAACAGATTGCTGAACAGTTACAGACAAAACAGCCTCAGGAGTAGAAAATTGAAAAACATACAGGCAGACATTAAATCAGGAAATTTTAAACAGGTGTATCTTCTCTATGGAGAGGAAGCATATCTGAAACAACAGTATAAACAGAATCTGGTAAAGGCACTGAATCCGGATGGTGATACTATGAACTTCAATCACTATGAAGGCAAGGGGATTGATGTAAAACAGTTGATCGACCTCTGTGAAACCATGCCATTTTTCGCAGAGCGCAGAGTTGTTTTGCTGGAAGATACAGGTTTTTTCAAAAATAAGTGTGAGGAACTGGCAGATTATATGAAAGAGCTGCCGGACTATCTGTATCTGGTTTTTGCAGAAACGGAAGTAGACAAGAGAAACCGCATGTACAAAGCAGTAAAAGCCTGCGGAAGTATTGCGGAATTTATCAGACAGGATGAAAAAACTCTGATGCGCTGGGCAGCAGGGATCCTGGGGAAAGCCGGAAAAAAGATCACTCAGAGAGATATGGAACTTCTGCTGACCAAAACAGGAACTGATATGGGGAATCTCAGGATGGAGATGGAGAAGCTTATCAGTTATACAGAAGGCAGGGATGTGGTGACTGCAGAGGATATTGAAGAAATCTGCACCACCCAGACAACCAACAGAATTTTTGATATGGTGCGTGCAGTAACAGAGAAAAATCAGAAGCGTGCACTGGAACTTTATTATGATCTGCTGACATTGAAAGAGCCACCGATGAGGATCCTGTTTCTTCTTGCGAAGCAGTATCGCCAGCTGCTGTTGGCAAAACAGTTTGCGGCAGCAGGACTTGCGCAGACAGAAATAGCTTCGAAACTGGGAGTTCCCGGATTTGTTGTGAGAAACATTACAACATGTGCCAGAGCTTACACCATATCTGAACTGGAACAGGCAGTAAAAGATTTTGTGGATGCGGAAGAATCAGTAAAAACAGGACGCCTGGAAGATAAGCTGAGCGTAGAATTACTGATCATTAAGTACAGCAGTAAAGTAAAATAAGAAAAACGGTAACTGCCGGATATTCTGGCAGTTACAAAAGATAATAACAAAAAAGACAGCCACATGACGGTGATGGCTGTCCTTTTTAATCATAAGCTTATAATTAAAAATTCAATCTATAATTAGTCAATGCTGTTAACAGCTTTAGCTAAACGGGCAACTTTTCTTGCGCAGTTGTTTTTATGATAAACACCTTTGGATGTAGCTTTGCTGATTGTGGAAACAGCATCCTTTAATGCTACTTCTGCAGCTGCCTTATCTTTATTTGCTACTGCTGCTTCAACTTTCTTCATAGAAGTTTTAACTGCAGATTTGATTGCTTTGTTTCTTGCTGCTTTAGTTCTGTTTACTAAAATTCTTTTCTTAGCAGATTTAATGTTAGCCAATTCGTACACCTCCAATTTAATTCGATAAAATATTATTATACTCCTGTCATAGAAACAGACACGGGCGCTCCTATGAACATGCTTATATATATTATCTCAAATAATCTTCCTTGTCAATACATATTTCTATAAAAAAAGCTAAAAATAGATATAAAAAAGTTGTTATAAGAACGGAGTAAACAGTAACAAATATTGAATGAAGTACGGAGGAAAAGAGATGTTGGATAATTACGGAATAAGAACAGACCTGGCGCTGGAGGCAACCGAACGGTTTACAGAGGAAAACGTAGAAGTCCGGGGAGTGGAGATCCACGAAGATTATAACGAAGAGAAAGATATCCGTACCACTGTGGTAAAGATCACCACAGAAAACGGTGCCCGGACAATGGGACGGCCCCAGGGAAGCTATATTACGATAGAAGCTCCGGGGCTTTCTATACATGATGAGGATTATCACAGAGAAATTTCCCTGGAAATCGCCCGTCATTTACAGAATGTGATCAATCTGGAGCGTGAGCTGTCCATTCTGGTAGTAGGTCTGGGAAATTCAGCGATCACAGCCGATTCCCTGGGGCCTCATGTGGTAGAAAATCTTCATATAACGAGACATATGATAAGAGAGTATGGCCTGCAGAGTCTTGGAAAAGAAAAAATGCACCGTATCAGCGGAATTATCCCGGGAGTAATGGCGCAGACAGGGATGGAGACATCTGAAATCATACAGGGAATCGTGGCAGAGACAAAGCCGGACATAGTGATTGCCATTGATGCGCTGGCAGCAAGAAGCACCAGACGCCTGAACCGTACAATTCAGATCACAGACACAGGAATCAACGGGTTCCGGTGTAGGCAATCACAGAGTGGGGCTTACAGAAGAAAATCTGCAGGTAAAAGTGATTGGGATCGGAGTGCCCACCGTAGTAGATGCGGCAACTATCGTCCATGATTCCATGGCACACCTTCTGGAAGCTCTGGAAGAGGCAGAACAGAAAGAATTTCTGGAAGAAATGATATCTCCTCATCTTCACACCATGTTTGTAACTCCCAAAGATGTGGATGAGACAGTAAAATACCTGAGCTTCACAATCTCAGAAGGATTGAACATGGCGTTTGAGGAAATAGGCGGCTGACAGGAAAATTGTTCCGTCAGTGTGAACAGGGTATAAATGGGAAAACATGGACATAGGATAAGTCAAGAGGTGATCCATGTGACAAACGTTCAGAAAGCGTTCTGCATTCTGCTTAGCATGTGCTTTTTTGCCACTCTGGCAGTATTGCCGGGGACATTTTTTACAGGAGAAAATGTGTACAGGCATCTGCCCCTGTACCGCTTTCTGGAAAAAAGAGCTCATATGAGTTCCTATGAAGATATTGAAACTTATAAAAAAATAGCAGGAGAAAACGGAAAATATCTGGGAGAGCGTGCACGGTCCGAACAATTGCTGGCAGAAAAAGGTGAATCTGAAGAATTACAGATACCAGAATCTACACCGGTACCGAAAGAAACAGCAATTCCTTCGAAAACAGTAAAATCAGCGAAAATATCAGAGTCAGCGAAAATATCAGAATCAGAACAAACTTCAAAAAAATCAGACAAGACACCTAAACCGAAAAAGATAACTGCGTCACCGGAAAATCATGAAACGGACAAATCACAGAAGCCGCAAGAGTCAGCAGCGCAGAATGACCAAAATATTCAGAACAGCACAGAAACCATTGCTGCTGCAGTTCCTCATCCAATAATCGACCTGTCCCCCGAAAAACTGGCAGATTATAATTATCTTCTGGACAATTCTATATCGTAGATTCCAACACAGAAGCAGATGCCGTACAGATCAATGCCGGGGATTTTCTGAAACAGGACTTAAAAATCACCAAAGAAACCGATACCCCTCAGATTCTGATCTATCACAGCCATTCGCAGGAACCTTCGCAGATTCCAGAGAAGGGGAAGAATCCGACACGATTGTAGGAGTAGGAGATTATCTGACACAGCTTCTCACAGAAACTACGGTTATCAGGTAGTCCATCTCAAAGAGCAGTTTGACATGGCAGGCGGTGAACTGGACCGCAGCGCTGCTTATGATTATGCCCGCGATTATCTGGAACCTTATCTTCAGGAAAACCCGGATATCCAGGTGATCATAGACCTGCACCGGGACGGCGTCCCTGAAGACCGGCATCTTGTAACAGAGATCAATGGAAAACCCACAGCTCAGATCCTTTTTTACAATGGACTGAGTTATACGACATCCAAAGGTTCCCTGGACTATCTGCCAAATCCATACATACAGCAAAATCTGGCATTCTCCTTTCAGCTGGAATACCAGGCAGCCCAATACTATCCTCAATTTTATCGGGGAATTTACCTTGCAGGTTACCGCTACAATCTCCACCTCCGTCCCCGCTCCCTTCTTCTGGAAGCCGGAGCCCAGACCAACACTGTCCAGGAAGTAAAAAATGCCATGGACCATTTGCCGACATTTTAGACAAGGTACTGCAAGGATAAATTCTATAGCAATTCCATAAAATAATGCAATCAAGACAGTTCAGCAGAGTGCGAAGGACAAGGAAGATACCTGCAGGCGTGCTGACGCACGGAAAAGATAATAATTACCAGAATGTTTCTGTGCGTCCCTGTAGATAAACAGATGACAAACCCTTGCTCCATATGTTATAATACAGAATTAGCAAACCCATCAATTACAGTATATAAGAAAGAACTCAGGAGGGAATTCCTTAATGATAGACCAGAGCAAAATCAGAAATTTCTGTATTATTGCACACATAGACCACGGCAAATCCACTCTTGCCGACCGAATCATCGAAATGACCGGCACTCTGACAGAACGTGAAATGCAGTCACAGGTACTGGATAACATGGAACTTGAAAGAGAACGTGGAATCACCATTAAATCTCAGGCAGTACGAATCGTATACAAAGCCAAAGACGGCGAAGAATACATCTTCAACCTGATTGACACCCCCGGCCATGTAGACTTCAATTACGAAGTATCCCGAAGCCTTGCAGCCTGCGACGGTGCAATCCTGGTAGTAGATGCAGCTCAGGGAATCGAAGCCCAGACACTGGCAAATGTATATCTTGCCCTTGACCATGACCTGGATGTCCTTCCGGTCATCAACAAAATCGACCTGCCAAGTGCAGAACCGGATCGTGTGGTAAATGAAATCGAAGATGTCATCGGCCTTGAAGCCCATGACGCACCAAGGATTTCTGCCAAAACAGGACTTAATGTAGAAGAAGTCCTGGAACAGATCGTAACAAAGATCCCGGCACCTCATGGCGATGTAGATGCACCATTAAAAGCCCTGATCTTTGACTCCATTTATGATGCATACAAAGGCGTTATCGTATTCTGCCGTGTCATGGATGGCCGTGTGAAAAGAGGCACCCAGATCCATATGATGGCAACTGGCTTCACCACAGAAGTTGTGGAAGTCGGATACTTTGGTGCAGGTCAGTTTATTCCATGTGAGGAACTGACAGCAGGCATGGTAGGATACATCACTGCGAGTATTAAAAACCTTGGTGACACTCGTGTAGGTGATACAGTTACAGATAAGGAAAGACCATGTGCAGAAGCACTTCCGGGCTATAAGAAAGTAAACCCTATGGTATACTGCGGATTATACCCGGCAGATGGTGCCAAATACGGTGATCTGAGAGATGCTCTTGAGAAGCTTCAGCTCAATGACGCCTCTCTGTTCTATGAACCGGAGACATCTGTAGCCCTTGGCTTTGGTTTCCGATGTGGTTTTCTGGGATTGCTCCATCTTGAGATTATTCAGGAGCGTCTGGAAAGAGAATACAACCTTGATCTTGTGACCACAGCTCCCGGTGTTATTTATAAAGTATACAAAACTAACGGCGAAGTTATCAATCTGACAAACCCAAGCAATCTGCCGGATCCATCAGAGATTGAATACATGGAAGAACCAATGGTAAATGCCGAGATCATGGTAACAACTGAATTTATCGGTGCCATTATGGATCTTTGCCAGGAACGAAGAGGGCAGTATCTGGGAATGGATTATATGGAAGAAACACGTGCGCTTCTGAAATATAAGCTGCCGTTAAATGAGATTATCTATGATTTCTTTGATGCCCTCAAATCCCGCTCCAGAGGCTATGCTTCTCTGGATTACGAACTCTGCGGATATGAGCGCAGCGAGCTTGTGAAACTGGATATTCTGGTAAACAAAGAAGAAGTGGATGCTCTTTCCTTTATCGTACATGCAGATACAGCATATGAGAGAGGCCGTAAGATGTGCGAGAAATTAAAAGACGAGATTCCCCGCCAGCTTTTTGAGATTCCGATCCAGGCAGCTGTCGGAAGCAAGATTATTGCCAGAGAGACAGTCAGAGCCATGCGTAAGGATGTACTTGCCAAATGTTACGGCGGTGATATTTCCCGTAAGAAGAAACTTCTGGAGAAACAGAAGGAAGGTAAGAAACGTATGCGTCAGGTAGGCAATGTGGAGATTCCGCAGAAGCATTTATGAGTGTATTGAAACTGGATGATAAATAAAGTGTGAATGGTAACTATTCGGCAGCCTGCTGTCCACATAACTGTGAAGGTACTGAACAGTTATCTGTGAATAGTGCTCATCTCAACAGAAGGTTAAAATATTGAAGAAAATGATTAAGCGAAAAACAGTTATACTATGTATGTTATTGCTTGGAATTTCTGTCTCCGGATGTGGGAAAACCAGGGAGGTAGATGAAGCGTCCTCCAAAGTGATCCAGATCAGTGTTGCGCCGGAAGAGACAAGTCCCACTCCGGCACCGGATCAGGTAGCTTCCGCAGCAGTTACCACCAATGGTAATCTGACAATGGTAAATACGTATCTGGCAGAGCAGGATGCAGCAGGTATCTCATCTGCGGAAAGTTCAGACAGCCAAAGTGATGCCGACAGTACAGATAACAGTGTCGACTCAGCAGATAACAATGAGCAAGACAGCAGTACATCAGATACTGAGGAATAGAAAACAGGTCATAACAGGAGCAGATTACAATGGAGAGAAGGAATATCACAGATTCTCCCATGGAAATCTATATCCACATTCCATTTTGCATAAAAAAATGTGATTACTGTGATTTCCTTTCCGGTCCGTCAGGTCCAAAGGAGCAGGCTGATTATGTAGATGCTCTGCTTGAAGAAATCAATGCAGCAGAAGAAGGAAAAGGAAGGAGTGTATCCTCTGTATTTATTGGAGGGGGCACTCCTTCTGTTTTGGATGAGAGATTCATAGGAGAAATTTTAAATCATATAAGACGAAAATTTCAGATTGCGGATCATGCTGAGATCACCATAGAAGTAAACCCGGGGACTGCAGACAGAAACAAACTGCAGGCATACAGAACATATGGAATCAACCGCCTGAGCATAGGTTTACAGTCGCCGGATGACAGAGAACTGAAGATCCTTGGAAGAATCCACAATTATGAGCAGTTTCTGGAGACTTACAGAAGTGCAAGAGAGGCAGGGTTCGACAATATCAATATTGATCTGATGAGTGCGATCCCGGATCAGACTTATGAAGGATGGATCCACAATCTTCGCACTGTTGCAGGACTGGATCCGGAACATATTTCCGCATACAGCCTGATCATTGAGGAGGGCACACCTTTTGCATCGCGGACGCTGAATTTGCCGGATGAAGATGCGGAGTACAATATGTATGAGGCAACAGCACAGATTCTGAGAGAATATGGCTTTGAGCAGTATGAGATTTCCAATTACGCAAAGAAAGGCAGAGAATGCAGGCATAACGTGGGCTATTGGATCCGACAGGATTATCTGGGATTTGGCCTGGGAGCTTCCTCTCTTTATGGAAAGGAACGTTTTGCCAATACACAGGATATGAAAAAATATCTGGAAAACAGCAGAACTCCGGAAAAAATAAGAGAAAAAGAGCCGCCCCTCACCAGAGAGGATGAGATGGCGGAGTTCATGTTTCTGGGACTTCGTATGACCAGAGGAATCTCAAAAGCTGAGTTTGAGCGGCAGTTTGGAAGTGAAATAGATGCAATATACGGGGATGTTCTGAGAAAATATAAGTCAATGGAACTGCTTTTGGAAGAAAACGGAAGGATTTTTCTGAGCAGAGAGGGAATTCATGTAAGCAATTCCGTTATGGCGGATTTTTTGCCGTAAACGCCTTGACGAACAAATGTTCCTGTATTATACTGATGCCATGAGGATTGCGGGGCAGCGAAACTGCGCACAATCCATGAATATCATAACATACGAAAAAGGTGTAACTGTCAAGGTAAGAAACAGTTATTATTTATAAATGAGAAACAGGAGGCCCACAATGGCAGCAGATACAACGAAGAAGCACTTTATCAGGATCAGAGGTGCCAATGTTAATAACCTTAAGAATTTAAGTGTGGATATTCCCAGAGACAAGTTTGTGGTATTTACAGGACTGAGTGGCTCCGGTAAATCTTCACTGGCTTTTGATACCATCTATGCAGAGGGTCAGCGTCGTTATATGGAATCTCTCTCTTCCTATGCAAGACAGTTTCTGGGTCAGATGGAGAAGCCGGATGTGGAGAGCATCGAAGGTCTGCCGCCGGCCATTTCCATTGATCAGAAATCTACCAACCGCAATCCCCGTTCCACAGTAGGAACAGTGACAGAAATCTATGATTATTTCCGACTTCTGTATGCCAGAGTGGGAATCCCTCATTGTCCGAAGTGCGGAAGAGAGATTAAGAAGCAGACAGTTGACCAGATGGTAGACAGTATCATGTCTTTTCCGGAGAGAACGAAGATCCAGCTTCTGGCGCCTGTTGTGCGGGGGCGCAAGGGAACTCATGCAAAGCTTCTGGAGCAGGCAAAGAGAAGCGGATATGTACGTGTGCAGATTGACGGAAACCTGTATGAGCTTTCCGAGGAGATCAGTCTGGACAAGAATATCAAGCATAATATAGAGATTGTGGTAGACCGTCTGATCGTGAAGCCCGGGATTGAGAAAAGACTCTCAGATTCCATTGAGACAGTGCTGGATCTGGCAGAGGGTCTTCTGATGGTAGATACTATGGATGGAAATATTCACAATTTCAGCCAGAGTTTCTCCTGTCCTGACTGTGGTATCAGTGTAGATGAGATCGAACCGAGAAGCTTTTCTTTCAATAATCCTTTTGGCGCCTGTCCGGACTGTCTGGGACTTGGGTATAAAATGGAATTTGATATTGATCTGATAATCCCGGATAGATCTCTGAGTATCCTGGATGGTGCCATTGTGGTCACAGGATGGCAGTCCTGCACAAATGAGGGAAGCTTTTCCAGGGCAATCCTGGATGCTCTTGCCAGAGAATATGATTTCAGCCTGGCAACACCTTTTGAGGAGTATCCGGAGAAGATACAGGACATTCTGATCAACGGAACTAATGGACATTCTGTAAAGGTTTACTATAAAGGGCAGCGCGGAGAGGGCGTTTACGATGTGGCGTTTCCGGGCTGATCCGAAATGTGGAGCAGCGTTACAGAGAGACAGGCTCTGATGCCATGAAGCAGGAGTATGAATCTTTCATGCGCATTACTCCATGTAAAACCTGTAAAGGTCAGAGACTGAAGAAGGAATCACTGGCTGTGACTGTGGCGGATAAGAATATTTATGAGGTCACCAATCTTTCCATAGAGAAGCTGAAAGCCTTTCTGGCGGATATGCAGCTCTCCGAGCAGCAGCAGCTTATCGGCAGACAGATTCTGAAGGAAATCAGGGCAAGGGTAAGTTTCCTGTCAGATGTAGGACTGGATTATCTTTCATTGGGACGTGCGACAGGAACTCTTTCCGGCGGCGAGGCGCAGAGAATCCGTCTGGCTACCCAGATTGGTTCCGGGCTGGTAGGAGTTGCCTATATTCTGGATGAACCGAGTATCGGACTTCACCAGAGGGATAATGACAGACTTCTTGGTTCTCTGATGAAACTGCGTGATCTTGGAAACAGCCTGATCGTTGTGGAGCATGATGAAGATACCATGCGTGCCGCAGACTGTATTGTAGATATAGGTCCCGGTGCAGGGGAGCATGGCGGACAACTGGTTGCCATGGGAACTGCAGAGGATTTGATGAAGAATGAGGATTCCATCACAGGAGCTTATCTGAGCGGAAAATTAAAAATTCCGGTACCTTTGGAGAGACGGAAGCCAACCGGTTTTCTTACTGTCAAGGGGGCGGCAGAGAATAATCTCAAGAATATCGATGTGAAGATACCTCTTGGGATCATGACCTGTATCACAGGAGTTTCGGGCTCAGGTAAGAGCTCTCTGATCAATGAGATTCTTTATAAACGCCTGGCAAGAGATCTGAACCGGGCAAGAGTGATTCCGGGAAAACATAAGGATATTCTGGGAACAGACCAACTGGATAAGGTTATCAATATTGACCAGTCACCTATTGGCCGTACTCCACGTTCCAATCCTGCGACTTATACCGGGGTATTTGACCAGATCAGAGATCTTTTGCAGCAACAGCAGATGCCAAGGCAAAAGGATATAAGAAAGGACGATTCAGTTTTAATGTAAAGGGCGGAAGATGTGAGGCATGCAGCGGTGACGGTATTATCAAAATTGAGATGCATTTCCTTCCGGACGTATATGTACCATGCGAGGTCTGCAAGGGTAAGAGATATAACAGAGAAACCCTGGAAGTAAAGTATAAGGATAAGAATATTTACGATGTGCTGAATATGACGGTGGAGGAAGCACTGACTTTTTTTGAGAATGTTCCTTCTATTAAAAGAAAGATACAGACTCTTTATGATGTAGGACTTTCCTATATCCGGCTGGGACAGCGTCCACAGAGCTTTCCGGAGGAGAGGCACAGAGGATCAAGCTTGCCACAGAGCTGAGCAAGCGCAGCACAGGTAAGACTATCTACATTCTGGATGAGCCTACCACAGGTCTGCATTTTGCGGATGTGCATAAGCTGGTGGAGATTCTGAAACGATTATCGGAGGGCGGTAATACAGTAGTTGTGATCGAGCATAATCTGGATGTGATTAAGACCGCAGATTATATCATTGATATCGGACCGGAGGGTGGAGACAAAGGAGGTACCGTAGTTGCTCAGGGAACTCCTGAGGAGGTGGCACAGTCACCGGTTTCCTATACCGGAAAATATGTAAAGAAATATCTGAAATAATCTTGAAATCATATTGCAGGACTTTCTTTTTAAATGGAAGTTGTATATAATAGAAGAGATTATTTATAGCAATTCTCGTAAATAATATATTTTGATCCGGCTTATCAGGATGTGAAGCCCTGTTGGATTGTTTTGATCGCATTATTTTATGGAGTTGTTATAACTAAACCGTATAAGTCCCCGGTAGAGACTGTAAAAAGTAATGATCAGTTGAAGGGGATGAAGAGAACGTAAGAACAGAAAGGGGATTTCCATGCCGGCAAGTGATATTGGAATTGACCTGGGAACCAGGAACAGTCTGGCTTATTCTACAGGAAAGGGGCTTGTGCTAAATGAGCCTTCGATCGTAGTTTATGATAAAAATACAGAGAAGATACGTGCGATCGGTGAAGAAGCCCGTCTGATGGAAGGGCGCATTACTTCAGATATGGAGATCATCCGTCCCATCAGACAGGGCGTGATCGTTGATTATACAGTTACAGAGAAGATGTTGAAATACTTTATATCCAGAGCAATAGGAAGAAGAGCTTTCCGCAAGCCTAGGATCAGTATCTGTGTTCCCAGTGGAATTACAGAGATTGAGAAAAAGGCAGTGGAGGAAGCAACCTATCAGGCTGGTGCCAGAGATGTCTATATGGTGGAGGAACCTATAGCTGCGGCAATCGGAGCCGGTGTGGATGTGACCAAGCCCTTTGGAAATCTGGTCGTAGACATTGGAGCCGGAACTTCGGATGTTGCGGTTATCTCTCTTGCGGGGGTTGTGGTTTCCGCTTCTGTGAAAGTTGCAGGGGACACTTTTAATCAGGCTATACTGAACTATATGAGAAAGAATCATGGACTTTTTATCGGAGAAGATATGGCAGAGAAGATCAAAATTCAGATTGGTACGGCTATAGAGGAATCAAATCCGAGAACAATGGAAGTAAAGGGGAGAAATGTGATCACCGGTCTGCCGAAGACAGTGACACTTACCTCAGAAGAAATACGTGTGGCGTTAAAGGATGCTACAAGCCAGATTGTGGAGACTGTTCATGGAATTCTGGAAAAGACACCGCCGGAACTGGCTGCGGATATTGTAGACAGAGGAATCGTACTTACAGGCGGCGGTGCCCTTCTTCATGGGATGGATACACTGATCGAGCAGAGAACCGGAGTAAGTACACTGACTGTGCAGGATGCAATGAGCGTGGTCGCAGTGGGAACCGGTAAGTATGCAGAGGTAATGGCACGTTTTGACGGATAAAGCAGGAGGTACTGCACAGTGCAGTGCCTTTTTGCGTTGTCAGAGGCTCAAAGAAGCAGGAGGTGTGGAGAAAAGCACATGAGTGAAACTGTCACAGGATACATAGATCATGTTATTTTCAGAAATGAAGATAACGGATATACAGTTATGGTACTGAAAGGTACAAAAAAAGAGGAAGAGCTGACCTGCGTGGGAAGTTTCCCTGCGATCACACAGGGGGCATCTATTGAAGCAACCGGAGTATATATCCATCATCCGGTATATGGCAAACAGTTTCAGATCAGTTCTTTTACAGAGAAGATGCCGGAGGATACATATGGAATAGAACGTTATCTGGGTTCGGGCGCATCAGGGGAATCGGTGCTGCACTGGCTGCCAGGATCGTGCGGAAGTTTGGAGATGACACACTCCGTATCGTAGAAGAAGAGCCGGAGCGGCTTGCAGAGGTAAAGGGGATCAGTGAGAAAAAAGCCCGGGAGATCGCTGCGCAGGTAAGTGAGAAGGCAGAGATGCGAAAAGTAATGATCTTTCTGCAGAAATATGGGATTTCCCTGAACCTGGGCGCAAAGATTTATCAGAAATATAAGGAATCTGTCTATACGATCCTTCAGGAGAATCCTTACAGACTTGCGGAAGATATTTCCGGTGTGGGATTTAAGATTGCTGATGAGATTGCTGCCAGAGTCGGTATTCACGCAGACTCAGATTACAGAATCCGCAGCGGAATGCTGTATACTCTTCTGCAGGCTTCGGGAGAAGGACATACTTATCTTCCGAGGGAACAGTTATTTACAAGATGTGCCAGACTTCTGGGAGTGGATGAATCCTATATGGAGAAACACCTTATGGATATGGTTATTGACAGGAAGCTGGTGCTGAAAGAAAAAAGCGGAGAAACTATCGTTTATCCGGCACAGTATTATTATCTGGAACTGAACACTGCAGGATGCTTAATGAACTGAATATTGTGTGTCCTGAGGATAAAGAGCTTGTCAGGCACAGAATTGAGCTGATCGAGAAAGAGACAGGAACTGTTCTGGATGAAATGCAGAAGAAAGCAATCACTGAAGCAGCGGATCATGGACTCTTTATTCTTACAGGAGGCCCCGGTACAGGTAAAACGACAACGATCAATGCGATCATCCGCTTTTTTGAGGGAGAAGGTGCAGAGATTCGGCTGGCTGCACCTACCGGACGTGCTGCAAAGAGAATGACAGAGACTACCGGATATGAGGCGCAGACAATTCACCGTCTGCTGGAACTGAATGGAATGCCGGAGGAAGAGAGGGACGGGCATTCAGCTAAATTCGAGAGGAATGCACAGAATCCGCTGGAGGCAGATGTGATCATTATTGATGAAATGTCTATGGTGGATATTCATCTGATGCATTCTCTTCTTCTTGCAGTGGTAGCAGGAACCAGACTGATCCTTGTGGGGGATGAGAATCAGCTTCCGAGTGTAGGCCCGGGCAATGTGCTGAGGGATATTATCCGAAGCAGATGTTTCCCTGTAGTGGAACTGACTAAGATATTCAGACAGGCATCAGAGAGTGATATTGTTGTAAATGCTCATAAGATAAATAAGGGAGAACAGGTTCAGATCAATAATAAGAGCAGGGATTTCTTTTTTCTGAAGAGATATGATGCAGATATCATTATAAGAGTAGTGATCGCGCTGATCCAGGAGAAACTGCCGCGCTATGTAGATGCCAAACCCTTTGAGATACAGGTACTGACACCTATGAGAAAGGGACTTCTGGGAGTAGAGCGGCTGAATCAGATCCTGCAGAGATACCTGAATCCGCCGGAAGACGGGAAATCCGAGAGGGCGGTTGGAGACCGGCTGTTCCGCACAGGGGACAAGGTCATGCAGATCAGAAATAATTATCAGATGGAATGGGAAATCCGGGGACGATATGGGGTTGTCATTGAGAAAGGCGTGGGAGTATTTAACGGAGACACCGGAATCCTCAGGGAAATCAATGAATTTGCTGAGACAGCAGAAGTGGAATTTGAGGATGGACGTTTTGCAATGTACTCGTTCAAACAGCTGGAGGAACTGGAACTTGCATATGCTATTACAATCCACAAGTCTCAGGGATCTGAGTATCCGGCAGTCATACTTCCATTGCTTTCCGGACCACAGATGCTTTTAAACAGGAACCTTCTTTATACCGCAGTTACCAGAGCAAGAAAATGTGTGACGGTTGTGGGAAACGAGGAGACCTTTGCAGAGATGATCAGTAATGAAAAACAGCAGAAGCGATACAGTGCACTGGATGAACGGATCAGAGAACTGAGTGAGACTACAAGGGATAATAATACAGATGGTGAAGAATGATATTGCAGACTGTGATCTGATGCCTGAATAATAACAGAGAAAAAATTTATCTTGATAATATGAGAAAAACAGAAATACAGAGGATAGCAAAATAGAGAGTAAAATAGCGGAAGGAAATGGAAATGAAACGGTTTCTGAACATGGTTGCTGATATTTTTTACCCGAGATGCTGTCCGGTCTGTCAGAAAATACTGGCAGACCAGCGAAGGATGATCTGTCCGGAATGCGAGAAAGAACTTCGCCCGATTGGTCATCCCAGATGTTATAAATGTGGAAAGCCCATAGAAACAGGGGAATACTGCAGGGACTGTCAGAAACACAGGCATGTGTATGAACAGGGAAGAGGTATTTTTGTCTATGATGGCATAATGAGAAGATCTGTTACCAGATATAAGTACTATGGATGCAGAGAATACGGTGATTTTTATGCCAGAGCAATGTATCGATATGCGCAGAAAGAATTGCGGGAATGGAAGCCGGATCTGATTGTGCCGGTTCCGGTACACAGGTCGAAGGAGCGGCAGAGAGGTTTTAATCAGGCTGCATATCTGGCGGAGAAACTCGGTCATTATACCGGGATTTCCACAGATGTCAATATTGTGCAGAAAGTTTTAAAGACAAAGTCGCAGAAAAAACTGAATGCTTTGCAGAGAAGAAAAAACCTGGAAAAAGCGTTCTGCGTGACCGGAGATGTCAGGGGAAAGAATATCCTGGTGATAGATGATGTGTATACAACAGGAAGTACGATCGATGCAATGGCCGGATGCCTGAAGAGAAAAGGTGCCGGAAATGTTTATTTTCTTACGGTTTGCATAGGCAGGAGATAAGAAAAAACACTTTTCATACATAATGATATATGTTACAATTAATCTGTATGATTATATGAATGATATCAGGTTGTTGCTGAGAACAGAGTGAACAGTAATAGCGGATTATAGCAAAAGGAAAAGCATACAGTAAGGAGTAATTTATGTTAAATGAAGAGAAGATAAAAATCATGAATAAACTTGCCATGTATGAACAGGGTGAAGGAAAGAAATATCTTCCGGTCAGCAGGTACTATCGTAGTGATTATATCGGACTTGCCATGATTAAGAATTTTTTCCTTGTTACGATTGGGTATTGCCTGATTCTGGCCGGTATCGCAGCATATTTTGCTGAATATCTGATAGATAATGTTCATAAGATGAACCTTGTTTCACTGGGCGTGGAAGTTATTCTGGGGTATGTGGCAGTGCTGGTACTGTTTTCTGTCCTGACATATATCCAATATACGGTGAAATACCACAAAGCAAAGAAAAGTGTGAAAAATTATTATGAAGAACTTACACAATTAAGTAAAATCTACGGTCGCGAAGATAAAAAATCTTCAGCCAGAGGAGTTACAGGAGGATATAAAAAATGACAGCATTACTCGAATTAAAACAGCGAATAAAGAATTTATACAGCCAGTATGAGATTTATATCCTGCCTGTCTTACGTTTCGTTCTGGCAATGGTTTATTTCATATGGATCAATACCAATATGGGATATATGAAGCAGATCGATAATATATTTATTGTTCTGATCCTTGCACTGATCTGTTCCATTCTTCCTTCAGGTGTAATGATTTTTGTAGGATTTGCCCTGATGGTCGCACATGGTTATGCACTGGGGATAGAAGTTGCAGGTTTTATGCTTGTGCTGATCCTGTTTATGGCAATTCTCTTCCTGAGATTCAGTTCAGACAATAATTTAGTACTTGTATTTACACCGCTTTCCTTTGGGTTCAGTGTTCCGACGCTTCTTCCTATCGGAAGCGGACTTTTGTGCAATGCGTTTTCTGCACTTCCTGCAGGCTGCGGAGTGATTATTTACTATTTTATCCGTTTTATACGTGTACAGCATAAACTTCTGGAAAACCCGGATGTTGCCATAGCTGACAAATTAAAACTTCTGACAGATGGAATCGTGCAGAACTGGGGAATGTGGATCACAGTGATTGCCTTTATCGCAGTGATTCTGCTGGTGAATCTGATACGTACCCGCTCTTTTGACTATGCATGGAGAATTGCCATTATTGCAGGTGGAGTTGTGTATGTTCTGATGATTATTGCAGGTGGATTTTATTTTAGACTGGATATTGATGTTGTTACGCTGATCATTTATACAGTGATCTCTGTGGTGATAGGATTACTTCTTGAATTCTTTGTATTTGGTGGTGACTATACCCGTACCGAGAGACTGGAATATGAGGATGATGAATATTATTATTATGTAAAAGCAGTGCCGAAAGCCTGTGTCACAACATCTGAAAGAAGTATAAAGAAGATTAACGGAAGTTCCGCAAAGGATGAAAGACCGGCACAGGATAACGTTGTTTCTTATGCGAATCCTATTTTTCATGGTGATGAGAAAGCAGTGACGACAGATGAGCTGCAGCACCTGTAGAGAGAAAGAAAGATATTGACAGCGTGGATTTTGAGAAGAAACTGGAAGAATCATTAAAAAATCTGTAAAAAGCAGTTTTCGGTAACGATGAGACAAAATCGTTACTGTGAACGGAGTGAACAGTAACACAAAATCCACTGAAAACATTTTCAACGATAAGGTATATAAAAATGATAAGGAAAGGAGAGCCATATGCAGGAATTTTCAGGAAATTTGATAGAGACATTATCAAGACTGGCATTTCCTAAGATTGGGATTATAGATATCATACAGATTGCACTGATCGCTTTTTTTGTATATCAGTTCATGGTATGGATCAAATATACTCATGCATATACACTTCTGAAAGGAATACTGGTCGTTCTCCTCTTCATTCTGATCGCGTATATTTTCAGGATGAATACGATTCTGTGGATTTTTTCAAATCTGGCAAGTACACTGATCGTAGGTGTGATCGTTATTTTTCAGCCGGAGCTCAGAAAAGTTCTGGAACAGCTTGGACAAAAGCGGATCATGGCTTCACTGATACCTTTTGATGCAGGTAAAGAGGTGAAGGAAAGATTTACGGATAAAACCATCAGTGAGCTGGTCAAAGCATGTTTTGATATGGGAGAAGTTAAGACCGGAGCACTGATCGTAATTGAGCAGAATGAGCTGCTGACCGATTATATAAGAACAGGTATTAATCTGGATGCAATCCTTACCAGTCAGCTTCTGATCAATATATTTGAACATAACACACCACTTCATGACGGAGCTGTTATTGTAAGAGAGAACAGGATTGTGGCTGCAACATGCTATCTTCCACTGTCTGATAATATGGAACTGAGCAAACAGCTTGGAACGCGGCACAGGGCAGGTGTGGGGATCAGTGAGCAGACAGATTCTGTTACGATCATTGTATCAGAGGAAACCGGTCAGGTATCTGTAGCGCAGGGAGGAAAGCTGACCAGAGGTGTAAACAGTGCAAAACTCAGAAAAATCCTGGTCAGAGCGCAGAATAAGCAGGTTGTAGACAACAGCAAACTTCGCCATTTACTGAAAGGAAGAGTGAAGCATGAAGAAGCGAAAAATAACAGATAATATACCTCTGAAAATCATGTCTGTCGCAATAGCTGTTGTGCTATGGCTGATCGTTGTAAATATAGATAATCCGACAGGAACCAATTACTATACGCTCAATGATGTGGAACTGATCAACAAGGAATATGTGGAATCTTCAGATACCATCGGTAAGATGTGTATGCCGGAACAGAACCAGGATTCCATAAAAGTTGCGATCACTGCAACCAAGAAGATCAGAGACAAGATCAAAGTCACAGACATCTCTGCGGTAGCTGATCTTCAGCAGGCGGTAAGCCTGGATACAAATCCGGTTATGGTTCCTATTACCGTTACCTGTTCTGTACCGGGAGTATCTCCCAGTGATATCAAAGTTACTCCTCAGAATCTCAGTGTAAATCTTGATGAAAAAGAGACACAGGAGTTTGTGGTAAATGTCAGCAGAGGTGATACGAAACCGGGCAAAGATTATGAAGTAGGAAGTCTGACTGCCAGTCCGGAGAAAGTAAGGATTACAGGCCCGAAGACGCTGATCAATAAAATAGATAAGGTAAATGCTTCCATTGAACTGGATGGGAATACAGAGGATTTTACACAGGATGTAAACCTTACGATCATTGATAAGAATCAGGAGGTACTTACCGATTCTGAAATGAATTCATTGCGGATTGAGAATAATGCAAAAGTAACAGTGACTGCAAAATTATGGAAAATCCGTCAGGGAGTGCAGATATCTGCAGATTATGTAGGGACACCGGCTGAAGGATATCAGGTTGGGGCTGTGAGAACAGTGCCGGATACGATCAGTGTAGCAGGCAGTGCAGAAGGTCTTGAAAGTCTTGCGGATAATAATAATGTGATCACTATACCGGAAGACAGTATTGATATTTCCGGTGAATCCGAAGATGTGGAGAAAAAAATCAGTCTTACGAATCTTCTGCCGGACAATGTGAAACTTACCAGTGACTCCAGTGAAGATGTATGGGTAACTGTAAGTATTCTTCCGGCCGGAAGCAGAGAGTTTGAATTTCCGACTAAGAATATAGAGGTTAAGAATAAACCGAAAGATCTGCAGGTAACATTTGAGACTGCGCAGATAGAAGTGCGGATCAAATCAGATAACAAAGATCTGGATGATCTGAATAATGACAAAGACATTAAGGCATCTATAGATCTGGATGGCAAAAAAGAAGGAAGTTATGAAGTCCCGGTTGAGATAGTCTTGCCGGATGGTTATGAGACAGTGGAAGATGTGACTACGGAAGTAGTGATTTCATCAGGGACTGCTGTTGATGACAGTAAGGAAAACAAGGAATAAAAGAATTCTCCACTTACAGAAGGGGTAGTAACAATATAAGAGGAACAGTGAAATGGTCAGTAAAAAAGTGACAGTTAAAAATCCCACAGGTCTTCATCTGAGACCTGCGGGGATTTTGTGCAATGAGGCAATGAAATACCAGTCACAGATAACATTTGTCTACGATGGGGGCATGGCAAATGCAAAGAGTGTACTGAGTGTACTTGGTGCATGCGTAAAATGCGGAAATGAGATAGAACTTACCTGTGAAGGTGTTGATGAACAGGAAGCCCTGGATCATCTTGTTACTGCTATTGATAGCGGCCTTGGCGAGTAGAAAGCTGCTGTGCACAAACAGAGTGAACAGTAACCATAAAGTAACATGACTAAAAGAGGAGGAACTTATTGTGAAAAGAAGATTAGTTGCGGTTACATTGAGTCTTATTATGACAATGGCAACTGTCAGTGAAGCAGGTGCTGCTGCATTTACTTCACCTGATACAGCTCCGGCTGTTGCCACACAGACAGATGCAGAAGAAGTAAATGTTACAGAAGAAACTTCTGAAACAGGAACTTCTGAAACAGAAGCAGACGCTTTTTCAGATGGAGATGATGGGACAGCAGTACCATCACAGGAACAGACAGACGACGCATTTACAGCGGGAACGGATACGGCTGCTGCATTGCCGGACGAGACGCCGTCAACAGCAGATGCTACGGATGCCGTTGGAGCCGCTGTAGTGAAAGCTGAGGACTGGGTAAGCACAGAGAATGGCTTTAAACTGCGCAAACCTGCAAAAAATCAGGATACAGCAAATACAGATGATCAGAAAGCAGCAACAGCAGCACTACCCGATGAGGAGATGCCGTCTGAGACTGACGGATTCTCAGGAGATCAGACAGAATCATCTGAAACAGCAGTGGCTGAAACAGATACAACAGCTGTGACAGCAGAGGTTACAGCAATGGAAACACCAGCAGCAACGGATACAGTGTCTGTAACAAATGAAGAATTTTATACAGCGGCAGACGGAATTGTAAAGATCAGCACAGAGTATAAAGGGGAAACCCATACAGGATATTATCTGTTTGATGAAGAGGGAATCCTTGTAACTGGACAGGCTGAGGTAAAAGAAAAATCTTCAGCTGATGAAGAACCGACATCAGATGCAGCTCAGTCAGCAGGAGAAGATGCCGCAGGGGAAGAAACAGAAGCCCAGGCAAATCAGTCTTATTTTACAACTGCAGATGAGGCTGTTGTTTATACCGGATGTGAAGGAGAAGCGATAACTCCATATACATCTACAGTAGGCCAGCAGGAGAAGAGTGTATGGAAATGGACAGGAACATATTTCCAGTACTACGATGAGAATGGTAATCTGGAGACAATTGCACAGCTTGAAGCGAAAGCAAAAGCAGCAGGTACATATACCGGATATTTCAAGATCAATGAGGATTATTACTGCTTGATTCTGAAGGTAAGCCACAGACAGGAGAGATCACCCTCACAGTTAACGGCGAATCAAACCTGTATTATTTTGATCCTGCAAGCAGCGACATTCCCGGAAAAATGTTCCACAATGGATGGCTTCGTTCAGATACCACTAAGGGAGAGCGCTGGCTGTATTTTAAAAAGGGAAATGTTCCGGCAGACATCGGTAAATATTATAAGCGTGGCGTAGTTGCCACAGCTATCCCGGAGAAAGGAACCGGAGATTACTTGCTGGATGCCAATGGATATGTTCTGAAATCAGTGATGAAGAAGGCTCAGAATGGTGCATATTACTGTACCGACAGTAACGGCCAGATTTATAGAAATAAACTTGTAAAATACGGCAATTTCAGATATTATTTTGGCTCAAACGGAAAGCGGGCAACCTGGACAAAGAGATGGGCAAAAGCAGGCGATCATTACTATTACTTTGGAAGTACTCCGGGTCGTGTTGTTGAGAAACATGGCTGGCAGAAACTTGTCAGCACCAGTGGCAAATTCCTTGGCTGGCTGTATTTTGATTCCAAGGGAAATCATTATACGGATAAGTGGACTTCCGCAGGTTATTATTTTAAACCATCAGGAAAGCTTGCAAGCGGTTTGACAGAAATCGATGGAAAGAAATATATATTTGAATCATCTACATCCGCAGAACACAAAGGTAAAGTATATAAGAGCACAATGGTGCGCTATAAAAAGAAATGGTATATCGCATCTTCTAAGGGAAGCCTGTATAAGAGCGGATGGAGAAAATACAGCGGCAATTACTATTATCTTAAAGAATGTGTGGTTCAGACAAATCAGTTTATGAAAAAGAATGGAGTAAACGGTTATCTGGATGCAAACGGTAAATATACAAGAGGATGGGTAATTGTAAGTAATGCTAAAAACCTGGTGAGATATATCGATCGTCAGGAAACGGATTTGCAAGAAATAAGAGTATGAGAGTTAATGGAATTCTGTATTACTTTGACAGTAACGGATACCGTATCACTGATCTGACAAACAGATACAGAGGACCGTATTCTGTTCAGGTGGACAGAGTAAACGGAGTTATGACTGTTTATGCTGATTCAGCCAGAACAATTCCTGTTAAGACGATCAGGGTATCTGTAGGTTTAGCAGGAACACCAACTCCGACCGGTAACTTTACACTGAGCAGAAGCCTGAGGTGGCAGCCTCTTATGGGACCATCCTGGGGACAGTATGGAACTCATGTAGACGGTGCCGGACAGGAGGAATCTTTGTTCATTCTGTAGCCTGCGGCCAGGCAAACTCATATAATCTTCCGGCAGTAGAGTACAATAAGCTTGGATCTCCCGCATCACATGGATGTATCAGAACCTGTGTGGCAGATGCGAAGTGGGTTTATGAGAACTGTAATGGCGCACCGATCAGTATTATTGATGGTAAATATAAAGCAGATGATGCAATGAAAGGACCTCTTGGAAAGAAAGCACTGACTCCGTTAAGAGGAGCTGCTAATTTTGATCCTACAGATCCGGCTGTCTGATCCGGATATTTCTGCCAGGATAAATAAACATAATTGCTTATAGAAACGAAATATGCAAAACGCTGCACAGAGCAAGAAATGTGCAGCCGTTTTTGGGTATATATCAGGGATTATCTTGCGAAAATGTAATATAGTGTGTATAATATGTTAATAGTATTGTAATAAAATGGACGTTTATTAGAAGACAGGAGTAGAAAGATGAAAAGAGATTTTTTAAAAATCAGAAAAAGGCTTATTGTTGGTTGTCTGGCAGCTGCGATAGCTGTAGCGCAGCCTGTAAGCTCTGTTTTTGCAAATCCGCATTATGACAGACGTGATACAGTGGCTGAGGAGGAATTTATTTATTCTGCAAGAACTTCCGGTACAGAGTCATCAAGAAAAAAAGTGAACTCCAAAGCATGGAAAAAGATCAACGGTGTCTGCTATAACGGAAGTGGTGAAATCATTCCGGGTGCGATAACCAGAGGCATGGATGTCTCTGAATGGCAGGGCAATATTGACTGGAAACAGGTAAAGAGGTCTGATATAGATTTTGCGTTTGTCCGGATCTCCTATGGCCTGACTCACGAAGATTATACCTATGATGAGAATATGACAAATGCAGAACTTGCCGGAGTACCCACAGGCACCTATGTGTACAGTACAGCCTTATCGACAACTACCGCATTAAAGGAAGCACAGCTTGCCATCAGCAAAATGCAGGGTTACAAGGTTTCCTATCCGGTCGTATATGATCTGGAGTATGCAAAAGCAAGTAAGCTTTCTGCAAAAACAGTCTCAGAGATGGCACTGACCTTCTGCAATGAAGTGCGCAGGGCCGGATATTATCCAATGGTTTACTGCAATACCAACTGGTATGATAATTACATAGACTGGTCCTTATTATCAGGAGTGGATGTATGGATCGCAAGATATGGGGACACGATTCAGGCACCTGATAAGGAACGGTACAATTATACAATATGGCAGTCCACAGACGGTAACCGGGAAAGCGGACTGAACAGTACCAGCGGACTGGTAGCAGGAATCCCTGCAGGCAATGATGTTGATATGGATTTTGGCTATGTGGACTATACAAAGAAAATTACGCCGAGATGGAAATCTCTGGATTCCTATGTTCCGGCAATGAAACCCGATACAGGCAGCAACGATGGAAGCCAGGAACAGACAGGACTTCATCAGGAAAATGGAAAATACTATTATGTCAATGAAAATGGCGAACGTGTGTCAGATCAGTGGGTAACTGTAAATGGAAAGACCTATTATATCAGTTCTGATGGTTATGCTCTGATGGGAATGAAGAAAGTAGACGGGAAATGTTACTGGTTCCATACAAAATCCGGATATATGTTTAAAAACCGCCGCGTGACCAGATCTACCGGCGATATCTACTATTTTGGAAGCGACGGTGTACGCTGCGAGAATGGAATGTACAAAATCAGGGAAAAAAGTGGGGAACACACCTATTATTTCCAGAAAAACGGAAAAGCGTATAAGGGATGGCTGACGCTGAATGGTAAAAAATACTATTTTTACAAAGGTAGTTCCGCACTTTCCGGTACGCGTGCGAGAACATTACACTGACCAGTTCCAACAGGATTGTATCTGTGTTTGATGGAAATGGAGTGTGTACCAGACAATATAAAAAGCGGTAAAAAATATTGAAACATATAAAAAGATCCTGCAGCTGTGGCACTGATGGAAATTCTGCAACAGCTTCGGGATCTTTTTATGAAATTGCCGTAATTAAAGCGTATAGATCAGGATACCTGCAATGATGATCAGGTTTCCCATGATTTTTCCTTTCGTGATTTTTCCTTCAGAATGAAATGAGAGAGAAGCAGGACAAACACATAGGCGGCAGTATCAATGACAGGACCATAGCGCATATCTACTTTTGTATAACACCATGTATTGAGGAGGAGGATCAGCATATATATAGTGTATGAGAGAATCACCCGGAAATTGAGATATTCCCTGATTCGGTTTTCGTATCTGATATTTGCGCTCTGTTTCAGAAGTATCTGTGAAACAGCGGAAAAAAATGTTCCGCTCAACATGATTAAAATAAATGTTCTATTCATATCTCTGCACCGTCCATACTCCAAATAAAACCACCAGAATACCTATGATATTCTGAATGGAAAGATTTTCATGAAAGATCAGCACTGCCCATATCTGCGACCACAGAAGATAAACACTTTTATTGGCATAGGCAGTAGACAAAGAGAATTTCTTGATGACCTGCTGCCAGGTGATGGCGTAGATTCCGCAGTTGGCTACCATCAGGAACAGGAACAGGTAAAGCAGAGGACTGCTGAGACCATGTTTATTATACTGAACAGATGCAGCTTTGGAAAAAACACTTGTCAGTGAAAACAGCAGGATATTCAGATGAAGTTGTATGTAGTCTTTGAGTTTTGACATAATACCTCCGGGCGATAATGGTATTTTACGGATTTCGTCCAATAGAGCGTGTCTGAAAAATTATTCCCACAAATTGTGACGCACATCTTGCAGAAAGCCTTTTTCAGACACGCTCTAGCCTGAAAGCTGTCGGACAGTAACTATTTTACATAAAAAAGCAGGGAAGTCAAGGTTTGTGCAGCAGGAATCTTGAAAAGAAATGTTGAAAATGATATGATAAAAATGATTGCAAAAAGATGAAAAGAGAAAGGAAAAGCATATGAGCTATATTCAGTGGTTGTTCCTGTATATAATTCTGAACATACACTGGGAGAACTATATACCCGTTTGGAGAAGTATTCCGGGAAACTCTTAAAGAAGACTTTGAACTGATCCTGGTAGATGACGGATCAAAGGACAGATCTTATGAGATCATGACGGAACTCAGAGAAAAGGATCACAGGTACGGATCATACAGATGGCCCGTAACTTCGGACAGCATCCGGCACTTCTGTGTGGATTTGCACATGTAAAAGGAGAGTTTGTGGTAACAATGGATGATGACCTTCAGCATCAGCCGGAGGAACTTCCGAAGATGGTCAGAACCATGCAGGAGAGACCGGATGTGGATGTTATCATTGCAAGCTATGAAGGAAGAAAGCATGGTCCGATACGCAAACTGGGAACGAAATTTTCTGTATGGGCAACTTCAAAGATGCTGGGAAAAGATCCGGATCTTCAGATCACCAGTTACAGGCTGATCCGCAGATTCCTTGTGGATGCCATGGTAAAAACAAATACATATCTTCCACAGATTGGAAACCTTCTGATCAGGAGTTCTAACCGTATTATTAATGTTCCGATTCAGCACGCAGACAGAGCTTACGGAAAAAGCGGTTATTCCTTTAAGAGACTGCTGAAAGATCTGATTTATGATATCACGACACATACTGCATTTCCCCTTCTGCTAGTGAGAAATATCGGAATTGTCAGTTTCCTGATAAGTGTAGTTCTGTCGGTCTGTTATCTGGTAAGATATTTTACACTGGGCATATCTGTGCAGGGCTGGACTTCGTTGATGCTGGTTATGCTGGCGTTTTTTGGACTGATTTTGTTATCGATCGGAATTATGGGAATCTATTTAATGAACATTCTTAATGAGGCAAAAAAAATGCCCCATTATGTAATACGTCGGGAGGATACGGACGAATAATGAAGGAAATTGGCGGATATTTTCAGCTGGAAGAGATGCGGGAGAGGAATATTATCCTGACCTGTACAGGGTCAATCTTGGAAGAACCGCACTGCTGTGGCTTTTGAAGAGCCGCAGGTGCAGGAAAATCCTATTACCGTATTTTCTGTGTGAATCAGTGGTGCATACCTGTCAGGAAAATCAGATAGAGACAGAATTTTATCATCTGAATGAGAAACTGGAAGTTCTGTATCCGAAAGAACAGCTTCCGGAAGGGGAATATCTTTATCTGGTTAATTACTATGGTCAGCTGTCTGATTCCCAGATATCAGAGTATAAAAAGATTTACGGAAACATCATAGTGGACCATACCCATGCATTTTTTCAGAAACCATTAAAAGGGATAGATACACTGTATTCCTGCAGAAAATTCTGGGGTGTCAGCGATGGTGCATATCTGTCAACAGATGCCAGCCTGACAGAAAATAAGACTGTCGATTATTCTGCAGAGCGTATGAAACATATTCTGGGGCGTTATGAGCATAATGCCGGAACCTACTACAAAGATATGCTGGAAAATGCGGCAAAATATGACGGGATGGAGCTTCGGCAGATGTCAAAGCTTACACAGAATCTTCTGAAAGCTGTGGATTATGACAGAGCAAAGAAAAAAAGGGAAGAAAACTACCGGATTCTCGGAGAACTGCTTCCATCGGAAAGTATATTTAATCAGACTGTGCCGGAGGGACCTTTTGCATATCCGTATTTCCACGCTGATGGAATGAAGCTTCGCAGATATCTTGCCGAAAAGAAGATATTTGTGCCGACTTACTGGAAAAATATAATTGAGAACTCTGAGACAAAAAGTCTGGAATATACCTGGGCTGCCAATATTCTTCCGTTGCCCTGCGATCAGCGTTACAGCGTGGAGGATATGAAATATATGGCTTCGGTTGTCAGAGAATGTGAGGAACGGATATGAAACATAAAGTGTTGATTCTGGGAACGCTCGGAGAATTTACAGAGCTGGTAAAGAAAGCAAAAGAGAAAGGTTATGAGACTGTTGTGTGCGACGGATATGCAGATGGTATTGCCAGAACGTATGCAGATAAGGCTTATACCATTCCTGTAACAGACGTAGATGCTATTGCCCTGATGTGCAGAGAAGAAGGTGTGGACGGGATCATCACATCATTTTCAGATCTGCTCCTGGAGTGTATGGTTAAAATTGCAGATAAAGCAGGACTGCCCTGTTATCTGAAACCGGAACAGCTTTCCTGGTACAGGGATAAATCGGCATGCGGGATGTTCTGGACAAGCTTGGACTGCCGGCACCGGGATTTCGGAAAATATCTGTGGAACTGCTGAAACAGGGATCAGAAGAAGAAATACAACAGAGTATTGCAAATCTGCAGTATCCTCTGATCAGTAAACCTCTGGATAAATATGGTTCAAGAGGAATCTTTATTATTCATCATTCAGATGAAGTCAGAAAAAAAGCCCTGCAGACAGCGGAATATACGGACTGTCAGGAAATTCTGGTTGAGGAATACAATGACGGTTATGAGTTTAACATGATGACATGGGTAATGGATGGGAAAGTCAATGTGATCAGTATTGCAGATCGTGAGAAAACGGAAATGGAAGAGGGAATGCTTCCGCTCAGCACACGAAATGTTTATCCATCCCGTTTCCTGGCGGAGGTCGAAAAAAGTGCCACAGATATTCTGCAGAATTATATCCGCTATACCGGACAGACGGAAGGTGCATTATCCATGCAGTTTTTCTGGAAACCTGGCAGGGGCATTCAGGTATGTGAGATTGCAGGACGTTTCTTTGGATATGAACATGAGCTGACAGATATGGTTTATGGATTTCAGACAGAGGAACTGCTGCTGGATTATCTTTATGAAAAAGACCGGATAAAGGAGATGTTTGACCGTCATGATATTTATCATCCGGTAAAATATGGGGCTGTACTGTATTTTCAGGGACGACAGCTTCAGATTGCAGATCAGACGGCAGCCTGTGAGCTTGCAAAAGAAAAATGCGTTGTAAAACCCTGGATTTTTTATAAAGAAGGCGAACGTGTGATAGAATATGGGCCGAATCCATATCTTGCATTGTATTATATAGAAACAGAAAACCGCAGGCAGCTGGAGCTGGAGACTGAGAAATTTTTCAGTGAGATGAGTATCCGGGATCCGGAGGGAAGAGAAGTTGCCTACAGAAATAAGATACCGGAATATGAGAAGGAAAAGAAAACAGATGATTGATTTTAACAGACCTGCTTTTACAGGCAGGGAATTTGATTACATACGTGATGCGGTACAGAGAGGAATGCTCTGTGGGGATGGAGAATATACGAAAAGATGTTCTCAGTGGATGATGGATAAATTTCATGTAAATCATGTAATGCTTACCACATCCTGTACCCATGCTCTGGAGATGGCAGCCCATCTTTGCGACATTAAGCCCGGTGATGAGGTGATCATGCCGTCCTATACATTTGTTTCAACCGCAGATGCCTTTGTATTAAAGGGAGCAAAGATTGTATTTGTTGATATCAGACCGGATACAATGAATATTGATGAGAAACTGATCGAGGCGGCAGTGACTGAGAAAACAAAAGTGATCGTCCCGGTCCACTATGCAGGGGTTGCCTGTGAGATGGATACCATTATGGAGATTGCAAAAAAATACAATCTGAAGGTTGTTGAAGACGCTGCGCAGGGAGTAGATGCCTGTTATAAGGGAAAAGCTCTTGGTACCATTGGAGATTTTGGGTGTTACAGTTTCCATGAGACAAAGAACTATACTATGGGAGAGGGCGGTGCAATCCTTTTTAACAGGGATGAATATGTGGAGAAGGCAGAGATCCTGAGAGAAAAGGGAACTGACAGAAGTAAGTTTTTCCGCGGACAGGTTGACAAGTATCGCTGGATGGATTATGGTTCTTCCTATCTTCCAAGTGAACTGAATGCAGCATATCTTTATGCACAGCTGGAAGCAAGAAATCAGATCTTTGCCAAAAGAATGGAGATATACAATTATTATCATAAAAATCTGGCTCATCTTGCACAGGAAGGTAAGATCGAACAGCCTTATGTGCCGGAGGAATGCAGTCACAATGCCCATATGTATTATATCAAGGTGCGTGATATACAGGTAAGAACCCGGCTGATTGCTTACCTTCGGGAAAAAGGAATCTGCAGCGTATTTCATTACGTGCCTCTTCATTCTGCACCTGCGGGACAGAAATTTGGAAGATTTTCAGGGGAAGATGTTTATACTACAAAGGAAAGTGAACGTCTGTTGAGACTGCCGATGTTTTATAATCTGGATATGGAGGATGTGAAATATATCACAGATACCATAGCTTCTTTTGACGGATTCTGATAATCGTGTGCCGCAAGTCTGTTTCAGGAATCAACCTGTCGGCACACCGGACGAAAAACAGAGACATATTAAGAGGAAATATTATGAAAAAATGGAAACATTTATTAAAGACTGTTATGGCTGTGGGAGTCATTGCGATGACTGCTGTTCAGATCTGCGCTGCTGCGGAAGGAACTGCGCAGGCTGCTGTTTCAGAGGTTACACCCGTATCCATTTCAACTAATGAGATTTCAGGCTGGCCTGCAGGTCCTGAAATCACATCTGAGACAGGGGTACTGATGGATGCAGACAGCGGAACTCTTCTGTACAGCAAGGGCGGAGATGAAATCCGTTATCCGGCAAGTATTACCAAAATCATGACACTGCTTCTGGCGGTGGAGAACTGTTCCCTGAAAGAAGATGTTGTCTTTACGGAAACAGGAACACGTGATATCAGTTGGGATTCCGGCAATATTGGAATGCAGGTGGGAGAAGTGATGAGCATGAGAGCATGCCTTTATGCACTTGTGATCCGCTCTGCAAACGAGGTCGCAGCCCAGATTGCAGAACATGTAGGTGGCACAGAGCAGCACTTTGTAGATATGATGAATGAACGTGCGGCACAGATCGGATGCACGAATACACATTTTGTAAACGCCAGTGGTCTTCCGGATCCTGACCACTATTCTACTGCACATGACATGGCGTTGATCATGCGGGAAGGTCTGAAGAATAAAAAATTCCGCAGGATCATCGGCGCTACAGATTATACGATCAAACCTACGAACATGAACAGTGAGTCAAGGGTACTGCATACGCATCATCCGATGCTTGCCCCGGAGAGCAGTTATCATTATGATGGCTGTATTGGCGGCAAGACAGGATATACCAGTGAGGCCGGAAACACTCTTGTGACAGCAGCAGAGAAGAATGGAACTACTTATATTACAGTGACAATGAAGGCGGCAGACCTTGCAGTTGCCAGTACGGATTCCACAGCACTGTTCAACTATGGTTATCAAAATTTCACAAAAGCACAGGTAAATGGTGGAGAAGTATCAGTTCCAAACGGAGTGACTGTGGATAACCTGACTGTTCAGGAGAATTCACAGAATGGAAATACAGTAGATGATTACTATTATAATGATTATCTTTTGGGAAGCGTTGAAGTTCCGGAAGCTACACCTACACCGGAACCTGCAGTGGATGCCCTTTCTGATACATCCGGAGGAAATACGGATCAGGCGGATCAAAATGAGAAAGCAGATACTGTCGGAGAAGAAAAAACTTCTGCGGGGATGCCGGAACTGCGAAAAATACTTCTGATCATAGGAGCGGCAATGCTTCTTCTTATTATCATTCTGAGCATTGCACTTGCAAAAAAGGAAAAAAGATATTATGGCTAAGTCTGCATATCATGTGGATTTATGCGAACAGATATAACAGAAACACAGAGAAAGCTAAAGAAAAGAGGAAAATAAAATGGGAAAAATCAAAGTTACAGAATGTGGTGGAATTAAGGGATTAAAAGTGGTAGAACCTACAGTTTTCGGAGATGCCAGAGGATATTTCATGGAAACCTACAATTACAATGATTTCAAAGAAGCAGGAATTGATGTCGAATTTGTACAGGATAATCAGTCAAGCTCACATAAGGGTGTACTTCGCGGACTCCATTTCCAGATCAATTACCCACAGGATAAACTGGTACGTGTTGTAAATGGTGAGGTATTTGATGTGGCGGTAGATCTTCGTGAAGGTTCAGAAACATATGGAAAATGGTTTGGAGTCGTACTTTCTGCTGAAAACAAGAAACAGTTCTTCATTCCAAAAGGATTTGCACATGGTTTTCTTGTACTTTCCGAGCATGCGGAATTTGTTTACAAATGCTCTGATTTCTATCATCCAAATGACGAGGGTGGCCTGATCTGGAACGATCCGGATATCGGAGTTGAATGGCCGATCCCGGAAGGAATGGAATTAAGCTTTTCTGACAAAGATACCAAATGGGGAAGCTTTAAAGAGTACCGTAAATAGGAGAATGAGCGATTGAATACAATTTTTTCTTTACCGATGGATATTTATAAGAACAGACGGCTTGTTGCAAAGCTTGCAAAGAATGATTTCAAAACAAGATATGCAGGTTCTTATCTGGGAATTGTGTGGGCGTTTATCCAGCCTGTGATCACGATCCTGGTATACTGGTTTGTATTCTCTGTAGGTTTTCGTTCCGGAACAGGGGATCTGGGAGTTCCTTTTGTTCTTTATCTGGTAGCAGGTATTGTGCCATGGTTCTTTTTCCAGGATGCGCTGATGGGGGGGACAAATTCTCTGCTGGAATACAATTATCTGGTAAAAAAAGTCGTTTTTAATATCAGTGTGCTTCCGGTAGTCAAGATCATTTCTGCCATGTTTGTGCATGCATTCTTTGTGTTGTTTACGATCATCCTGTATGCAGCGTATGGGAAATTTCCTGATTTCTATTATCTGCAGATTATTTATTACAGTGTATGTGTGTTCATTCTGGTATTGGGCTTATCATATGCCACAAGTGCAATCGTTATTTTTTTCAGAGATCTGACCCAGATCATCAATATTGTGCTTCAGGTAGGAGTCTGGCTGACTCCGATCATGTGGATCGTTGAGGCTTCACCTCTGATGGGACATCCTGTGATCATGAAGATCCTGAAACTGAATCCGATGTATTATATTGTTTCCGGATACAGAGATACATTCCTGATGAAAACCTGGTTCTGGGAACATGCAGGATGGACGGTCTATTTCTGGATATTTACAATTCTGTGTTTCCTGTTCGGAAGCTGGGTATTTAAACGTCTGCGCATTCATTTTGCAGATGTACTGTAACTAGTACAGCGAATATTAATATATCAGAAACTTAATTTTCGCTGTACTGGTAAGCGTGAAATAAGTCAGAGGAAGATGAAAAACACAGGAACATAACAGAAAGGAAATTACGTGGAGAACAAGAAAGTAATTCAGGTGAAGGATCTCACCAAAATGTATAAATTATATGATAAGCCTTCGGACAGATTGAAAGAAGCGCTGGGGCTTACCAGAAAGAAACTTTATAAAGAGCATTATGCACTTCATGATGTAAATTTTGATATTTATGAAGGAGAATGCGTGGGAATTATAGGAACCAACGGTTCCGGTAAATCCACGATCTTAAAGATCATCACCGGCGTCCTGACTCCCACAGCAGGGGAAGTAAAGGTAGACGGACGAATTTCCGCACTGCTGGAACTGGGAGCTGGATTTAACATGGAATATTCAGGTCTTGAGAATGTATACCTGAATGGAACCATGATCGGTTTTTCAAAAGAAGAGATTGATGCCAGACTGAATGATATTCTGGAATTTGCGGACATTGGAGACTTTATCCACCAGCCTGTAAAGACTTATTCCAGCGGTATGTTCGTGCGTCTGGCTTTTGCTGTTGCGATCAATATTGATCCGGAGATCCTGGTGGTAGATGAGGCGTTGTCTGTGGGCGACGTGTTCTTTCAGGCAAAATGTTATCACAAGTTTGAGGAATTTAAGAAACAGGGCAAGACGATCCTGTTTGTAAGTCATGATCTTGGAAGCGTTTCCAAGTATTGTGACAGAGTTATTCTTCTGAACAAAGGCGTAAAGATGGATGAAGGTTCACCAAAGCAGATGGTTGACCTGTACAAACAGCTTCTGGTAGGACAGAATCCTGTAAAACAGAATGAATCTGACAGTACAGAGCAGATTGTGGCAGAGGACAGTGAAGGACTGGGAGATTTTCAGGTAAATCCCAATATGCTGGAATATGGAAGCCGTATTGCTGAGATCACAGATTTCAGAGTCATTGATGATAAAGGAAGATGTTCCAATACTGTTGAAAAGGGAAGCTGCTTCAAAATTCGTATGAAAGTCCGGTTTAATGAAGAGATTCAGGAGCCGATCATGGCATACACCTTTAAAAATATTCAGGGTACGGAAATCACAGGTACCAATACCATGTATGAAAATGCAAAGATAGAACACTCCGGAAAAGGGGACATATGTACTGTAACATTTACACAGAACATGAACCTTCAGGGCGGTGAGTATCTCCTGTCATTTGGATGTACAGGGTATAAAAACGGAGATTTTACGGTATTCCACAGACTTTATGATGCATGTAACATAACAGTTATTTCCAGTAAAAATACAGTTGGATTCTATGATATGGATTCAAAGGTGGAAGTACGGTGCGAAGAACAGGTCTGAGAATGTTATGATGACAAATATCAGTGCGAAAAAATAATCAGCGCGAGGACTATATATGGAAGAAAAAATCGGGAAAGTAATTCTGGATACCACGTGCTATCCGGGAAAAGATCTATACAGTGATGGTGCGATAGAGGATGAAATGCTTGCAATTTCCAGAGATTTTGCACCGGAAGAATTTAACAGAGTGATCAGTGAGAGAAAGAGCTGGCCAATTCTTTATCATTTTTCTCATATCAGGGAGAATATTCTGAGCTGGATTCCCTTTACAGGAGAAGAGAAGGTTCTGGAGATTGGTTCCGGATGTGGTGCTGTGACAGGAGCTCTCTGTGAAAGGGCGAAGGAAGTTACCTGCATCGAGCTTTCTATGAAAAGAAGTAAGATCAATGCATATAGACATCAGGATCAGGATAATCTTAAAATCCTTGTGGGAAACTTTCAGGAGATCGAGAAAAACCTTACTGAGAAATACGACTATATCACTTTGATCGGTGTATTTGAGTATGGAGAATCCTATATCCGGAGTGAGAATCCATATGTGGATTTTCTCAGGATCATATCAAAGCATCTGAAGCCGGATGGAAAGATCATTCTGGCCATTGAGAACAGACTGGGACTGAAATACTGGGCCGGATGTACAGAGGACCATTTTGGAACTTTATTCGAAGGAATCCAGGGATACCCCAAAACAAAAGGGGTTAAAACTTTTTCAAGAAAAGAATTTAATGGAATTTTGGAGGAAGCAGGAAACTTAAAAGCCGACTGGTATTATCCATATCCGGATTACAAATTTCCAATGACTATTCATTCAGACAGACATCTCCCTGCAAGCGGAGAGCTGCATATGAGGGACTACAATTTTGACAGACTCCGTCTGGATCTGTTTCAGGAATCTCAGGTGTATAATACACTTTTGAGCAATGATCTTTACCCGCAGTTTGCCAATTCCTTTCTTCTTGTGATCGGAAAAGAACAGCCACAGACAGCACCGGTTTATGTGAAGTTTTCCAATGAGAGAGATCAGAAGCTCTCCATTTATACGGAAATCAGTGAAGCAGCAGATGGGCAGCTGACTGTGAAGAAAGTACCGTCGCAGAAGAAAGCGGCAGCTCATGTACGGAATCTGGGAACTATCTGCGAAGAACTGACCGGAATGTATAAAGAAGAGGAAATTGAAGTAAACCGCTGCCGGATCAAAGGTGACTGTGCGCAGCTGGAATATCTGACAGGTATCACCCTGGAAGATAAGCTGGATCATCTTCTGGAAGAAGGCAGAACAGAGGAACTGGAGAAATTATTCTTCTCTTATATACAGAAAGTAAAGAATATTCACGAGAAGAAACCCTTTGAGAAAACACCGGAATTTGTAAGGGTATTTGGAAATGTAAACCTGCGTTCTGATCTGAAATGTACAGAAATATCCAATATTGATTTTGTTCCTGCAAATATTATCCTCTCTGAGAATAAAGTATCTGTGATCGACTATGAGTGGACCTTTGCATTTCCTGTACCTTCACAGTTCCTGGTTTACAGGATGATCTTTTACTATCTGGAACTGAATGACAAACGGGGAGTACTTAAAGAGCGGGATTTCTATGAGAAAGCAGGAATCCTGCCTGAAGATATAGAAGTTTATGTGGAGATGGAACATAATTTTCAGCAGTATATTCTGGGTGAGCATACAGCAATGAGAAATATGTATGTCCAGATCTCTCCGGGCCGGGTGGAAGTAGAAGATTATTACAGAGAAAAGAAACAGGAATCTCTGGAAATGCTTCAGATTTTCTGGGATAACGGAAAGAGCTTTAATGAGGCTGATTCTGTGAGATATCTGTTCAGAAACGGGAAAATTCAGACGGAGTTTGAACTTCCGGAGAATACCACAATGCTTCGCCTTGATCCGGGCGAAATGTCCAAGGGACTTAAGATTGTAAAGCTGACATGGAAGATGAAAGTCAGGTAAAGTTTTGCACAGATGGCTGTGAAGTGTCCTCCGGAGAATTCTATTTCGGCGGTGACGATCCGCAGATCATAGTAGATTCTGTTCCTGAGAACAGAAAGTGCATAAAGATTGAGATGGAGATCCTGGACCGGAAAACCACAGAAAAGAAATTCTGGAAAGTATACGCAGAGCAGAAAAGGGCAATGGAGCAGATGAGTCAGGAGCTTGCGCAGAAGAAAGCTCTGGTCGATCAGGTGGAAGGCAGTAAGGCATGGAAAGTGTATCGTGCCATCAAAAGGGTTTAGTTATGGGAAATATACTTTGGAGTGTAGATAAAAAAATATACAGTGACAAAGAAGATCATACTCTGGCCATTACCGGATGGGCGATAACCAGAGATCAGTCAGAATGTGATTTCATTCTTTATGGCTCGGGAAAGGAACTCTCCGTTCCTGAACCTTCGCGTTGTGAAAGAGCGGATGTTGCCAAAGATTTAAAAGAAACAAAAGATATAAAAGAAGTGGGAAATGTCGGATTCACAGTAAAGATACCGGAAATTATAAAACTTGCAGAAGAACATGAGAAACTGCAGCTTGCGCTGAGAGCAGGAGATGAAAAAGAAATCATCTGGGAAGCCACAGCTGCAGAAGTGAAGGACTTTTGTGAGGAAAGTCTTATTGAATATCATATTGATGAGGAACAGATCACACAGGAGAGTACCCTGACAGTCAGAGGCTGGGTTGTAAACCAGCTGGAGCCGGATGAGATATTTGTACAGGGTACAGATGGGAAGGTTCTGGAATGTACGATCACCAGACAAAGACGTCCGGACGTGGAAGAGGCAAAGGGGATTTCCGAAGAAGAGAAAAGAAATCTGGGATTCAGTATTACTGTCAATCTGGAGAATACAAACGATCAGAATATCTGCATCTGTTTCAGGGGAAAAGATGTACAGAAAATTTATACTGTAAATGTAAAAAAAATAAAACGGGAAAATACCGGACTGTATCAGCAGATGAAACTGCTGTCTCTGAAGAACAGGCAGAAGAATCAGGAATATATAAAGAAAAACGGCATTGGAAGATTTATCCGTTATGTGAGAAATTCCCAGCTTAAGGACGGAGATCAGGATTATGAAGACTGGCTGAAAGATCATGTCGCATTCCGAAAGGAATTAAAAAGACAGAGAAATGCTGTTTTTTCTTATTCACCGCTGATCAGTATTGTGATGGTGGTGACGGATACAGATGAACAAAGGTTAAAAAGTGTGATCGATGCTTATACAGAACAGACCTATGGTAACTGGCAGCTGTGTCTGGCAGATGCATGTGAGGGAGAGGAAACAGGAGAGTTTCTGCGGAAAAAATATAAAAAAGAGATTCGCCTTTCCTATAAGAAGGTTACGGAAAATAATGGAATTTCGGGAAATCTTAATGCATCTTTGAAACTTGCAATGGGAGAGTATGTTCTGTTTGCCGGTCAGGAGATCATACCTGAACCTGATGCACTTTTTCAGATGGTCAAAGCGATCACAGAGAAAAAAGCGGATATGATCTATACAGATGAAGATGAGATCAGCGCAGACGGAAAACATTATTCTGAGCCGGAATTCAAGCCGGATTTCAATCTGTTCAGATTAAGGGAAAATAATTATATCGGACAGTTCTGGGCAATCCGGAAGGAAATTCTGGAACAGGCCGGAAAGTTTGAACCGGAATATGATGGTGCACAGGATTATGATATGCTCTTAAGATGCAGTGAGCAGGCAGAGAATATTGTGCATATTCCAAAGATCCTCTGCCATTCCATGAAAGCAGAGAACCTGATCACAGAAGAACAGGAGAAGAAAAACTGGGAAGCAGGCAGAAAGGCACTGGAGGAGCATTACTGCAGGGCGGAGGTTTCTGCAACAGCGGAACTTGCAGACAAGAAGGGATGGTACAGAAGCCATCTGACTATTTCCGGCGAACCGATGATTTCTGTGATCATTCCAAGTAAAGATCACATTAATGATCTGGAACTGTGTATTTCATCCATAGAAGAGAAGACAACATGGAAGAATTACGAGATCATTATTGTTGAGAACAACAGTGTGGAAAAAGAAACCTTTGTATACTATGAGACACTGAAAAACAGATACCCAAATGTAAGGATCCTTACATGGAAAAAAGAATTCAATTATTCTGCGATCAATAATTTTGCAGTAAGAGAGGCACGGGGAGAGTATCTGCTGTTTCTTAACAATGATGTGGAGATTATTACAGAGAGCTGGCTTGAAGAAATGCTTCAGCTTTGTCAGCAAAAAGACGTGGGAATGGTCGGTGCGAAACTGTATTATCCGGATGATACCATTCAGCATGCAGGAGTGGTAGTTGGTCTTGGTGGAGTTGCTGCCCATGTATTATGTAAACTTCCCCGGGATGCGGAAGGATATATGGGACGTCTGCGCTGTGTGCAGGAGATAAGTGCAGTCACTGCCGCCTGCATGATGGTAAAGACTTCTGTTTTTAAAGCAGTTGGAGGATTTGACGAGGAGCTGAAGGTTGCATTTAATGATATTGACCTCTGTATGAAAGTGAGAAAATATGGAGTGAAAATTGTATTCACACCGTATGCAGAACTGTATCATTATGAATCCAAATCCAGAGGAATGGAAGATACACCGGAGAAACAGCTGCGTTTTTCCAGAGAAGTAAACTGTTTCCGGAGAAAATGGGAAAGAGAGCTCCTGAAAGGAGATCCCTATTATAATCCCAATCTGACATTAAACAACACAGACTGTTCTCTGAGAAAACAGGAGAAGAACGGAGATTAACATGCCTAAGGAAATATTTGAAGTAGTAAGAGAAAGATTTCATTTATCAGACAGGACACAGTATATTGTGCAGGGACACTGGCCGAAAGATGCGGTGATGGAGGCATATCTGGATCAGCACAAACTGAAGGTGTCTGTGAAAGAAAATGAAAATGTAAGTGCACTGGAACGTTTTAAAGATCCGGAGAAAATGCAGGGAATACAGATTACGGCAACTGTTCAGATACCGGAAAATCTGGAGGGGTATCATAGGCTTGTGATCTATGAGAAGTTTCCGGATAAAAAACATGTCTGGTTTTCCATCACTGCCGGTGAACTGGATAGAAAAAGAGATAAACCGCAGGTATATTTTGAAGAAGAGAGTGCAGAACAGGGAACTGTACGGATCAGAGGGTGGGCCATTGCACCCAAGCCTGTGACTGTCCGTATCTTTGATGCGGATAAAAAGCCGATTGCCGCTGAAATCCAGAGAACAGACAGGTGGATGTCAACCAGCTGTTTGAAGAAGCACAGGATCCGGGAAAGACAGGATTCTTTTCTGAGATCACCAACGTTTCGGGAAAATGCCTGTATGTAGTGTTTTATGCAGGCGAGAAGAAAACTGTACATGTGGTTCCTCTGAGAAAAGCTGATATTCTGGCAAAGAAATTAGACAAATATGTAGAAAAAGGAATCCGCTACTGGAAATCTCAGGGTGCGGCGGCTCTTGCTGAGAAGGTAGTGACAAAGGTTAAAAATGTACGTCAGGGACCGCCATCCTATCAGAAATGGATCAGACATCATCTGCCGGACAGGAACGAACTGGAGAAACAGAAGAAAACATCCTTTGGATACAGCCCCAAGATTTCTTTTGTAGTACCGCTGTATAAGACACCGGAGAAATATCTCAGAAGACTGACAGAATCATTTCAGGAACAGACTTATTCAAACTGGGAACTTTGTTTCTCTGACGGAAGCGGCGCACAGTCACCACTGACGGAATTGTTAAAAGAACTGACAGCGAAGGATAACAGAATTAAATACGTTTCTCATGAGGAGCCACTTCAGATTTCAGAGAATACCAACAGTGCCATTGAAATTGCAACAGGTGATTTCATTGCCTTTGCAGACCATGATGATGAGCTGACGCCGAATGCATTATTTGAATGTGTGAGAGCAATAAATGAGAAACCGCAGACACTGGTGATCTACACAGATGAAGATAAGATGTCTATGGATGGACATAAATTCTTTCAGCCGCATTTTAAACCGGACTATAATCCGGATCTGCTGTGTACGGTCAATTATATCTGCCATCTGTTTGTGGTATCACGAAAAGTAATTGAAAAAGTTGGCGGGCTGCGAAGTGAGTTTGACGGTGCACAGGATTATGATTTTGTGTTACGCTGTGTGGAAGCAGTAAAGGATGAAGAAATCTGTCATATTCCAAAAATCCTGTATCACTGGCGTTGCCATGAGGACTCCACAGCAGAGAATCCCGAGAGCAAGCTTTATGCCTTTGAAGCCGGAAGACGTGCAGTACAGGCTCACTATGAGAGAACAGGAATCCACGCAGAGGTTTTTAAGGGTGAATATCTGGGGCTGTACAGAACGAAGTTTATCAGAGATCATGATCCGCTGATTTCTATTATTATTCCGAATAAAGATCATATTGATGATCTGAAGAGATGTATGGAATCCATTGAACAGAAATCTACGTACAAAAATTATGAGTACATTATTGTAGAGAATAACAGTACAGATTCTGCTACTTTTGAATATTACAAAAAACTGGAGGCAGAGAATCCGAAGGTTCGCATGGTATACTGGGACGGAGTCTTTAACTATTCTGCCATTAATAACTATGGTGCATCTTTTGCAAAGGGTGAGTATCTGCTTCTGCTTAACAATGATACAGAGATCATTAATCCGGACTGTCTGGAAGAACTCCTGGGTTATTGCATGCGTAAAGATGTAGGCGCAGTGGGTGCAAGACTTTATTATGAGGACGATACGATCCAGCATGCAGGTGTTGTGATCGGTTTTGGCGGAATTGCAGGACACTGTTTTGTCCAGCAGAAGAGAGGTACTACCGGATATTGTCACAGAATTATCTGTGCACAGGATTACAGTGCGGTTACAGCTGCCTGCATGATGGTGAAGAAATCTGCATTTGATGCAGTGGGAGGACTTTCAGAGGAACTGGCTGTTGCATTTAATGATATTGATTTCTGCATGAAGCTGAGAAAGGCGGGATATCTGATCGTGTATAATCCATATGCGGAATTATACCATTATGAATCCAAATCCAGAGGTCTTGAGGATACTCCGGAAAAAGTGGCACGATTTAACAAAGAAATTGCCACCTTTGAGAAAAAATGGCCGGAGATCCTGAAGAACGGAGATCCTTATTATAACCCCAATCTCACTCTGAAGAGCCAGGACTTTTCTCTGAAAAGAATCTGAAGATGAAATTGCTATAAAATGAATGTGAAAGAAGATATGTTAAAGAAAAAGAAAGAGCTCAATGAAAAAACAGAAATTTTCATTTTTGTATTTCTGGCGTTTATCCTGCTGACAACCTGGGCGATGACACAGCCTTTTAATTCAGGGCCGGATGAACAGATGAGATATTATGTTGCAGATTACATTTATAAACACCATGGAGCTCTTCCGGGGGAGATGATCCGGCTGTCAGGAATAAAGTGTGGGGAATTTCCTATGCATATTATCCGGTTGTATCTTATATGGTGTCTGCATTATTTATGAGAATATCCCGGCTTTTTGCAGATCCGGGATACTCCATGTTCAAAATTGCACGTATGGCAGATGTACTGTTTGTCACAGGTGCAGTGTATTTTGTTGTAAAAGCTTCGGGCAAACTGTTTCCGAAAGAAAAATATTCCAGAGAAGTTAGATGGCTGTTTGCAGCACTGGCAGGATTTATGCCGCAGGCAATCTTTATGGGAACTTATGTGAATACAGACTCACTGGCACTGCTGGCAGCAGCATGATCCTGTATGCATGGGCCTCTTATCTGAGAGAAGACTGGACATGGAAAAACTGTATACTCCTTGCAGTGGGAATGGCTGTATGTGCATTGTCTTATTATAATGCGTATGGCTGGATACTCTGCAGTTTTTTCTTCTTCTGTTTTACGGTATTACTCTGCAGAGAAGAAGCTTTTTCACAGAGAGTTCGTTTCCTTTTCAGCAGAGGAGCAGTGATCGCAGCAGTTACTTTAGTTCTCTGTGGCTGGTGGTTCATCCGTAATGCAGTTTTGTATAACGGAGATTTCCTGGGAAGGAAATCCTGTGCGGAATGTGCGGAAAAATATGCTCAGAAGGATTACAGACCGTCACTGTATCCGACTCCTGCAAAGCTGGGATGGAACTGGAAAGATATTATCCTTTATCAGGATCCGGGCTGGTATCATAACTGGATTCTGACAGTGTGTGTAAGTTTCATCGGTACTTTTGGACAGATGGAAATTTATATGCCATATACGGTCAGCAAACTGTATATGCTGTTCTTTGCTGTTGGGATCATCAGTGTATTTTTTGTAAAAGAGACATTTGATCTGAAGAAAAAAATGTATGTTGCACAGCGGAAGGCAGTTGGAAATGACAGATGGAAGATTAAAACAAAGGTGATATCCCGAGAGTGGAATAAAGAAGGTATTTTCCATTTGATGATGGTATTTCTGATTATGATTCCGGTATTTCTGTTTCTGTATTATGTTTATTACAGTGATAATCAGCCACAGGGAAGATATCTTATGCCTGCATTATATCCTCTGATGTACTTTGTTACGCTGGGCTGGAATAATATTCTGACAAAAACAGTGAAAAATGAAAAGGTGCGGAGTCTGATATACAGAGTACTGACTGTACTGCTGGTGATTTCGCCATTTGCCTGCTGGGCATTTTTAATCTTGCCTTAAAAGAAATAAAGGGACTGCCGCATGAAAAGCTCTTGCGGAAGTCCCTTAAATTTATCTGTTTTATCTATCAAAGAAATGGTTACTGTCTGGTATTCAGAAGTAGCTTCAGGATTTGATCACTTTGATCATCAGGAACAGGAAAAACAGCAGGAATGCTGCCCCGATCGCCCCGATGATATAATAAGGAGCAGTTGTATGGGAAGCAGAATATGCCTGTGCTGCCTCCATATTCTTCTGACCGGTTACTGCGGCATCATTTGTCTGCTGCTCTGCGTCTTCCAGAATCGCAGTTCCTACAGGAGTTCCTCCAAAGTAATACTGGCGTGTAATCTGTCCGTCAGAAGAAGTATCTTCTGTGGTCAGATTATCTTCTGTGGCACCGTTTGGTGCAATGACTGTACCACCGGAAAGACGGTTAAAATCATCGTCTGCGATGGTAAGGGGTGCAAAATTGTCAAAACCATAATTGAGAAGCGCGACCGCTTCATCATCGGTAACACCGGATGCGCCATTTAATACAATGCATATCAGCTTCATGTTATTTTTGGAAGCTTCACATACCAGGGTACTTCCGGAAGCTTCTGTGTACCCTTCCTTACCGCCGATACAGGGTTTATAATAACCGTCGCTGGTGCTGTTGATCATGGTAAAATTGTTTGTAAGTACACGTTCACCGCCGGAAACATTTGTTGCCGGAAGTGTATAGGAAGTAGTTGCTGCAATGGTGCGGAAAGTGTCATTTGCCATAGCTGCTTCCATGATCAGAGCCATATCATGGGCGGTGATATGCTGGTTCTCATCAGGAAGACCGGTAGGATTGGTAAAGACAGTATTGGTGCAGCCAAGTTCCTGTGCCCGAGTATTCATTATCTGTACAAAAGCATCCACAGAACCTCCCACATGTTCAGCTACCTGCAGTGCGATATCATTGGCAGAGGCAACCATGATGGCATATAAACATTGTTCCATGGTGAAAACCTCATCTAACTGTGAGGAAATATTGGCTCCTCCGTCAGTAACACCGGAAACACCGGTTGCAGTCATGGTTACCTGTTCATCCAGACTGCTGTTCTCAAGAGCAACCAGGCAGGTCATGATCTTGACTGCACTTGCAGGGTAAAGAGGCTGATCTGCATTTTTGGAATACAGGACTGTGTTAGTGGAAGTTTCCATCACAATTGCTGCGGCAGACGAAATATCGGAAGCTGGGGCCATCCGTTGATACCGTTGGTGACTACGACAGACGGATCTGCTGTCTGTGCGGCGGCATTTGTATTCTGAGCTGTTTCTTCAGCAGCAGATACCGGAAACTGTGAAAACATGGTGACAGCACCAAGTCCCAGAGCCAGCAGGCTGCAGTGATTCTTTTTTTCTTTATCATCATGGTATATAATACTCCTGTGCATAAATATATTGAAAAGTAACTGTTCATTGTAAGTGAACAGTAACATAAAAACAATAACAGTATAACACATTTCTCTCCTTTCTTGCAAAAAATATCATACAATGTTAAAATAAAAAATCATAGTAAAAATCGAGGTTATCATATGAGTAAAAGACCATCTGCAGGAGGAAAAATCCAGTGGACGAAAATGTTCAGGAAGCTTTCCCCCTATACGATCCGGAAAGGGTTCCGCTACATGAAGCATTATGGACCAAAGGAATTCTGGATCAGGCTGCATGAACGTTTTGAACCGGAAGAAGTACCATATGGTCCATGGTACCGGGCTTACATTCCGACGGAGGAAACACTGGAAACACAGAGGAAACAGAAATTTGATTATTCACCGCTGATCAGCATTGCAGTTCCGGCTTATCAGACACCTGTAGAATTTTTGAGACAGATGATAGAATCACTGATCGTTCAGACTTATTCAAACTGGGAGCTGTGTATCGTAAATGCAAGTCCGGACAATGAGGAGATGCAGAAAGTACTGGCAGAATATTCAGCCGGAGATTCCCGGGTAAGATTCTGCAATCTCAAAGAGAACCTTGGCATTGCAGAGAACACAAACCGCGCGTTTGCAATGACAAAAGGTGAATTTGTGGGGCTTCTTGACCATGATGACCTGCTGGCACCCAATGCATTATATGAGATCGTGAAAATACTGCAGGATCATTCGCAGGCAGATGCGCTTTATACAGACGAGGATAAGGTTACAACAGAACTGGACGAGCATTTTCAGCCACATCTGAAACCGGATTTTAATCTGGATCTCCTACGTTCCAATAATTATATCTGCCACTTTTTTGTAGTGCGAAAGAGTATTGTAGAAAAGGCCGGAGGTTTCCGAAAAGAATTCGACGGAGCTCAGGATTACGATTTTATCTTTCGCTGTACGGAGAATGCCGGAGAGGTTTTACATGTTCCGGAAATCCTGTATCACTGGAGAACACACAAAGCCTCCACTGCAGATAATCCTGCCAGTAAAATGTACGCATTTGAAGCCGGCAAGAGAGCAATAGAAGCTCATCTTGAGAGAACAGGTACAAAAGGCGAGGTAAGCCATACACAGGATCTGGGCTTTTACCGGGTGAAATATCCGGTGCAGGGAAAACCTCTGGTGTCTGTTATCATACCAAACAAAGACGAGAAAGAGACTCTTCAGACCTGTCTGGAAATGCTGGAGAAGAATACCGGTTATCAGAATTTTGAAATCATAATCGTGGAGAATAACAGTACCACTGATGAGATTTTCCGATATTATAAAGAGCTTTCCGGAAACCGGAAGATCCATCTTTTGAGATGGGGAAAAGAATTTAATTATTCTGCCATCAATAACTTTGCTGCGGCGCATGCAAAGGGAGAATATCTGCTTTTCCTGAATAATGATGTAAAATCCATCAATCCGGACTGGCTGGAAGAAATGCTTGGAGTGTGTCAGCGTCCGGAAGTGGGCGGTGTCGGAGCAAAGCTCATTTATCCGGATAATACGATCCAGCATGCAGGATGTGTGATCGGAATGGGCGGTATTGCGGGGCATATGTTCGTAGATATGCCTGCGGACCGTACCGGCTATCTGCATAAGGCATCCCTTCTTCAGGATATGAGTGCAGTGACTGCCGCCTGTCTGTTGATGAAGAAAGAGGTTTTTGAGCAGGCAGGAGGATTTACAGAAGAACTGGCTGTGGCATTTAATGATGTGGATCTTTGCCTGAAAGTAAGAAAAAATGGCTATCTGATCGTATATGATCCCTATGCGAAGCTTTATCATATGGAATCAAAGACCAGAGGAGCTGAGGACAGCAAGGAGAAAGTGCGCCGTTTTCAGACGGAGATTGAATATATGCGATGTCGCTGGATAGACATTCTCAAAAACGGAGATCCCTGTTATAACAAAAACCTGTCTCTTACCAAATGGAATTATTCTCTGAAGCCAATCTCGGGAATGGAGACAGAAGCAGGACAGAAAAAAGAGAAGACAGGGAGGAAATCATGCAGGAAGTATCAGTGATCATTCCGAATTTTAATGGGACGGCTTATCTGGATGGCGTACTTGCAGGTCTGGAGTGTCAGACTGTAAGCAATTTTGATGTAATTCTTGTGGATAATGGATCCAATGACGGAAGCTGTGCTTTTGTTGCTGCAAGGTATCCATGGGTCCATCTGATTGAACTGCCGGAGAATTTCGGATTCTGTAAAGCGGTCAATGAAGGGATCAGAGCATCACGCTCACCTTATGTACTGCTTTTAAACAATGATATTGAAGTAACGGAGAATTTTATAGAAGAAATGCTGTCAGCCATCAAAAGGCATCCCAAAGCTTTCTCCTGTGCTGCCAGAATGATTCAGTTTCATGACAGGGACAGGCTGGATGATGCAGGAAACTATTACTGCGCTCTTGGATGGGCTTATGCGAGAGGTAAAGGGAAAGATATCCATACCTATGAAAAGGAAGAGAAGATTTTTGCTTCCTGCGCAGGAGCTGCTATTTACAGAAAGAAGATCTTTGATGAGCTGGGATATTTTGACGAAGAACATTTTGCATATCTGGAGGACATGGACGTGGGATACCGGGCCAGGATCTACGGATATGAAAACTGGTATGCACCTGATGCCATGGTATACCATGTGGGAAGCGGTACCAGCGGATCCAGATATAATCAGTTCAAGATCCGGTATTCTTCCAGAAATAATATTTATCTGATATACAAAAATATGCCGGTGTTACAGATTATTATCAATCTTCCGTTTCTTGTTGCAGGATTTGGAATCAAAATTCTGTTTTTTGCGCTGAAAGGATTCGGAAGAGAGTATATTGCGGGAATTAAGAATGGATTCCAGATCAGTAAAAAAAATCATAAAATACCTTTTAAATTTCAAAATCTGTCAAACTATTTTAGGATTCAAGTTGAATTGTGGGTGAATATCTTCAGGCGTTTGTGCGGATGATAAGAAAGAAAGATAAATTTTTATTGCTTTTATAAAACAACTATTATAATATAGAAACGATAAAAAAATGAGGTGACAAAAGATTGCTAAAGGACAATGAAAAGAATTTCAGTCGTCTCCATATGATCATTGATGCAATTGTACTGGTACTGTCATATTTTCTGGCATGGCTGATCCGTTTTGTTGGTCCTATGGCAGCAACAGCAGTCAGAACCAGAAGCTTCCAGCAGTATATGCTGATGCTGGTTTTTATTGTACCGGTTTATCTGTTGTTGTATCAGGCTTTCACATTGTATACTCCCATGCGGATGCAGGGGCGTCGGCTTGTATTGGCTAATATTGTAAAGGCCAACTCGCTTGGGCTCCTTATTCTGATGTTTACATTTTACATGATAGATGAGAGCGATTTTTCCCGTTCTACTTATATTATGTTTTATGTGATCAATATTGTGCTTCAGTGGTGTGCCCGAATGTTGATTTTCGCTCTTCTGAGAAATATGAGAGAGAAGGGACTGAATCAGAAACAGATGATCTGTGTGGGATACAGCCGCGCAGCAGAGGAATATATTGACAGAGTTCTTGCCAATCCTCAGTGGGGATATGTGATCCGCGGAATACTGGATGACAATGTTCCGGCAGGAACAGAGTACAAGGGAATCAAAGTTCTTGGAAGGATTGCCAATCTGAATATAATACTTCCGGAGAACCGGCTGGATGAAATAGCGATCACTCTGGCTTAAGTGAATATTACCGCCTGGAAGAGATTGTAGCACTGTGTGAAAAATCCGGAGTACACACCAAGTTTATCCCGGATTATAATAAGATCATTCCGACAAAACCATACACAGAAGATATACTGGGACTTCCGGTTATCAATATCCGTTATGTACCGTTGAACAATACATTCAATGCACTGGTCAAGCGGGCGATGGACATTGCAGGATCTATTGTTGGAATCATAGTAACCTCACCGCTGATGCTGTTAATGTGTGCTATCATTAAGCTGACATCACCGGGACCACTGATCTATAAACAGGAGAGGGTTGGACTTCATAACCAGACTTTTCGGATGTATAAGTTCCGTTCCATGGAAGTACAGCCGGAATCGGAAGAGAAGAAGGCATGGACAGTAAAGAATGACCCAAGAGTAACACCCATCGGAAAGTTTATGCGTCACACCAGTATTGATGAACTGCCACAGCTTTTCAACATACTGAAGGGTAACATGAGCCTTGTGGGACCGCGACCGGAGCGGCCGTTTTTTGTAGAGAAATTCAGAGAAGAAATCCCGAGATATATGGTGAAACATCAGGTTCGCCCGGGACTTACCGGCTGGGCTCAGGTGAATGGTTACCGCGGAGACACATCCATAAGAAAAAGAATCGAATATGACCTTTATTACATTGAAAACTGGAGCATAGGGCTGGATATCAAGATTATATTCCTTACATTTTTCAAGGGATTTATAAACAAAAATGCATATTAAGATAAGGGGAAAAAGTCATGGCTAAACCAGGAAAAAAGAAAAAAGTACTGTTTGTGCTTGAGATCATTGTACTGCTACTGTTTATTGGCGGACTGTATGTGTATGGACAGATTTCTTCCAGGCTGGATAAGATTGAGCAGCCGGAACTGAAAAAGGAAAAAATAGTCGTAAACCAGGAAGCACCAAAGATGACAGGTTACAAGACCTATGTTCTGTTTGGTATTGATACCAGAGGGGAGGGCTCCCAGTATTCTGCACAGAACAGTGATACCATGATCATTGTGAGTGTAAACAACGATACAAAAGAAGTGCGTATGATTTCCGTATACAGAGATACACTTCTCAATGTTGGGGATGATACCTATACGAAGGCAAATGCAGCCTATGCGCTGGGGGGTCCGGAACAGGCGATCACCATGTTAAATACAAACCTGGATCTGGATATTTCCGATTATGCGACGGCTGATTTTTCCGCACTTGTAGAAGTGATAGATGATCTTGGCGGTCTTGATATTCCGTTATCTTATGCGGAAATTGAACATATGAATAACTATTGCGTGGAAACATCCAAGCTGACAGGAAAAGACTACACTCCGATCGAGAAACCGGAGCCAAAGCCGGAAGATCAGGAAGCAATTGTAGGAACTTATCATCTGAACGGCGTACAGGCGACATCCTATTGCCGTATCCGTTATACTGCAAGTCTGGATATGGGACGTACAGAGCGTCAGAGACGAGTACTTGGAATGCTCTTTGATAAGGCGAAGATAGCAGGCCTTTCTTCTATCTTTAAGATTATGGATGATGTATTCCCGATGGTTACAACATCTCTTTCAAAGCAGGATATTCTGGGACTGATTCCGACTCTGATCGGATATAAATTTACAGACAGCACGGGATTCCCGCAGAAGTTTAAATTCTCTAATATCAAGGGAAGTATTATTGTTCCGACTGATCTTGAGAACAATGTAGTTGAACTTCACAAGTTCCTGTATGATGATCAGGATTATACTCCGTCTTCTGAGGTAGTGGCCCGCAGTAATAAGATACTTGAGATCGTCGGCGGAGAAAGTAAGCTGGATGATGCAGCCAAGACTACGACACAGGACACTGATACCACAAATGCAAATGACACTTTTGTATGGTCCGGCGATAATACATCCGGCAGTACGGATAACAGCGGCGATTATGACAATGATTATGATAACGGCGGTTATGATGGCGGTTATGATAATGGCGGCGGAGATTATGGCGGCGGAGATTATGGCGGCGGAGATTATGGCGGCGGTGGCGATTATGATAACAGTGGTGATGACGGCAGTTATGATAATGGCGGCGATGACACCGGCAGTGACACTGGTGGTGGAGATTACGACGGCGGCGATGACACCGGTGGAGATGAGACCGGCGGAGATGAGACCGGCGGCGACGATGGATTCAGCGATGATTCAGCAGCAGATTCCGGAGCAAGTTCTGAAGAACAATAACAGGGAACTGCTATAAAAATATAAATAATAGAAAAGAGGACCATCTGTTGGAAAGGATGGTCCTCTTTTCAGATAAGGAGTGTTGAGGATGACGCATAAGGAAAAATATAATGGCACTGCGACAGTTGATGTAATCATTCCTGCCTATCGTCCCGGCAGAGAATTTGGAGAACTGCTGCACAGGCTGGAAGAACAGGAATACCGTCCCCGCAGGATTCTGGTTATGAATACGGGAGAGCAGTATTGGAACAGAGAATGGGAGAAATGTCCGATCCTTGAAGTTCATCACCTGGAACAGAAGGATTTTGACCATGGCGGAACCAGAAGAAGGGCAGCAGAACTTTCAAATGCAGATATTATGATCTTTATGACACAGGATGCTCTTCCTGCTGACAGAAAAGTAATTGGAAATCTTGTCTGTGCTGTCAGTGAAAATCCCGGTGCAGGAGCAGCCTATGCAAGACAATTACCCAAGGCGGACTGTCGTTTTCTGGAACGTTATACCCGTTCTTTTAATTATCCGGAGCAGTCCTCGGTAAAGTCACTGGCTGATATTGATAAGTACGGGATCAAGACCTATTTCTGTTCGAATGTGTGCGCAGCCTATGATAAAGAGATTTATCAGAAAACAGGCGGTTTTACAGAGCGGGCGATTTTTAATGAAGATATGATCTGTGCCGGAACAATGATTCAGAAAGGATATTCAGTTGTCTATGCGGCAGATGCGAGAGTGTATCATTCCCATAATTATTCCGCAAGACAACAGTTTCACAGAAACTTCGATCTGGGAGTATCCCAGGCAGAGCATCCGGAAATTTTTGAAGGAGTACCTTCTGAGGGAGAGGGAATCCGTCTGGTAAAAAGAAGCCTGGGCTATCTGATAAGGACGGGACACTTCTGGCTGATCCCTCAGCTGATCTGGCAGAGCGGAATGAAATATGCAGGATATTTCCTGGGGAAAAGATACAGAAAACTTCCCCGGAAAGTTGTTCTTGCATGTACCATGAGTCCATATTACTGGAACAGAAAATAAAGGTAAGCGGATAACCTTAAGACACGCCAATTTACGATAATTGTCACATTTTGAACACAATTAATTGATATACTGATTCCAGAGTTCAGGAGAAGAATTGCTGTAACTGTGCAGAAATAAAACAGTTACAGATCATTGTTTATTTCGGGGAGTGTTCCGATAAACAGTAATACAGGAACAGAAGGGAGCAGATTACATGAATGATGAAAGAAACCTGGGTGAAAAAACAGATGATTCCGGTCAGCAGCCCAGATATGAACATTATCAGTTCCATGAAGAACAGGGAACTGTTTTGAAACCATCCGGTCCCTCTGGACACAGAAGAAATCAGAATTCTTTTCAGAAAAAAGCAGGGGCGACAATCGCATTGGCTGTGATCTTTGGCCTGGTGGCGGCAGTTGTATTTCAGGCGGCGAATTTTGCAGCAGACAGATTCCTGAATACAGATAAGTCTTCGGTGCAGATTAAAACTACAGACAGTGTGGATCTTCAGGAAACGGCATCAGATGACAGCACTGCCGATAAGGTGCTGTCTGACTCTGAGAATGGAACAGTAGCAGCAGTGGCTCAGGCTTCCATGCCTTCTGTAGTTGCGATCACTACGGTCAGTGTTCAGGAAATACCAAGCTTTTTCGGATATAGTTCCCGCCAATATAAGAGTGCGTCAACAGGTTCAGGGATTATCGTTGGAGATAATGATGATGAGCTTCTGATCGCAACGAATAATCACGTGGTGGATGGAGCTACAACTCTGAGTGTCTGCTTTATCGGGGATGATGTGGCAAATGCAGAGACAGAGACTGTGAATGCGGGAGATAATGGAGATCTGAATGTAGAGGATGCGGTCAGTGCCAAGATTAAGGTACAGATGCTGATAATGATCTGGCAGTAGTTGCGGTGAAGAAATCGGATATCCCTGAGGACACTTTAAATCAGATCAAGATTGCTCAGATAGGAAGTTCGGATGATCTGGCAGTAGGGCAGCAGGTAGTTGCGATCGGTAATGCGCTTGGATATGGTCAGTCTGTAACATCAGGCTGGATAAGTGCATTGAACCGGACGATTTCTACAGATGACGGAACGAACAGTACAGGACTGATCCAGACGGATGCGGCAATCAATCCGGGTAACAGTGGTGGTGCACTTTTGAATATGAAAGGCGAGCTGATTGGCATCAATTCTGCAAAATACGCAGACAGTGCTGTGGAAGGTATGGGATATGCCATTCCTATTTCCAAGGCAAAGCCTATTCTGGAAGAACTGATGAATCGTGAGACCAGGGAGAAAGTAGACAGTAGCAAAAAAGGATATCTGGGAGTAAGTCTTGCCAATCTGACCACAGAGGCAATTGAGATGTATAATATGCCCACAGGCGCCTTTGTAAGAAGTGTGGAGGATGATTCTCCGGCACAGGAGGCAGGTATCTGTAAAGGCGACATCATCGTAAAATTCGACGGACAGAAAGTCAGTGATGGTGATGATCTGCTGGATAAACTGCAGTATTATAAATCGGGAGAGAAGATTGAGGCAGTTATTGCAAGAGCCACTAATGGGGAATATGAAGAAAATACTATAGAGCTGACTCTCGGCACCAGACCGGACAATGAATAAAACAAAAGACATCGCCCATGCGGCGGTGTCTTTTATAATATTATCAGTGAACAGTAACGATTCTTTTTGTGTTTATAAAACTTTCATTTTGTTATAAGGGAATTGTATGATATAATTCAGTTAAATAAGCGTAATGATCCAGCAGCCTGCTATCCTGCAGGAGCACTGTACTGTTACGAATAAGAGGATATAGAAAGGAGTCATTATGAGCGAGAACTATAATGATGATGAAATAATAGACAGCAGCGAAGATACAGAGAAAAAGAGAAACAAATCCGAAAAATTCTGTTTTCTCTGCCGCAGACCTGAGAGCAAGGCCGGTCCGATGATCGAACTTCCCAATAACATACATGTCTGCACAGATTGTATGCAGAAGAGCTTTAATTCTATGAATCAGCAGTTTAATGAGGGTAAGTTCAATTATTCTGACCTGTTGAATATGCCGAATGTGAGCATGATCGATCTGGCAGCTTCCAG
>ENA-OQIG01000026-OQIG01000026.1-human-gut-metagenome-genome-assembly--contig:-NODE-26-length-81317-cov-12.444858_pt1 | contig 81317 bp, 88 predicted proteins | sample MGYA00242576_ERZ504741 | MGnify/ENA primary metagenome ERZ504741 (study PRJEB26092, sample SAMD00036436) | human gut metagenome | host: Homo sapiens | study: EMG produced TPA metagenomics assembly of... | reverse complement strand
CAAAAGAAAACGGATTCTTTCAGTAGGTGCTTGCAGTGACAATGGGGATGTCCATGCTGACAGGATGATGGAGCATCTGAAAACAGCCAATCGGCAGAAACTGTCGAACTCAAGGAGAGTATCATGGCATCGCCTTTTGTGCAGGCTGAGATCAACAGCGATACGTAGAGTGGATTTGTGCAGCGTATGCCGTATATACGCAATATAATCATAAGACTCTGGGTGTGATAGGCGGATTATCAGACCAGGAAAAGGAATCTTCGCAGGACAGAATCAAACTGACACTTTCAGAGGGCTGGGGAATCAATGGCAGAGACGATGTGACAGAAGTCATCAATAAGCTGCTTACAAAAGGTCACAGGGAAACCTATTTAAAAACGGTGAAAAAATTGGAGAAGAAAGGCTTGCTGGAGCTTTCCACAGAAGAGGCTATGACAAATTTTTCCGAGGATGACGAGGAATTTGCGCGATATCAGGATGCTCATGAGATGTACACGCAATATGGAGAGCATGGAATGGATGGCTGGGATTACAGCAGAGCGCTTCAAGTGCTGGGGGACTGTTATCTTGCAGATTATATCAATCTGGAAGAATGTCTGGATCTGTCTCTTCCGATCGCAAAAAAGCTTCAGAGTGCATTTACGAGCTGGGAAGAACTGGCAGACAGCTATATATATGGATATGCGTTCTGGCAGAATGAAACAGCGGACGATGTAGAAACGAAGTTTCGAATTCAGGCCTATGCGGAATTAGTAGAAATGGAAAACAGTCCATATTCGGTTGCGTATGATACCAAATTGGAGAATACCTGGAAAGATGGGGAGAAACGGAAAGAAGAACGCAAAGCGTATGAAATGTCAGATGGATATGTTCCCATCCGATGTACAGATACAGAAAGTGTTCAGGTACGTCTTCCGGAAGAATATGTGTTTGACAAAGAAGATTATGAAGAGTATGAAAATACCAAATTTACCAAACCATGTGGGGATGGAGACAGCATCTATATCAGTTATCAGGCAGAATTTCTGGATGACAGGAACAATGCAGAATTGCAAAAAAAATATTGGACAGAAGGAAATGCACAAGAGAAGGAAAATGCAGAAAAGAAGGGCGGTACTTATGAAGCAGGGGAAATCAAGTCACTTTCCGTCAAGGAAGACCTCACCGTTTTTTATCTTGCTGAAAAAGAGGTGACGGAAGGCGGAACACAGCAGATTTCCTATCAGGCAGTGGCAGAAGTAGGGGGAAAATATCTGGTAAAATGCTATATCAGCGATGTGGCATCTCCGGGATATGAGCTGATGCTTGGCATGAATGAGGAAGCCCTGATAAAAGAACTGTTTTCTGATTTTAGGTGGTGAGCCTATGAATACACAGTGGGAATTGTATTTTCTGAGGCGGGAGATTGAGCGGCAGAAAATACAGAAACAGAGAAAGAAAAAGCGGCGCATATGGATTGCCGGTATAAGTGGACTGCTTGCATTGGTATTTCTTGCAGGCGGGATTTCTATGGTACGATTTTATAGAAGTGATTATGGAAAATTGAAGCGCGCAGCGGATCAGTATGATTTCAGACTGGCGGCAGTCAGGATGTCACAGTATGTGAATGAAAAATATGGAGAAGAGGTGTGCAGTTCCGGAGAGTTATCCGTCTCTCCCTGGGATCCATCCAATCTCCGATCTTATCTGGGGTTTCGGGCCGAATCAGAGGAGGATCCGGGCAAGGTGATCTATATGCTGTATTTGTCGAAAGAGAAAGTTGTGTATCTGGATACTTTTCAGTGGGAGGAGATTTCAGAAGATCTGATGCAGGAAGCTGCTGAGAAGACTGGAATTGATCAGGTGTGCTGTGACACGATGCAGTATTCGAGTGTGGAGCTGAGTGAGCCTTATTACTATTGTCCATGGGTGGCTGCAGGGGCATACATGACAGAATATGAAGGAAATCTGAAGCAGTTTTTTACGGAAGAGGTGAAGGTGCGTCAAGCTTTGCCTGATATAGAAAAATTGGGAGAACTTCGGATTAATGGGGCTTTTGCACTGTATTTTGGGGATTCTGCCGTACCGACCATGCGTGAACGGATTCAAAATCCAAATGTAGATTACCGAGAACAGTTTGAAACAGGGCTAAAAGCGATAGAAGAGAAATATCAGATCGATATTGCATCTGCTGTTTTGTTTCAAGGGGTATTTCTGGAGATGAAACAGGCAGTGACGGAAAAGGAGTCTTATTCGATTTTTCCGACGACATGGATGGAGTATGGAAAAGGGGAGACATTTTTCAGTCCGGCATATACACTTCTGAGCTTATCTTATGATCAGGTGTTTGAACCGAAAGCGGAAAAGGCAGCAGAAGGTGTGTATGTATTCTCAACCAATGGGAGAAGACGCATGACAGGGTATACCTGTAAAACAACAAAACCTCCAGAGGAAGTCCGTGATTTGGCAGAAAAAGAGCTCTCGGGATGGGAGTTTGATCAGACCTTGCTGTTCCATAGAAACGAGAATTACAGTACACAGGAATATCCGATTTCTTATGCTTGGCAATTGATGCAGAGAAGCTGTATCCGGATCAGGAGATCTCTGTCATCGGATGGGATAATCTGGACTGGGCAGTGTGTCAGGCGAAAGAACAGAATCTATATCCGCCGAACCGTACTGCAAGAGCCACCTATCAAATGGAAGATGGGTTTATGGTATTTGGCGATACAGATGGATACGGAACGAAAAATTATGGGGATAAGCTGTATTCCATTTTGACCAGGTAATGGAGAGTGCAGGCGGAGGAGCGAAAATGGAAAAATATAATAAAAGAGTGCCTGGAAGGATATCCGGAGTTTTACTGATCTTGCTGGGAGGTTTGGGGATGGCATATAAAATCCTTCTGGTATGGATGGATATTCTGCTGATGCAGGAGTTTCAGAACGAAGAACTTCCGGAACTTGCACGGACGCAGATGGTTTTTACGGCAAAAGATGTATGTCTGGCGATTTTGTGTCTGATTTTGCTGATATGGGGAGTTCGTAAGATTGTGCGTGTGATCCGGTTTTACCGGTTTAAAAAGTTTATCGGAGATCGTGAGATCGTGGCTCTTGAGGAACTTGCAGAAAAGTTTCATACATCAAAGACGAAAATCCGCAGTGAACTGGAGATGATGATTCAACACAATTATTTGTTGCAGGGGCATGTGAATCAGGAGTTCCCGTGTTTGATCACAACGGATCAAAAATACAAGGAATATCTGCAGGTGCTTGAGACGTTGGAGCAGGAGAAGAAAGAATGGGAAGAACTGGGATTTGACGAAGAAAAACGAAAGATCGTGGAGCGTGCACAGAGCTGTCTTTCCAGGATTCAGGAGTCTGTGGCAGTCATTTCTGCGAAAAGAGAAGGAAAGGAAGTATTTCTGGAAGATCTGCACAAGCTGGAGTGCGGCGTGAAAAAGCTGATTTCCGTATGTAGTCATAATCCGGCAAATTTGCAGGAGATGAGCATGTTTTTGAATTATTATCTTCCTACGGCTGAAAAGTTTGCAAGAGAGTATGAGCAGCTTCTTGGGTATGAAAATTTCGGGGAAAATATGGAGAGTCTGAAACAAGATATCCCACAGGGAGTGAGGGAGCTTGCGGAAGCATTTGAACAGATTGCAATTCGGATGTGTGATAAGATGGAAATCAATATTTTCCAGGATATTACGGTTTTGGAAGTATTGATGGCTCAAAACAGCAGGAAAGGAGCAGGAACGGATGAGCAGAAAAAGAAAAATTCTTGATATTCTCGGTATGATTCTGGGAGTTCTTCTGGTGATCGTAAATGGAATGATGGTCGGTCTGGAATATATGTACCAGGTAGGGGATAAGATTTATATGCTCGGTACGATGCGCGACAAGATGATTCCACTTGTATTTGGTGTGTTCTGCTTTCTGCTTGGTGTGTTCCTGATCTACAGAGGGCCCCGGGATTTCAGACGATATCGCAGATATCAGCTTTTTAAAAGTATCTGTGCCGGAAGGGAATATGTAGAGATTGAAGAAATTGCCCGGGAAGGACGATGTTCTCCAAGTTCTGCGCTTCGAAGCACGAAACAGATGTTGAAAAAGCACTTGCTTACGGGAGCGGTTCTGGATGTGCAGGAAGGCATGATTCTGTTTGGCGAAGAGGTGAAAGCATCGTATCAGAAAGCATGGAGTCAGTGGAATCAAAAACAGAATGTGTACAGAGCAGTCGGGGTATCTCTGGAAGAGCAGGAGGCATTTCTTTTGGGAAAACAGCAGGCAGAAGAACTGCAGGAGCTGGCAGGAGAAATTGAGGAGTCTAATATTCGAGCCCTGCTGCAAAGGGTTGCAGAAGTCTATGTAAGCCGCTTTGATCATGCAGAGAAAGAGCGGGGCAATTTTGAGTTTCTTCAGACCGTACGGGCAGACTATTTGCCGGAGGTGGAAAAGATGGCACGAAAATATATTCAAATGGAAAAATTGGATGAGACAGCGAAAGATACGTTTGCGGCGGAAAAGTTTGGAAATTTCTGGAGAATTTCCCGGGAATGGATGGCCTTTGAATCTTCGCTGGCAAAGTCTCTGCAATGGTGTTATAATGGATGCAGACTATGAGAAAAATGTAATAAAGGAGCGTATCTAATTATGGGAAAGATTATGCTGACAGGTGACAGACCTACGGGAAGACTCCATGTGGGACACTATGTAGGTTCTTTAAAGCGCAGAGTAGAGCTGCAGAATACAGGAGATTTTGATGAGATGTTCGTGATGATCGCAGATGCACAGGCACTGACAGACAATGCGGACAATCCGGAAAAGGTACGTCAGAATATTATTGAGGTGGCGCTGGACTATCTGGCATGCGGACTGGATCCCCAAAAGTGTACACTGTTTATCCAGTCACAGATTCCACAGCTGTGTGAGCTTTCATTTTATTATATGAATCTGGTGACAGTTTCCAGGCTTCAGAGAAACCCTACGGTAAAATCTGAGATTCAGATGCGGAATTTTGAGGCAAGTATTCCGGTCGGATTCTTTACTTATCCGATCAGCCAGGCAGCAGATATCACTGCATTTAAGGCGAACGTAGTTCCGGTAGGAGAGGATCAGCTTCCGATGCTGGAGCAGACAAAAGAGATTGTAAGAAAGTTCAACTCTGTTTATGGAGATACACTGGTAGAGCCGGAGATCCTTCTTCCTGAAAATCAGGCATGTCTGCGTCTTCCGGGAACAGACGGAAAAGCGAAGATGAGTAAATCACTCGGAAACTGTATCTATCTTTCAGAGGAGCCGGATGAGATCCAGAAAAAAGTATTCGGCATGTTTACAGACCCGACACACATCAAAGTGTCAGATCCTGGAAAGCTGGAAGGCAATACAGTATTTACTTATCTGGATGCATTCTGCAGACCAGAGTATTTTGCAGAATTCCTGCCGGACTATGCAAATCTGCAGGAATTAAAAGATCATTATACAAGAGGCGGTCTTGGAGACATGAAAGTAAAACGTTTCCTGAATAACGTACTGCAGGCAGAACTGGAGCCGATCAGAAACCGCAGAAAAGAATATCAGAAGGATATTCCATATGTATATGAGATTCTGAAAAAAGGAAGCGAAAAGGCTGAAGCTGTTGCAGAGAAGACACTTCAGGAAGTGAAAGCATCCATGAAGATTAACTATTTTAACGATCAGGAACTGATTGCAGCACAGGCTGAAAAGTTCAGAGAAGAATAGAAAAGATACCGGGAATCCTGTGAAAACAGGAGGTTCCCGGTATCTTTTTTACAGATCGTCGATCAGTGCGGTACTTTTTGCATAGGCGGTACTTTTGGCTTCAAAGAAGTCAGTTTTTACCATGTTGGCATTGGAATACTGGCTCACCCAGCGCATACTGTCCGGTTCCTGTGTTTGATCCGGATAGATCGGATCAAACCCCAGATTTGTGAACCGCAGATTTCCGAGATACTGGATATATTCCGTGATCATTTCTTTTGTCAGTCCGGCAATCTGATTCCCGATCACATAATGCCCCCAGGCGATTTCCTGACGAACCCCTTCTTTTAACATTTCCTTTAATATTTCGATATGCTCCGGTGTAAATAACTCCGGCAGTTCTTTCTTCATTTCCAGGATCATATTGCGGAACAGCCAGAGATGCGTGTTCTCATCCCGGTTGATATAGCGAATTTCCTGAGCGGAGCCTGGCATTTTCCCGTTTCGGCTTAGGTTGTAGAAAAACATAAATCCGCTGTAGAAGTAAATCCCTTCCAGAATATAGTTTGCCATCATAACTTTCAGCAAGGTGAAATCGTCTTTTTTCTCCTGAAATTCATTGTACAAATCTCCGATAAAGGTGTTTCTTCTTAGTAAATGCGCATCGTTCTTCCACTGGTAGAGAATATCGTTTCGTTCTACTGGACTGCAGATGGAGTCCAGCATATAACTGTAACTCTGGCTGTGTACACATTCCTGAAATGTCTGGATCGAGAGACAGAGATTAATCTCGTTTGCGGTAATGTATTCACCGATGCACGGGAGGTTTGCAGTCTGGATGGAATCCAGAAACACAAGAAAGCTTAAGATCTTGTTGTATGCAGTGCGTTCGTTCTCAGTCAGATTCGGATAATCCTTGATATCCTGGGACAGGTTGATCTCCTCCGGAATCCAGAAATTATTCATGGCCTGCCGGTACCAGTTGTTCACCCAGGTGTAGCGCAGATTGTTGAAATCATTTAAGTTGGTTGTATTGCCGCCGATCATGCGGCGGAGACGGATATCCGTGTCGCCGCCGGGATTGAACAGAGGCTTTTTCTTTAATTCAGACATAAAAATTCTCCTTGTTTTTCTTATTCAGATCAGGAAGAGCAGCTTTCGCATTCTTCTACTTCCAGAGATTTGCTTCGTACATAGTAAATGGTTTTTACACCTTCTTCCCATGCTTTCAAATACAGGTTGAAAATCTGACGCATGGTGAAATCATTGGTGATGTAGATGTTCATGCTTTGCGCCTGGTCAATGTGCCTTTGGCGCACTCCGCAGGCACGAATGCTGTAAGTCTGATCGATCAGATGGGCGTTTTTGTAATACCAGTAAGTAGCCGGTGACAATTCCGGTGCGACTCGCGGGAGCATACTGCCTTTTTTCTCTTCCAGAAAATAACGTTTCAGGATAGGATCTAGTCCGGCAGTCGTCCCGGAGATGATACTGGTGCTGCTGGTAGGTGCAACGGCGAGCAGATACGCATTTCTCATGCCCTGTGTGGCAACCTTTTTTTGCAGGGCAAGCCATTTTTCTGAATGATAGTCTCTTTTTTCAAAGTAGGCGCCGCTTTGCCAGTCACTTCCATTAAAAAGAGAATAACTTTCCTTTTCCTCGGCGAGATTGGTACTTGCAAGAATTGCCGCATAATTGATCGTCTCAAATACAGTGTCAGCAAATTTCAGATGTTCTTCACTTTCCCAGATAATTCCGTGCTTTGCCAGCATGTGGTGGTAGCCGCTGACGCCAAGTCCGATGCTTCGGTATTTTTGATTGGTCAGCTTTGCATACGGAGTGGGATAGAAGTTCAGATCAATCACATTGTCCAGTGCGCGGACAGCGGTAGAAACAATCTCTTCCATATAAGAGGTATCCGTAACCGGAAGATGACCGAGGGAGAGACTGGCGAGATTGCACACCACGAATTCTCCGGGTCTGGTCACAGTGACAACGACGGTGTCTCCGTCTGTGGTCTGTACTTCTTTGCTTACTTCTTCAATTGCCTGCATATTCTGGGCAATCTCGGTACAGAGGTTGGAGCAGTAGATCATTCCGGCATGTCCGTTCGGATTCATGCGGTTGACCGTATCTCTGTTAAATGTAAACGGAGTTCCGGTTTCGGCAGCAGACCGAAGAACCAGGCGGATGATATCTTTGAGTGTGACTGTCCGTTTGGAAATACGGGCATCCTGTACACAATCCAGATAGCGGCGTTCCCATTCTTCTCCAAAGTAGTCTTCCAGATGGTATCCCTTTGCCTGAAAAATCTCATGCGGACACATTAAGTACCAGTTTTGATCCATATCTTCTTTTGCCATTTTCCAGAATAAATCCGGATAGCAGACTGCCGGAAATACGTCATGCGCTTTCATGCGGTCATCTCCGTTGTTCGTACGGAGCTGTAGAAATTCCGGGAGATCCCGGTGCCATACATCCAGATAGACGGCAACCGCACCCTGACGCATACCGAGCTGGTCTACGGCAACAGCCGTGTCATTGACCAGACGGATCCAGCGGATCACACCGCCTGCGGCACCTTCGAATCCGCGGATATTACTTCCGCTTGCCCGTACTTTTCCGAAATACATTCCCATACCGCCGCCGAATTTGCTGACCTGGGCAAAATTATCGATACTTCGGTAAATCCCTTCCAGACTGTCTGGCACGGTATCGATGAAGCAGCTGGAGAGCTGATGATATGGCTTACGTGCATTGGAAAGTGTCGGTGTAGCCATAGTCACTTCCAGACGACTCAGCATATCATAGAATTTTTTTACCCAGAGCATCCGATCGTTTTTTTCATTCATGGCCAGATGCAGTGCGATTCCGAGAAACATCTCCTGTGGAGATTCCAGTGGAATATGGTCATGTGTGCGGATGACGTAGCGTTTCAGGAGCAGATCGAGTCCGGAAAAAGTAAACAAATTGTTGCGTTCCGCTTTTAAATAAGTTTCGGCAAGTAACAGCTCTTCCCGGGAGTAATGCTCCAGAATGTAGGAACCGTACAGATTCTGCCGGGTCAGATATACGAGTTTTTTGTAAAAATCAGAAAGTTCTCTGCGTGTTTCTTCCTGTTTTAAGTGAAAACTGAATTGAAAATATAATAGTCTTGCAGCAATAAACTCCCATTTCGGAGCTTCTGCGGTGGTAAGTTCTGCTGCGGCCTGAAACAGACTTTCAAGCTTCTGCCCGCAGGTACTCTGCGGTGTGAGAAAACTGCGAAATTTTGTATTCAGATACTCCAAAGAGTAGCAGATTTCAGGGAAATCAGTCTGGATCTCAAGCAAAATCGCATCCAGTTTTAAACGGGCTTCATCAGGAAGAACGTTTGAAAACTCCTCTGAGAGTTTATTTCTATTAAAAATTCCTGTAGGATCGGTCGTTTGCATGTAGTGTCTCCTTTTCGTTTTAAGTTGTAAAAATACAAAATATAGTGGATTTGGAAATTATAACACAAGATATTGGATAATTCTAGTCCGGATTTGAAAAAAGTGATCAGTGAGAAAAATAATTGAGAACACAAAAAAACCTCTGCAGATATCCTGCAGAGGTTAGCGTGCGATAGAAGATTCGAACTCCCGACCTTCTGGTCCGTAGCCAGACGCTCTATCCAGCTGAGCTAATCGCACCCGTTAAGAACAAATGTCGTTCACAACGAAATTAAGTATAACCTGAAGCAATCGATTTGTCAACAACTTTTTTGAAAAATTTAAAAAAATTTTGAGATATGTACAGAGACGTAAGAAGGTGCTATAATAATCCAGATTGTATGAGGCAGAATTCTGCCTTAGAAACTATGGAGGACAAAAGATGTATCAGTATGATTATTTAATCGTAGGAGCCGGATTATATGGAGCAGTGATGGCACATGAGCTGCATAAAAAAGGGAAACACTGTCTTGTGATCGACAGAAGAGACCACATCGCTGGAAATATTTACTGTGAGGAGATCGAAGGAATCCATGTACACAAATATGGTGCCCATATCTTCCATACTTCCAATCAAAAAGTGTGGGAGTATATCAATCAGTTTGCCGAGTTTAACAACTATATCAATTCTCCGATTGCTGTATACAAGGATGAATTATACAATCTCCCGTTTAATATGAATACATTCAGCAAAATGTGGGGAATCCGTACACCCGGGGAAGCGAAAGAAATGATTGCAAAACAGGTGGCAGAATGTCAGATTACAGAGCCAAAGAATCTGGAAGAACAGGCATTGTCTCTGGGCGGTCGTGATGTTTATGAAAAATTGATCAAAGGGTATACAGAAAAGCAGTGGGGACGTGACTGCAAAGAACTCCCGGCATTTATTATCAAACGGCTTCCGTTCCGTTTTACTTATGACAACAATTATTTCAATGACCGCTATCAGGGAATTCCGATCGGCGGTTATAATGGAATCATCGAGAAGATGTTAGAGGGGGTGGAAGTCAGAACAGGTGTTGATTTCTTTGAATTCCGAAAAGAACAGGCGGATATTGCAGAAAAGATTATTTTTACAGGAATGATCGACGAGTATTTTGAGTATCGGCTGGGAGCACTTGAGTATCGTTCGGTGAGATTTGAAACAGAAGTATTAGACTGTGATAACTATCAGGGAAATGCAGTGGTCAATTATACAGAGCGGGAAGTTCCGTACACAAGAATTATCGAGCACAAGCATTTTGAATTCGGACAGCAGGAGAAAACCGTAATTTCCAGAGAATACTCTTCTGAGTGGAAAGTGGGGATGGAACCGTACTATCCGGTAAATGATGAAAAGAATACCAGATTGTTCGAAAAATATCAGGAGCTGGCAAAAGCGGAAGGAAATGTCATTTTTGGAGGTCGTCTCGGCGATTATAAGTATTACGATATGGATAAAGTGATCGAAGCAGCACTGAATCGACTGGAAACAATGGAATAGAAAAGGGTGAGAAGATGGAAGAAAACAAGAAAAAAAATCTGATGCGTCAGATCATCCGTTTTGCATTTGTAGGCGGAAGTGCATTCGTCATTGACTATGGAGTGATGATCTTTCTGACAGAGCTGATCGGAATCAATTATCTGATTTCCAGCGGAATTTCATTTTCGGTTTCGGTTATTTACAATTATATTTTGAGTGTACACTGGGTATTTGATGTGGCGGAGGACAGAAGCAAGAGAGCAGAGTTTGTCATTTTCATCATACTTAGTGTGATCGGACTAGGAATCAACCAGCTCGTGATGTGGATCGCAGTCGATATTTTTAGAATGTTCTACATGATCGCAAAGATCGGGGCAACAGCAATTGTAATGGTATATAATTTTATTACGAGAAAACTGTTTCTGGAAAAATAGAGACAGAAACACATGATGCAGGCACAGAAAAGTGCTTGCATTTTTTATGGAAATCGAGTAAGATACAATTACTTTTTATATTCTTTAATTCATATGACGGCAGGAAGTTTTCTGTCATCAGATACAGATTCGGTCGAATCTATTTTTCACAGAACAGTAGTTAAAAAGAGAGCAAGGATGCAGAGAGGAGAAGGAGTGAAAGACGAGAAAGGATATGATGTAGTTCGTTTTATTGAACATGGAGGAAAATGCAGGCCTGCCATGGACTATGTGAGAGGGCAAACTTTAATTGGACGTCTTCAGACGGAGAAAAAGATACCAAAAAAGCTTTTATTTCAATGGTTTCGGATGCTGTGTACCCAGCTGGATTGTTATCATCGAAGTAAAGGGATGCAGTGTTACCGGTATTTGAGCCCGTACAGTGTGATCGTAACGCGGGAGGAGAAGCTGCTTTTACTGGATCTGAGTGTACCCGGCAACGGATTTGTGATGAAGAAAATGCAGATACCGGCTGTCCGCGCGCATTTCGTGATGCCAGCAGGAAAGAAACGAAGCGGCATGGCAGTCGGAATAGACTTGTATGGTCTCGGCAAATTGTTTCAGTTTATGCTGGCATATACGAGTGTGGTTCCGCCGCTTACCTGGAAGGAGGAGTTTATGATGTCATTGGTGATCCAAAAATGTACAGGGGAAAATGGAAAGAAAACATACCGGGAATTTGATCAGATCCTGCGGGAACTGCCAAGAGGCGACAGGCGGAAATCCTGTTTCCGTAAAATAAAAAAAGCCTATAACAGAGGATGCCAGGTGACCGTTGTCACGGTCCCTGGCGAGTATTATGAAAAAGTTTATTCGAATAGTATCACTACTATGCGGCATCTTTTGCTATCAAATGTTTTATCTTCATTTGATATTTATAGTATAGTCAGGAGAAATGAAGAAACAATGTTAATAAAATGAAAGAATTTTGAATGATAAATGAACAAATTATGAACAGCAAAGTCGCGGTTGTAAGGGGAAAGAGAACTTGATATAATGGACAAAATGACAGATGTGAAAGGAAAGGGAGGATAAGAGATGTCACAGAAAGAATTTCTGGAAGAGCTGCGCACAGCGTTGAGCGGAAAACTGAGTGCTCAGGCTGTTTTAGAGAATATAGAGTATTATCGTAATTATATAGAAGGAGAAGTGCGAAGTGGCAAATCCGAAGCTCAGGTGTTGGAGATGCTCGGAGATCCGTGGATTCTGGCAAGGACGATCTCAGATGCGCAGGATGGTACGGATGATTCGATTGTAAATGAAGCGGGCGGCAGCGATTATGGTGCTTACGGAGAAGAGACCGGCAGACAGGACATGCATTTTCAGGAATTGAGATTTCCGTGGTGGAAGATCGCGCTGATCATTCTGGCTGTGATCCTTGGAATTGTTCTGGTTATTTCTGTGATCACGGGGCTCATCAGACTTCTGCTCCCGGTTCTTGTTCCAATTCTGATCGTGTGTCTGATCGTGCAGTTTTTCAAGGGAAAACGTTGATAGAGATAAAGTAAAAGACCGATGGGGGAGCCATCGGTCTTTTGAGGGGAGTATAAATAATTAATAAGGGGTTGTAGAAAGACTACTTTCTACAAGCACAAGTATAATATAAGAAATTGGAAAATGCAAGCAAAAATAACAAAAATTCCGAATAAAATTGAAAGATGCAGAGATACTATGAGTGTACCAAATAAATTTTTCAGGAGGAATACTCATGGCTAAGAACTACAGCAATAAAGAAAACAACAGAAACATGGCAAACAACAATGCATCAGAAAACGGATATTCATCATATGCAGATGAACAGAACAGAAACAGTAAAAACAGCAGAAATACAAATAAGACAACATCGAAAAACTGCCATAGAAACGGCACGAATTCCAGCGAAAACATGAATAACGCCAGATAATATCAGAGCGGGACTCATGTAAGTGAAAAAAGAGGATACGATTTTAGTGTGCAGACAGCAGCAGAATCGTATCCTCTTCTTTACTATACGTGTGAATTATAGTAATATGAGTACAGATATTTGACACACGCAATGCGTGTATTCGGATACATATGGAGGAATATATGGAAAGATTTGAATTGATAGCACCGTGTCATTTTGGACTCGAAGCGGTGCTCAAAAGAGAAATTCTGGATCTGGGATATGAAATCTCCCAGGTGGAAGACGGACGTGTTACTTTTTATGGAGATGCAGAAGCCGTATGCAGAGCGAATGTATTTTTGCGGACAGCAGAGCGTATTTTGATCAAGGCAGGATCATTTAAGGCGGTTACATTTGATGAATTGTTTGAAAAGACCAAGCAGATCCCCTGGGAGCATTATATCCCGCGAGATGGAAAGTTCTGGGTTACGAAGGCTGCATCGGTAAAAAGCAAGCTGTTCAGTCCATCGGATATTCAGTCAATCATGAAGAAAGCGATGGTGGAGCGGTTGAAGAGCTGCTACCATATTTCCTGGTTTGAGGAAAGTGGAGCATCCTACCCGGTGAGAGTGTTTCTTATGAAAGATATTGTCACGGTAGGGATTGATACATCCGGGGTTTCACTTCATAAGAGAGGATACCGGCAGCTGTCAAGCAAAGCGCCGATCACAGAGACACTGGCGGCGGCACTGATCATGCTGACGCATGGAAGAAAGATCGTATCCTGGTGGATCCGTTCTGTGGAAGCGGAACATTTCCGATTGAAGCGGCGATGATGGCAGCAAACATTGCGCCGGGTATGAATCGTTCTTTTACTGCCGAGGAATGGACCAATCTGATTCCAAAGAAAGAATGGTATGACGCTGTCAATGAGGCGAATGACCTGATACAGGACGACGTGGAAGTAGACATCCAGGGATATGATATTGATCCGGACGTGGTAAGAGCGGCGAGAAAGAATGCAGAAGATGCAGGCGTGGATCATATGATCCATTTTCAGCAGAGAGCCGTGCAGGATCTGCGCCATCCGAAGAAATACGGTTTTATCATCACAAATCCGCCGTATGGAGAGCGTCTTGAGGAGAAAAAGGAACTTCCGAAGTTATACTCTGATTTTGGAGAAAGTTTCCGTACTCTGGATTCATGGTCAGCGTATATGATCACAAGCTATGAAGATGCAGAGCGCTATTTTGGAAGAAAAGCAGACAAAAACAGAAAAATCTACAATGGAATGCTGAAGACATATTTTTACCAGTTTATGGGACCGAGACCGCCAAAAGCAAAGAAATAGAGGAATAACAGATGGAAAAGAGAATTATTTTTGCAACCGGAAATCAGAATAAGATGAAAGAGATCCATATGATCCTGGCTGATCTGGGAATGCCGATCTATTCTATGAAAGAAGCTGGAATTGATATTGATATCGTAGAGGATGGAACCACATTTGAGGAAAACGCACAGATTAAGGCAAAGGCAATCGCAAAGTACTTGCCGGATGATATTATTCTGGCAGATGATTCCGGGCTTGAGATTGATTATCTGAATAAGGAGCCGGGAATTTATTCGGCCAGATATGCGGGAGTTGATACTTCCTATGATATCAAGAATCAGATGCTTCTGGACAGGCTTAAAGGAGTGCCGGATGAAAAGCGTACCGCAAGGTTTGTCTGTGCCATTGCGGCGGCATTTCCGGATGGTACAGTAGAAACTGTTCGTGGTACGATCGAAGGAATGATCGGATATGAGATTGCAGGAGAACATGGATTCGGATACGATCCGATTTTCTATGTTCCAGAGTATGGCTGCACAACAGCAGAGATGGACCGGTACAGAAAAATGAACTCAGTCACAGGGGACGTGCACTTCGTGCCATGCGTGCGATTATGGAAGTAAAAGAGAGAGAAGAATAGAGGGCGTATTTTATGAGAGTATTGATCGTCAGTGATACTCATGGAAGACATACAAGTCTTGACAGGGCGCTGAAAGAGGCCGGAGAGATCGACATGTTTATCCATCTGGGAGATGTAGAAGGCGGAGAAGATTATATTGAGGCTGTTGTAGAATGTGAAAAACATATGATAAGAGGAAATAATGACTTTTTCTCCTATCTTCCGGCGGAAGAAGAGTTCTGGATCGGAAAGAAGAAAGTGTTTATTACTCATGGACACAGTTATTATGTTTCAATGGAGACAGAGCAGATTCGGGAGGAAGGGGCTGCAAGAAATGCGGACATTATTATGTTCGGTCACACCCATCGCCCGTATTTTGAAGAAAGAGACGGGATTACTGTGTTAAATCCGGGAAGTCTGTCTTTTCCGAGGCAGGAAGGAAGAAAGAGCAGTTACATGATTCTGGAGACAGATGGAGAAGAAAAATATGAATTTGTGCAACATTTCTTGTAAAAAATAGAAAAACAAAGAAGTGTTGGCGAAAATGCGGATATATATTTTGTTTACATGTTGACATTTTGTGAAAATATGGTATAATGATTTAAAACTTAGGGTGGTAATTGTTTTACAAGCTAGACCTATTTACATTGTTGCTATGAGAGCAGATTTCTTGTACAACGGGGTAAATAGGTCTTTTTTTGTCTGTATGTAAGTAATGGTGTTTTAGGAGTGGGCGAGAGTCGTGATAATTCAAAGGATTTTAAACAACAATGTTGTAATTGTGAAAAATAAAAAGGGACAAGAAGAAATCGTGTGTGGAAAAGGAATTGCGTTTAAGAAAAAAGTTGGTGAGTTTGTAGATGTTTCCGCAATCAATAAGGTGTTTACGCTTCGCGGGAGAAAAGAATTAGAATATTTTCAGGAATTATGGGAAGAGATTCCGGTGGAATATTTTAAGGTTGCAGATGATGTTGTAGGGATGATAAAACTGGAGCTTGGAAAGAAAATCAGCGACACACTTTATATTTCTCTTATAGACCACATTTATATGGCAGTCCAGAGGAGCGAAAAAGGGATACAGGTGAGAAATGCCATGATGTGGGATATTCAGCGGTTTTACCCGGAAGAATTTCATCTGGGTGAAAAAGCATTGGGAATGATTCAGAAAAAATTGAATGTATCTTTGTTGCAGGATGAGGCAGCTTTTATAGCGCTTCATATCGTCAATGCATCTGCAGATGGAAGTGATATGACAAAAGTGTTGGAAATTACAAAGCTTATCGGAGAAATTGAGACGATTGTCAAAAGATATTATCGGATGGAATTTGAAAATGAGTCAGTATATTATTACCGCTTTGTAACACATTTAAAATTTCTGGCACAGAGGCTGGTGACAAAAACGACATATGATGAGGAAGAAAGTGAACTGTTTACCATGGTCAGAGATAAATATGATCAATCGTACCAGTGTGTAGAGCGAATTGCAAAGTTTATACAGGAAGAATATCACTGTGGTCTTTCCGGGGAAGAAAAGTTATATTTGACAATTCACATTGAACGGGTAACAGAAAAAGGAATGAAAGGAAAAAAGAACGAAAATGAGGCGGAAATATGAAAAACTGGCACAGGAAATTGTGAAAAAAGTAGGAGGAAAGGAAAATATTATCAGTTTGAGACATTGTGTGACACGTCTCAGATTTCAATTGAAAGATGTTGAAAAGGCAGATACAAAGGGGCTGGAAGCAACAGATGGTGTGATTACAGTAGTCCAGGCGTTGAGTGAATATATGGTAGTTATCGGGCAGCATGTAGGGGAAGTATACAAAGAAGTATGCATCCAGGCGGGGCTGGATACTGCAAAAGAGAATACTTGTGAAAAGCCGGAGAAAAAAAGCGGGTTGGAAACAGCACTTCTGACCGTGATGGCGGGAATTGGCCCTACGCTGTATCTGCTCGGAGCAAGTGGAATGATCAAAGGAATACTTGCTGTATGTGTTATGCTGGGATTATCAGCAGATACAACTGTTTATACGGTAATGTATGCATTGGGAGATGGCCTTTTATATTTTCTGCCTTTGGTGTTGGGTATAATCTGGCAAAATATTGTAAAATCGAACCTTTTGTTGGTGTGTGGCTGGCAGCGGCCATGTGTTATCCCAAAATACAGGGACTTGAGATCAGTATATTGGGAATGAACAATACAGTCCACTATACATCGACTTTTTTACCAATTATATTTTCGGTATTAATTGCGTCACTGATTTATCGTTTCCTGGAAAAACGGATGTCGGAAACAAGGAAAAATCTTGTGATTCCGCTTTTGACGCTTTTGGTGGCATTTCCATTCGGCATTCTGGTGGCAGGTCCGTTTGGAAATTGGATGGCAGAATGGCTTCACAGAGGAATTATGGCATTGTGTGGATTCTCGCCTGTTTTGATGGGAGTTTTGATAGGTGGATTGTGGCAGGTTCTGGTATCTGTCGGGATACATGGAATTATTACCGTATTGGCATTTGCCGATGTTCTTGCAGGAAACAGCAGTCCATTGTTAGCACTTTCTTATAGTGCATCCTTTGCTGTCAGCGGAGTTGCATTTGCGGTATTTATGAGATCCAGAAATAGTGGAGAAAAACAGACAGCCAAAGCGGGTGCAGTTTCTGCGATCATGGGAGCAACAGAACCGGCGATGTATGCACTGATCAAACCTGATAAAAAGCGGTTTGCACTGTGTTGTGCCGGAGGCGCGCTTGGGGGTGCGACAGCAGGATTTTTTGGAATTTCAATGCATGCATATGCAGGAATGGGAATAACGGGTCTTTTTGGATTTTTTCAAACAGGAGATGTAAAGCTGGTGGGAGTATTGCTGATGGCAGTATTGCCGTTTGGATTTACATGGTTGATAGAGATGCTGTTATACAGACAAGAAAAAGCCGTGGAAAGTGAAGAAATAATTGTGATGCCGGTCAATGGGTCTGTGGAACAATTGGAGAATGCTGAGGATACAGTGTTTGCAAGCAAGGCATTAGGAGATGGTGTACTGTTACATTCTGATGATGGAAAAGTCTATGCACCGTGTGATGGGATTATACAAACCGTGTTTCCGACGAAACATGCAATTGGGATAGAAAGCACAGACGGAAGCGAGATTTTGATCCATATGGGAAATAATACGGTGGCTCTGAATGGAAAATATTTTACTGTGCATGTGAAAGAGAAGGATGAAGTGAAAGCAGGCCAGATTTTAGCTGAGTTCGATAAAAAAGAGATAGAAGCGCAAGGCTATAACTGTGAGATACCGATGGTTGTGACTAATATGGAGATGTATGAAATGTCAGGAGAGCCGACATACAGAAATTATAAGAAAGGAGAAGAAATTTCAGGCTGAAAAAGAAAACCAATGTTTAAATATGATTAGGAGGAAGATGAAAATGAACAAAGTCAACAGACAAAGACCGTTTGGAGCGAAGGATAAATGGTCATATGCAATGGGAGATTTAGGGTGCAATATGAGTTTTGCGCTGAACAGCTATTTGATGCTGTTTTATACACAGTATATTGGGCTGGATTTAGGAACATGGGGAATCATTATTTTGCTTTTGAAAATCTGGGATGCGATTAATGATCCGATCATGGGAGCATTAATGGATGCGTTGAAACCGGGAAAAAGAGGAAAATTTAAAACTTATATTTATTATGGATCTTTTGTACTGTTATTTTCAGGAGCGTTATGTTTTCTGCCGATCCCAAGTGCACCTTATCCGATTAAGGTACTGGTATGTGTTGTGGGATACCTGATCTGGGATATGGCATATACTGTTGTCAATGTACCTTATGGAGCAATGAATGCAGCTATTACTACAGATCCGACAGAGAGAGCACAGTTGTCAACTTACCGCGGAATCGGATCAATGATCGCGAATATTGTTGTTTTGATTACTTTACCGTTATTATGTTACGATAAGGATAACAATCTGATCGGAAGCAGAATGTTTATTGTGGCGTTAGTGCTTGGAATCATTGGTTTTGCGGCATTTCAGATTCTGATCAAAGGGACTGTGGAGAGAGTGGCTGTCTCCCATGAACCTCAGGAAAAAGTGAAATTTAATTATTTCGAGTCATTAAGCGCTTTTTTGAAAAATAAAGCAGTTGTAGCGATTACGATTGCATCCATTGCGCTGATCATCATGCAGATAGGGCTTTCCAGCGCGAACCAGATTGTATTTCAGAGTTATTTTAAAAATGCAAAATTATCCGGTATTCTGGGGCTTGCAACAATGATTCCATCTTTAATTGTAATACCACTGGTAAAACCGACAGTACAGCGCTTCGGAAAACGTGAAGCTGCAGCAGCCCCAATGCTGATTGGAATTTTGGCGGCAGCAGGAATTGTATTTCTTCCGATAACACCTGACAATACGGGAATGATGATTTATATTATCTTAGCAGTACTCATAAACAGTTCCTGTATTTTTTTCTCGACTGTTGTGTGGGCACTTGTGGCGGACAGTGTGGATTATCAAGAATTACAGACAGGAAAATGAGAAGAGGGAACTATATATGCAACGTATTCTCTGGGAAGAAAACTGGCTCAGGGAGTGGGAGTATCGATTGTTTCGTTCTTGTTGATCTTAACAGGATATGATGAGAACCTGGGGGCACAGCAGAGTGTAGATGTGGCAAGAAATGTATTGATTCTGATCGGTCTGGTATATGCAGTTTGTGTTGCTGCCCAATACATTTGTTTGCGGTTTGTGTATCCGCTGGATAAAAACAAGACATTAGAGCTGGAAAAGAAACTGGGACGTTCCAATGTGGAATTGATTGGTGAAACAGGAGACGAAGAATGAGACGAAAAATAGAAATTAATGAAAATTGGTTTTTTACAAAAGAAAGACCAAATCTGACAGCACCCGATTTTTCGGCAATGCAGGAGATAACACTGCCTCATACGTGGAATGCAGAAGACGGGGCAGATGGGGACGATTATTATGACAGAAGAGAATGCTGGTATGTTCGAAAACTGGAGCGTCCTCAGGGCGATGAAATTTATTTGGAGGTTCCGGCTGCAAGTCAGACTGCACATGTGTATCTCAATGGAGCAGAGATCGGGCATCATATCGGAGGATTTTCGCTGTTTCGGATTCGTTTGACGGAAAGATTGGAAGAAAAGGAGAATATTCTTGCAATTGCAGTAGATAATTCGGAAAGTCAGGATACATATCCGCAATTTGCGGACTTTACCTTTTTCGGTGGTTTGTATCGAGGTGTAAATTTACTGGTTGTACCTGAACGGCATTTTGAATTGGAAGAATATGGAGGTCCCGGGATTTATGTGACTTCACACCTAAACGAAGATGGAAAAGCAGAAGTTCTGGTGCAGGGAAAGGTATCAGGCGGGCAAAGTGAAGCATATAAGGTGCAGATACGGAATGGAGAAGGGGAGATTATCCTGGAAGCAAATACAGAGAAACCTGAAAAAGTGTTTTTCATAGATAATCCAAGAGTATGGAATGGGAAAAAAGATCCCTATTTATATACAGCGAAAATGATCATGGAAGGTTCCGGTGATGAGGTAAGTACGATTTGGTATTCGGGAATTTTATGTGGATGCTGAAACAGGATTCTTCCTGAATCAGGAGAGTTATCCTTTGCGCGGAGTTTCCAGACATCAGGACCGACAAGGAAAAGGATGGGCAATCAGCGAGGAAGATCAAAGAGAAGATGCGATGTTGATTCATGAAATAGGAGCTACAGCAGTAAGACTGGCACATTATCAGCATGCACAGAGTTTTTATGATTTTTGTGATGAGTTAGGTATGGTAGTTTGGGCGGAAATTCCATTTATTTCTCGTTTTATAAATACGAAAGAAGCAAAAGAGGATACTGTACGACAGATGCGGGAATTGATTATGCAGAATTATAATCATCCAAGTATTTGCTTTTGGGGGATCAGTAATGAAATCACGATGGGGGAAGAGTCTGATGAACTTGTGGAAAATCAGAGGATTCTGCAGAAATTATGCCACAAGCTGGACCCGTCCCGAAAAACAGTGCTTGCAAATCTGACAACTGTGGAGAGCCAAAGTGAACAGAACAAGATTACAGATTTATCGGCCTATAATGTTTATATGGGATGGTATGCAGGAAAAGTAGAGGACTGCGGAGCGTGGATGGACTCTCTCCATAAAGAAAATTCTGATATGTGCATGGGAATTTCGGAATATGGCGCAGATACCAATGTTCAATATCATTCGGATGCTCCGAAACGTCAGGATTATACGGAAGAGTACCAGTCTTATTATCACGAAAAAATGCTTCAGGCAATACAGGAACGACCGTATCTCTGGTGCAGCTTTGTGTGGAATATGTTCGATTTTGCGGCAGATAAGAGAAAAGAAGGTGGCACACAAGGGCGTAATACAAAAGGTCTGGTTACATATGATCGGAAAATTAAAAAGGATGCATTTTATCTTTATAAAGCATATTGGACAGAAAAACTGTTTGTGCACATCTGTTCAAAGCGTTTTCAAAAAAGACCGGGAGACACTACAACAATAAAAGTATACGCCACAGGAATCGAAAAGGCGGAACTTTGGATGGATGGAAAACGGATCCAAGAACAAAAAGGGACATATTGTTTCCTGTTTGAAGGTATTAAATTAACTCAAAATCACCAAATTACAATTTATGGTTATTGCGGAGATGAGAAGGTTTGCGAAGACGAGGCCGCTTTTACTCATACAGATGGATTGGAGGCAGAGTATATTCTGGAGTCCGGCGAAAATGACGGAGTCAACTGGTTCCTGGATGAGTATGGAGAAAAAAAGAAGCTTGAAGCAACACAGGGCTTTCTGTCTGTATATGATGAGATAGGGACAATACTGGATACAGAGAAAGGCAATGAAATTCTGAATGGGTTGTTTATCTCGTTTGGAGAAGGTGGTAAAGCGTTACTGACTGAGAGTGTGCAGAATTCAATTCGTTCGTTGACATTCGTAGAGCTTGCGAAAATGATCGGACCAGCAATTACACCTGAAATGTTAAATATGCTCAATGAGCAATTAAGGCATGTAAAAAATTCTTAAAGAATGGGCCGGCGTGATGGTCGGCCCTATTCGTTACTGTTCACACTCAATCACCTTTATTAAATAAAAACAAAAAATATAAAAAAGGTATTGACTTTTTTTATACATGTGGATATAATAACTATGTTGCGTCTGACAGAGACGAAACATGAGGTGATGCGGATTGGTGTAATGGCAGCACAGCAGACTCTGACTCTGTTAGTAGAGGTTCGAGTCCTCTATCCGTAGGTTATAAGATAAGAATTTCTTATCTTATATCGGAGTGTGGCTCAGCTTGGTAGAGCGCTACGTTCGGGACGTAGAGGTCGCGTGTTCGAATCACGTCACTCCGATTTTACCCCCATTTTATGGGGGTTTTTCATTTTTTAGGTGTTGAAAAAGTTGGTTGGCTTTGGTTGGGATTATCCAGTGTGTGCCAGATTCTTAAATTTGGCATTTCGCTCTTGGATAATCTTTTTCTTTTCGGCAAGGTTTGAAGTGTCATAGGTATAATACTTCTCGTTGACCTCGGTAGTATGTCCTAACATACTTGCGACCACTGATTTTGGTGTGCCTTTAGCTTGTAAGTCGGAACTGGTTGTTTTCCGTAGCTTAGTGATACCACCACCGTTTAATTTGTTTTCCCGGCATAACCGTGTCATGCAGTCAGTTATGTTTCTTGCATGGGTATAACTTCCATTGCCATCCGTGAAAATCCATTCACATAAAATTCCATGTTCTTCTTGTACTCGCTTGATGCGTGCCAATAAGTGATTAATCTGTCCGTCAACCGGATAGGCTCTTGATTTCTTGGTTTTAGTCTTACCAACAGAAAATTCATTTTTTAACCGATTGTGTTTTGCAGATTTATTGATACTGATGCAGATATCATTGATATCAGACCATTTCAAGGTTGATAGCTCACTAACCCTCATACCCGTGTACATTGCTAATTCTATGGCATAAGGCGGCATATATAAAGGTTCTCCCTATAATATCCATGCAAGGCTTTTAAGATAATAGCAAGTTCAGTATCGGTATAGTATTTATCGCAGTCAGATACTTCAATTTCTCCACAATGTTTTGTAAAGTCCTTAGGCTCAAGAAATTCCACTGGATTATCTGTGATAATTTTTTCAATTCTTGCGTATCTAATCACGTTTTTTATATAGCTGAAAAACTTACGTGTGGTTTCTTTGCACAATTCAAGTCGCTTGATGGTTTCCAACATAAAAACTTTTATTGTGTTCTCATTAATCTGATTAATAGGCATCTCAGCAAAGTCTGTACCAACAAAGAAACGTTTGCAGTCAGTATTAAACTTATAGATTGAGTTATCGTCTAATTCTAAATCCTTAATACTTCGCCACATGTAATAGACTTCTAGGAAAGTAGGGCAAGTCTTTTCCTGCTTTTTTCGGGATTCCTCAATGACATAATACTCTATGATTTTACTATTCAATTTTTCCTCGTTGACACTCTCAATCTGCTTTCCCTTTGGCGGTTCAACCCCCTCTTTTGGTAAATAGCTGTACCACTTACCATTTTTTCCTTGCCAGTAGTTATACATTTTTTTGTGTAAATCAAGAACTTGTTTTTTATTCATATCAACCTGTTCTTGTATATCCGTTAGCGAAAGTATACCAGTTTTTAATTCTTGATACAATATCTTTATTGAATCTGCTCTCGACATAATGGCTTTCTCATATTGCAGGATTTCAAGGGCGTTCAGTTTAGCCAGTACAATCACGCCCCTTTTTAATTTTCAGATATGTAACACTGCTGTCTTTAAGGGGTGAGCCGTTTGTAATGATAGATTTTGTATCATACACCTGTCTGGTATATTCTTTCTGAAAGACGACATTCTCTTGTGTTAAATCCTGTAGAATATCATCTGTAAGCATTAACTTTTGTTCAATTGGCATTTTAAGGTTTTGAGATTTGAAAAATGCCTTTTTTTTGTGTTCCTTTAACTCTAGGTCTTTACCAAAATATTTGCTTAAATAACGTCCTCTGTTCTCCATGCTGTCTACATCAATGCGGTTTATTTTGATAAATCCATACGTCCATAAATCTTGTAGTTTTTCCTTTGCCACAAACGGAAAATCAAAGAAAATAACATGGTAGTGGATTGCTCCACGTTTCTGTTTCTCCCACGTTGCAATATATTTCAATGTCTGGACTTTGGTTTGATACAGATAGTAATTTAATCGTTGTATAAAATACTTAAATTCCTTGTTGGTTATAGTGATGTCTTGAATATTCTCTCGGAATGTCAGCGTTAAAAATTTGGTCTTGTTATCAAAATTGCAGTCAACAATACGGGCAATCTCCCAACGGGTTTGCTCATAGTGTTTTTGCTTGCGCTTTAAACTGTCATATTGCTTATGAGCCGACATTTCATCAAATACTTTACGTTTATGTGCTTGTGTATTACTTGTTTTTGAATCTGAATTTGAATGGCTGTAAATTGGAGTTTCATAGAAATACACTTCTTTCGTAGTAGGAGTTTCAATGATTTTCGTATTGTATACAAAACATTGTTTTGCTTTGCCCACGAAATTCACCTCGTATCCTATTTTGTATGTGCTTGTTTCTACTCCGATTTTTCGGAAGATGTTGTTTTATATATCAAGTAAAGATAGAACGATATCTGTTTCCTTAAATGGTGCAGATAGTCAGCACCTTATGACGTTGTCCGGCACTGACTATCTGCCCCCTTTAGGGAACTATTTTGTTCCGGCTTTTCTGATATTGGCAGCTTCTGCTTTGACGGATAAGCGTCCATTATAAAGACTCGCCCATGTATGTAGTCCCTCAAATGAAACGGTCACTTGTCCTCTTTGCTCCAATTCTTCATTAGACACAAGCTGATTGGCATTTTTAACGCCAACTTTGATTTTCTCAAATTTCAGCTTTGGAAAAAGAACAGTGTAGTAGAAGCCTAGTTTCTCTTTGGTGTTGTAGTCAATCCATTCAGATACTTCGACTAATTGAAATTGTTCCTCCAGTTTGTCCGGGTTTAAAATGAAATCAGTTCCTCTAATCAATAAATATGACCTCCTTAAAATATTTGATTATCTGATATTCAGATATTTATTATAATACAGCACAGAATAAGCGATGTCAAGAGAAAAATCTTAATATCCGATAAAAAGATTGACAGAGTGAAAACATTGAAATATAATGAGCATAAACAAGGAGGATTGCGATGAATAAAATAAAAGAATTGAGAAAAGAAAATAACATCACAGTTGCGGAATTGGCAAAAGAGTTGGGAATTTCACAAAGTATGCTGACTAACTATGAAAATGGGAATGGAACTCCAAGGGATGATTCTATATGGGATAGGTTATCACAACTGTTTGGCGTAAGCAAAAGTCATGTTATGGGATTGACTACAGATATTGATGTGGTTCACAGAAAGAAAAAATTTAAAGCGGTTGTGGATATGTCAGAACCCATATCAATACAAGTGGAAAATCAAACAGACATTGATATCTTGACTAAGTTGGACCTACTGGATGATGAAGATACAAACAAGGTATTAGACTTTATTAACAATCTTCTTACTATAAAGAAATATGAGGGAATTGAAGATAGTCCAATCGAATATGTGACGAAATAGCAGAAGTAATCTAAGGCGTCCACTTGCCCAGCCGACCCGCCGCCCTGTTAGGAACCGTCGCTCTGGGCATCCTTCGGAACGTTGGTTTTTGAAAGAACACGAACAAGAAAGAACTAGATGTGGAAAGTATACAGAGAATAGCAGACAGCACGATTGCGAAAGTGTTGTCTGTTATTCTTTTTCTTAGTCATATTCAAAAACAACGGTTTTAAAGGGTTTCTCTCCATAACGAATCAGCCATGCAGAATAATAGAGATTGATTTCAAGGGTAGTAGGAGTGCCGTTAATCTTGTTGTGTTCTGTTTCGATTTTACGAATAGTCTCATCAATTCCCCAATATTTGTAAACAATAACAGTTAGCTCCGTGTCTCGTGTGCCTTGATTACTGAATGACATGCTGTTACGGACATGGTAATCGGGCAGACTGATGTAATAGCAGATTCCGGCAATTAGACAGAACAATAAAAATGTAGTTATGACTTTTATTTTCATGTGTATGCACCTCTCTTTCTTAAATCCTAAGGGGATAACTATATAGTACCTCGCTGTATAGTGAATTACTACATAAAGATTTATTAAATATACTTTGTGTAGGGGTGATGTATATGAATTATGGACATTTAGAGTTAAGGATAGAAGAACTGTTGAAAGAACGGGATATCAGTAAGAATACCATTTGCAAAGAGTTGGATATTCCGAGGTCAAATTTTAACAGATATTGCAGAAATGAATTTCAAAGGCTGGATGCAAATTTGATTTGTAAGTTATGTGATTATTTTGATTGTGAAGTTGGCGAATTGATTTGTTATGTAAAAGAATAACGAGCTGTTGCTGTTATTGGCATGGAATGGATAAAAGGGTATGCGGAGGTGTGAAAGTCTCTCATACCTTTTTACTTGTGTATTTTATAAAATCGAATTATACTGTGAGTAGTGAAAGTTAAGCAAATAGAATTTGTAAATCTGGACAAATCCGATTTATTATATGAAAGGAAATTATATTATGAAAATTGATGTATGTTCAAAGAAAGAACAGGATTATATTATTGAAAGACTGGTGGAATATAATCTATCTCAGGTTGAGGCTAAACAGAAAGAAAATTTCATAGATTTAAGCAAGAAAATCGGTAAGGATGATAAGATTGTTGCTGGTATTGTAGCAAGGATGTATTGTTGGAATGTAGTTTATGTTGATACATTGTGGGTCGATTCTAGTTATAGAGGGAAAAAACTTGGTAGCTTACTTTTAGAAGAAGTTGAAAATGATGCTAAATCAAAAGGTGCTAAACTTATTCATCTTGATACATTTGATTTTCAAGCCAAAGAATTTTATGAGAAGCAAGGGTATATTGTATTTGGTATATTAGAAAATTGTCCAGAAAAGCATTATAGATATTATTTGAAAAAAGTCTTATAGTTCTTAAATCAAACTTTTGGTCAATATATAAAACTCGACAACTTCCAGTTTGTCAAAATTAAGTACATAATCTTGCTTGGCACAATGGCGGAAATTAGCCACAGGGAACACCTATGGCTAGTGTTTTTTAGCTAATCTATTGAATTTAATAAACTTTTAGAACAAACGGATATACAAGTTTTCCTTTCTGACCGTTTAGGTCGCTTGTTTATATTTGTCATTGGTTGGCTTTTGGTTGGGATTCTTAAATACCCCTTACAAAGCCCGTAAATACGTTGTTCGTTGACCGTAGAGGTCGCGTGTTCGAATCACGTCACTCCGACTTTTGGAAAAGAACCGTAAAGTTACATAAAATGTGGCTTTACGGTTTTTTAGTATAAAGATGCGTGATAAAGCCATAAAAGTACTGAAAAACAATACTTTTATGGCTTTCTGATTTTTCATTTAATTACTTCAATAATTATTCTTGATAGAAAGATCCCATATAGCGGATATAGTCATCTTCTGTATGATTCGCTTTCCAGTCATGGACGCTGGCTTTATTACGCTCTCCGGAAATGACAGACAGTTCTTTTCCTAATTTTTCAAAAGCTTCGTCCACAACTTCTTCCGGTGTTTGAGCAGTCTTCATAACAGCTTCCCCCTGTGGTCCGCCAGGCAGGTTGCTTAAAAGACTTGGTGTCAGAGTAGTTCCCAAAGTGATGACTTCCACATCAACATTGGTCTTTTCCGTTTCACAGGCAACAGCCTCTGTCATTTTTAAAATGAATGCCTTTCCTGCACCATATTGGCCATTCCATGGTGAACTGGAAATTCCAGTCATAGAAGATACGTTGATGACAGCACCGCGATCCTGTGCAGCAAAGATTTTCATATAGTGATAGAAGCATTTCATAAATGTAACAACGTTTACGTTGATCATTGCCTCATGCTTTTCCCAAGGTGTATCCTGGATTTTGCCAAAAGAGTGTAAGCAGGTACATAGGCCATAAATCCCATATCCAGATTTTCTGTTGCAGCAAAAATTTTGTCAGTAGCATCTGGCAGCGAAAAGTCTGCTTTTACGACTTTATAATCAATCTCATAAGTGTTTTTTAGTTCCTCACCGAGCTCTTTTAATTTTTCTTCACGGCGTCCGACCATTACGACATTCATACCTTCTTTGGCAAGCCTTTCACAAAATGCTTTTCCGACACCTTCAGTAGCGCCTAAAATAATTCCCCATTCTCCATATTTTTCTCTCAATGTCATGTTGATTCTCCTCTCATATATGATATTTTAAATGTACGGTGGAAAAATAAAAATCCACAACTATACTGATATTATAGCACAGATATAAGTGAAACAGTATTAAGCTTCTGATAATACAGAAAAGGATTATACAAAACTGCTACTTGTCAACTGTTTAGAATACCCGTATAATAAAAAAGGTTATTAAACTTATTTCTATGGTAGGAATATAGAAAGGATACATTTGAAAAAGATGGAAGAGTGGGATATACAATATAAAGAGCTCTTATCCATGCCGGAGCAGTCTTATCGCCTGATCGATATTCGGGATGAAGCTTCCATGTCATACGGAATGATTCCGGGGGCAGAGTGGCTTCCGACAGAAACAATCGAGCAGAATCTGGATGCGGCGGATAAGGAAAAGAAGCTGGTGCTTTACTGTACGCGAGGGGCATTAAGTGAAGAATGTGCAGAAGTGCTCCGGGAGAAAGGATATGATGCAGTCAGTCTGGAAGGCGGATATACGAGGTGGTTGTTAGAGCGGATGGAAGCTGAGCAGAAGAAGGAAGAGGAAGAATCAGGTGAAGAACTTTTGCGGGCAGAAGAGATTGAGAAAAGTATCCGCAAAATTTCACAAAAGACTGTTCTCGCGATTTGCCAAGGCAGTTCGAATATGAGCTGGTGCAGGAGGGGGACAGGATTGCAGTCTGTATTTCCGGTGGAAAAGATTCGATGCTGATGGCAAAGCTGTTTCAGGAATTAAAAAAGCACAACAAGTTTCCGTTTGAGGTGGAATATCTGGTGATGGATCCGGGATACAGTGAACTGAACCGGAAACTGATTGAACAGAATGCAAAAATGATGGGGATTCCGATCAAAATTTTTGAGTCTGATATTTTTGATGCGGTGTTTGATGTGGAAAAATCTCCGTGTTATTTATGTGCCAGAATGCGAAGAGGGCATCTCTACAGTAAGGCAAAAGAACTTGGATGCAACAAGATCGCACTTGGACACCACTATGATGATGTGATTGAGACAATCCTGATGGGAATGTTGTATGGTGCGCAGGTACAGACCATGATGCCGAAGCTGCACAGCACGAATTTTGAGGGGATGGAGCTGATTCGTCCGCTGTATCTGGTAAGGGAAGATGATATCAAGCATTGGAGAGATTACAATCATCTGCATTTTCTGCAGTGCGCCTGCCGGTTTACCGAGACATGCAGTACCTGCAGTGTGGATGGAAGCAGTGCATCCAAACGGATGGAAATCAAGCACCTGATCGCAAAACTGAAAGAAACGAACCCGTATGTAGAGGGAAATATTTTTAAGAGTGTGGAAAATGTCAATTTGAGTACGGTAATTGCATACAAGGAAAACGGAGTCAAACATCATTTTCTGGAATCCTATGATGAGAAAGCATAAAAATGGGATTTGAAAAAAATAACAAAAAATCAAAAATAAAAACTTGAAAAATAGAACATGGAGATTATAATAAGTAACAAAATACAAAGTGCAAAGGAGAAAAAAAGATGAGTATTAGAATTGGTATTTTAGGATATGGAAATCTGGGACGCGGAGTGGAATGCGCGATCAGACAGAATCCGGATATGGAACTGGTGGCTGTATTTACCCGCAGAAATCCGGAAGACGTGACAATATTGACAGAGACAGCAGCAGTGTGCAACATTGCAGATGCTGCTGACTGGAAAGATAAGATCGATGTGATGATCCTGTGTGGAGGAAGTGCGACAGATCTTCCTGTACAGACACCGGAATATGCGAAGATGTTCAATGTAGTAGACAGTTTTGATACTCATGCAAAGATTCCGGAGCACTTTGCAAACGTAGACGCAGCTGCAAAAAAAGGCGGACACATCGGAATTATCTCTGTGGGCTGGGATCCGGGAATGTTCTCATTGAACAGACTGTATGCAAATGTAGTACTTCCGGAAGGGAAAGACTATACGTTCTGGGGAAAAGGTGTCAGCCAGGGACATTCTGACGCAGTGCGTCGGATCGCAGGTGTAAAAGACGCAAAACAGTATACAATTCCGGTAGAGTCTGCACTGGAAGCAGTAAGAAACGGTGAAAATCCGGAGCTGACTACACGCCAGAAACACACAAGAGAGTGCTTTGTTGTGCTGGAGGAAGGCGCAGATGCTGCAAGAGTGGAAGAGGAAATCAAGACAATGCCGAACTACTTTGCAGATTATGACACAACGGTACATTTTATCAGCGAGGAAGAATTAAAAGCAAATCACAGTGGAATCCCGCACGGAGGATTTGTACTCAGAAGTGGTGTGACAGGCTGGGAAAAAGAAAACAAACATCTGATCGAATACAGTCTGAAACTGGATTCCAATCCGGAATTTACTTCTTCTGTAATTCTGGCATATGCAAGAGCAGCATATCGCTGCATAAAGAAGGACAGACAGGATGCAAGACGGTATTTGACATTGCTCCGGCATATTTAAGTCCGAAGAGTGCAGAAGAACTGCGTGCAGAAATGTTATAAAACGACTGTAAGAAGGACAGGCAGATGCTTTTTTGAAGTGTCTGTCTGTTTTTCTGTACATTTTTGCAGGAAATGAGTATAATAGATAGCATCATGTATTTGGAAATGTTATGAAAGAAGAGGTGAATCATGTTTGGCTATGTGACGATCTGCGAACCGGAGCTGAAGATGAAAGATCTGCGAAAATATAAGACATATTATTGCGGACTCTGCCGGAAATTAAAAGAGGATTACGGGACGATGGGACAGATGACGCTGACTTATGATATGACATTTGCGATTATTCTGCTGGCATCCTTGTATGAGGCAAAAAACCGGATGAATCAGCACAGATGTAAAGTGCATCCGGTGAAGAAGCAGGCGATGATCGAGAATGAGATTACACAGTATGCAGCAGATATGAACGTTCTGCTTGCATATTACCATATGAAAGATGACTGGGCAGATGAGAAGAAAGTAAGCGGTCTGTTAGGGGGCGGACTGCTCAAGAAAAAGGCAGAAAAGATTGCGGAGCAATATCCAAGGCAGAGTAAAGCAATCAGGGAGTCTTTGCAGGAACTCTCAGACTGTGAAAAAGAGAACAGTCAGGAGATCGACCGATCAGCAGGCTGCTTTGGAAGACTGATGGCAGATCTGTTTGTATATAAGGAAGATATGTGGGAAGAGACACTGCGGCGCATGGGATTTTTCCTGGGAAAATATATTTACATTATGGATGCTTATGAAGATCTGGAAGAGGATCTTCGTAAGCAGTGTTACAATCCACTGAAAAGTCTGCATGAAAGAGCAGATTATGAAGAACAGATCCGGCAGATCCTCTGTATGATGATCGCAGAGTGCAGCGCCGAGTTTGAGAAGCTGCCATGCCTTTTGGATGTGGACATTTTAAGAAATATCCTGTATGATGGAGTCTGGAATCGTTATAATAAAATTCAGAAGAAAAAGTTAGAGGAAGGAAATAAAAAGAATGAGCAAGAATCCTTATGACGTGCTGGGAGTTCCTCAGAATGCATCAGATGATGAGATAAAAAAAGCATACCGGGAGCTGACAAGAAAGTATCATCCGGATGCAAATGTGAACAATCCGCTTGCAGATCTGGCGGAAGAAAAATTCAAAGAAGTGCAGGAAGCATATGATGAGATCATGCGCCAGAGAGAGCAGGGAGGAGGATATTCCTACGGAAATTCCTCCTATGGCGGGAATTCTTACAATAACACATACAACGGACCACAGGACGCAGAGATGCAGGCAGTGTTCAATTATATCAACAGCAGAAACTACAGGGAAGCGCTAAATCTTCTTGACCGGATGCCGAACCGCAATGCGATGTGGTATTATGCCAGCGGGTTTGCCAATGCAGGAATCGGAAATAACGTACTTGCAAGAGAGCATGCGGCACAGGCAGTCAATATGGAACCGAATAATGTACAGTATCGTCAGTTGTTGAACCAGCTGGACTGGAACAGCAGAAGATATCAGAGCAATCCATACGGAGGCGGATATGGAGCCGGCGGACAGAGCTGTGGAACGGGGAACATGTGCTGTGATCTCTGGTGTGCAGATACGCTGTGTGAATGTATGGGAGGAGATCTTTGTTCATGCATGTAAAAGCGAGAATGACCGCATTTAGCGGACTGCTTCTGGCACTTTCTGTTGTCTGTATGGCACTGGGAAGTGTGATCGAGACCAATACGCTGTTTTTACTGGCGGCAGCTTCCTATTTTGTGGGGATCATCATCCGTGAATTCGGGATGAAAGCGGGAGTGGCTTTTTATCTGGCAGATATCCTGCTCGGATTTTTGGTCACACCGAACAAGTTTTATGTAATTTCATTTGCCGCTATGGGATTTTACATCCTGGCAGCGGAAGGCAGCTGGCGATTTTTGGGTAAAAGCAGTGAAAAGATGCAGAAATCCTGGATTTTCTGGGTGATGAAATATGTGGTGTTTAATTTGATGTATATTCCAATGGTTCTGATATTTCAGGAACTTCTTTTCATGAAAGAACTCTCCGGTGGACTGCTTCTGGCTGTTCTGGCAGCAGGACAGGTGGGAGTCTGGATTTATGACCGGGCTTATGAATATGTTCAGGTTCATATATGGAATAAGTTCCGGGGAAAGCTGTTGAATTAGTGTAGTTATTTGATAGGATATTGCCCAAGTGTGGATTTTCTGGTATACTATCGACATTACGCATGTTCAAATGTGACAGCGAAATAGAAGAAAAGGAGGAAATATATGTTAAATGACATCTTAGGGCAGATCAATGATCTGATGTATACGTACCTGCTGTTGTTTCTGTTGTTGGGAACCGGACTTTACTTTTCAATCCGTTCACGGTTTGCACAGGTGCGTCTGATGAAAGAAGGATTTCGGATTCTTACGGAAAAAGCGGAGGTGGAAGATGGGAAGAAACAGGTCTCATCTTTTCAGGCGCTTATGATTTCCACAGCATCCCGTGTCGGAACAGGAAATATCGCAGGAATCGCGACTGCTATCGCGGCAGGCGGACCGGGAGCGGTCTTCTGGATGTGGGTGATGGCTGTAATCGGAGGTGCTTCTGCATTTATCGAAAGTACACTGGCACAGGTATATAAGACAAAGGATGGAAAAGACTTCCGTGGCGGTCCTTCCTACTATATGGAGAAGGCGCTTGGAAAACGTTGGATGGGAGTGCTTTTTTCCGTGCTTCTGATTATTTGTTTTGCTTATGGATTCAATGGTCTGCAGTCTTATAATATGTCTTCTGCTCTGGAATATTATATTCCGGGATACAGTGAGAGCAGTTATCCGATGATTGTAGGTTTGATTCTGGCAGTCGGAACCGGTCTGATCATTTTCGGAGGCGTGCATCGTATCGGATTTATTACGTCTGTAATGGTGCCGATCATGGCAGGTGCATATCTTCTGATCGGACTTTTTACGATCGTGACACATCTTCCGCAGCTTCCGGGCGTACTGGCAATGATCTTATCAGAAGCATTTGATGTTCAGGCGATTATGGGCGGCCTGGCTGGAAGCGCAGTTGTGATCGGAATCAAGAGAGGTCTGTTCTCCAACGAGGCAGGTATGGGAAGCGCGCCGAATGCTGCAGCAAGTGCATCTGTAAGCCATCCGGCAAAACAGGGGATGGTACAGGTAATTTCTGTATTTATCGACACGCTTTTGATCTGCTCGGCAACTGCAATGATGCTGCTTCTTTCCGGTGTTCAGGGAGAGGCGGGCGTTCTGGATGGAATTCCGTTTGTGCAGAAAGCGATTTCTGCAAATGTGGGAACATGGGGAATCCACTTTATCACGGCATCCATTTTTGCGTTTGCATTCAGCAGTCTGATCGGTAACTATTATTATGCAGAATCCAATATTTTGTTTATCAAGAATAATAAGGTTTTACTGTTCGTGTTCCGCTGTACATGCCTTTTGGCAGTATTCTTAGGCGCACAGGCAGATTTCTCACTGGTATGGAATCTGGCAGATATTACGATGGGATGTATGGCAATCGTCAACATTATCGCAATTCTGCTTTTGGGCAACATTGCTCTGAAAGTATTGAAAGATTACGAAACACAGAAAAAGGCCGGAAAAAATCCGGTATTTAAAGCAGAGAATGTAGGAATTAAAAATACAGACTGCTGGAAATAGTCGAACAAGCAGCTGCATCAGAAGAGTGATGCAGCTGCTTGTTTTATATGTGGATAAAATAAGGAAAAACGCGCGTTAAGAGAGGGAATACTACGTAAAAATAAAAGAAACATAAAATAAAAATGAAATTTCAGAAAGGTACGGGTTTCTTGCTTGACTTCTGAAAACAGCTCGACTATACTACATTCTAACTTAAGTTACATATGTGGCGGGGAAGGAGAATGATATGCAGGAAGTAAAATCACCAAAGAAGCCATTTTTATATTACTGTCTGATCGTAGCAACAATTATGGTTTTGCTGAACAGTCTGGTATTCCCGAATGTACTGAAGCATTCTGTAAAAGAAGTGGACTATAATACATTCATGAAAATGACAGAGAACAAGGAAATTGGAAAGGTCAACATTGACAGCGGGGAGATCATCTTTACGGATAAGAGTGAAGAGAAGATGTATAAGACCGGTGTTATGGATGATCCGGGTCTGGTAGACAGACTATATGATTCCGGGGCAGACTTTTCTTCTAAGATTACAGAAGAGATGTCTCCAATCCTGTACTTTTTACTGAGTTACATTCTGCCGATCGCGATTTTTATCATGCTTGGCAGATGGTTATCCAAGAAGATGATGTCGAAGATGAACGGCGGAGCAAATCCGATGAATTCTATGATGTTCGGAGGTGGAAAGAGCAACGCAAAAATTTACGTCAAATCCAGCAACGGGATTAAGTTTTCCGATGTGGCAGGAGAGGATGAGGCAAAGGAGCTGCTAAGTGAGATCGTGGATTATCTTCATGATCCGGATAAATATCGGGAGATGGGAGCAGCTATGCCAAAAGGCGCTCTGCTTGTGGGACCTCCGGGAACCGGTAAGACTCTGCTTGCAAAAGCGGTAGCGGGAGAAGCCAATGTTCCGTTCTTTTCGATTTCCGGTTCGGAATTTGTGGAGATGTTTGTTGGTATGGGGGCTGCGAAAGTGCGGGACTTATTCCAACAGGCGAATGAGAAGGCACCATGTATCGTGTTTATTGATGAGATTGATGCCATCGGGAAGAAGCGAAATGGAAATATCGGCGGAAATGATGAAAGAGAGCAGACACTGAATCAGCTTTTGACAGAGATGGATGGATTTGACGGCACGAAAGGCGTTGTGATCCTGGCGGCGACCAACCAGCCTGATTCACTGGATCCGGCGCTGCTGCGTCCGGGACGGTTTGACCGCAGGATTCCGGTAGAACTCCCGGATTTAAAAGGAAGGGAAGAAATCTTAAGAGTCCATGGAAAGAAAATCCGGCTTTCTGATAATGTGGATTTTGCAGCAGTTGCAAGAACGGCTGCAGGGGCTTCCGGAGCGGAGCTTGCCAATATTGTCAATGAAGCGGCTCTTCGGGCGGTACGCCGCGGAAGTAAAGTGACCATGCAGGAAGATCTGGAAGAAAGTGTAGAGACAGTGATTGCCGGATATCAGAAGAAAAACAGGATTTTGTCTACGAAAGAAAAACTGACAGTTGCCTACCATGAGATCGGGCATGCACTGGTTGCGGCAAAACAGACGGATTCCGCACCGGTTCAGAAAATTACCATTATTCCACGTACCTCCGGTGCGTTGGGATACACCATGCAGGTGGATGAGGGAGAGCATTTCCTTATGACAAAATCGGAATTGCTCAACAAGATCACTACATTTACCGGCGGGCGAGCAGCGGAAGAGCTGGTTTTCAAAGAAGTGACAACAGGCGCATCCAATGATATTGAGCAGGCCACCAAGCTGGCAAGAGCCATGCTGACTCAGTTCGGTATGAGTGATGAATTTGATATGGTGGCGATGGAGACGATCCAGAATCAGTATCTGGGAGGGGATGCATCCCTGACCTGTTCTCCGGAGACGCAGACGAAGATCGATGCCAAGGTAGTAGAGATCGTGAGAGAGGCACATACAAAAGCACTTCAGATTTTAAAAGAAAATGAGACGAAGCTGCATGAACTTGCCAAGTATCTGTATGAAAACGAGACCATCACAGGAGAAGAGTTTATGCAGATCTTGCAGGCAAAAAAATTGGTTTGTGAAGAGAATGCTTCAGAAGATACAACGGTATAACAGAGAAAAATCAGAAAATGTGTCAGACAGACTGTTTTCTGATTTTTTGTGCATGAATTATTAAAAATCTTTGTGTATATAGATTGACGGTGTTTTTGTAATTGCGTTAAGATAAGAACAAGATTAAGGAACGGGAGGAAAGAACATGTCATTGATCCAGCAGTTAAAGCAGGCGCAGGATTTTACAGAACGAGAGAAGGATATTGCACGATTTGTTTTGGAACATCCGGAGACCATTGAAAATATGTCATCCAGAGAACTGGGGCATCAGACCTTTACCAGTGCGGCTTCCGTGACACGGTTTTGTCAGAAGCTGGGCGTGAAAGGGTTTCCGGAATTTAAGATTAAGTTTGTCAGTGAACTGAGGGATGGATATCTGGACGAAAAACAGGAGAAAATTATGATGTCCGAGCGGGAAAATGTTGTGACTATGGTTCGGAAAATCACAGAAATTCAGAAACAGGCGGTAATGGAGACACAAAAGGAAGTTTCGTATAGCCAGCTTATGCGTGTTGGAAAACTGATCGCAGAGGCACGGTCTGTGGATTTCTATGCTTATGATATGAATGTAAATCTAGCACAATATGGATGTTCCCTGCTTTTTCATGCGGGAAAAAGATCTGCTGTTTATTCTGCAACGAATATTCAGGGATTACATGCAAATATGCCGTCAGATGGTCATGTGGCAATTATTTTGAGTCATACAGGACGGAATGAACGGTTGGCGGAGATTGAAAAGTTGTTGAGAAAAAATGGGACAAGAGTGGTTGCAGTAGTGTCCGATGGTGATAGTATCATTGCCAGATATGCGGATGAAGTACTGGTGGCGGCCGGTTCTGAAAAAGTAGAAGAGTTCTGGATGTCCATGTTTTTTGCTTCGGGTAAATACTTGTTGGATATTTTGTATGGGTTGGAATTTAGCAGAAAATATCAGGATAATCTGGTCTTGAATCAAAAATATGAGAAAGCGGGAGAGAAGAGTCTTTGGGGCTTAAATGAAGAATCTTAAACGCGGAATTAACAATTCCCTTTTAGTTATGCAAAATAGCTAAAAGGGAATTGTTGATTTTGCACAAAAACAGAATGTATTTTTTTATATGTGAAACATTGTTGCACTGGATTTGTTGTTGGTTTCAGAAAAAGTGAAATGAAAAAACAAAATCCGTAAAAATATTGAAAGAAAAACGAGAATTCTATATAGTAATTTCATCAAAAGAAGAGAGTGGATGCGCGCAAAGGACTCTGTACAACAAGGAGGAGAACGAGATGGCACAGATCAGAGATTATCGAAAACTGGCCCATGACATTATCTGTGAAGTGGGCGGAAAAGAAAATATTGTCAATGCCACAAGATGTGCAACGAGATTGAGACTGGTATTAAAGGAAGAGCCGGAACAGGCAAAAGAGAAAGTTGCAGCAATGGCGGGAGTAATTACAGTTGTGGAAAACAGCGGACAGTTCCAGGTTGTAATCGGGACTCATGTGGGAGAGGTATATGATGCGGTGGCAGAAGAACTGCATCTGGATACAGAGAATCTTCAGGTGGAGCAGCCGAAACAGAGTGTCATGAATAAAGTGATTGCAACAATGTCAGCTGTGTTTGCACCGTTTGTATATATTCTGGCTGCAGCGGGACTTCTGCAGGGGGCGTTGATCCTGGTCAATATGGCAGTTCCATCTTTTGCAGGAACTGGGACGTATGCGGTATTGAGTTTTATGTCATGGACGCCATTTACATTTCTTCCGATTTTTATTGCAATTACCGCATCCAAGCACTTTAAATGTAATACGTTTATCGCCGTTTTATGTTGTTGTGCATTGGTTAATCCGGACTGGGCGGGTATGGCGGCCCGGATTGCAGATGGAGAAGTAATCCGTTTTTTGGGAATCAAACTGTCTGAGACAACCTATACTTCAACAGTATTGCCTCCATTACTTCTGGTCTGGGTATTGTCCTATCTGGAACGATTTTTAGAAAAGAAACTGCCAGAAGCAGCAAAAGCATTGCTAACACCGTTAATCTGCTTTTTGATTATGGTTCCCGCAACCATTCTTGTGATTGGTCCTGTATCTTCCATTACGGCAAACGGAATTGCAAATGGATATAATTTTCTTGCAAATACCGCGCCAGCCTGGCAGGAGCCATCATCGGAGGCTTGTGGGAAGTGGTAGTAATTTTTGGAGTACATTGGGGAATTACACCAGTTGTTCTTGCTAATTTTGATATGCAGGGATTTGATACGTTTCAGGCATTTCAGACCATTGCAGTCGTTGCTCAGGTTGCGGCAGCCTTTGGCGTATTTATCAGATCTAAAACAGAGAAATGAAAAGTGTTTCGTTATCAGCAGGAATCACAGGTATTTTCGGAATTACAGAGCCAACAATCTATGGGGTGACACTGCGATTGAAAAAACCGTTTATCTGTGGATGTATCGGAGGAGCCGTCGGAGCAGTTGTGATGAGCTTTTTCCACTCTGCTTATTATGCATATGCAGGACTCCCAAGCCTTTTGACAGTGGTAAATTCCATCAGCAAGGATGCACCGATGTCATTTGTAGGAGAAGCAGTTGGATGTGCTGTGGCAATTGTTCTGACAATCGTATTGATTCAGGTTGTAGGATTTGCAGACCCGAAAGAAAAAGAGGAGTCTGACACAGAAAAAGGCAGCACAAATGAGGAAATTTGTGGAGAAGAAATTGTGGACAGCCCGATGAGGGAGAGGTAATCCCATTGAGTGAAGTACATGATGAAGTTTTTTCCGGAGAATGATGGGAAAGGATGTGCCATCGTGCCGGAAGAAGGGAAAATATATGCACCATTCGACGGAAAATAGTCGGACTGTTGGAGAGTCATCATGCAGTAGGAATCGAGAGTACGTCAGGAATTGAGATTCTGATTCACGTGGGGATGGATACCGTTAAACTTCAGGGAAGAGGATTTACAGCATATGTGCAGGACGGAGAACAGGTGAAGAAGGGGCAGCTTCTTCTGGAATTTGAAAAAGAAGAGATTGAAAAAGCCGGTTATGAAGTGACAACCCCTGTAATCGTTACGAATAGTTACGAATTCTCAGAGATTGAGACAGTGGCCTTTAAGCAGGTAGAGCGTCAGAATGCATTGTTGAAAGTACAGAGAATATAGAGAGAAAATAGGAGGAGATATAAGATGGCATTAGCAAATACGTTTTTATGGGGCGGTGCAGTTGCTGCAAATCAACTGGAAGGCGGATGGAATGAAGGTGGAAAAGGGATTAGTGTGATGGATGTGATGACTGGGGCAGCAATCAAATGATGCGCCGAATCACAGAAGGAGTCATTGAAGGCGAGTATTATCCAAATCACGAAGCGATTGATTTTTACCATGAATACAAAGGAGATATTGCTATGATGGCGGAAATGGGATTTAAGTGCTTCCGTACCAGTATAGCGTGGACACGTATTTTTCCAAATGGTGATGAACTGATCCCGAATGAGGAAGGACTGAAATTTTATGACGATCTGTTTGATGAACTTTTAAAGTATGGCATAGAACCGGTCATTACACTGAGCCACTTTGAAATGCCATATCACTTGGCAAAAGAATACGGAGGCTGGGTGAATCGAAAAGTGATTGATTGTTTCGTGCGTTATGCAGTTACAGTCATGGAACGCTACAAAGAGAAAGTTAAATATTGGATGACATTTAATGAGATTAATAACCAGACCAATACGTCTGCGGATATTTTCGGATGGACAGATTCCGGGGTTCTCTTTTCACAGTACAAAAACAAGAAGAAAGCCATGTATCAGGCGGCACATCATGAAATGGTGGCAGGTGCTATGGTTGTAAAAAAAGGACATCAGATCAATCCCGATTTTCGGATTGGATGCATGTGTTCGTTTGTCCCGTTTTATCCATATTCCTGCAATCCGGATGATATTATGACAGCAGCAGAATGTATGCATGAAAGATATTATTTTGCGGATGTGCAGATGAGAGGGCATTATCCTGCGTTTGCAAAGAAAGAATGGGAGCGGGAAAATACAGCACCGGTGATGGAACCGAGAGATGAACAGATCCTTGCGGAAGGTGTCTGTGATTATCTGGGATTCAGCTATTATATGACCAATGCAGTCAAAGCAGATGTACAGAAAGACACGACGGAATCACTGGATGGAAGCTCTGCAAATTCTGTTCCTAATCCATATGTAAAAGCAAGTGACTGGGGATGGCAGATCGATCCAGTGGGACTTCGGTATGCACTTGTTTCCCTGTATGAGCGCTATGAAAAACCACTGTTTATTGTGGAAAATGGATTTGGGGCAATCGATGTTCTAAAAGAAGATAAAACCTGTGATGATGATTACCGGATCGAATATCTGAGGGCACATATAAAGGAGATGAAAAAAGCAGTAGAACTGGATGGAGTAGACTTGATGGGGTACACGCCTTGGGGCTGCATTGATCTGGTATCCTTTACAACAGGGGAATTGAGAAAACGTTATGGATTTATCTATGTTGATAAAAATGATGATGGAACTGGAAGCGGAAAACGTTATAAGAAAAAATCTTTTGCATGGTTCCGTCGCGTGATTGAGACAAACGGGGAGGAACTGTAGAAGAAAAAGTACAGTGGCTGCAAAAATCTGCGGCCACTGTACTTTTTTCTTCTACAGTCCCATTTTAGGCTGTGTCAAAATGGATTTTACATGATCAACTTCCTGCTGGGTTGCTTTTGCAGCAGGCACGTAATAGCTTTTTTCCCGTGCTACCTGATACAGTTTTTCCTGTGACATTTCACACTGGTTTCGAATCTGTTTGAGGCACTGTTTCAGTTCTTTGTTTTCTGTCTGCGGTATCATATCTCCGAACATTTTCAATTCTCCGTTTACTCCGACCAAGGCGTCAGATACCATTGTCTTTTCATCCATTTTCAAATCCCCCTTATAAAAATTTCATCAGATCCTGTTTGTTTTTGAGTGCGGAATCGGCAGCTTCCTGAAATAACTGCTTTACCTGCGGGTCTGTTGCCTGTGCGGCGTAATCTGTCATTTTACAGTGAGTCGTAGAGTATCCTCCGATCAGATGACGGAGATTCTGCAGATCTAAGATTGAAATTTCTGTCATGGTAATGTCTCCTTTGCATAAATTTAGATTTGTGTTTCGCGAAATAGTATGTTCCGGATCGGGAAAAAGTATGTATTTTACAACACGCTTTTTCTTTTTGTTGTGCAGTTCCCCTGTTTTATGTTATTATAAATATACATATGTGATTTTTTCAGTGAAGGGAAATTCGCTCTTTAGAATCAACAAAGAAAGGAAAGTACTGTATGAAGATTTTAATTCAGAATGGACATGTTGTGGATCCGTTGACAGGTGTGGATGAAGTATGTGATGTGCTTGTGCGTGATACTGATATCGAAAAAGTAGAAAAAAATCTGCAGGCTGAAGCTGACAGAGTGATCGATGCGTCAGGCTGTTATGTAATGCCGGGATTTATCGATCTGCATGTGCACTTGAGAGATCCGGGACTGACTCAGAAGGAAACACTTTCGACCGGAGGAATGGCAGCAGCCAGAGGCGGTGTGACGACAGTATGTGCGATGCCGAATACGAAACCGGTGATCGATACAAAAGAAAAAGTAGAAGAGGTTCACAGACGTGCAAAGGAGGAATCTCTGGTACACGTGATACAGCTGGGCTCCATGACTATGGGTGAGTGCGGCGAAGAACTCTCGGATATCGAAGGGATGGCACAGGCAGGCTGTTATGCACTCAGCGAAGATGGAAAATCTGTCATGAATGCCTTTTTGTTCCGAAAAGCCATGCGAAAAGCAAAAGAGAATGATCTGCTGATCTTCTCACACTGCGAAGATATTTCCATGGTAGAAGGCGGCGTGATGAATGCCGGAAAGCGTGCAGAGGAACTGGGCGTAAAAGGGATCACGAATTCGGTGGAGGATGTGATCGTGGCACGAGACATCCTGATTGCAAAAGAGCTGGATGCCACATTGCATCTGTGCCATTGCTCGACAGCAGACAGCGTCCGGATGATCAAAGATGCGAAAGAAGCAGGGCTGAAGGTGACAGGAGAAGTGTGTCCGCATCATTTTATTCTGACAGATGAGGATATTCCAGAGAACAATGGAATCTGGAAGATGAACCCGCCGCTGCGCTCCAAAGCAGATGTGGAAGCGCTCAGACAGGGATTAAAAGACGGAGTGATGGATGTGATCTCCACAGATCATGCACCGCATATGATGTCTGAGAAGGATAAGCCAATGGAACAGGCAGCATTTGGAATCGTGGGCCTGGAGACCAGTGCATGCCTGACTTATACAGAGCTGGTGGAAAAAGGAGTGCTCACAGTGATGCAGATGGCAGAAAAGATGAGCTATAATCCGGCAAAGATCCTGGGACTGAAAGACAGAGGAAGTGTTTCAGCCGGTAAAAAAGCAGATATTGTAGTATTTGATCCGAGAAGAGAATATCAGATCGATGTGGATACGTTTGCATCCAAAGGGAAAAATACACCGTTTGACGGATGGGAAGTTAAGGGAGAAGTCTGCTGTACATTAGCAGACGGAAAGATCGTATACGAAAAATAAGGAGACGGACAGCATGTTCTGTCCCTTTTTAGAGAACAGGGAGGAAGAAAAAATGATCAACAAACTGGTAGCAAAAATCAAAGAAACAAAGGCACCGATCGTGGTGGGACTGGACCCGATGTTAAACTACATTCCGGAGCACGTGCAGAAAAAAGCATTTGCTGAATTCGGAGAGACACTGGAAGGGGCGGCAGAAGCAATCTGGCAGTTTAACAAAGAGATTGTGGACAAGACATATGATCTGATTCCGGCAGTGAAGCCGCAGATCGCGATGTATGAGCAGTTCGGAGTTCCGGGAATCGAGGCGTTCAAAAAGACAGTGGATTACTGTAAATCCAAAGATCTGGTGGTGATCGGAGATATCAAACGTGGAGATATCGGTTCTACTTCCGCAGCGTATGCAGTGGGACATCTGGGAAGCGTTAAAGTGGGAAGCAAAGAGTACGTTCCATTTGATGAGGACTTTGCAACAGTGAACCCATACCTTGGTTCTGACGGGGTGAATCCGTTCATCGATGTCTGCAAAGAACACAAAAAAGGTCTTTTTATTCTTGTGAAGACATCCAATCCGTCCAGCGGAGAATTTCAGGATCAGCTGATCGACGGAAAACCACTGTACGAGCTGGTTGGAGAAAAAGTAGCACAGTGGGGCGCTGACTGTATGGGTGACGAGTACAGCTATATCGGAGCTGTTGTAGGAGCCACATATCCGGAGATGGGAAAAGTGCTTCGCAAAGTGATGCCAAAATCTTACATTCTGGTACCTGGATATGGTGCACAGGGCGGACAGGGCAAAGATCTGGTACACTTCTTCAATGAAGACGGACTGGGTGCGATCGTAAACTCATCCAGAGGAATCATTGCGGCTTACAAGCAGGAAGCTTATGCAAAATTCGGAGCAGAGAATTTCGGAGATGCTTCCAGAGCTGCAGTTGAAGCGATGGTTGCAGATATCCAGGGCGCATTAGAAGCAAGATAAGTACCGGGGAGGAAGATTCATGTCTAAGAAACAGAAAATGACAGCAGTGGTCATCTCGCAGGAGAAGATCGCAGAAGATATTTACAGTATGTGGCTGAAAGCAGAGCCTGTGGCTGCAGAAGCGGTTCCGGGACAGTTTATTTCCATGTATACAAATGACGGAGCAAAACTGCTTCCAAGACCGATCAGTCTGTGTGAGATTGACAAAGAAAAGGGCGCTTTGCGCGTGGTGTACCGCGTGACAGGAGAAAAGACCGGAACAAAGCAGTTTTCACAGATGAAAGCGGGCGATTCACTGGAGGTCATGGGACCGCTTGGAAACGGTTTTGATCTGGAAACGGGAAAAGAAAAAAAGCGCTGCTTTTTGGCGGCGGGATTGGTGTGCCGCCGATGCTGGAGCTGGCAAAGCAGTTAACAGCCGGATATCAGACCGAGTGTCAGCTTGTGATGGGATATCGAAGTGAGACGTTTCTGACAAAAGAGATGGAAGCAAATGGAACACTTTATATTGCGACAGAAGATGGAAGTACAGGAACAAAAGGAAACGTTATGGATGCAGTTGCAGCGGACAGTCTGGAAGCAGATGTGATCTATGCCTGCGGTCCGACTCCGATGCTGCGTGCGATCAAGCAGTATGCACAGGAGAAAGGAATCGAGTGCTACATTTCCATGGAAGAGAGAATGGCGTGCGGAATCGGAGCCTGTCTTGGATGTGTCTGCCAGTCGAAGGAAGTGGATGATCACAGCCATGTACACAACAAACGTGTCTGCAAAGACGGACCGGTATTTTTGGCAACGGAGGTGGAACTGTAATGGATATGCGGGTAAAGATTGCAGGTGTAGAGTGGAACAATCCGGTGACAGTGGCATCCGGAACATTTGGATCAGGGGAAGAATACAGTGAATTTGTAGATCTGAACCGTCTGGGCGCAGTCACTACAAAAGGAGTGGCAAATGTGCCGTGGCCGGGAAATCCGACACCGAGAGTTGCGGAGATCCACAGCGGAATGATGAATGCCATTGGACTGCAGAATCCGGGAATTGATGTATTCTGTAAGAGAGATATCCCGTTTTTGCGTCAGTACGATACGAAGATTATTGTCAACGTATGCGGAAGATCCACAGAGGATTACTGTGAAGTGGTAGAACGCCTGGCGAATGAAGATGTGGATATGCTGGAGATCAATATTTCCTGTCCGAATGTCAAAGAAGGCGGAATTGCATTCGGACAGAACCCAAAGGCAGCAGAAGAAATCACAAGAGCAGTGAAAAAATATGCAAAACAGCCGGTTATCATGAAACTGAGTCCGAATGTGACCAGCATTTCTGAGATGGCAAAAGCGGTAGAAGCCGGCGGGGCAGATGCTATTTCTCTGATCAATACTCTGACAGGAATGAAGATCGATATCAATCGGAAGACCTTTGCACTGGCAAATAAGACCGGCGGTGTTTCCGGTCCGGCCATTCATCCGATCGCGGTCCGCATGGTATATGAGGCGGCCAATGCAGTGAATGTGCCGATCATCGGTATGGGCGGAATCGAGACGGCTGAGGATGCCATCGAGATGCTCTTAGTCGGGGCGAGTGCAGTATCCGTGGGAACTGCGAATTTCTACAATCCGAATGTGACCATGGAGATTGTGGATGGCATTGCGAGATATATGGAACAGAACCATTTTGCAAGCGTGCAGGATATGGTTGGAATTGTAAAATAGCAGAACGAAAAAGGGTGTGAAAAAAGTGACACATCCTTTTTTCATGTGTGCGGACATTCCTTAAAGGATGCCGTAATTTGTTGTGACATAGTCGTAAAAGTTCTTTACGACAGGTGTCATATGGTGTGTTTTCAGAGCAGCCATATAAAACTTTCGTTCCCAGTCAGGGTAGGAGATCTGAATGATTTTTACATCCATTCTGAGAAGGTCTGTCATATATGGAACGACTGCCACCCCGAATCCTTTCGAAACGAAACCTGCGATTACGATGTCCTCGTCTATTTCATACGCAATCTGGGGCTTCACCTGTATTTTTTGAAACAAATTGTCAACAATACCTCGCAGACCGGAGGCCTGAGAAAAATAAATCTGGGGATAAGGAGCCAGTTCCTTCAGATTTATTGATTCGTGTCCGGAAAGCGGATGATTTTTCGGAGCGATCACAACAAGATCTTGTTTAGAAACAGGAATAAAATGGATATCAGGTTCATTCTCGCGTTGTACAAAAGACAATATCATATTTTTCATCTTTAAGACCTTCGAGCAAAGAAGCAGTAATGCCTGTGTGAAATTTGAACTGAATGGTCCTTTCTTTTTGTTCTTCTAAAAATCGATGTGCCATTTCGGGCAAAAATCCTACACCCAGTGTTCGAAGAAAGCCTAATTCAATGACTCCTGCGCCCATTGCGATGTGACGCATATTTAAAATCCCTTCATCAAGAACGTCCAGTGATTTTTCTACATATTTCAAAAATTGAGATCCTTTCGGAGTGAGTACAGAACGCCGTCCCTGTTTTTCAAATAAAGTGCCCCCCAATTCTTGTTCTAATAAGGAGATAGAATGACTCAGGCTTGGCTGGGTAATGCACAATTGTTCTGCGGTTTTTCGAAAATGTCCGGTCTTTGCCAGCAGAGAAAAGTAGCGAAGCTGATATAAGTTCATATGACGATTCCTCCAGGATATCCTGGAAATTCTTAAGAAGTATGAAATGCAGGTAACTGAAGTGGAATATATCGTTCAGTGGGCAGAAGACAATCGAAGCTACGAACAGAAATACAAAGAACAGATGTGTTTTCATATGTGTGAGCTGTTTGGCGTTTCCCATATTAACTGTGGTCTGATGGAAACATATTCTGTGGAGCACACAGCTCAAAAACTGAAAGAATTATGCGGCAGAGCGGGCAGTCTTGTGATCGGAGTAGAACCGATGCCATACAGCGGCATTCCAAATGTAAAAAGAGCCTGGGAGATTGTAAAAGCAAGTGAATGTGAAAATGCAAAGATCATTCTGGATTCCTGGCACTGGCTCAGAGCAAACCAGCTGATCGATCTTTGTGTTCTGGAAGGAATTCCGGCAGATAAGATCGTTTCTGTTCAGATCAATGATGTATATGAGAGAGCGTATGCAGAAAATGTGTTGAGAGATGAGTCTATGCATGATCGTCTGGCACCTGGAACAGGATGTGGAGATACGGCAGCTTTTTGCAGAATGCTTAAGGAAAAAGGTGTACAGCCGCGTGCATTCGGAGTAGAAGTGATCAGTGACAGTATTCTTGCCCGGGGTGTTGAGGAAGCTGCAAGATTCAATTTTGAAAATACAAAAAAGTGCTGGAAAGTTCCTGGCCGGAGATTTTAGAAGCATAGAAATTGGGGAAGGAGAAAAGCAACGATGAAATTTGAGGCAATGTTTCAACCGGTCAAAATCGGAAATATGACAGTCCCTAACCGGTTTGTGATGAGTCCGATGGGAAATAATTTTGCGAATACAGACGGGAAGATGAGTGAACGTTCTGCAGCATATTACGGGGCGAGAGCAAAAGGCGGATTTGGATTGATCACATTTGAAGCAACGGTTGTCTACAAGGAGGCAAAGGGAGGTCCCAGAAAGCCGTGTCTGTTTTCCGATGATACCGTCAGCAATTTTAAAGAGGCTATTTTAGCCTGTCATAAGGAAGGGGCGAAGGTTTCCATTCAGCTTCAGCATGCAGGTCCGGAAGGAAACTCCAAGGTGACGGGGTATCCGTTAAAATCGGCAAGCAGTATTCCTGCCTCTGTGAAGACAGAAATCCCAAAAGCAATTTCTACGGAAGAATTGTACCGGCTGATCGAGGCTTACGGAGATGCGGCTTTGCGGGCGAAACAGGCGGGAGCAGATGCAGTGGAAGTACATTGTGCCCATGGATATCTTGTAAGTTCTTTTATCTCTGAAAGAACCAATAAACGGCAGGATGAATTTGGCGGATGCTTTGAAAATCGTATGCGTCTTCCAAAACTGATCATAGAAAATATCCGTAAAAAAACAGGTGGAACACTTGCTGTAATCTGCAGAATCAATGGTTCGGACGATGTGGTGGGAGGTCAGACACCGCAGGATGCAGCTGCAGTTGCATCTTATCTGAAAAAAGAATGTGGTGTAGATGCGCTTCATGTATCGAGAGCAGTGCACCTGCATGATGAATATATGTGGGGGCCAAGCGTTCTTCATGAGGGATTCAGTTCTGGCTGTGTGACAGAAATCAAGCAGGCGGTTAAGATCCCGGTGATTACAGTAGGACGTTATACGGAACCACAGTATGCAGAGCTGATGGTAGAAGAAGGAAGGGCGGATCTGATTGCTTTTGGCCGTCAGAGTATCGCAGATCCTGAGCTTCCGCGAAAGGCAAAGGACGGAGAACTGGAATTACTCCAGCCGTGTATTGGATGTCTGCAGGGATGTGTGCCAAACATGTTCCGGGGAGAAGCAATTACTTGTCTGGTCAATCCTCTGGCAGGAAGAGAAGCCGAGCTTGATCTGGCAGAACAGAAGAAAAAAGTTGTCGTTGTCGGCGGAGGACCGGGAGGTTTATATGCGGCATATGTATGTGCGCTTCTAGGACATGATGTGACTTTATACGAAGAAAAAGAGATGCTTGGCGGAAATATGCGTCTGGCAGCTTATCCCCTGGGAAAAGGATGTATTAATGGCATGATCTGCAGTTACATCAACAACTGTAAGGCACAGGGAGTAACGATTGAATTAAATACGTCCGTAACACCGGAGCTACTCCGGGAGAAAAAGCCGGATGCGGTGATTGTTGCCACAGGTTCCAAACCTCTCATGCTGCCGATTCCGGGAATTGAAAAGACAGTACATGCAGCAGATGTACTGGAAGGAAATGTAAAACCGGGAAAACGTGTTCTGGTAGTCGGAGGCGGCATGGTAGGATGTGAAGTGGCGGATTTCCTTGGAGAACTGGGACATCAGGTATCAATTGTGGAACTCCGTGACGAATTAGGCGCAGATGTGATCCCGGAACATAGAAAATTCCTGATGAAAGAACTGAATGAGTATCAGGTACAGGGGATTACAGGTGCAAAAGTGACAGAATTTCATGAGGATGGTGTCTCTTATGTTCTGGAGAATGGAACAGAAGGTCGTGTGGAGCAGGTGGATACTGTGGTGCTTGCAATGGGATACCGTAATTATGATCCTCTGAGCCAGGAAATCAAAGTATTTGCAAAAGAAGTATTTGTGATAGGAGATTCAGTTCGTGCGCGAAGAGCGATGGATGCTACGAAGGAAGCATTCGAAACAGCAATGATGATTTAGGAAAGAAAGGAGAATTGTTATGGAGATTAATGGAAGAACAGGATTTTTTTGCCTGATCGGTTCACCGGTAGGACATTCCGGTTCACCGGCAATGTATAATTACAGTTTTCAGAAGACAGAACAGGATTATGTTTATCTGGCATTTGACGTGGATCTTGACAAGACAGAAGAGGCAGTCAGTGCGTTGAAAGCACTTGGATGTAAAGGGGTTAATGTGACCATGCCATGCAAGACAAAGGTGGCAGAGCTGGCAGATGAGCTTTCTGACGCAGCAGAACTGATCGGTGCCTGCAATACAGTTGTGGTAAAAGACGGAAAGCTTCATGGACATAATACGGATGGAATCGGATTTGTGAGAAATCTCAAGGAGCACGGTGCAGATGTAAAAGATAAAGTGATCACTGTTATGGGTGCAGGGGGAGCAGCTACTGCGATCCAGGTTCAGGCCGCATTGGAAGGGGCAAAGAAGATTTATATTTTCAATTGTAAGGATAAATTTTATGCGAATGCAGAAAATACGGCAAGAAAAATTGAAAACAAGGTTCCTGGTGTAACTGTAGAGGTATATCCTTTGGAAGACAGCCAGAAATTATATGAAAAAATCAAAGAAAGTGATATCCTTGTGAATGCAACCAAGTCAGGAATGAAACCGGCAGAGGATGAGTCGTTGATCAAAGATGTATCCGTATTCCAGCCGGATTTTGTAGTTGCAGATGCGGTTTATAATCCAAGAGAAACAAAACTGATTCGGGAGGCAAAAGCAGCAGGCTGCAAAATTGCACTGGGCGGAATTGGTATGCTTCTATGGCAGGGCGAAGCTGCTTTCCGGATTTTTACAGGAGAGAGCATGCCTACGGAGGAAGTGTATGAAAGATTTTTTCGAGGATAAGGAAAAAAGGATTCCGGGCAACATGGAATATGATATAGAACAAATCAGAAATGAGCTTGGAAAAGGAATGAACATCGAAAAAATAGCAGAGAAACTGAACTTAGATCAAGCGTATGTTGAATTTTTGTTTTGGTTTGGAATTTTATAAAAGTGTGAAACGTCCTTTCTGGTGAACTGTCCGGTGGGAGATTATCCGTGATATGGGTAGTCTCCCTGTTTTTATACGGGCAGCTTCCGGGAAGAAAATTCAGGAGATTTTAACTGCGGCTGATAAAAAATTGAAATAACCGAAAAATTATGATAAAATTGAGAAGATTTAACAGATTACAGGGGCATACAGATGTCCATAAATATGGAGGTTTAAGGAAGATGGAAGCATACAAACAGGAATTTATTGAATTTATGGTAGACAGTGATGTATTAAAATTTGGAGAGTTTACATTGAAGAGCGGAAGAAAATCTCCGTTTTTTATGAATGCAGGCGGATATGTAACAGGTTCTCAGCTGAAAAAGCTGGGTGAGTATTACGCGAAGGCAATTCACGATAAATACGGCGATGACTTCGATGTGTTATTCGGACCTGCTTATAAGGGAATCCCGCTTGGAGTTGTAACTGCAATCGCATACAGCGAATTATACGGAAAAGAAGTGCGTTACTGTTCAGACCGCAAAGAAGAAAAAGATCACGGTGCAGACAAGGGAAGCTTCCTTGGAAGTAAATTAAAAGACGGAGACCGTGTTGTGATGATCGAGGATGTAACAACATCCGGAAAATCTATGGAAGAGACAGTTCCGAAAGTAAAAGGTGCTGCCGATGTAGAGATCGTCGGACTGATGGTGTCATTAAACCGTATGGAAGTCGGAAAAGGCGGAGAAAAATGTGCATTGGATGAAGTGAAAGAGCTGTATGGCTTTGACACCGCAGCAATCGTAACAATGGAAGAAGTCGTAGAACACCTCTACAACAGACCATATAAAGGAAAAGTGATCATTGATGATACATTAAAAGCGGCAATTGATGCATATTATGAAATGTATGGTGCAAAGTAAGCGGGGAGTGAAAGAGGATGGAGAAGGCATATAAAACAATGAGTCAGGCAGGAGCAGGAAGCATTGTGATCGGAATCATTACGATCGTAACAGGCGTGACAGCCGGAATTATCGCCATTGTCAATGGGGCACGTCTGTTGAAAAATAAGAGCGAGATTACATTTTAGCTGTGGAAAACGGGGGAGTAATTTGAATCAGAGACAGGTGAAAAGAACCCGCACGGTGGGAAAAATATTATTTGTGCTCTATATTTTTTTCTTATTATATTTCCTGATCTTCTCAGACTGGTACGGACGCAGCGGTATTGGTGAAGAATACCGCTGTAATCTTGTGCTTTTCAAGGAGATCAGACGTTTTGTGGAATACCGGGAAACGCTTGGGCTTTTCGCGGTATTTACCAATTTATTTGGAAATATCCTGATTTTTGTGCCATATGGATTTTTTATATCCGTTGCCAGCAGGATGAGAGGCTTTTTGATGACATTGTTCTATAGCTTGGGACTGAGCCTCGGAGTGGAAGTATTTCAGCTTTTGACAAGAGTGGGAAGCTTTGACGTAGATGATCTGTTACTGAATACGATCGGCGGAATTTTAGGATATGTATTGTTTTTGATCTGTAATGGGATAAGGAGAAAATATGATGGCAGGAGAAAATAAAGGAAAAGAAAGAGAAGAAAGAAAAAATCAGACAGGCAAGACAGGGAAAAAGTTCTTGTATGTATGCGATTTTTTCATTGTTTGTTCTTGTATTGTTGATTCTTCATGCGTATACAATGCGTGAGAAAACGGCAGATATTGCAGGTGCATTGGGACTGATCGATATGATGTTTACGGTTTTTGGAATCCGGGCAGGTCTTAAGGGACGTCAGGAGCCGGAAAAAAGACATTTTACGTGCTGGCTAGGAATCGTACTTAACGGGCTGGTATTGCTGGTTCTGATCATGATATTTTTAGGAGGACTCTCATAGATGAAATTGGAAACATGGCAGCGGGATAGAAACGAGAGATGTATGGAACGCCACCAGCTCTCAATAGAAAGACTGCAGATGATCGATCAGGAAGAGACTGTGCAGGACAGGTATCGGCCGTATTTCCGGATGTGTGCCGCTTTTTTGCTCAAACTGGAATCACTTCGCAGAACAATAGAAGACCACAGTTTTGAAACCTTCACTCTGGAAGAGAGGAAGAGATGGAATCAGGAGCTGTATGTAGATATTCTGGGGGAAAACTATAAGAAGAGTTTTGCTGATCCGACATATGCGGTAAAGATGCTTTCAGAAGTCTATGGACAGCTCCTGAGTTTTTTGTATACAGAATTGCGCAGCGGGATTCTGTATGCATTTTCGAACAGATTGGATTATCTGACGATCTTAAATGAGTTGTTTCTGGAGATCTATCAGTGTTTTGAAGCGCAGGAACAGCCGGAATACAGGAATTTAAGAGAGTGTGTGTACTGGTATGCAAGCGATTACTGCGATGTATTTCTGGCAGATCATCTCAGAGAGTCCATAAATCCAGTGTACACAAAATCAGTCATTGACAGGATCAGGGAAATGGATCTTTCAGATAACCGGTATCTGTATTCTTACGGGGAATATGTGGGAGAGAAAGAACTGGAAACGGCAGAATATTTCAGAAATCTTTCCGAGGAGGCTCTTTGGAAAATAGCAGACACGTATACAAGAAGATATCGCAAAGAGGATTGCCAGGCTGAAAAGTCAGTGGTACAGATCTTTTATCGTCCGGGATTTGAGCGGCTTGTTTTGGCTGTGCTGGCAGATTTGGAAAAACAGGGAATCGAACCTGTCATCTGCATTCCGGCATCCGGTGTGATTGCAAGAGACGAACTGCATGGGAATGTAAATCCGCAGTATGAAGCAGATCATAAATGTGATGAGGCGCTGTTTCTGGATAAGAAATATATCGAGCGAAAACTGGATGTGATGAAGTACGGATATGAGCGTGAGAAGGAGTGGACAGCCAGAGTGACAGGAAGAATACGACTGGATCGGGCGGAAGAAGCGTTGTGCGGACAAGCCGGTCCTGATGCAGTTTCCTACATGGAGGAACAAAAGGAATGTCTGCGCATATTTGATGAAAAATCAGTTCAGCTTATGAATCAATACGGTTTAGATATAACCACACCTTATGAAGAGTTAGAAGAAATAAGTGTATTAACAAAAGAAGGAAAAAATATTATACTATTGGAGGACGGAAGATTCGTGACTGAGGGCAAAAAGATGCCGGACGGATCTTTTGAGAAATAGACAGGGAATACACAAAAGTTAAGAAAGGTGGACAAGATATGCCAAAAGTAGGAATTGTAATGGGCAGTGATTCAGACCTTAAGGTGATGAGCAAAGCTGCGGACATGCTGGAAAAACTGGGAATTGATTACGAGATGACGATCATTTCCGCACACCGTATGCCTGATGTGTTTTTTGACTGGGCAAAGGCGGCCGAAGGAAAGGGGATCAAAGTGATCATCGCAGGAGCAGGAATGGCAGCACATCTTCCGGGAATGTGTGCGGCACTTTTCCCGATGCCAGTAGTAGGAGTTCCGATGTCCGGAAAGAATCTGGATGGAATGGATGCACTCTATTCGATCGTTCAGATGCCGCCGGGAATTCCGGTTGCCACTGTTGCGATTGACGGAGGTATGAATGCGGCAATTCTGGCAGCAAAGATTCTTGCGACCTCAGATGAGGAAGTTTTGAAAAAACTCAAAGCATATTCAGAAGAGATGAAAGAGACAGTTCAGAAAAAAGCAGAAAAGCTGGACGAGATCGGATATCAGGCGTATCTGGAAAAATAGAGCACAGACGATGTAAGAAATGGAGAATAGTTATGGATTATAAGAATGCAGGTGTGGATATTGAGGCTGGTTACAAATCAGTGGAACTTATGAAAGAACACGTAAAGAAAACAATGCGTCCGGAAGTACTCGGTGGACTGGGTGGATTTTCCGGTGCGTTTTCTCTTGCAAAGATCAAAGAGATGGAAGAGCCGGTACTGCTTTCCGGAACAGACGGATGCGGTACAAAAGTCAAACTGGCAATGATCATGGACAAGCATGATACGATCGGAATCGATGCAGTTGCGATGTGTGTCAATGATATTGCATGTGCAGGAGGAGAACCATTATTTTTCCTGGATTACATCGCATGTGGAAAGAATTACCCGGAAAAGATCGCATCGATCGTAAGCGGTGTTGCAGAAGGATGTTTGCAGTCAGAAGCAGCGCTGATCGGTGGTGAGACAGCAGAGCATCCGGGACTGATGCCGGAGGAAGATTATGATCTGGCCGGATTTGCAGTAGGTGTCTGTGATAAAAAAGAGATGATCACAGGAGAAGACTTAAAAGCAGGAGATGTACTGATCGGGATGGCGTCTTCCGGTGTGCACAGCAACGGATTCTCTCTGGTGAGAAAAGTGTTTGAGATGACAAAAGAAAATCTGGAGACATATCATGAGAGTCTTGGATGTACATTGGGCGAAGCACTTTTAGCACCTACCAGAATTTATGTCAAAGCACTCAAGAGCATCAAAGCAGCGGGTGTGACAGTCAAAGCCTGCAGCCATATTACAGGCGGCGGATTCTATGAGAATATTCCACGTATGCTTAAAGAAGGAACGCATGCAGTGATCGAAAAGGACAGTTATCCGGTGCTTCCGATTTTTGATATGCTGGCAAAAGAAGGGGATATCGAAGAACAGATGATGTACAACACATTCAACATGGGACTTGGTATGGTTCTGGCAGTAGACGCCGCAGATGTGGAGAAGACAATGGAAGCAATCAAAGCGGCCGGAGATACTCCATATGTAGTAGGTAAGATCGAAGCCGGAGAAAAAGGAGTTACTTTATGCTAAGAGTAGTCGTGATGGTTTCCGGAGGCGGAACCAACCTTCAGGCGATCATAGATCGTGTGGCAGACGGTACGATCACTAATGCGGAAATTGTCGGTGTGATCAGTAATAACGCCAATGCATATGCGCTGGAACGTGCAAAAGAACACGGGATTTCGGCGTGTTGTATCTCGCCGAAGGAGTTTGAATCCAGAGAAATCTTTAATGAGAAGCTTCTGGAAGCAGTCGATGCATATGCGCCTGATCTGATCGTGCTTGCAGGATTCCTGGTGGTGATCCCGCCGGAGATGATTGCAAAATACCGCAACCGTATGATCAATATTCATCCGTCTTTGATCCCTTCCTTCTGTGGAAAAGGATTTTACGGACTGAAGGTACATGAGGCAGCTCTAGAGCGCGGTGTAAAGGTAGTCGGTGCAACGGTTCATTTTGTGGATGAGGGGACGGATACCGGTCCGATCCTGTTACAGAAAGCAGTAGAAACACAGCCGGATGATACTCCTGAGATTTTGCAGCGCCGGGTGATGGAGCAGGCAGAATGGAAGATTCTGCCGGAAGCGATCGATCTGATCGCCAATGGAAAAGTAACGGTAAAAGACGGAAGAACTGTGATCACACAGTAGAAGAGGAGACTGCCATGAAAGTTTTAATAGTCGGAAGCGGCGGAAGAGAACATGCGATCGCAGCCAGCGCCGCAAAGAGCAGCAAAGTAGAAAAGATGTACTGTGCACCGGGAAATGCAGGGATTGAAGAATTCGCAGAGTGTGTGCCGATCGGCGCCATGGAATTTGAAAAACTGGTCGCATTTGCAAAAGAAAAATCGATCGATCTTTGTATTGTGGGAATGGATGATCCTCTGGTGGGAGGTCTTGTGGATGAGATGGAAGCAGCCGGTATCCGCACATTCGGACCAAGAAAGAATGCAGCGATCCTGGAGGGATCCAAAGCGTTTTCAAAGGACCTGATGAAGAAATATCATATTCCGACAGCCGCATATGAGAATTTTACAGATCCGGATGCAGCAATCGCATATCTGGAGACTGCAAAATTCCCAATCGTGCTCAAAGCAGACGGACTGGCACTTGGAAAAGGTGTTTTAATCTGTCAGAATTTTGAAGAGGCAAAAGAAGGCGTGCGTACGATCATGCTGGATAAGAAGTTCGGAACAGCCGGAAATGAGATGGTCATCGAAGAATTTATGACAGGCCGGGAGGTTTCTGTTCTTTCTTTCGTAGACGGAAAGACCATTAAGACCATGACTTCTGCACAGGATCACAAGCGTGCGGGAGATGGAGATACAGGCCTGAACACAGGTGGAATGGGAACATTTTCACCAAGCCCGTTCTACACAAAAGAAGTGGAAGAATTTTGTAGCGAACACATTTATCAGGCAACGGTGGATGCTATGGCAGCAGAGGGTAGAGAGTTTAAAGGCGTGATCTTTTTTGGACTGATGCTGACAGAAGAGGGACCGAAGGTACTGGAATACAATGCACGCTTCGGGGATCCGGAAGCGCAGGTTGTACTGCCGCGTATGAAGAATGATTTGATTGAAGTTGTGGAAGCATGTATTGACGGAACACTGGATCAGGTAGATCTGCAGTTTGAAGACAATGCAGCAGTATGCGTGGTACTGGCATCCGAAGGATATCCGGTAAGTTATGAAAAAGGTTTCCCGATTCAGGGGTTGGAAGAATTTAACAAGCATGAAGGGTATTACTGTTTCCATGCCGGCACAAAGCTTCAGGACGGACAGATTGTGACAAACGGCGGGCGTGTGCTCGGTGTGACAGCAAAGGGAAAAGATCTCAAAGAAGCGAGAGCCAATGCCTATGCTGCAACAGAGTGGGTGCAGTTTGAAAACAAATATATGCGTCATGATATTGGAAAAGCAATTGACGAGGTATAAAACAATATAAAATGTATAAAGAAAGAAGCTGCCTGGCGGATTTGATTTAAATTTGATCTGCCGGGCTGTTTTTTGTGCGAATTAAACGATAAAAAATTGAAATATAAAGAAAAATTGAGGGAAAATAAAAGTGTAATGCGAAAAAAGGACTCCAGTCCTTTTCTTGATTATAAAAAGTGTCTAAAATGTGAACTATAGAAAAGACGGAATTGGCAAATTTGAAAGGCGGATTAAAAATGGAAAAGAAACGAGTTTTTCTGATTGTTCTGGACAGTTATGGAATCGGAGAGATGACAGATGCAGCTGATTTTGGAGATGTCGGAGCAAACACATTGAAGACGATCACCAAAGTGAAGGAGTATGATACCCCGAACATGAAAAGGATCGGGCTTTTCAACATCGATGGCGTGGACTGGATGGAGAAAGAAGAGCACCCTATCGGTTCATATGCACGTATGAAGGAGCAGTCCAGAGGGAAAGATACGACGATTGGGCACTGGGAGATTGCCGGAGTGATCTCTCCAAAACCGCTTCCGACGTATCCGGATGGATTTCCGAAGGAAGTGCTGGATGCGTTTGAGCGTGAGACGGGAAGGAAGGTTCTGTGCAACAAGCCGTACTCCGGAACAGACGTGATCCGGGATTACGGGCAGGAGCATGTAGAGACAGGAGCGCTGATTGTATATACTTCTGCGGACAGTGTATTTCAGATTGCAGCACATGAAGATGTGGTTCCGATCGAAGAACTGTATCGGGACTGTGAGATCGCAAGAAGGATCCTTGTGGGAGAGCATGGGGTTGGACGTGTCATTGCAAGACCGTTTATCGGGACAGCACCGAATTTTACCAGAACTGCGAACCGGCATGATTTTTCCTTACTGCCGCCAAAAGACACGATGCTGGATGCACTTGTAAAAGCCGGATATGATACGTATGGTGTAGGAAAAATCTATGATATTTTTGCAGGACAAGGAATCCAGCATACACAGCGTATCCAGAATAATGTGGACGGAATGGAAAAAACCATCGAGACACAGGATGTAGATTTTAACGGAATCTGTTTTGTGAATCTGGTGGATTTTGACATGGTGTACGGACACAGGAACAATAGGAAAGGCTATGCAGAGGCGGCGACAACATTTGACCGTCAGCTGGGAACCTTTATGGAACGGATGAGAGATGACGATATTCTGATGATCACTGCCGATCACGGATGCGATCCGGGATTTCCGGGAACGGATCACACACGGGAGCACACACCGTTTCTTGTTTACGGCAAGAGCATCCGGGAAGATGTGAATCTCGGAACAAGAGAAAGTTTTGCAGATATTGCAGCAACGATCCTTGATATTTTCAATGTGGAAAATAATACGGACGGAACAAGTATGAAAGAATACATTTTAAAGAAATAAAAGAGAAAGGGAGGAAGCGAATGTGGAATATGTAATTGAAATGAACCACATCACCAAACAGTTTGGAAATTTCAAAGCAAACGATGATATCACCCTCCAGGTAAAAAAAGGCGAGATCCACGCGCTGCTCGGTGAAAATGGAGCAGGAAGTCAACACTGATGAGCGTTCTCTTCGGTCTGTACCAGCCGGAGGAAGGAGAGATCCGCATCAATGGGAAAACAGTGAACATCAACAACCCGAATGACGCCAATGATCTTGGAATCGGAATGGTACACCAGCACTTCAAGCTGGTACACAACTTCACAGTTCTGGAAAGTATTGTTCTGGGACGTGAGACAACAAAGATGGGTGTGCTCAAAATGGATGCAGCCCGTAAAAAAGTAATGGAGCTCAGTGAGAAGTACAAATTCAAGATCGATCCGGATGCGTATATTTCGGATATCACAGTTGGGATGCAGCAGAGAGTGGAGATCTTAAAGATGCTCTACTGCGACAATGATATCCTGATCTTTGACGAGCCGACAGCAGTTCTGACACCACAGGAAATCAGTGAACTGATGAAGGTGATGAAGCAGCTGATCGCAGAAGGAAAATCCATTATCTTTATCACACATAAGCTCAATGAGATCAAAGAAGTTGCAAATCGATGCAGTGTTCTGAGAAAAGGAAAATACATCGGAACTGTCGAGGTGGCAGAGACATCCAAAGAGCAGATGTCTGAGATGATGGTCGGACGCAAGGTCAACTTTATCGTAGACAAACCGGAGATGACACCGGGAGAACCGGTTCTGGAAGTGAAAAATCTGACTGTAAAATCCAGACATCATGGAAAAGCTGCGGTTGACAATGTATCTTTCCAGGTAAGAAAAGGCGAGATTCTCTGCGTGGCAGGTATTGACGGAAACGGACAGTCTGAGCTGGTATATGGAATCACAGGTCTGATACCGATCGAGCATGGACAGGTGATCTTAAATGGAAAGGATATCACCAAAGAGAGTATTCGTCAGAAATGTCTGGACGGAGTGGCGCATATTCCGGAAGATCGTCACAAAGACGGACTGGTTTTAGATTACACACTTCAGGAAAACCTGGTTCTGCAGTCTTACTATACCAGGAGATTCCAGAATCACGGCTTTTTAAAATTTGATGCGATTCGTCAGTATGCGAAAATGCTGATCGAGAAATTTGATATCCGTTCCAGTCAGGGGGAGAAGAGTATTGCCAGAGGCATGTCGGGAGGAAATCAGCAGAAAGCGATTATTGCCAGAGAGCTGGACCGTAATCCGGAAATTGTCATTGCAGTACAGCCGGTACGAGGTCTGGACGTAGGTGCGATCGAGTACATCCACAAACAGCTCATTGAGCAGCGGGACGCAGGAAAGGCAGTTCTTCTCGTTTCACTGGAACTGGATGAGGTGATGAATGTCAGTGACAGGATCATCGTCATGTACGAGGGTGAGATTGTTGCAGATCTGGATCCGAAGAAGATTACGACAGAAGAACTCGGACTTTACATGGCAGGAGCGAAAAGGAGTGTGAAGAATGAAGATTAAGAATTTGTTTAAAGGAGAAGGCTTTGTCAATTTCAGTTCCTCCATTCTTGCGATCGTCTGCGGTCTGTTGTTTGGTCTGATCATTCTTCTGATCAGTAATCCAAGCCAGGCATTCGGCGGATTTATGATGATCATTCAGGGTGGGTTTACGGATGGAATGCAGGGATTCGGACAGGTGCTGTATATGGCGACACCGCTGATCATGACAGGACTTTCCGTAGGATTTGCATTTAAGACCGGATTGTTTAATATCGGAGCGTCCGGACAGTTTACAGCCGGTGCGTTTGCAGCGGTATATGTGGGAGTCAAATTCACATTTCTCCCGCCGGGAGTTCATTGTCTGGCGGCACTTCTGGCAGCGATTCTGGCAGGAGCGCTCTGGGGCATGGTTCCTGGACTTTTAAAAGCATTTTTCAATGTAAATGAAGTAATTTCATCCATTATGATGAACTATATCGGAATGTATCTGACCAATATGCTGATTCAGAATACCGTATATGATCAGGTAAAGAATCAGTCCATGGCAGTAGCAGAGGGAGCAAATCTTCCGAAAGGCGGACTGGATAAACTGTTCCCGGGAGCAAGCATCAATGTCGGAATTTTGATCGCCATTGGATGCGTGATCTTAATTTACATTCTGTTGAATAAGACGATTTTCGGATACGAACTGAAAGCCTGCGGAATGAATCCGGATGCCAGCCGGTATGCAGGTATCAATGAAAAGCGCAATATCGTACTTTCCATGGTGATCGCAGGTGCGCTCTCCGGACTCGGCGGAGCACTGTTATATCTGGCAAACTCCGGAAAATATATGCAGGTACTGGACGTGATCGCACCGGAAGGATTCTCCGGAATTTCCGTTGCACTGCTCGGACTTTCCAATCCGATCGGAATTTTATTTGCAGGACTTTTCATCGGATATATCACAGTAGGCGGAAACAATATGCAGCTGTTTGATTTCGCACCGGAAGTGATTGATATTATTATTGCAGCGATTATTTACTGCGGAGCGCTTTCCCTGTTATTTAAAAATACGATTTATAAATTTCAGATGAGAAAAGCGAAAAAGGCAGAGAAAAAATCAGGAACAGATCGTGCAGGGAAGGAGGGACAGTCATGAATGTAGCATATTTCGTTGTACAGCAGACGATGTATTTTGCCATTCCGCTTTTGATCGTTGCAATCGGAGCAATGTATTCGGAACGAAGCGGTGTGATCAATATCGCACTGGAAGGTATCATGGTCATGGGAGCCTTTGCGGGGATCTTCTTTATCAATATTTTTCAGGGGACATTAAGTGGTCAGGGATTGTTCCTGCTCGCCATGCTGGTAGCGGGACTGACCGGAGGACTGTTCAGTCTTCTGCATGCATTTGCTTCGATCAATATGAAAGCAGATCAGACCATCAGCGGTACGGCGCTGAACCTCTTTGCACCGGCTTTTGCGATTTTTACAGCACGTATGATCCAGGGAATGCAGCAGATCCAGTTTACGGACACATTCCATATCAATAAAGTGCCGGTACTGGGAGATATTCCGGTAATCGGAGATTTGTTCTTCCAGAATTGCTATATTTCTACTTATATTGGAATCCTGATTTTTGCGGTAGCCGCATTTGTGATCAAAAACACAAGATTCGGACTCCGACTGCGCGCCTGTGGAGAACATCCGGGAGCAGCAGATTCTGTGGGAGTCAACGTCTACAAAATCCGTTATGCCGGAGTGATTATTTCCGGTGTACTCGGAGGAATCGGAGGACTGATCTTTGTTGTTCCGACTTCTACAAACTTCAATGCAAGTGTAGCCGGATACGGATTTTTGGCAATCGCGGTTCTGATCTTCGGACAGTGGCGAAGCAACAAGATTTTAATGGCAGCATTCTTCTTTGGAATCATGAAAACACTCTCCAGTGCATACTCTACGATTCCATTCCTGAAATCACTGCCGATACCGAATGAGGTATACAAGATGATTCCTTATATTGCAACACTGGTTGTTCTGGCATTCTTCTCCAAGAATTCACAGGCTCCGAAAGCAGAGGGAATCCCATATGACAAGGGAAGCAGATAGTCGAGGAAAGGCAGGGATAAGACAATGAGAATGTATGACCTGATCATGAAAAAAAGAAACGGAGAAGCTTTAAACCACCAAGAGATTCAGTATCTGGTAGAAGAATACGTAGCGGGAAATATTCCTGATTATCAGATGTCTGCATTTTTGATGGCAGTGTATTTTCAGGGAATGACAGAGGAAGAGACACTTGCCATGACACTGGCAGTGGCTCATTCCGGGGATATGGTAGATCTTTCCGGGATTGAAGGAACTAAGGTGGATAAACATTCTACCGGTGGAGTCGGAGACAAGACTACACTGATCATTGCACCGATTGTAGCGGCATGTGGTGCAAAAGTGGCAAAAATGTCCGGTCGGGGTCTGGGACATACCGGAGGAACTGTAGATAAACTGGAATCGATTCCCGGACTTCGGACGACTCTGACAAGAGAAGAATTTTTTGAGGTAGTAAATAAGACGGGAGTCAGTGTAATCGGACAGTCCGGCAATCTGGCTCCGGCAGATAAAAAACTGTATGCGCTTCGGGATGTGACAGCGACTGTGGACAGTATTCCACTGATCGCAGTTTCCATTATGAGTAAAAGCTGGCAGCCGGAAACGACTGTATCCTGTTGGATGTCAAGACTGGAAGCGGAGCTTTTATGAAGACACTGGAAGATTCCGTGGCACTTGCAAAAGAGATGGTCTCCATTGGGGAAAATGCAGGAAAACGTACGGTTGCCCTGATTACCAATATGGACATTCCGCTGGGACATAATATCGGAAACAGCCTGGAAGTGATCGAGGCAGTGGAGACACTCAAAGGAAACGGACCACAGGATCTGACAGTGGTTTGTATGCATCTTGCCTCTAATATGCTCTATCTGGCAGGAAAAGGAACGCTGGATGAGTGTAAGAGTATGGTAAAAGAAGTGATCGCAAACGGGAAGGCACTGGAGCATCTGGCAGCTATGGTGAGAGCCCAGGGCGGTGATGATGCGGTGATCTGGGATACGCAGAAGTTTGCAAAAGCTCCATATTCTTATGAAGTTTGCGCGAAGGAATCTGGATATATTACATTTATGGATACGGAGAGCTGTGGAATCGCTTCTGCAATGCTGGGAGCCGGAAGAGAGACGAAAGACAGTGGGATTGATTTCGCGGCAGGTATTATCATTCACAAAAAAGTGGGAGATTATGTGGAAAAAGGCGAGTCTCTGGCGACTATGTATGCTTCCAGAGAAGAATTATTTGAAGCGGCAGCGAAGCGTTATTTGTCAGCAGTGACACAAAAAAGTATACGTGCAGAAGAGGAAAAGCTTGTTTACGCACGTGTTACAAAAGAGCAGGTAGAGTATTTTTAAAAAGAAAGGCGGCGAACAAAAATGGATCAGAAAGAAATTTTGAAACATGTGGATCACACACAGCTGAGGCATTTGCCACTTGGGAAGACATTCAGAAATTATGTGAGGAAGCGATCGAATACGAGACAGCTTCTGTATGTATCCCGCCATGCTACATCAAGCGGGTGCATGATACGTATGGAGAGAAGATCAATATTTGTACAGTAGTGGGATTTCCACTGGGGTACAGCGTTACAGAGGCAAAGGCGGCGGAGACAAAAAAAGCACTGGAAGACGGTGCATCTGAAGTAGATATGGTAGTGAATATTTCCGATGTGAAAAACGGAAATTACGATGCGGTACAGGCAGAAATTGCGGCACTCAAGAAGATTACAGGCGATAAGATCTTAAAAGTGATCATTGAGACCTGCTATCTGACAGAGGAAGAAAAGATCGCGATGTGTAAAGCTGTGACAGCGGCGGGAGCAGATTACATCAAGACTTCCACCGGATTTGGAACAGCCGGAGCAACACTGGAAGACATCCGTTTATTTAGAGAGAATATCGGACCGGACGTAAAAATGAAAGCAGCGGGCGGAGTCAAGACAGTGGCTGATATGGAAGCATTCCTGGAAGCAGGATGTGATAGAATTGGTACCAGCTCTGCAATTCAACTGATTCAGGGCGAACAGACCAGTGGATATTAAGGAGGAGAAGACATGAAAAAGAAAATCTTAAGTCTGCTTATGGCAGCAACACTCGTTGTCGGAATGACAGGATGTGTACAGAAACCAGGAAGTGAAGGATCTGATGCAAAAGATGGAGACAAAGGCGGAAAAGGCGGTTATGAGCTGGCACTGATCACAGACGTTGGAACCATTGATGACAAGTCATTTAACCAGGAACATGGGAAGGACTTGAAAAATACGCAAAAGACAACAACCTGACACACAAATATTACAAACCAACAGAAAAATCTGATGAGGCTTGTATGAATGCCATTGATCTGGCAGTAAAAGGCGGGGCAAAAGTTATTGCAACACCGGGATTCTTGTTTGAGTATCCGATCATGGAGGCACAGACAAAATATCCGGATGTAAGCTTTATCCTTGTAGATGCAGAGCCAAAGGATAAGGACGGAAATGTACAGATCGAAGACAATGTAATGTCTATCATGTATGCGGAAGAGCAGGCCGGATATCTGGCTGGATATGCAGCGGTGACAGAAGGATACAAGAATCTTGGATTTATGGGTGGTATCGCGGTACCTGCGGTTATCCGCTATGGATATGGATTTATCCAGGGAGCAGATGCGGCAGCAAAAGATATGGGACTCAAAGCAGGGGACATCAAAATGAAATATACTTATGTAGGAAACTTTGATGCATCTCCGGAAAACAACGCAAAAGCAGCAGCATGGTACAATGAAGGAACAGAGTGTATCTTTGCATGTGGCGGCGGAGTTGGAAACTCTGTTATGAAAGCGGCAGAGACAGCAGACAAAGTTGTGATCGGTGTAGACGTTGACCAGTCTGTAGAGTCTGAGACAGTCATCACTTCCGCAATGAAGAACCTTGGAGATTCTATTTATGGAGCACTGGAAGATTACTATAATGACAGCTTCCAGGGAGGAAAAACAGTGACTCTGGACGCTTCTCAGGATGGTGTAAAACTTCCAATGGAAACTTCTAAATTTAAAGTATTCACACAGGAAAAATATGATGAACTGTATGCACAGTTAAAAGACGGTACAATTAAAGTTGGAAATGACCAGACAGCAGAGGATGCAACAGGTGTTCCGACAGAAGTTGTAAAAGTAGAGCTGATCAAATAAGAATGGCGTACATGTATCCGGCTGGCAGATTTTAAATGTCAGCCGGAAATTTTTTTCACGGAAATGTAAGAACTTCTGTTTTTTTCGGCGATTTGTTTTATAATAGTAAGGAGACTATTTACCAGATACAAAGGAAGGGGATGTATGGGAACAGATCGTCTATATCAAGTGCTTCCTATTATGCGGGAGCTGAAAAAAGAACGACGGGAAGAGGTTGAACAGTTTTTTCAGGATGCTCCAGATTGGCTGCTGGATTCTTTCCGTGTGGTGGAACTGGATAAAAATGTTGTATTTATCAGAGAAAATCAGCCAGTAGATACCGTACACATTATTGTGAGGGGGATGTTTAAAATCACAGACTATCGGGTATACGGCATTGCCTATGACTTTATGCAGTTTGACGGGATCAATGCCATGGGCGGGATGGAGCTGATCATGGATCTGGATACGTATCAGGCAACCCTGCAGACGATCACACCGTGTACGTCGATCCGCATTCCGGCCGATGTCTATGCAAGGTGGCTTCGCACAGATATCCGTGCGCTGAAGCAGGAAGCCAAGATCATGGGACATTATCTGTATGAGCAGGGAGTGACCAGCCGGACCTATATGTTTGTGCCGGGGACAGACCGGGTGGCGGTTCTTTTTGAACACAGATATAAAAAATATGCAAAAAACGGAAAATTAACATTTACCAATACAAGACAGGAACTGGCAGAATATTCGGGCTTAAGTGTAAAGACCGTGAACCGTGCGGTAAAAAAGTTTGAAGAGCAGGGGCTGATCAGCCGTAGCGGAAAAACATTTTATATTGATGAAGGGCAATATGAGCAGCTTCATGCACTGGTATCCAAATTAATTGAGCCATTGATAGAAAGGGGTCGAAATGATGAACCAGATTTATGAAAAATTAGTAAAATGCGCAGATGCAGTGAAAAGTAAAATTAAATTTCAGCCGAAGGTGGCATTGATCTTAGGATCCGGTCTGGGAGACTATGCAGAGACCATGCAGGTGGAAGAGACGATGGAATACACTGAGATTGAAGGATTTCCGGTGTCTACCGTGGCCGGACACAAGGGAAGATTTTTATTTGGTTATGTAGAAGGTGTCCCGGTTGTGGCAATGCAGGGAAGAGTGCATTTCTATGAGGGATACCCGATGCAGGATGTGGTACTTCCGGTACGTCTGATGGGAATGCTGGGAGCAAAAATCGTGATGCTGACCAACGCAGCAGGAGGTGTGAATTTTGACTTTCATCCGGGAGATCTGATGCTGATCACAGATCAGATTACGACAGCGGTTCCGAGCCCTCTGATCGGACCGAATATCGAAGAACTGGGCGTTCGTTTTCCGGATATGAGTGAAGTGTATAACAAAGAATTGCAGGATGTGATCCGCAAAGCCGGGGCAAACACAGGTGTTGCTCTTAAGGAAGGTGTTTATATGCAGTTTACAGGTCCAAGCTATGAGACACCGGCAGAGATCAGAATGTGCAGAACACTGGGAGGAGATGCGGCCGGAATGAGCACAGCATGTGAAGCTATGGCAGCAAGACATATGGGAATGAAGGTGTGCGGAATTTCCTGTATCACGAATCTGGCAGCAGGAATGTCCACGCAGAAGCTGGATCACAAAGAAGTACAGGAGACTGCAGACAGAGTGGCAGAGACTTAAGCGTCTTGTCACAGAATCGATTCGTCTGATTGGAGAAACTCTGGCGTAGGATGTGCAGCAGTGCAAGGAGAGTGCGCAATGAAAAAAGAATTTAAATTTGGAACAGATCTGGATGGAAAAGCAAAAGAGGAATTGATCCGTCTGGCATATGAGGGAAAAGAGAGATCATACTCTCCTTACTCCGGATTTCAGGTAGGCGCTGCCCTTCTGGCAGAAAACGGAACGGTTTATCTAGGATGTAATATCGAAAATGCGGCATACAGTGCTACAAACTGTGCAGAAAGAACTGCGTTTTTTCAGGCAGTGTCAGAGGGCGTGAAAGAATTTCGGGCGATTGCGATCGTCGGAGGTCCGAAAGGGAGTAAAAAAGGAGAACTTTGTGCGCCTTGTGGAGTATGCCGTCAGGTGATGATGGAATTTTGTGACCCAAAAGAATTTCAGATCGTTCTTGAGGACGGAAACGGTGGATGTTTTGCAAAAACACTGGAAGAGATACTGCCGTTTGGATTTGGACCGGCAAATTTGAGAGAAGAGGAGTGAAAACGCGTATGACGGGAAAAAACAGACTTCCCAGGCTGGATCTGCACTGTCATCTGGATGGATCCTTAAGTCAGGGATGTATTGAAGAACTTCTGGGAAGAAGTGTAAAACTGGAAGAGCTGCAGGCAGATATGGATTGTCAGAGTCTGGCAGAATATCTGGAGAAATTTGAGATTCCGCTGGAATGTCTGCAGACAGAAAAGGGGCTTGAGCGAGCCGGTTATGATTTGATGAAAAGTGCCGCATCAGACCAGGTCGATTATATCGAGGCACGGTTTGCACCGCTTTTTTCCGGACAGAGAGGTCTGTCTACAGAGCAGGTCATTGAGTCTGTACTGCGGGGAATGGAGCAGGGCAAGAAGGAATTTGACATTGATTATGGTGTGATTGTGTGTGCCATGCGCCATGAGAAGGAAGAGGCAAATCTACAGATGTTAAAAGCTGCGAGAGAGTTTCTTGGAAACGGTGTCTGTGCAGCGGATCTGGCAGGAAATGAAGCGGCATTTCCGATGTCGCAGTTTATGAACCTGTTTGCGGAAGTAAAACGGATGGAGATGCCGTTCACACTTCATGCAGGTGAGTGCGGCAGTGTGCAGAATATTCTGGATGCAGTGCAGTGCGGTGCTTCCAGAGTGGGCCATGGAATTGCGCTTCGCGGGCAGAAAGAAGCAATCCGGATCTGCAGAGACAGACACATTGGAATCGAGATGTGTCCGCTCAGCAATATGCAGACAAAAGCGGTAAAGGATCCTGCGGATTATCCCATCCAGGAGTTTTTGCGGGAGAACCTTCTTGTTACGATCAATACGGATAATCGGATGGTCAGCCAGACAACGCTGGAAAAAGAGTTTGCGTTTCTCAGAGAACAGTATGCAGTGACCAGAGAACAAGAAGTGCAGATGACAAAAAATGCCATTGAGGTGGCGTTTGCGTCTGATGAAGTGAAAGCACAGTTGTGGAAGGCGATGGAATTATAAGAGTAACAGAGATCATATTCAGGGTTTGAGAATATGGTCTCTGTTTTTTGTATTGCAGACGATGAAAAAACTGTTGTATAAGAGGAATTTATGGTAAAAAGTGCATAAAAATAGAGAACAAAAATTGTTTAAATCATAGAAAACAAATAAATGAACATATAAATGATAAACGAACATATAAGTACGTTGTAAAAAATCATAAAAGATGCTAATATGCATATAACGAAACAAAAAACAATCGTAAAACGAAGGAGGAAGCAACGTGAGCAAGATTGATGAAATCACAAGAGAAAATTGGATCATGAGTACATTTCCGGAGTGGGGAACCTGGCTGAATGAAGAGATTGAGAATGAAGAAGTAAAGCCGGGAACCGTTGCAATGTGGTGGCTTGGATGCACCGGAATGTGGTTCAAGACTCCGGGAGGATGCAACATCACCGTGGATCTCTGGTGCGGAAATGGAAAGAGATCTCACGGAGACGGAAAGATGAAGGTTGGCCATCAGATGGCGAATATGTGTGGTGCGAGAGCAATGCAGCCGAACTTAAGAGCCGTTCCATTTGTAATCGATCCATTTGCAATCAAAGGTGTGGATGCTGTGCTTGCAACACATTATCATCAGGATCACATGAGTGCGGAATATGCAGCCCACGTGATCAAGAGCGGTATGATGACAACAGATGAGAATGGAAAAGAAATTCCGGTTCCGTTTATCGGGCCGAAAAAATCCGTAGAGCTCTGGGAGAAATGGGGAGTTCCGGCAGACCGGTGTATTACGGTGAGACCGGGAGACAGCATCAAGATTAAAGACATTGAGATTATCGCGTTGGATTCCTTTGACCGTACCTGTATTGTGACAACAGATTCTCAAGGAGAGGACAGAGAAGAATTGACAGGAAAATGCCCGACAGATATGGATGATAAGGCAGTCAATTACCTGATCAAGACACCGGGAGGAAATATTTACCACAGTGGAGATTCTCACTACTCAATCTACTTTGCAAAACATGGAAAAGATTATGACATTGATGTGGCATTCGGATCCTACGGAGAGAATCCGGTAGGTATGCAGGACAAGATGACTTCTGTAGATATTCTCCGTATGGCAGAAGCACTTCGCTGTAAAGTTGTTGTCCCGATTCACTATGATGTATGGACGAACTTCATGGCAGATGTCAACGAGATCAACGTTCTCTATCATATGAAAAAAGATCGTCTCGGATATGAGTTTCATCCATTCGTCTGGGAGTCGGAGGAAAATACGTTTATCCGACAGACAAGGAGAAAAGAGCATATCATCACAGAAGAGGTTTCGAGGACTGCTTTGAAGCACCACAGAATATTCCATTCCGTTCTCTTCTGTAATTGCCGGAGGTGGAAGTGATGCTGAGAGAATTTGTAGAGAAAAAACATGTAAAGTTTGCAGACAGTGCACCGGATTGGCGGGAGGCCATCCGGATGAGCTGTGAAGTGCTGGAGGCAGATGGAACAATAGAAGAAAATTATAAAGAAGATATTATCGCATGTGTGGAAAAATATGGACCTTATATTGTGATCGCGCCGAACATTGCGATGCCGCATTCTCAGGAGGGTGCAAAAGGAGTGCATAAAACAGAGATTGCGTTTATGAAACTGAAAAAACCGGTGAGCTTCGAAGAAGGCAATCCGGAATTGGATGCACAGCTATTCTTTACATTGGCTGCCTGCAATAATGAGCAGCATCTTCAGAATATGAGCAGACTTTCCGAAATGCTGATGAATGAAGAATTGGTTGAGGAACTTGCCGATGTCGAAACCGAAGAAGATCTTTTAAAACTCCAGGAAAAATATCTGGACGCATAAGGAAACGGCAAAGGAAACGAGAGGTAAAAAAGAAAGCATAGATACAGGGGTGAACAAATGGATATATTAATGACTGTATGGTCGTATTTTGCGACAAATATTCTTCAGCAGCCGGCGTTTATGATTGGTTTGATCGTTATGGTAGGTTATATACTTCTGGGAAAACCGTGGTATGATACTCTTGGCGGTACACTCAAAGCAATTGTAGGATATCTGATCTTGACAGTTGGTTCCGGTGGACTGACAAATAACTTCCGGCCGGTGCTGGTAGGACTCAAAGACCGATTTAATATGGATGCGATGGTGATTGATCCATATTTTGGACAGAATGCAGTAACAGTAGGTGTAGAAGAGGTATTTGGAAAAGGCTTTGGAGATGCTATGATTCTTCTGTTTATTGCATTTATTGTCAACATTCTTCTGGTACGCTTTACAAAGTACACAAAGATGCGTGCACTTTTTACTACAGGTAATGTACAGGTACAGCAGGCAGCGACTGCTTACTGGCTGATTATGTTTGCCTGTCCGGCGCTTCTGACAAATAGAGTCGGAATGCTGATCGTTATGGCATTGCTTCTTGGAGCGTATTGGGCAGTTGGTTCGAACCTGACGATCAAACCTTGTCAGGAGGTAACAGATGGAGCAGGTTTCTGTTTGGCGCATCAGCAGATGTTTGGGGTTGCATTTTTCTACTGGCTGGCAGGAAAACTGTTTGGTAATGAGAATAAGAAAAATAAAGGCAAAAAAGTAAAAAGAATCGAAGATATCGAGCTTCCAGGATTCATGTCTATGTTCAATGACAATATGGTTTCCGCGTCTATTTTGATGCTGGCATTCTTTGGAGCAATCCTGTGTGTACTTGGAAGAGATTATCTGATCGAAGGCGGATTTATGCAGGAAGGACAGAGCATGGTATTCTATGTGATCCAGACTTGTCTGTACTTTGCAGTATATCTGGCAATCCTTCAGCTTGGGGTTCGTACTTTCGTTGCTGAGCTGACAGCATCCTTCCAGGGAATCGCAGACAAACTGCTTCCTGGATCTGTTCCTGGTGTGGACTGTGCGGTAATCTTCGGATTCGGAGCTCCAAACGCAGTGACACTTGGATTTTTGGCAGGTTTCATCGGACAGATCGTTGCAATTGCAACACTGGTACTGTTAAAGAGCCCGGTACTTGTAATCTGCGGATTCGTTCCGGTATTCTTCGACAATGCGACCATTGGTGTATTTGTCAATGAAAAAGGCGGTTTGAAGGCAACATTGATCCTTCCGTTTATTTCCGGTCTCTGCCAAGTATTTGGTTCAGCGCTCATTGCAGGATGGGTTGGAATGGCTGCATACGGCGGATACTTAGGTATGTGGGACTGGGCAGTGGTATGGCCGGTATTTACAGTTGTGATGAAGTACTTAGCTACGCAGGTATTGCGATCGTATTTATTGCTCTGTTGGCAATTCCACAGATTCAGTACCGCAAGGATAAAGAAGGATATTTCCTGATGACAGAAGATTACGAGGCTTATAAAGAACTGAAAGCGAAAAAGGCTCGGGCAGAATAGCCTGAAATAATTGAAAGAAACATCATATCGTCATATAATTAAGAAAAAGAGCAAAGGAGAGATTCACAATGACAAATCAGAATTTGAAATTTTTAGTATGCTGCGCAAATGGTTCCGGTTCCAGCCTGATGGCTCAGATGGCACTTGAGAAGGTTCTGAAAAAGAATAACATCAAACCTGGCAAGGTACATCATTGTCCGCTCTCAGAAGGAAGAGCAGTGCAGTTCAGTACGATGTACTTGTGTGTGCACAGAATTTTGCAAATATGTTTGAAGATGCAAAAGCAAAGGGTGTAGTTGTAATTCCGCTGAAAAATGTGATGTCAGCTCCTGAAATCGAGACAAAATTAAAAGAGAACGGAATTCTGTAGATTTGTTGAAAGACAGCAGAAAAGAAGTGAGGTGAGGAAGATGAAGAGAGAAAAAGCATATGTAGATGCAAGAAGGAAGAGTATTCTGGAGCTGTTGCGTGAAAATCCAACCGTACGGGTGGATGAACTGGCAAAGCGGATGGGAGTTTCTTTGATTACGATCCGCAGAGATCTGCAGTATCTGGAAGAGCAGAAGCTGTTGGTCAGATTTTACGGAGGCGCCCAGGTGGCAGACCGGGAGACTGCGGAGAAAAATGAAGTGCAGATGTACCGTAAGCTGATCGCGAGGTATGCGGCAGGACTGGTAGAAGACGGCGATTCTCTCTTCATCAATACAAGCCGCAACGCATTGCAGATGCTGGATTATATCCAGTGTCGCAATGTGACTGTGATCACGAACAATGGAAAAGCAATCGGCAGAGAATATTATGATGGAATCAGTATTATTCTGACCGGAGGAGAACTACGGCATCCCAAAGATGCCATGGTCGGCGATTTTGCAATCCGAAGTGTACAGAATGTATTCCCGAAGAAAGCGTTTATGGGGTGTTCCGGAATTTCTATGCTTTCCGGAATGACAACGGAGATTGCGGCGGAAGTAAAAGTAAATGAGGTGATGATCCAGAATGTGACAGAGGATGTATATCTTCTGGCAGATCATACAAAAATCGGAAAAAACAGCAGCTTTACAAGTTCGCCGATCCAGGGAATCAAGCATTTGATCACAGATGAAAAAGCACCTCAGGATGTACTGGATGAACTGCGCAGTGCGGGCGTTTTGATTCATCAGGTACACAAAGGAGATTTTGAAATATGAAACCATATACCTTAGGAATATATGAGAAAGCAATGCCGGCAGAATTAAGCTGGAAGGAAAAGATGGAGACAGCAAAAGCTGCGGGCTATGATTTTATAGAGATCAGTATTGATGAGACAGAAGAAAAGCTGAAACGTCTTGACATGGGAAAACAAGAGCGTCTGGAACTGGTCCGTCTGATGTATGAGACGGGAATGCCAATCCGTACAATGTGCCTGAGCGGACATCGAAAATATCCGTTGGGAAGCAGCCAGCCGGAAGTTTCCGGTCGTGGTATGGAGATTATGGAGAAAGCACTTGAACTGGCAGAGGATCTCGGAATCCGTATCATTCAGCTGGCAGGGTATGATGTATATTATGAAGAGGGCAGTGAAGAGACCAGAAAACGGTTTGCCAAGAATCTGAAAAAAGCAGTTGAGATGGCAGCGGCAAAGGGCATTGTCCTTGGATTCGAGACAATGGAGACTCCGTTTATGAATACCGTTCAAAAATCCATGAAATATGTAAATCTCGTTGATTCGCTGTATCTGAATGTGTATCCGGATCTCGGCAATATCACCAATGCCGCAAAGGCAGAGGGCGGAGATGTACTTAAGGATCTGGAGACCGGAAGAGGAAGGCTGGCAGCCATGCATCTGAAGGAAACAGTTCCGGGCAAGTTTCGGGAGATTCCGTTTGGAACCGGACATGTAGATTTTGAATCCAGTATCCGCAAAGCCTGGGAACTGGGCGTGCGTCGCTATGTGACGGAATTCTGGTATACAGGCAGTCCGGCGTGGAAAGAAGATATTGATTTTGCTGTGAAGATGATGACAGAGATTCTGGACAGGCAGACCGTATAATGAAAGAGAGGGAAGATCAGGTCATGAAAGTGAGTAAAAAAGTCATATCAAATCTTACAAAATGTTATTCGATTGCACAGCTTACATATCAGGGAAAGAGACATATTCTGGTAGCGGCAGAAAAGCAGGATCCATGTTATCTGTTTGATCTGGAGGGCAATCAGGAAGAGACAGTATGGGAAGGTCCGGGAGGAGTCATGAGTATGGTGCAGGTTCCGGGAAGTGATGGTGTTTTTCTGGCAACGCACAAATTCTACTCTCCGAATGATTCCAAGGAGGCAAAGATCATCATTGCATCGCCGGGACCAGACGGAATCTGGGAAATCCGTACGCTGGTCGATCTTCCGCACGTACATCGGTTTGATATTGTGACAAGAAACGGTGTGAATTATCTCATCGCGTGTGCACTGAAATCCGGACATGAATATAAGGATGACTGGTCTATGCCCGGCAAGGTTTATGCGGCAGTGCTTCCGGATGATCTGAGTGGATTTGATGAGGAGCATCAGCTGAGTCTGCAGGTGATCCGGGAGAATATGCTGAAGAATCATGGATATTACAAGGTGACAGAAGATGGTGTGGAGCAGTGTCTGATTTCCTGTGACGATGGTGTATACCGTTTTACACCGCCGGAATCAGAAGAACAGGACTGGACAGTGGAAAAACTGGTGGATGAGGCAGCAAGTGATGCTGTACTAGTAGATCTGGATCAGGATGGAGAAAAGGAACTGATTTTGATCTCTCCATTCCATGGGGAACATATTTATTTCTATAAAAAGATTGATGGAGACTACAAGAAGGTATATACTTATGATACTGCAGATTTTGCACATGCGATCTATGGCGGGACACTGCTTGGCAAGCCGGCAGTGATCATCGGACACAGAAAAGGAGAGAGAAACCTTCTTCTCTTTACCTGGGAGCAGGAAAAAGGGCAGTATCAGGTTGAGATTCTGGATCGGGACTGCGGACCGGCCAATGTGTTCAAGTATGAACGGGGCACAGAAGAGGTTCTTATTTCTACGAACCGTGAGATCGATGAAGTTGCAATGTATACGTTTGAAAAGTAGATGGGGAGGAAATGCAAAATGCTGGAACAGTTAAAAAAAGAAGTGTATGAGGCGAATATGCTGCTTCCAAAATACGGACTTGTCACTTTTACCTGGGGAAATGTCAGCGGGATCGACCGAGAGAGCGGATTGTTTGTGATCAAGCCAAGCGGTGTAGAATATGACAAACTGACTCCGGATGATATGGTTGTGGTAGATCTGAATGGAAATAAAGTGGAGGGAAGATACAATCCGTCTTCTGATACGCCGACACATGTGGTTCTTTACAACCGGTTTCCGAAGATTGGCGGAGTGGTTCATACACATTCCACATGGGCAACCAGCTGGGCACAGGCAGGAAGAGATATTCCATGTTATGGAACAACGCACGCGGACTATATTTACGGAGAGATTCCATGTGTGCGGAATCTGACAAAGGAAGAAATCGAAGAAGCATATGAGAAGAATACCGGTGTTCTGATCGCAGATGAATTTGAGAGAAAAGCAAAGGATTATCTGGCGGTGCCGGCAGTCCTCTGCAAGAATCACGGTGTATTTACATGGGGCAAGGATGCGCACGAAGCAGTTCATAATGCGGTAGTGGCAGAAGAGGTTGCAAAGATGGCGGCACGCTGTGAGATCATCAATCCGGATGTGAAGCCTGCGCCGCAGGAATTACAGGACAAGCACTATTACAGAAAACATGGTGCGAATGCCTACTACGGACAGAAATAAGAGGAAACAGATATGGTAAAAGCGTTTTTTTTCGACCTTGACGATACACTGTATGATTATACAACGGCAGATATTCTGGCAAAAGAAGCGGTACGTGAGTACTGCCTGCAGAATCTGTCGATTTCAGGAGCTGTATATGACAGGCAGCTTGCGAAAGCGTATGTTGTGGCAGAGGAGCGGATCGGAAGAGAATGTGCGGCAGTGCATAATCGTCTGATCCGGTATCAGTGTATGCTGGAGATGTTGAAAAAGCCGCTTTTTCCGCATGCATACAAGATGTACAGGCTGTACTGGGATACACTGATGAAACAGATGACGTTGGAAGAAGGGGTCTCTCTGGTGATGAAGCAGCTGAAGGAACAGGGCGTGTATGTGGGGATCTGTACGAATATGACAGCAGAGATCCAATATCAGAAAATAGAAAAGCTCGGAATCACCAGATGGATCGATGGTGTTGTTACCAGTGAAGAAGCAGGTGTGGAAAAGCCGGACTACCGAATTTTTTCTCTGTGCAGAGAAAAAGCAGAGGTGCTGCCTGAAGACTGTGTTTTTATAGGGGACAGTCTGCGGCATGATATAGAGGGGGCAAAACAGGCGGGAATGCAGGTCATCTGGTATCATAAAGCAGAACTTTCGGAAGAAGAGCAGCAAAAAGCAGCGCAGGAGAACATTCCGGTGATGCGGCAGTTTTCGCAGTGCATCGAATTGCTGCAGCCATATGTTCAGAGAGGAAGAGGGCAAAAGAGATGTTTGGAGGATTGACGATACAGGCAGTATTTCTGGTAGTGATCGGAGCTGCACTTCTGGTGACAGGAACCAGCGGGCTGAGACGCAGTATCCGGATGAAGAAGCAAAAAGCACAGAGAACAGGGAAGATTCTTCGGATCAGTCATGTGGAAAAGCGGGATGAAGAAGGATTTCTGATTCAGAATTATTATGAGACGAGGATCGAATATGTGGAAAATGGTCACCGTCAGCAGGCCACTGTCAAGAGTGTGGATGAGTTTCAGGAAGGGGAAGAAGTCAGGATCCTCAAGGACAATGAGCGGGGCGGACAGCTGCGGATTGTAGAGAATGAAAAGTCTGCTGTATTCGGTCCGTGGATTTTGATCGGAGCGGGAATTTTGATTATTTCCATGCCTTTTGTCCAGAAACAATATGGAGACGCCTATGTTTCAGCAATTCTGGCAGCATTGATGTTCCTTACAGGTGCAGCGCTGTGTGCATCATATGGAAAAGACAAAAAAAGAAATACCGAAGAAATCAAAGCAGTTCTTACAGATGTCTTAAAATGGCAGAATGGACAGAAGAAAAAGTGGTCTACACCGGCCGCATCGTACTACCCGATCCTGACATATACATTGGATGGAAAAGAGTGAAGAATGCGCAGCCGCTATAATTCCAGTTCCCCGGTCAATTATAAAAAGGGCAAAGAAATTACATTGTATCGGGATTTGGAGAGCGGACGTATTCTGGAAAGAGGACCGAAACTTTCCATGCTGACAGGAGGGATTATACTGATCCTGATTTCTGCGATCGGAGCGATCAGTACACTGGATGTGCTGGGAATTCTGTGATGCGGAGATTACTGTTCACAGTAATATATGGACTACATTTGAATAAGAGAAATGAACTTTCTAGTGTCAAAACACCTTGTATGTGGTATGATTGGAACAAACCACATGTAAGGTGTTTTTGCTTATTTGTAATCCAGGATTGATATTTGGAGGCAGTATGAAGAAAAGAAAAAATAAAAAAGGATTTTTGATCGGTGGTATTGCAGCAGGAGCGGTTGTGATTCTCGCAGGGGGAGGAATTCTGGCATGGAAACTGTTGATAAATACGGCAACACCGCAGGAAACGGTGAAAAATTATTTTGCGCTTGTAGAAAAAGGACAATATGATAAGATGTATGCCATGCTAAGTGAGAGAACCAGAGAGACGGTGTCAGAAAAAGAATTTACAGAGCGCAATCAGAATATTTATGAAGGAATCGAGGCAAAAGATATCAAAATCTCGATCCCTGAAAAGGAGAAACTCAAAGGGAACCCGGTGACTGTGAAATATTCAGAAACGATGGAAACCAGTGCGGATGAGATTTCTTTTGACAATGCGGTGACACTGCAAAAAGAGGATGGAGAGTATAAGATTGACTGGGATTCTACAATCATCTTTCCCAACCTTCAGGATTCGTATAAAGTGCAGATTCAGACAGAAAGTGCCGATCGTGGAACGATTTATGACAGAAACGGTGTAGTGTTAGCAGGGAATGGAACAGTTCTGGAAGTTGGCCTGGTGCCGGGGAAAATGGGAGATGATGCAGCAAAAGCGGAAGCAATCAAGAAGCTGGCACAGATGCTGGAAGTTTCAGAAGAGGCGATTCAGAACGCACTGGGGGCATCCTATGTACAGGATGATTCTTTTGTGCCGATCAAGAAGATTGCAAAGGGAAATGAAGAGAAAGAAGCACAGCTTCTGACGATTCCCGGAGTGATGTTAAATGATTCCCAGGATCGCGTGTATCCGCTTGGCGCTGCGGCAGGGCATCTGACTGGTTATGTGCAGGCGGTGACAGCGGAAGATCTGGAAAAACTGGAAAATAAAGGATATCACGCAAACAGTGTGATTGGAAGATCAGGCCTGGAGCAGGCTTATGAGGAAGAGCTTCGTCCGGTGGACGGCACACGGATCATTATTGCAGACGAAACGGGAAATACGATCGAGACGCTGGCATATCAGCCGGCACAGAATGGAAAAGACGTGCGTGTGACCATTGATGCCGAGGTGCAGAAGACGGCATATGATCAGTTTGCACAGGATCCGGGAACGGCGGCAGCCATGAATCCTAAACCGGAGAGGTGCTGGCATTGGTGAGCACACCGGGATATGATCCAAATGAATTTGTGCTGGGGATGTCAGATGCAAGATGGAATGCGCTGAATGAAGATGCATCCAATCCATTGATGAACCGGTTTGTCAACACCTGGGTTCCGGGATCTACATTTAAGGGAATCACAGCAGCGGTCGGAGTGGATGCAGGAATTATCAATCCGGATGAGAATCTAGGATATGTAGGGCTTTCCTGGCAGAAAGATGCAAGCTGGGGAGATTATCATGTAACTACGCTGACAGATTACGGTGAAACGGTCAATCTGGTCAATGCCATGACATATTCGGACAATATCTATTTTGCACGGGAAGCATTGAAAATCGGGGCGGATACGATGGAAGAAAAATTAAAATCCTTTGGATTTGAAGAAGAACTTCCATTTGATCTTACCATGCAGGCATCTACGTTTGATGATGACGGAAAGATTGATTCGGAAATTCAGCTTGCCGATACCGGATACGGGCAGGGACAGGTGCTGGTTAATCCGCTCCATCTGCTGTCTATGTATTCCATGTTTGTTAATGATGGAAACATGATTCAGCCAGTTTTGAAATATGAAGAAAACGCTGCTGCAAAAATCTGGAAAGAGCAGGCAGTCAGTGCACAGACAGCACAGACTGTGAAACAGAGTCTGCTCTCGGTAATTGAAAATCCGAGTGGAACAGGAGCCAGTGCGAAGATCGATGGAGTGACGATGCTTGGAAAAACAGGAACTGCAGAGATTAAGGAAAGCCAGGATGATACGACAGGAGTGGAGCGAGGCTGGTTTATCTGTGAGACAACAGAAGATATGCCAAACCAGATCGCAGTGGTCGGCATGGTGGAAGATGTAAAGACAAAAGGCAGCAGCAGTTATGTGACACAGAAGGTGCGCAATATTGCAGTGTCTTATCTGCAGTAAATGAACGGAGGAATTATGAATGAATGGATCGGTCAGGTGCTGCCATTCTGGAAAGACCTGACAGAAACGGAAAAACAGATGCTGCTCACCCATACAGCACTGGAAGAATATGAAAAAGGAGTCCTGCTTCACATCGATGGCGGGGACTGCGCAGGTGTACAGATTGTAAAGGAAGGGCAGGTCCGTGTCTATATTACGTCACCGAGCGGTGGAGAGATTACATTGTATCGTCTGGTGGAGGGAGATGTCAGTATCCTGAGTGCGTCCTGTATGATAAAGGGAATGGATATTTCGTTGGATATGATGATGGAATCGGACACGGTACTGTATACGATTCCGAAAGAAATTTACAAGAAACTGAATGATACAAACACTGCAGTGAAAGATTACACGATGGAGATGGTATCTGAGCGCTTTTCCGATGTGATGTGGCTGTTCAATCAGTATGTATTTTCTAATGCAGCGTCTCGTCTGGCCGGGGCAATCCTGGAACATATGGCACTGGCGGGAGAGGAGAAATTTTCTATTACTCACGATGTACTTGCAAGAGATATGGGAACGGCAAGAGAAGTCGTCACAAGACTGCTCAAGCAGTTTCAGACAGAAGGTATGTGAGATTATCCCGCGGCTATATAGAAGTACTGGATGCAAAAGCTCTGAAAAAAATATGAGAAATGTGATTTTGTCACGGAAGAAACACAAAAAAGTGGTATACTAAGAACATATGAAAGTTGAAGGAGGATTTATAAAATGGCAATTATAAAATTAACAAAAGATAATTTTGAACAGGAAGTATTAAAATCAGAGAAACCGGTACTGGTAGATTTTTATGCAGACTGGTGCGGACCATGCCAGATGCTTTCTCCGATCGTGGACGAAGTGGCTGAGGAAAGAGATGACATCAAAGTCGGAAAGATTAATGTGGACGAGCAGATGGAACTGGCACAGAAATATGGAGTCATGACAATTCCGACACTGCTTGTGATCAAAAACGGAGAAATTGCGAACAAGCATATCGGTGCATTGTCCAAGAGTGGAGTGATTGAGCTTCTGTAAGAACAACAGAAGAATGATGATTGGAGAAGAAAGCAGTTGATGGAAGGTCAGCTGCTTTTTCTACGTAGAACAATTACAAAAATAAAGATTGCGATTGTGAACAAAAAAACAGATAATAGAAAAGACTCTATAGGAAACAGGTGAAAAAATGAAATTAACGGTGAAAAAGTTTCAGGAATTAACAACAACTGAATTATATGAAATATTAAAAGCAAGAGCAGAAATTTTTATTATGGAGCAAGAGATCAATTATCAGGACATGGATGACATTGATTATAAAAGTCTGCACTGCTTTTTTACAGAAGATAAGAAAGTGATTGCATATCTTCGTGCGTTTTATCAGGAAAACGATGGGGATATTGTCAGGATTGGGAGAGTATTGACTTTACAACACGGAAACGGCACAGGAAGAGACTTATTAGAACAAAGTTTAAAGGCGATCAAAGAAAATATGAAATGTAAGAAAATTGTCATGGATGCACAGAAATATGCAGTCGGGTTTTATGAAAAATTCGGGTTTAAAACGATATCCGATGATTTCTATGAAGAGGGGATCCTGCATGTCGTGATGGAGCTGGACGTATAATTTAAAATGTGCGAAAGAGAGTTTTACCTTTCTCTTTTCTGATAATCGTGCTATAATGCAGAAAAGCATAAAATTCTGGTTTTCTAAGCGGAACGATACCGCATCTTTTATTCTTATAGCATATCGGAAGATCTCTATGCTTTGATTTCAATCTAAAACAGCAGAGAGGTTTGAGAGA